>Ga0265295_1000458_pt1 | contig 82209 bp, 76 predicted proteins | sample Munlansysbiofilm_FD_192503 | JGI IMG/M metagenome (GOLD analysis project Ga0265295, IMG submission 192503) | Leachate microbial communities from a municipal landfill in Southern Ontario, Canada - Methane capture system biofilm | ecosystem: Engineered > Solid waste > Landfill > Unclassified ... | reverse complement strand
GTGCGAGTCTGCCTCGCGATCCGGGCGAGGTTTCTGCGTTGGCGCGAACCTTCTACTGTGGACGCTGGAACAATATGCCATGCCGTGTGTGTGTCATCCCCGCGGATGCGGAACCTCCCCAGCATCTCACCGGATATAATCTGCGCCATGAAGAGCCTGGGCTGGATCTCGCTTTTGTCTCGTTGGGAGCACTCGCAAAGCACCTGCATCACTGGTTAGAAAACAGCTGTTTTTGTAGCAGGTGTGGTTCCCCCACGCGCCCGATCCCAGCCACATGGGGGATGGAATGTTGTGGCTGTGGCTGGCACCACTTCCCCCATATCCATCCTTGCGCCATCGTGCTAGTGCAACGCGAGGACCAAATCCTGCTGACACGAAAACCCACCTGGGCTCCGGGGCGCTACAGCCACGTGGCTGGTTTTATGGAGCCGGGGGAGAGTTTGGAGGAAACAGCAGCACGTGAAGTACAAGAGGAAACTGGAATCAAGATCTGCAATATCCGTTACTGTGGCAGCCAAGCATGGCCGTTCCCATCCCAGTTGATGGCGGGGTTTATCTCTGACTACGCTGGGGGCTCCATCCGTGTAGAGCAGGAAGAACTTGAGGACGCTGCCTGGTTTAGCCTTGATAACCTGCCGCTACTACCCTCACGTCGTAGCATCTCTCGCTTTCTTATCGATATGTGGCTTAAGGAGCGGAAACTCGATTGAGCAAGGCGGGCGCTGCACGAAGCGCCCCTACCTCCCCCTCTTCTTACAACATCTCTGTTACGGTAAAGCCCAGCCCAATTCTATTTACCGAAGAGTCATAATCTATCAAGCTCTCGCCGTAGCCGTTGAAGTACTGGAGATAGCCGTTTATGCAGGTAGTGATGGGGAAAATCCAGCCTAGTTCAACCGCACCGCGATTATCTCCAGTACGCAGATTGTTGCGCAATAGCAGGGTAAACGTGTGATCCTCCCATTTATATAGCGCACGAATCTCCCCGTAACCCAGGTAAGCATCGATATCGGGATTATCATCTCCGGTGGGATCGGCCGCACCATTCTTGTCAGACTCAGGGATGCGATACCATGGTTTGAACGCCAGGATTAGGTTATCCCGCTCAAAAACCATCTGCAGATAGATGCGGTTCCAACTGCGGGACTGATCGCCATCCTTGCCGTTGGATTGATGCACTGCGCCAATGCGATTCTCAGTGTTGGTAAACCCGAATATCTGTAGGTCGTTGCTTTTGCTCAGGAACAGTTCCGGCTCGTGACTGGTATCGCGAAACGGGCTCGAATAAGATTCGTTGTATGCCTGCCAAAAAGATAAATTGGTATATGCTGCCCACAGATCTATATCGCTCACAACGCTGCGCCATACCGGAAATTTAAAACTGAACTGAAACTTCACCTCGACGTTATCAACTTTGGAATTGGAGACCCCGAATGGCTTACCATTTGGGTTGCTGTTATAACTCACAGGGAGGATGTAGTTCTCTCGATGCGCGATGAGGTTGAATGGGTTGCACCCGAGTGCCTTCTCGCTCTTGCGCCGCTTTTTGGTCAGCAGAGCCGTGGCTGGCTGGGTCTTGGGCTCTGTACTCAGCTCAGGCTCCTGCGCCAGGGGTTCCACCGCAACATATGTCTGAGACTCACAATAGTTGCGCAGCTGTCCCAGCTCCATCTGCTCTGCCTCCCCGCTGCGGATCATCTCCAGCATACACTCCTCCAGCGCAGAAAGTTGTGCCCCCAAAGCTGGCGTTGAAATTACACCGCTCACCCCACAACAGATACTTATCAGGACGTGCTTCCACTTTTTCATACTTGCTCTTGCTCCTAAAGCATATGATCTATAAAGCATTACTCGGCGTAAAAACTCGCGCATCTGACACTATGGCGCTTCCTGCTGCGAAGGAGTATAGCGCAAAAACTGAGGCAAGAATACTTGCAGATGGGTTTTCTGGAAGACTAGAAACACGAAAGCCGCTGCGAGGAGGCATCCGCAGCGGCTTTGTGTGTTATCCAAGGAAGAAAGGAGGTCAGAGGTAATCATCACTGTCTGCCACAACATCTGTTGATCTCTCTGATGCTCGTTACTCTAACAGAAGAAAAAAAAGAACATACGGGGATGCGCGTATTTATTTGATTGGAAAGTAACGTTGTTGTATTGCGCAAATGCACAGTTGGGGGCTTATTTCCACAGCCCCCGCCCAGCTTGTATCGCCTCTTGCTCCAACTGAAGGAATTCCTCTTTGCGTGCAAAGTCAAAGTAGCGATATACTCGGGCTCTGCCCTGCCGCAGAAGTTTACGGTTCAACATGGTTCCATCCTCGAGCCACACATACGCAAGGAGGCGTCCATATTTATCCCGTGCCGGGCGTTCCAATTCGAGGCGCACCTGTTGCCCCTTTAAGGTACGAATAAGATACTTAAGCGTGTCGCGCCCACTGCGGCGCAACTGCGCAGGAGAATCCGCCCCCAGGCGTATGAAGTCGCGGTCACGCCGATTGGCTTTTTTCTCTGGGGTATCGATCCCTACCAAGCGCACGTCACCTAGTTTTTCTACCTTTATGGTATCGCCGTCATAGATCCAACTCACCTGTGCGTATAAATCGTGTGCGTACCCGTTTGCATTGTATGTACCCCAGAGCAAAACTACACCCAGGGCAGCGCAGAACAGTGCAGTGATGTTGAAGGTGCAATGACGCATATCCACACCTAAACTTAAGTAAATAGATTTCCGGCACAATTAAGAGCCCTGCGCCTGTGCAGCGCTAACCACTAGCGCTACATTGAGCAGCTTCTTCCAACCCATGCAAAAGCAAAGATCAGTCTGAGCGGCGTTGCTCTATTTTGTCTTGCAGTATTCTGGCAAAGGATGTCACTTCTTCCACCTTATACCCACACCCGGAGGGCAACTGCCCGCCGCAGAAAAAAATCGCTTTCGTGGGAAAGTTGCGGCAAATATCCAGTCTCTGAGCATGATTGGCGCATGTATTATCCTCCTGCAGCCAGGTGCAGTCGAACAGCAACAACCCGTGGGTATCGCGTCCAATGATATTAAAACGCGCGTATTCTGGGTATCCACGCACCAGCTGCTTAAATACACGCTTCGAACGGATCCAACGGCGGCCCTGTTGAATCTGGATGCGGCGGCAGCAACTACCACACTGGTGGCAATGCCCTCGGATCACCAGCTCCCGTTTTTGCACGCGCAGACGTACATGGCGCAACCAACCACTGAAACTCAACATCTTCCATAGCTCCAAGAGTGATGCAACAAATCATGGAGCCTCCAGGGACATAGATTCAATCTAGCTCATGACGGATTACACACATCACCTGTTTGTTTTCTCCAGGCTTTGCCTGCTCTTTGGTGCGCAGCACAAATTCCTTCCACGCCCCTTCGGCGCTTTCTGCTTCGACAAGCTCTTTGTGTATCTGTTTATCCTGTTCGTAGTGCACTTCAAACATTGGCATGGGCGTTAATTCTCTGAAAGTATTAGCAATATATCTTGAGTCGCTGATGCATTCCATCCAGCATCCGGCAGCATAAATCGTATGGGCGCCCAACAGGTCGCCCATACGATTTTGCCCTATCAAGGTTTAAACACATCCGGAGTAAAGTTCTGCGTCGCGAAGTAGTCTTCCATGGTCTCTGCGCGCCGGATCAACTCCACACTTCCATCTGTGCGCAAAAGGAGCTCCTTAGGACGCAAGCGCCCGTTGTACTGAAAGCCCATAGCGTGGCCGTGCGCGCCAGTATCGTGAAATGCGAGCAGATCACCCTCTTCTATTTTGGGCAGCTTACGCTGGATGGCAAATTTGTCGTTGTTCTCACACAGCGACCCCACCACATCATAGACCATGGTTTTGGGCGCATCCTCTTTCCCAACTACATCAATGTGATGGTACGCCCCGTACAGTGCAGGACGCATCAATGCCGACATACACGCATCCATCCCCACATAGTCACGGTAGATGTGTTTGAAGTTGATCGCCTTTGAGATTAGAGCTCCGTGCGGCCCAGTCATGTAGCGGCCACTCTCCATGTACATATTCGGAGCGTAGTTGTTGGCTTCCTTAAAGGCATCAAACAGGGCAGTAATTTCTTGCGCCATGGTATCAACATCGAGTGGGGCCTTGTCTGGCTCTGCGGGAATCCCGAAACCACCACCGATGTTGATGAACTCGAGCTCAATATCCAGCTCTTTCTTCAACAACACCGCCAGATCGAGAAGCATGCGCGTGGTTTCCACCATATAGGTGTAGTCAAGCTCGTTTGAAGCCACCATGGTATGGAGCCCGAAGCGCTTCGCCCCACGTCTCTGTGCCTTGCGGTACGCATCTACCACTTGTTCGTGGCTAAGACCGTACTTTGCCTCTACGGGGTTGCCGATGATGATGTTACCGGTACGGCGTGGGCCCGGGTTGTAACGAAAGCAAATAAGTTCTGGGAATTCAGGGACCTTATCTATCAGAGTGATATCGTCCAGATTAAGGATGCAGCCCCCATTCTGCGCCGCGAAGTTAAACTCTTCCTGGCTGGTATTATTGGAGGTAAACATAATATCTTCGGGCTTTGCCCCTAACTCGCGGCTCATCTGTATTTCAGGTATGGAACTGCAGTCGAACCCGAAACCCATGTCGAGCATAATCTCCATGATCCGCTTGTTGGGTAGCGCTTTTACCGCAAAATATTCGCGAAAACCTGGGACATTGGCAAACACCTGTTTGAGATGTGCGCCGGTCTCACGGATCCCTTTTTCATCGTAAATATGAAACGGGGTTCCATAATGGGCAGCGATGGAATCAACCTGACTGAACAGGCGTTGTTTAAAGTCCTGTGACATGGGCATAAACGCTAAATCTCCTCTTTGTATAGTATGCTGATGTTCACCGCTTTGGATTGCGGCTGGGCCAAGGCAGCCGGACACAGGCACAGGTGTGCGCTCTCGGGTTAAAGGCGAAAAGATGGCACTAAACCAAGCCCCAAACCAAGCCTCATGCAACCGGCAAAAAACTGCGTAAGCCTAGCACATATATAAACAAACGACCACCTGCTTGATATGGGATAACCCAAATATACAGGTGGTCGTTTGCCATGTAGTCCGCGCAATCTCCGGGGAAAAAGATTACACAGCTACGTATGTTATTCACCCTATCTGGACAGTTGGACTGCCGCAAACTCTGCTGCGAGCATAATTTGATATGATGACGGCGCCGCCGTGAGAAGCGGATGGGTAGCATACTGCATGGTAGCCAGATCTTCCGCAGTGAGCCCAGCCTGAATGGCGACAGCCATGACGTTGGCCATTTCCGCAGCTGCCTCTCCTCCACATACGTGACCGCCGATCAGCACGCCGTCCTGTATGCGAAACAGCATCTTTACTTTGGTATCAATACTTCCCGGCAAGCTTCCTGGGTGACGGTTAGGGGCCATCGCCTCACCCACAACGAACTCTATCCCCTCCTGCTGCGCGGCGGCACTGGTGTAGCCTGCGGCGCCAATACTGCAGTCTCCTACCTTGGTCGCAAAAGCACCAAGAGCACCAAGCGTTTTACGTGTCTTGGGTTTGAAAATATTGGTAGCAGCAATCATCCCTTCCGAGGCGGCAACCGAAGCTAGGCGGACACCAGAGGGTTTGCGCGTAAAAAAAGAGAATTTGGCGGCACAGTCCCCGGCAGAGTACACATCCGGATCGCTGGTCTGCATATACTCATCCACCATCACTCCCTGCTGTGGGTCGGTTTCCAATCCTATTGCTTCTGGAAGCTCTATATTCGGGCGCGCGCCAATACCAAGGATAACCACATCCGCATCCAGTTTTGAGCCGTCACTTAAAGTTACAGCCTTCACCTTGCCCTCAGAGTCTGCTTCAAAGCCCCGCACCTGGCTACTCAAGTAGAGTGTAACTCCCTCTTTTTCTAACTCTTTTTCCACTTCACGCCCAAACTCTTTTTCACATGCCAGCGACAAACAGCAGTCCTGCATCTCAACCAGCGCGATCTGCGTATCGCTCTGAATCTCTTGTTGCAAGCGCGCGATCTGCTCTGCCATCTCTACCCCGATGAAACCGCCTCCGATCACTACAACGTTTTTGGCCTGCTGCAACGCAGAAAAAATACGCTGGAGAAAGAACGGATCTTTAGCTACACCAAAGATATTCTTTAGTTCAACGCCCGGTAGCGGTGGCACAATGGGCTTAGAACCAGTGGCGATAATAAGTTTATCGTACTTGATCGATTCATGGTCTCTGCATGTAATGATCTTGCTGCTGCGATCGACATCCTCCACATGGCTGGCTATAACATCTATCCCTTGGCTGGTAATCATCTCATCGGGGATAAGATTTTTTTCTACCGCCCGCAACGTCCCATATATGTACGGGATACCGCAGGGCACTGGAGTCCTACTTACATTGCGTAGAACGGTAACAGATTTTTCCGGATGGCGGCGCTTTATCGTTGTTGCTGCCGTTAGGCCCGCTGCCGAACCACCAATTACTACCACGTCACGTTGTTGCATATTACTCTTCTCCTTCTTTTTTCTGACATTCAGGGCAAACTGCAAAAATATTGAGGCAGTGAGAACGGAGTGCAAAGCCATGCTGGCCGGCAATGTCGGCGCATACGTTGCACACAGCCTCTTTGTTAAAACGGATTGTTTTCCCACATTCGGTGCATACCAGGTTGTCTATCGCACACCCTTTTGGGCACGCAGCGTATACAGCATCGGACGCCGCACCATCGGGGGACAATTGCACGCGGCGCAACAAGCCACACTCCATCAGCAGCTGTATAGTACGGTAAATCGTGGCTTTGGATACCCGCGCTCCCTTCTGCTTTAAACGCAGCAAGAGAGAATCCACGTCAAAGTTCTCCTCCAACGCCAAAATTTCTTCGTACACTAGACGGCGCTGGTGTGTAACCTTCAAACAACGTTCTTCCAGAAAACTTTCAAACATATCTATGGACATCAATACCCTCCACCACAACCTGCTTACGAGTGAGACTGATTCTCAGTCGCTATGTATAGCCCCCATTCTCACCGCTGTCAAGAAAAAGTATGGTTGAATCTCCTTTGTCAGATTTTAACGCGGACTGCAGCGTCGCCATACTTCTTTAGCGTTACCTCTTTTAACTACATAAAGCTTTGCTCTATATGGTGACCAAATAATAGATAGATAGAAGAGTTTTCTGCGATAACAGCTTGCACCAATTGGCTACAACATTCAAAATAGCTGTGGGAACGCCTAGGTTTTTCCCTTGCTAAACATGGTTACTTTAATATATGTTAAACAGAAATAAACAACCGTTCTACTGTTATACTCATTAAGAGTCTTTCTTTTCTTAAATGTGCCCTGTGTGCATATGTTCAAGGTGGCACGCCATCAAAAGCCGTTTGTGCAGGAGAAACCCATGAAGTTTAAAAATCTGAAGATTGCAAACAAGATCTATGTGTTGTTTGCACTGGCGGTACCTGTAATGTGTGTGGTGTTTGGAGGTTTGTATTGGAAAACTTCCGATAATCTCTATCAGGAGCGTTTTGCCAAGGTGCAATCGCAGACTGAAAGTGCAACTTCAGTTATAAAACACTTTGTAGAGATGGAGCGCAATGGCACGCTGGAGCAAGATGAAGCACAGCGCCTTGCCGTGGGTGCGATTGCTGCCATGCGCTATGGTGAAGATGACTACTTTTGGATCAACGATAGTCGTCCACGCATGATTATGCATCCATTCAACCCTGCTCTCAATGGCAAAGACTTAAGTGGTTTTGCCGACCCTGACGGGACACAACTATTCAACGAGATGGTGAAGGTGACCCGCGCCCAAGGTGCCGGCTTTGTAAACTACCGCTGGGAAAAACCCGGACACGCCCAACCAGTAGACAAAGTCTCTTATGTGGCGCTCGTCAGCGAGTGGGGCTGGATTGTGGGCACCGGACTCTACACTGATGACATCAAGGCCCAAACCCAAATGATGTTGTATGGTGCGGTGGGGATTGTCGGATTTACCATTTTATCCTCTCTGGTGGTGGTAGTTTGGTTTGCGCGCGGGTTGTCGCAACCAATTGCTCAGGTCGTGCACATCCTGCAGGAGATGACCAAGGGGCACATCAGCCAACGTCTCAACCTCAATCGAAGTGACGAGATCGGGGTGATGGCCGCAACGATGGATGCGTTTGCCGAAAGCCTCGAACACGAGCTGGTTGACTCCATGCAGCGGCTTGCCCATGGCGACCTCACCTTTGAGATCCACCCTGCCGACGAACATGACGTTATCCGCGGCGCGCTGAAAAGCATGGAGGAGGATCTCAACGATATGGTGAGCAAGATCCAAGTCAGCGGTGAGCAGATAAACTCTGGCGCAGCACAGATTGCGGACGCAAGCCAGTCACTATCGCAAGGAGCAACGGAGTCTGCGAGTTCGCTGGAGCAAATATCTGCCTCCATCAATGAGCTCGCATCTCAGACCAATCTGAATGCCGACAACGCTGGTCAGGCTGCCAAGCTATCCACAGAAGCAAGCCATGCTGCCAACCGCGGCAACCAGTCAATGAATCAGCTGGTTTCAGCCATGGCAGATATTAACGAATCCAGCCAGAGCATCTCAAAAATTATCAAGGTGATTGACGAGATCGCATTCCAGACCAACCTTCTCGCCCTGAATGCGGCGGTTGAGGCTGCGCGTGCAGGACAGCATGGCAAAGGGTTTGCAGTAGTGGCAGAGGAAGTACGTAACCTCGCCGCGCGCAGCGCCAAAGCCGCAAGTGAAACTACCGAACTTATCGAAGGCTCTGTAATTAAAGCTCAGAACGGCGCCGAAATTGCGGCAGAGACCGCTAAGGTTTTGGACGAAATTGTCACCCATTCAACCGAGGTTTCTAACCTGATAGACGAGATCGCCGCCTCAAGTAAAGAGCAGGCCCAGGGGATCTCCCAGGTTAACATTGGTATCAGTCAGATCGACGATGTGACCCAGCAGAACACCGCCAATGCCGAAGAGGGTGCAGCGGCTGCGGAGCAACTCTCGAGCCAGGCCAATATACTCCGTCAGATGCTGAGCCATTTCACCACCAAGAACAGCAACACCAACGCTTCAGCGTTAGGATCAGGACCGGCTCAACGCCCCGCCCTGACCGCCCCCCAGAAACAAAGATCGCTGGGATGGTAAGATAAACCTGCAGATCACAACATAAAAGGCGCCGTGCAGGAGATTCTGCACGGCGCCTTTTATGTAGCGCTTAGACTCTGCATGGCAGCCATGCAGAAAACTATGTATGCGGTTATTTAGCCGCCGCTCTTGCTGCTGCCATCCATGCGTCCCACTGTGTTTGGTTCGCCTTGATCCACTCTTGGGCGTGGCGCTTAATATCTCTGTCAGAATTCTCCCCATTGTTCATGCGATCATTCTGCACACTTACATCTGCAAGGGAGATGGTGAAGAGTTCGAAAAAACGCTTCGCTGCCGGATTCTTTTCTGCGAATTTCTTGTTAGCCACAATCTGGATATCGCTAGCAATAAAACCAAGCTTCAACGGATCGGAAACTGCACCCTTGAGCCCGGAAACTACCATACGCTCCTCGGAACCCTTTTGTGCTTCATTGGGATTGATTTCAGGCACGTTGATCCACATTACATTTTCGCCCGGCTTAAATTTAGACAAGGTCCAGTTAGGCGCCCAGGTGTAAAGGATTACTGGTTTGCCGGAATTATGCTTAGCCAAGGCCTCAGCTACGCTAGCTGAGTAGGAAGCCTTAATCGGCTTGATGTGATCGTGCAAGTCATATACATCAAGATGGTGGGCTATCGCTTTTTCACAGCCCCACCCCGGAGGACATGCAACCAGATCCGCTTTCCCGTCGCGGTTATCGTCAAAGGCCGCCCTTACTTCGGGGCGCTTAAAGTCAGCCAGGGACTGGATATTATATTTTTCTACCGCGTCCTTGGAAACCAGGTATCCCTGCAGGCCACCTGCTTCCATAATCACCCCATATTTGGCCGCGTACTTGTCAAAGTTGCGTGGGAGCTGATTATTGTGGGTCGGGAACCAGCCATTAGCCCAATAATCAATATCCCCTAGCGCTACTGACTGATAAAATAGGGGGTTGGTGAGTTCTTTTACCGACTTAACTTTATAACCCAGCTCTTCCATCCCTTCGCGCACAATCGCCTCAAGGATGTAGCCGGTATTCCAGGTAGCGCGCGCCGGTTGCACCGTCACACCCGCACCGGGTTTATCGCTTGCCATGGCTGGTTGGAGTGCCATGATCCCCATAATCAAACCAAGGAATAATCGTTTCATATCTTTCTCCTTCTATTTATTTTTTGATGTAGATGCCAGACCCTGAGTCACACGGTCGAGCACCATTGCCATCATAACAATACAGATGCCGCCAACTGCGGCCATTCCGATATCAAGGGTATTCAAACCCTGTACTACCGGCTCGCCCAAACCACCTGCCCCGATGAGGGCGGCGATAACCACCATGGAGAGTGCCATCATAATGGTCTGATTAAGACCGGCCATGATGGAAGGGAGCGCCAAAGGCAACTGAACTCTATGCAACACCTGCAGCGGAGTGCTGCCGAAGGTGAGTGCCGCCTCAATCAACTCCTCGTCCACATGGCGAATTCCCAAGCTGGTCAAACGCACAATCGGGGGGAGAGCAAACACTATGGTGGCGATAATGCCGGATACACTCCCAATACTAAACAGCATTACCACCGGCACCAGATATACAAATGGTGGGGTTGTCTGCATCACATCGAGGAAGGGGCGTAAAATCATCTCAAAGCGGTCACTGCGCCCCGCCATGATCCCCAACGGGATCCCAATGAGGGCACAGATCAGCACTGCACTGAGCACCATCGCCAACGTTATCATGGTGTTTTCCCACATCCCGAGAAAACCACATCCCAGCAAGCTGAGCAGGGTAAAGGTAGCAATGCGCTTCCCTGCCGCACGCCACGCAAACAGGGTAAACAGCACAATGATCAGCAGTGGAGGGAGAGCAGTAAAAACCCACACAAACCCTTCGAGCAACCCTTCCAGCGGTACTTTAACCATCTGGAAAATCTCGCGATAGTTATATACGAGCCAATCGATGCCGTCCTGGATCCAGTTGTCGAGAGGGATACGCAGGTTTTCAAAATCTAGTATCGTCATGGTTAGTCCTCCGCCTGAATCTGGGCAATAGCTGCGCCACAGTGTTCTTCTTCGTGCGTGGTCTGCAGGGTGCGTAGAAACACATTCCGAGAAATAACCCCTAAATAGACACCATTATCGTCAACTACCGGCACTGGCCACGCGTTGCCCGTGACTTGCGGCAGCACCTCCTGCATGGTCATGGAGGCGAGTACTGGTTGGGCATCAAGTTCAACCAACTGACGCAGATCTTTAGTACTATCGAGATTATTCTTTAGATTATCGTGTGACACCACCCCCAGAAAACGTCCGCGCCTATCGAGCACATAGCCATAATCACGGTCATGACTGATGAGCTGCTGCAGGGCAGAGCGTGGCCCGTTGCCCGGATGTTTGATCACCGTTACCTGAGTTTTGCGCGCGATATCTCCGGCACTGATGATACCGGTGGGGTCAACCCCACGGAAAAACGCCTGCACATAATCGTCCGCGGGGTTTTGCAGAATCTCTTCAGGGGTACCTACCTGCACCACGCGCCCATCGTGCATGATGGCGATGCGGTCACCTAAGCGCATCGCTTCATCCAAATCGTGAGAAATAAACACGATGGTGCGCTGGTCTTCGGCCTGCAGGCGCAACAGCTCATCCTGCATTTCGGTACGGATCAGGGGATCGAGAGCGGAAAAGGCTTCATCCATCAGAAGGATTTCGGGATTTACTGCCAGCGCACGCGCAAGGCCGACGCGCTGCTGCATCCCCCCTGAAAGTTCAGATGGATAACTATCCATATGCTGCCCGAGTCCAACTCGCTCAAGGGCGGCGTGGGCACTTGCGAGACGTTCTTTTTTGCCTACCCCACAGATTTCGAGCCCGAAAGCGGTGTTCTCTCCCACAGTCATGTGCGGCATGAGAGCGAAAGACTGGAACACCATGCTCATAATTTCACGCCGCATGTCGATAAGCTCGGAGTTTGACATTTTTACGATGTCGCGATCGTTGATATATATCTCGCCGGCGCTGGGCTCGATCAGGCGGTTGAGAAGGCGCACCATGGTGGACTTGCCCGAGCCGGACAGCCCCATGATAACAAAAGTCTCGCCCGCACGGATATCGAAGCTGGCATCGCTAACCCCTATGGTCATACCGGTCTGCTTGAATATTTCATCTTTCCCCATCCCCTGTTTATACATCTCAACAGCTTTTTCTGGATGGTCTCCAAACACTTTGTAGATATGTTCTACACGTATTTTTACTGGAGCTTCTTCCATACGTTGTTTCTCCCTGACAGCGTCCATTGCTGTATCTATTTGTGGCGACTGTATCTTTTCTGTTGCGAAATATATGCAGTGTTACGTTGTTCAAATGAAGCGCAAGCACGCCGCGCCTGAACAGATACTCCGGGCTGCGCTCATGCACAGTCCGGAGGTGGTATTCAATCTGATTTCTGGTCTGGCGCTTAAAAATAGTACCCGAAGTTGACGTTCACCCGCGTGGTGCGCTCGTTATCCGGCTTAGTCATATCTCCACCAGAAAATATCATGTTTTCCCCAGAGATCACGTCGATATATGTAAACACAGGACCGGCGCTTATCATGGTGCCAACAACGTTCTGCCAGATATCATCAAAGCGGCTCTTGCGCGGGATGATTACGGTGTTGTCACTGTAGAAGGTCAGAGCACTGATTGGCCCCCAGTTCACCGGCAAGGTATAAGCCAGGTTGAAGACTGCGGCATCCCCTTTGCGCGGCACCCCCCAACTGCTACCGTAACCACCCATGGTGATGAGGTCGTTATCCACTATGACAGTTTTATCATCGGAATCTGTGTAGCTCACCGGATTCTTCGGGTCGTACTCGTAGTGCAGATATTCCAGTTGGAGGTTGAAGCGGCCGTAGTTGCCGTTCAAGTGGATCGCACTGGCCCAGTGATCGCCATCTTTTTTGGTTATACTGTTATAGAGCTGGCCATATTCACCAGAGATACCAATCTCGGTATTGGCACAGGCGCTGTGATCAAACTGATATGCGATGCGCAGGTTGCCCTGGTTGGTTTCTTCATTGCCTGCGGGCTGGGCGCCAGCATAGCCGCCATCGGCGTTGCTGATTACGTCAACGGAGTAGCGGTCGGAACTAGTGGGTCTGCCCAGCTCGTCATTTTTGTAGAACGCACCGCTGATTCTCCAGGGACCGGGGTTATAGAGCAACTTAATCCCCATGTCGTAGTCATCTTCTAAGCCGATGTAGTAAAGCCCGCTGAACCAGAAATTATGGGACGCAAACGGCTGGAGTCCGAATGGTACCTGATGGATACCCAGCTGAACCTGCAGCTCATCGGTAAAGTTGTACCCCATATAGCCGTGATGGATAGTATTGAAGTCATACTCGGGGTAGAAACGGTATTCAGCAGAGAAAATTATATCCTTGATAGACCCGTCGAGATTAAAACGGAAGGTATCGAAGGCAAAATCCCCCCCTTTATCTTTCGAGGTTTCGGACCAGTCCTGGTAACCGTAATTGACACGGAGCGCGCCCCCGATACGGATATCAGGCTTGCTGCTGTTAACCACCTCAGTGACCATTTCGCGTAGGTTGCTTTGCTCCTGTGCAGTTGTCCCTGACACAGCGCTGGTTTCAGCGCGAGCTGAGTCAGCAGCTATTTTGGCTTCGAGCTGCGATAAACGTTCTTTAAGCGCATTAATTTCATTAATGGTAGCGGCATCAACCGCCAGCACCGCCACTGGGCTAAGCAGGATGGTGCCCATCAGCATAACGGCGAGCACTAGTGTCATTTTGGCTGCGCCAGTCAGCCGTATGCCTGCTCCCTGATGTGAGCTTAAGCGCGAATTCCTTGGTGTCATTCTACATTCTCCCTTTTAAGTTTTGCGGTTTGTTCCCCTTTAAATAGATAAACGTACTTCTGGCAGGGTCATCTATCTAAAGGCACAGAGCTTCTTATCCTCTGTTTTTCACAATTTCATGTTGGCTTACATGCTTACAGCCTACATACTGCAATTAGTTCGCAAGCCAACGACTTAAACATAGAAAGGGTGGCACTGTCAACCGTGCGGTCCTATTTCCATCACACTGAAAGCACAGGACAACCTTCAATGTTGCGGGTGGAATCGAAGTTAAAATGTCAGATTCCAGCGCTTAGGCGCAGGGTATTAATTTACCGAACGAATGCGATACACCTTGGATATAACAAATTGAATCATAGATTTTATTGTTTAGTTTCAGACAGTTACAGCTTGACAAGCGCCTACAATCGGACCACACTACTGAAGTGGTGCCAAGAATAGAGAGGGAACTTGAAAAGCTATTCTTCACTGCCCCCTTAATATCGGATCTGCATGTTAAATTTTAGTTGCAAGAATCTCCCTCTTGACATAATCAGGGGGTGAACCATTCGGACTCCAACCTATTTACATACAACAGCATCACTTGTACTGCATTGGCGCACCCTTGTTTTGATTTTGGCGCCATGGCGAGGATTAAAACCTTTTAGCTCCCGGATTAAACATGACTAAACGCATACTTGAACAACCAGCACAGAAAGGTTATGACAAACGGATTCTACGCTCACTGCGGCGCATTATCCGCGCGGTGGAATTGCATTCACATAAGATTGCACGCCTCTACAACATTACCGGGCCACAATTAGCATGCATGCACACTATTATAGATAACGGGCCTATGACTTCGGCAACCCTTTCCTCCCACTTAGTTCTGAGTCCGAGCACTATAGTTGGGATTATTGATCGTCTCCAGGAAAAAGGCTGGGTCACACGGCATCGCAGCACCACGGATCGGCGCCGCATCTTGCTTGATGTCACTGAATCTGGTCGGCAGGTGGTTAAAGACGCTCCTCTCCCGCTGCAGGACATTCTGTTGCATTCCCTTGAAGAAGCGTCAGAGTTGGAACGCGTGGCGGTAACCTTGGCACTGGAAAAAGTTGTAGATATGTTAGAAGCAGGAGCAATCCCTGCGGCACCTATTTTGGAAGCTGGCTCACTTACTGCACGGGATACAGAGGTTGCCAAAGAAGAATTCGAAGGGAAAGAGGAGGAGCAGTAGTTGTAACACTGGCTTTTAAAGCAGATTAAACTACTTTACCTGCGCCAGCACCAGGGCTCGCCGGGGTGCTGGATACCCCTCAATAGTGCGCATGAGGTCATCAGGATGGAGAAAATCTGCAAGAGACTCAGTCTGAATCCATGCGGTTTTACGCTGTTCAGCTTCGGTTGTTCGGCTTACATCGATACAGCGGATGTTAGTGAAGCCTGTGCGTTCCAGCCAGCACTCTAGACATGTGACCGTAGGGAGAAAAAACACATTATTCATCTTTGCGTAGCGACCCCTCGGAGTGAGCGCTACATCCTCTTCGCCCGGGATAACTAGGGTTTCAAGCACGAGCTCGCCTCCGCGGCGCAAGGTGCGCCGCAGCGCGGTGAGGGTGTGGAGGGGCGAACGCACATGGTACAGCACCCCCATGTGAAATACCGTGTCAAAAAAACCAGGCATTGGGGGTAGCTCTTCAAACTTCAGCGGCAGAGTGTGCACGCGTTCGAGCTTAGCGAGTGCCGCAAGAAAGCAAAACTGATAGTAAAAGGTAGCGTAAGGCTCGAGTCCAAGCAGTAGGGCTGGGTCATACTGTTTCATCCGGAACAGGTAATACCCGCTGCTACTACCAATATCAAGGACTTTGCGTCCACGTAAGGGTGCGAGATGTTGCTCTAGGCGCTTCCACTTCAGATACGATACCCACTCTGTATCCAAATCGATTCCGAAGATTTTAAACGGGCCCTTGCGCCACGGGCGCAACCCAAACAGGGCCAGTTCCAGCGTTTCTTTTTCCGCCTCGTCAACCTCAGTAGCGCCTCCAATTTCAACCCAATCGTGGTCCAACCTCAGATGCTGGGTCTGCACTGACGGCACCATGGCGAGAAGCTCAGAATATATCTGACATTTACGATCGCGGCGCTGACGTTCAAAACGCTCTTCCACCGTGTGGCGCAACGTGGAGATCCAAGCCCCAGCGCCACTTGCTTCCAGATCATGCCATATACTTTGCTCTACCCTTTTATGCATAGAAACCCTGCAAAATTGAACCACTTTATCCAGGTAGTAACATAGGAGAAACCACAGGCATGCAGACGTTTCACATACGTCTCACAGGTTTCTGGCACCAGAACATCTTCGAGAGCATCGCGTTTCTGGCTTATCTCAAGTTCTGAATAGCCATTTTCACGTTTCAGGGTGTAGTACCACTCACGTTCGAGCTCCGCCAGAAACGGCTCTTTATCCTCTACTTTTTCATTCAGAAGAAAGATACCGCCGGGCTGCAACGCTGAATATATGCGCTGGACAAGCTGCTCTCTAACCGCTATAGGCACAAACTGCAAAGTGAGATTGGCAACCACAACACTGCAGGAGGCATAGGCTACATCCTGCGCCGCTTGTTGCACCAGGGTAAACTTCTGCCCTTGTGCAACATCAATATCTTGCAGACGCTGCTGGTAGCGTTCCAGCATGGGGGCAGAGGGATCAATCCCCACCAACTCAAACGCACGCTGAGGCATCAACTGGTGCAAGGTGATGCCAAAATTTCCATGCGAGCACCCTAAGTCGTATATTCTGCTTCCTTCCGTGTGGTAGCGTGCTGCCATCTGCGCCTGGCGGAGCAGAGTCTCTTGATACAGCGGCACACTGCGGTGCAGCATATCGTCAAATACACGCACTACGCTTTCGTTAAACTCGAATGGAGATACCTGACCTAAAGGGGTTGAGTAGATTTTATCTTCACTCATGTTAGTTGCTTTTCGGGTTCTTGCTTGAACCATGTAGATCCATAGCGTGGAGAGCTGCTATGTGGTGACAATAAAGGGAGAACAGCGCGATACTTGCAAGAGGCGCGCATCCCGCTTACCGATGCAACATTGCATAACTAAACCCAGCATTTGTAAAGAGAGATGGGACGGAAAGGATGTGGACTAGCCGATACGCTCGCGGCGCTCCTGCTCCTCTTTGCAGTCGATACACAGTGTTGCCACCGGACGGGCACGCAGACGTGACTCCGATATATTTTCCTCACAGCTTGCGCAAATTCCAAATTCACCGTCATCAATACGCTTCAGCGCTTCCCGTATTTTACCAATCAGGCGCCGTTCTCGATCGCGGATACGCAACTCAAAATTTCGGTCTGACTCCATAGAGGCACGGTCAGTGGGATCGGGAAAGTTTTCTTTTTCATCTGTCATTTCAGACACGGTTTTCCCCGCGTCTATAAGCAAGCTATCGAGCTGTTCTTCAAGGATCTGTCTAAATTCTTCCGCTGTTTGTCTATCCATAATGTCACCACTCCGTGATATTAGCAGGGGCACTCTAAAAGCCGGCTCATAATATTAGCTCAAGCAGGGCAAGTCAAGAAGAAGTGCACCTCTGCGGTGCAGTGCTATGTATCAGACTTAGAGTTAGAACTAGTCTCGATAACTCCATCTGCAAGACGTGCAAGGTTAATCTCCTCTTGACGTGCAAGGTCGGCAAAATTATATCCTTTGAGACGTTCAATCATTCCGCGCCGGACGTCTTTCCACGCTTCATGCACGGGACAATACTTATCCCGTTCACAGATGCCCCGTCCGCACAAGCATTTGTTTATGTAAAGCGGATCTTCCTCTATACTGTAGATATCGTAAATGGTTATTTCTGCAGGGTCTTTTTTCAGATAAAAACCACCCCCTACCCCTCGCTGCGATCCTATCAGCCCAGCCTTGACCAAAGGTTGAAATATCTTGGTAAGAAAAGCTGGGGTTACTTCTTGGGTGGCACAGATATCTTTTTTTAAAATAATCTCTCCGGGTGGAGATTTAGCCATATACAGTACCGCTCGGACTGCATATTCTGTAGCGCGTGTAATTACCATGGATGCTCCAAAAATTTTAGGGCTGCTCTTGAGTTGTAGTATTCTGAATCTGGATTGGCTGGCCTATAACATCTGCTACACAGAATATACCTCTCTGTGCGAACGGGGAGTTAAGATAATAGTATGATTGTAGACCTTCAGCTTCATCCTCATACATAAATGGAGTGGATACAGAAGTCAATTAAATATTACTTTTTTACTCTCTTAATTTAGCCCCTGAATTGAATTAGACCTGACCACATGAAGCCTATCGCAGCGGACATGACCCAAGAAATAGGGCGTTTCGCCCCTAGCCCCACGGGGCTGTTACATTTTGGTTCGTTGGTTACAGCAGTAGCAAGCTACTGCTTCGCCAAAGCGGCCAAAGCGCAGTGGTTAGTGCGCATGGAAGATCTAGATGTGTCACGCAATATTCCCGGTGCAGCAGATGCCATCTTGCGTCAATTAGAGCATCTTGGCCTGTGGTGGGACAAAACCGTAGTGTATCAGAGTGCACGCCTAGAGTTTTATGCCGATACCCTCCAGCACCTTATTGATGCAGGGCACGTCTATCGCTGTATCTGCACGCGTCGCGAGATCGCGGCACAGGCCCATCGACATACTAGCGCAGGACCAGTTTATTCTGGGCGCTGTCGTCTGCTGCAACACAGTGCAGAAAAAAAGGGAAGTTGGAGATTTATGGTCAGTTCTGATCTGATAGGGTTCGATGATCTGATACATGGCAAAATAGAGCACTCTTTGATACATACGGTTGGCGATTACATCCTTAAGCGTGCCGACAATGTCTTCGCGTATCAATTCACTACGCCGCTGGATGATGCAATACAAGGGGTAACCCAAGTGATCAGAGGTGCGGATCTGCTGGACTCCACTCCGCGTCAGATATACCTGCTCTGTTCACTGAATAAGAGCATTCCGGAGTATGGTCACATACCTCTGGTGCTTGACGAGGGCGGTAACAAAATCAGCAAAAGCGCGCAAGTTTTGCGTAACATTGATCCAGGACATCCACTCCCTTTTGGCACTCCGGATCTCTTTAGGGCTCTACTGTTTTTAGGTCAGGCTCCTCCTATTTCGCTCCAACGCAGCCCCCCTGTTGAACTGCTAACTTGGGCAGTTAACAATTTTAAGCCTTCCTCCATCCCGCGCCATAACCAAATCATGTTTCCCCCTTCCACATACTAAAAAAGGCGAACCCGAAGGTTCGCCTTTTTTAGTATTATTTGTGCGCGCGAATTACTTAGGCAGAGCCTTGATATATTCACGGTTGAGTTTTGCTATGAACTTAACGCTAACCCCTTTCGGGCAAGCAGCCTCACATTCATAGTGGTTGGTGCAGTTACCAAAGCCATTTTCAAGCATAGCAGCGGTCATGTTTTGCACACGCTCTGCAGCCTCTATCTTACCCTGAGGAAGTGAAGCAAGCTGCGCAACCTTAGCACTGGTGAACAGCATTGCACTGCCGTTGGGGCAGGCAGCAATACAAGCTCCACAACCGATGCATTCGGCTGCGTCCATGGCATACTCAGCCAATGGCTTGGGAATTAGAGTCTGATTAGCTTCACCAACCTCACCGGTATAGGCTGAAGTATAACCGCCAGACTCAATGATGCGATCCATGGCAGAACGATCTACCACCAAGTCCTTTACTACCGGGAATGCTGATGCACGCCAGGGTTCAAGGGTTATGGTGTCACCATCGCTAAACTGGCGCATATGCAATTGGCACGCGGTAGTTTTTTCCTGGGGACCATGAGGCTGTCCGTTGACTACACAGCCGCAGGTACCACAGATACCTTCACGACAGTCATTGTCAAACTCAATAGGCTCAATGCCAGTCTCAATCAAGCCCTGATTGACCTCATCAAGCATTTCCAGGAAGGAGCTGTCGGGGCTGACATTCTTGGCCTCGTACTGCTCCAGTTTGCCCTTGTCTTCAGGACCATTTTGGCGCCATACGTAAAGTGTCAGATTCATTATTTGTAACTCCTTACTGCAAGTTTAACATTTTCGAATTTGAGAGGCTCCTTGTGCAGTTCTGGCGCCTTACCTTCGCCTTTGTACTCCCACGCTGCAACATAGGTGAAGTTCTCGTCATCACGCATCGCTTCACCATCATCAGTCTGATGTTCAACACGGAAGTGACCTCCACAAGATTCTTCGCGATGGAGAGCATCAGTGGTCATAATTTCAGCAAATTCAAGGAAGTCCGCTACGCGCCCAGCATCTTCTAGCTGACTGTTACGTCCACTGTTATCTCCTGTGACCTTGACATTCTGCCAGAACTCTTCACGCAGGGCAGGGATAGCTTGCAGAGCACTGGTGAGACTCTCCTTGCTTCGAGCCATACCCACATTGTCCCACATGATTTTACCCAGCTCACGGTGGAAGGAACTCACAGAACGCTTCCCTTTGATACTCAGGAGCTTGTCAATACGCGCGACAGCTTCTTCACGTGACTTGGCAAACTCCGGGTGCTCATCAGTAACTTCACCCGGCTTCACGCCCGCAAGGTAGTCGCCGATGGTGTAGGGAATTACAAAGTAACCGTCTGCCAGACCCTGCATCAATGCAGAGGCGCCAAGACGGTTCGCACCGTGAACAGAGAAGTTTGCCTCGCCCAGAACAAATAGACCCGGGACATTACTCATGCAGTTGTAGTCAACCCACAGGCCACCCATGGAATAGTGGGGAGCAGGGTAGATACGCATCGGCTGCTTGTAGGCATCTTCGTCGGTAATCTTCTCGTACATGTCAAACAGGTTGCCGTAACGCTCACGGATAGTATCCTCGCCAACACGACCAATAGACTCTTCAAAGTCAAGATACACTCCGCGCTTGCCGGGCCCTACACCGCGACCGTCATCGCACTGCTCTTTAGCCGCGCGTGATGCGATATCCCGCGGTGCCAGGTTGCCAAAAGATGGGTATTTGCGCTCAAGGTAGTAGTCGCGATCCTCTTCAGGAATTTCACTGGCGGGCTTTTCGCAGTCTTCCTTACGCTTCGGCACCCAACAGCGTCCATCGTTACGCAATGATTCTGACATCAATGTCAATTTTGACTGATGCTCACCACTTTGTGGAATACATGTGGGGTGAATCTGGGTATAGCAGGGGTTAGCCATGTAGGCACCTTTTTTAGATGCTTTCCATGCTGCGGTTACGCTACATCCCATGGCGTTGGTAGAAAGGTAGAACACATTTACGTAGCCGCCGGTAGCCAGAACTACAGCGTCTGCCCAAGAGGACTTAACTTCGCCCGTGCATAAATCACGGTAGGTTATCCCCTTGGCAACACCGTCGACCACAACGAGGTCGAGCATTTCGGTACGCGCTTTGAGCTTTACGGTTCCAGCTTTTACCTGACGCGCCAGAGCCTGATAGGCACCGAGCAGAAGCTGCTGTCCAGTCTGACCACGAGCGTAAAATGTACGGGAAACCTGCGCACCACCGAAGGAACGGTTGGAGAGCAGCCCGCTGTACTCACGCGCGAACGGCACACCCTGCGCCACGCACTGGTCAATAATATTGTTACTCACCTGCGCCAGACGCCATACATCCGCTTCACGCGCGCGGAAGTCGCCGCCTTTAATGGTGTCGTAGAACAGGCGGAATACGCTGTCGCCATCATTGTGGTAATTTTTGGCCGCGTTAATACCACCTTGTGCCGCGATACTGTGGGCGCGGCGAGAGCTATCCTGATAGCAATAAGCTTCAACGTTGTAGCCAAGTTCACCTAGACTTGCTGCACCAGCACCGCCAGCGAGGCCTGTTCCAACCATGATGATCTTGAATTTACGCTTGTTAGCGGGGTTGATCAGCTTCAAATCAAAACGATGCTGATCCCAAGTTTTTTCAATTGGTCCGGTAGGACATTTTCCATCTAAAATCACGATGTACCCTCCTAAACGTTAATCAGGCCCAGAAGTATGGACACCGGAATGGAGATAAAGCCAGCAAAAATAACGATTGCGGCAGCACGGCCAATCTTTTCCATTACAGGAAGAGATTCAGCCCCCAGCAAGCCCATGGTCTGGAACAGACTCTGAACCCCGTGGCTTAAGTGCAGCAGCAGAGTTACCATAGCACCGACATAAATCAAACTGATGAAAAACTTCTGGAAACTGAGCACCATCATGGTGAACACGTCAGCCCGACCGAGAGCATCAGGTGCTAGAGCACCAACAGAGATATCCGGGTTGGTTACGTGTAGAGTAAAATGGAGCAAGTGGTAAACTAGAAAAGCAAGAATAATCAGACCAGTGTAGATCATGGTCCGGGCACCAAAAGAGGTGCGCAGATTCTTCTTTTCGTTGTACTCAATTTCACGCGCCGCACTATTTTCCAAGGTCAATTGAATGCCGAAGAAAATGTGCAGGCCGAAAAGGCCGAGCATTACCAGGCGAAAGATCCATACGATCGGACCCAGGGCATGGAGATGCTCTGCATAAGAATTAATACCATCAGCGCCAATAAACACTGATGAGTTCCCAAGCAGGTGAACAATGACAAAAAGGAACAGGAACAGCCCTGTCACTGCCATCACAAGCTTTCTTCCAACAGAGTTTTGCAGCATTTGCATAGTTTTACCTATCCTTGAATTGTTGGTTATGAATACAGGAGCGTGTGGGCTACACCTGTATCCCTTACTCTGTACCGCCATTCACAGCAAGAAGCGGGAACTGTCCATTTGTGGTGGCGACCTCCAATTAACATATTTCAGCAACATAAATATCCCCCCTTGGATACGCATAAAAACATAACACCCGCACCGCTGCAGGCTGCAATGCGCAACACCCTGACGTGCGGGATCAAATATTGCCATCCATTCTAAACACCGTTTTACAAAATTGCAAAAGAAATTGTATACAATGTACACGAACCCAGAGTGTCTCTGGTGTAGAGCCACCTTAATACGCGCGGGGCAAAGGGAAAGTTCTACACATCCATATCTGCGTTTATCCACTGTTGTAACACATGCCCAGCCATCATGTATCCAAACAGTGCTGGAACATACGAAGTGGTACCAAGCGGAACCTTGTCCCAGTCTGAACCAGCTCTACGCGCGGCAGGTGCATGAGACAGAGGATGAAACTCTTCGGTGGAGTAAACCACCGGCAAAGGGGTACAGACTCCGCGGCGGCGCAGTTCTTTGCGTATAATTCGCGCCATGCGACAGATGGTGGTGGAAAAGATATCTGTAGTTTTGATCTGGGTCGGATCAACCTTGTTGGCGGCGCCCATGGAGGATATCAGTGGAATTGCGCCGACACTGCAGCGTTCGATCAAATCGAGTTTTCCACTGATGGTATCGATACAGTCAAACACGTAATCAAACGCTGGAGCTAGAAGGTGCGAGGCATTTTCTGCTGCGTAGCTCTGCTGGAGCGGGGTAATACGCAACGCGGGGTTGATCGCCTTACACCGGCGCACCGCCACCTCAACTTTAGGAGTTCCAATCTCTGGTTGTAACGCATACAGCTGGCGATTTATGTTGCCCGCAGCAATGCAGTCAGGATCTACGATGGTAAGATGCCCAATCCCGCCACGCACCAACGCCTCTGCCACGTAGCTTCCCACGCCTCCAATACCGAGAATCATAGCATGGCGGCCACGCATCCGCTCAACATGTTGAGTTCCGGCGAGCAGGTCTAGACGCTCAAAGGTGTGACTGTGTGCGGTGGATATCTCCATAGGACTTTATCTATCTATTTCTTTAGGTGAGTTGAATTGAAGAAGGTCGCAACTGTTACGCCACAGCTGAGTACACATCTGCGCCTCGGTGGTGACGTGAAGTTCTGCAAGGCGGTGCGCAATAGTGGCGAGTATCGCGGTGCGTTGTTTGGGAGTGGCGTATCCTCCCCTTCCCCCCTGCGCATCAGTTTCAAGGACAAGATATTCTGCGGGCAGATGACGCAATGCTTCTGGGAGTTTACGCACATTTTCACGCAGCAGTAACGGGCCTATCCCCAGATAAAAGCCTTGGCGGATAAACGCCTCACCAATATTGGCACCAGTACTGAAGCCATGCACCACCCCGCCAACACGCTCCGCTCTCTCTTCTTTTAAGATCTTTAGAATATCAGGGTAACCCTTGGACACATGAAGAATCAGGGGCTTGCCCACTTTCAACGCAATGCGAATCTGGGCACGCAGCACCTGTTCCTGCACCGCCATACTTACTGTGGCTGCAGGGTCGAGCCCCACCTCGCCAACGGCGCGAATCTCCGTACAGGTGAGCAACATCTCCAATTGCTCAGCTCTTGCACCGTCCCACTGTTCCGCATACCACGGGTGGAGCCCCACGGCACCGAAGCGGTGTCGCGCACCATCAAGATGGGGGAGTAGTTCTTGCCAGTGGCACACCGCTGCCGTGGCTATCAGCTCGCGCTCTCCAGGCTGTGCGGGAACTTCCCCCTCCACGGCCAAACCGCAATGGCAGTGGATATCAAACAGCGGAGAGGGGCCAGACTGCGTCTGTTCGACATTATCCACCTTTACGCTACCCCTGAATTACTCGACAAATTGGTATTACGTAAAAATTTTAGCTCTCTGCTTGAGCACAAACACACAGTCATTTAGTCCTGTGTCATGCTTGGTTAGCGCTTCTCAGTTCAGACAAAAACGATCCACCAGATTCACCACTTTCGTGACATCAGGCTTACTTGTGTACGCATCTGCCCCTACCTCTTCACACTTATGTGAATTACTCGCATTGATCAAGCTTGAGTAGATAACTACACGTATATGTTTCATTGCCGGATCATCTTTTATCCGTTTGCACAACGACAATCCATCTAACTCCGGCATTTCGATGTCGGACACTACAAGAATGGGTAGATCTCCTGTTTTTTTTGCTTTCAGCAGCGCATCTAAACACTGCTGGCCGTTGCCAAACCCTTCAACCTGAGTGTAACCCGCTTTGCGCAACACTTTGAGGATCCCCTGCCGGATAATGCTAGAATCCTCGGCAAAATACAGCTTTGCCTCACCCCGGCTGACCACTTTCTCCTTCAACTGAGGGTCTACTTCTTCATCCCCTGCTGCGTAGTGACCACCATCGCCAAAAATTTCACTGGTTAGATGTTCCATATCTGTAATAAGGATATCGCGCTCACCTATCGTTACGGTGCCTGTAAAACGGGGATGGTATGTTTCAAAGAACTGATCCATAGGCCGAACTTCTGCCCAGGAGAGGCGGTGAATCTGATCCACCCCATCTACTAGAAATGCCACCACGTCATCGTTAAATTCGCACACCAGTACCACAGGGCGATTTTCAGCAAGGATGGTTTTATCACTGTCAGTATAGGAGCCAACTTCAAGTTTACCTAAGTGGGTGCCCAGATCTATCAGAGAGATAGAGGAGCCGCGCAGAAGTAAGGTTCCCATTATTGAAGGATGTGATTCTGGGACGCGGGTAAGTTCTGCGCTGTCATACGGGATGATTTCGCGCAACTTATGCACATTTATGCCGAACGATTGTCCGTGGAGATAATATTCAAGAATTTCAAACTCATTAGTTCCAGCCTCAAGAAGAATTCCCTTGGTCTGCCTGTTTAGCGACATAAATATGTTCCCCTATCCTATAAAAAGTTTACTTGCCACCCCTGCAGAGTTAGCAACTCTCCTGTAGAACATCCAAACACAGTGCTGACTCTAGATTGATTTTTTCTAGCCTTGTTATTCTTCATCCTTTTTACGTATCCTACCCTCACTTTTGGTATATACCGTGTGCAATCCAGGGAGAGGGAAACTTTTACGGGCAAAAGAAAGAAGAACCAACACCCAACTTCTACTTGTACACGCAGCGCACGTGTTACCTTAAGTAGCTTAAACACTTGACCAACAGCAACGCTACTGGGTAGTTTACCAGATATCTGTGCGTCAACCAAACACCAAGGTCAGTGGCCTAAGTGCCACACTTGGAGACAACAGGAGAATATTCTATGTCATATTTAAAATCTACACTTTTGCTTGTCTGCATAATTACGCTTTTTGCCCTTGCAGGGCACTCTGTTGCAGATGATTTAACCAGTCTTGAAAACTGGAACCCAGACTTTGACCCTTCTGGAGCAGAATACAGGTACATCCTTTCCAATGTGGACCATCCAGCGATTGTTGGCATAGGGGTAGGATACAATATCCGCGACCGCGTGTGGGAGTTAAGTGATGGGCGTCTGTACGTGGATTTTCGTCCCCTGGCTCAGCTCGGCGGGGAAAAAGATGTGGTGCGCAAGCTTAAAATGGGCGCGGTACAGGGGATGCTGTGCTCCTCGGTCACCGCAGCCACCGTTGCGCCGAAACTTGGAATTGTAAATCTCCCCTTTGTGCTCGACACCACACAAAAGCTGGAGAAGTTTCGCAACACACCAGAACTATTCGAGCCTTTCAGCAATGCAGCAATCCGCCAAGGGATCAAAGTTGTAGACTTCACCAGCTACGGCAGTTACGGCTGGGCCACCACCACTCCAGTGCGCACTTTAGAGGATGCAAAAAAAGTCAACTTCCGTATTGCGCAAGCCCCAGTCAATACAGATATCTATAAGGCATGGAATTTTAAATTTACGGTTATGCCCTGGCCTGATGTGCCGCAGGCATTGCAAACTGGCGTTATCGATGGCCTGGATCACACCACGGTGGTGTGTAGCATCACCAAAAAATTTGACGTGGCAAAGTTTTTCACTCAAGTAAATTACACTCAGGGGCTTTACATCCACATGGTAAACAAACGCTGGCTCGACCGTTTACCTGACGATCTGCGCAATATCCTCCTATCTGTGATCAAGGAGGAAAGTGCAAAAGCACGAGTTAATGCAGCAGTTCAGCAGCGTGCCCAGATAGAAGCAGCACGTAGTGCCGGAGTAGAGTTTATCGAGCTCAGTGCTGCCGACCGCCAGATTTTAGCCGACAGAGTAGCTCCGGTACTGGAGAAATGGGGTGAACGCATTGGTGCAGACTACCTAGAGTTGGTACGAACCGCGGTAGCACAGGAATAACCTCACGCTCTGACACAACAAATAGCGCATCCAATTCTTTAATCCCCCGCTATCCGGAACACTTACACACTGGGTAGCGGGGTTTTTTTATGTGAAACTTAAGTTCCGCAGTGGCAAACTTCGCTCTTGAGAACCGCTGTTTCCCTTTCTCAGGAAGCTCAGCCCTGCTATAGATAGGGCTTGGTGTTGTCTGCGCCAGCGTCTATATGGAAAACGCGACCAAAGCCACGCGTTAAATTTACAAGAACCGAACATAAGGACTTTTTGCTATGCTGCACCGTTGTTTCTCTCTACTTCGCGCCCTTCTGGGTAGTGTAAGTGTAGTTCTGCTTTTCTCCGCTACCACTCCGTTACAGGCAAACTCCTCTATGGGATCTTGGGCTCCTGCCTTTGATCCTTCCGGTGCAGAATATACCTACATCCTCTCTAACGTGTCTCATCCATCCATTGAGGGTGTGGGGGTAGGCTACCGCATCCGCGACCGCGTCTGGGAAGAAACGAATGGACGCCTGTATGTTGATTTCCGTCCCCTGTCTCAACTGGGAGGGGAAAAAGATGTGCTACGAAAAATGAAAATGGGAGCGATACAGGGGATGCTGTGCTCTTCGGTGGCTGCGGCAAACATTGCACCGCAACTGGGGATTGTAAACCTCCCCTTTGTAATTGACAGCTTTGATAAACTTGACCAGTTCAGAAACACCCCGGAACTGTTTGAACCCTTCAGTACTGCAGGATTACGCCAGGGAATCCGCGTACTGGATCTAACTGGGTATGGTCCCTATGGTTGGGCCACCACCACTCCGGTTCGCACCGTTAAAGACGCGGCGCAGGTTAACTTTCGGATTGCACAAGCCCCAGTAAACACCGACCTATACAAAGCGTGGGGACTTAAGTTCACTGTTTTACCGTGGCCCGATGTACCTCAGGCGCTCCAGACCGGAGTAATAAACGCTCTGGACCATAGCCCCATCGTATGCAATATAACCAAAAAGTTTGAAATTGCTTCCTATTTTACCCAAGTCAACTACGCACAGGGGCTGTTTGTACACCTGTGCAGTGAACGCTGGCTCAACAAGCTTCCTGAAGATCTACGTGTCACTTTTTTACGCATCGTAGCGCAAGAGAGTGCAGATACGCGTGAACGTACGCGCCAGCAGCAGGATGAACAGATTGCGGCAGCTATTCAGAATGGGGTGACCTTCTTCAGCTTAGCTGATGCAGACAAGCAAACCCTTGTGGAACGCGCTGCACCGGTGTATAAACGCTGGGAGCAGAAAATCGGTGCCGATTACCTGGACAAGGTCCGCACTACCCTTGGAGGTGCAACAGAGTGAAGACACCTTAATCAAGCAAAGTGTGCGTTTGAACCTTCCCTGAACTGTAAATGGCCGGAGTCTACTTGCTCCGGCCATTTCAATTTAAGATCAGGGAGAACACCCTCCGGGTGCCAAATCCAAGCATATTGGACCAAGCTGTTTTTGATCCTTTCTACCTTCAACAACGGAACATGTTATGAAAAAGATATTTCGGACGCTAGACAAAGGGCTGGGAGCAGTTGAAGACTGGTCTCTTGTTGTCGTTGTATGTGTTGCCCTCCTTTCCGGTCTGACCAACATCATCCTGCGTAAAACTACAAGTATTAACCTGTACTGGTCTGATGAAGTGATCCGTAAATCGATCTTTTTCTGTACCTATGTAGGCTGCAGTGCCGCAGTACGGCGACGCTCTCTTATCCGCGTGGACGCCTTGCCCCAGATAATTCCGATTAGCAGAAAGTTTTTCAATATGGTCAGCCATCTCGCGGGGTTGGTTTTTTCTGCCATGTTGGTGTGGCTTGGCTGGGGGATACTCCAAGCCGTATACGCAGATGAGTACGCTACTACCGCCACCCTGCAAATTCCGGAATGGTATTTCTATGCCGTTCTACCGCTGGTTGGGTGCATGATGTTTGTCAGAATCGTAATTGTGATGTGGGAAGATCTGTTCGGCACCAACGAAGATGAGCCAGCAGCAGAAGAAATAGAGGAGGAGCCAGTCCATGGATAACTCTCAGCTCCTCATCCTGGCTTTACTGCTCGGTTCTATGGTGGCTACGGTGCCAGTATTTATGGCGTTATTCTTTACTGGTGTTGCAGGCCTTACCCTAGTCGTAGGGCTGAACCCGGAGATTGCCATTGAAATCTTATACCGGAGCATGGATCAGTTTGCCCTTATTGTAGTGCTGTTTTTTGTCCTATGCGGCAATATTATGACCACAGGCTCTATTGTAAAGAAACTTATCAACACAGCAGATGTGATGGTGGGCTTTCTCCCCGGTGGCTTGGCGATAGCTGGGATCCTTGCGTGTGGTTTTTTTGGTGCAATTTCCGGTTCTACTGTGGCAACCGTGGTCGCCATCGGCGGGTTTATGATTCCCGCTCTTATCGAACACAACTACGATGAAAAGCTTAGTATTGGGGTGATGAGCACCGCCCCCATCCTGGGGGTAATTATCCCCCCTTCCATTGCTATGATCCTCTATGCCATGATCAGTACCGATTCGCTGGAGGCTCTGTTTCTGACGGGGTTCATCCCCGGATTTATGCTCATGGCGGCGATGTCCCTCTACGCGTGGTTGAAGTGCAAAAGCCTGGGGATGCAAAGACGCGAACGCCCTAAGGTGCGAGACGTGCTTGCGGTACTGCGTGAGAGCATCTGGGCACTGCTATTGCCAGTAATAATTTTTGGTGGTATCTACTCTGGTATTTTCACTGCCAATGAAGCAGCCATCATAGCCTGCGTATATGCGTTTGGGGTAGAGTTGTTTATCCACCGCGATATGCAGATACGCGACATAAAGCAGGTTATCGTCTCTTCTGCTGTAACCGCTGCAACCCTGTTGGTAATTGTCGCGGGTGCATCGGTCTTTGGCGAATATCTTACCTTTGAACAGATCCCCAATCAGATAGCTAACGCCGCGGTAAAGAGCTTTGATTCGCCTTGGTCATTTTTGCTCGTGGTAAATATTCTGTTACTCTTTATCGGGATGTTTATGGACATCATTTCCGCCACCATAATCCTGACTCCTATATTCCTCCCATTATTGCAAAAGTTCGGCATCGACACCTTGCATTTTGGTCTGATCATGACCCTCAATCTGGGGATAGGATACTGCACCCCACCGCTGGGGGTGAGCCTGTTCATCTCTGGAGCGGTGGCAAACCGAAATATTCTGTACGTCTCACGCGCAGTGTTGCCATTTCTGCTTATTCAGCTGGCCATTCTTTTGCTCCTGACTTTCTGGCCCGATCCTGTATTGCTGCTGCCACGCCTGCTGCTTGACTACGCGGGATAGCGCAAAGGAGAATCTTATGATGATACTTGTCCCCATCCGCGACGGTCGCACCAGCGATGCCACCCTGGAAAAAATAATCGCACATAAAAACCAATTTACCGCGCCCATCACCTTACTCCATGTAGTGAATGTCAAAACCATGGACTACCGCATGATCCCAGACTTTCAAATTGAAATGATAAAGGAGCAGGCAACCAAGGCGGGACAAAAGTTTCTCGAGGCTAAAACTGCGCACCTGCGTGCTGCGAGACTAGATGTTACCCCCCGCCTGGAGCACGGATACCCGCGCGACCTCATCTGCTCCATCGCCAACAATGAAAAATTTTCCCTGCTCGTCATTGGGCGGCATGAACGTGGGGAGATCCGTGATGTTCTTCTCGGTTCCGTCTCTAACTTTGTCCTGCATAAAGTAAAGTGCCCTGTGCTGCTGTTCTAACTTTGGGGCACAAATAGCGCCATTTGCACAGAAGTTCTGTGTACTAAGTCTCCTGTACAGTTCCAACTCCAAGTGCCATAATACCGCTATATAGATATCTATATCATTGCCAATAAGGAGCGTACCAATGGACTCAATCTGGATTTTAATACTGGTTGTAGTGGTCTGGGTAGTTTTGAATCGCTGGATATTGCCTAAATTTGGCCTTGGCTGAGGGGCTAAACCGTGTGATCTTCCGGTGCGGAAGAAAAAAGAGACAGATGATACGGAAACAAATTCGACAGAATAAACCGCAGCACCTACTGCGTAGTGCCTGGATGCACTATCCTACATAGAAAAAGGCAGCCCCACCATCATAGGAGTGGGGCTGCCTTTTTTGTTTTTTCGCTACCTGCTCGGTGGAATTACTTATTTTCAGCCTTCCACAACCCATGCAGGTTACAATATTCACGCGCAGTGAATTTATCCGCTTTCAGGCAGAATGTGGCCTGCGGCTTATCACCGGGATTGAGGAAAGTGCGGTAGCTTTTCCCGTCCGCAATCAGCTCAATCCACTCAATATAATGCTCAGGCGTCATGGGATGCGCATCACTTCCAACGGTGACAGTAATTTTATCCCCACTTTGCTCAATTACTGGCACATGTTTCTCCTGTGCCGCATCAGTGGTATTGGCATCAAATTTACGCATCTCAGCCCCACAACACACTAAAGCACCAACCCCAGTGTGAAGAACTTCAACTATATTGCCACACACATCACACTTATACACACCAAGCTGTTCTGTCATACATCCTCCTGTAAGTTTAGATTTAGGTTATTTCACAACAGTAGTTCTCACACTACCACCTAGAAATTATGCCTGCTCCAGCCAATAGTCAGCTGAGCACTGATATACTATAACAAAGAAAACAGGAAATACAACCCAGCAGGTAATAAATGCGTGACACACGCAATCCACATCCCTTAAGAGCAAGATTCTCTGCCTGCCTTTACTCCTATGGGGTGCCCTCTACAAAAACGGACTAAACAGACGTAAAAAACGATCACTTAATTTACATATCAAGGGCTGATTTTCCACCTCTTCTATCCTGACCTGACGCGCTTTCTTCCGCACCCGAGCAAAATGAACCCGCAGATTCTGGTTGGTATCAATATCGATGATCTCTACGTTGAATTCAAAGTTCAGACGCTGACTGCGTGCATCCATGTTAGCAGAGCCCACAAGGGCGTAATGCTCATCCATCAAGAGCAATTTGCTGTGCACAAAGAAACCGGGTTGATACATTATTTTAATTCCGTAGCGTAGCAGTTCGGCAAAATTGGCGCGCCCGGCTCCATCAACAAAGGGGAGGTTGTTTTTCTCTGGGAGGATAATTTCCACCTTTACTCCCCGCAATGCGGCCCCACACAGTGCAGCTATCATGGTCCGATCGGGAACAAAATATGGGGTCATGATGCATACTCTGTTGCGTGCACAGGCCAATACTCCAGTAACAATCCACACCAGTTTTTCGAAATCTTCATTGGGCCCAGCACTTACACCCCGGCACAGTGCAGTACCTCCGGGCACAGGTTCAGGATAGGCCCTTGCATGCATCGATTCTCCGGTAGCAAAGTGCCAGTCCTCCATGAATGCTGCCTGCAGGTGCCCAACAATGGGGCCGTAAAATTTGAAATGGATATCAACGACCGGCTTTCGAATCCCCGGACTTCTCACATTGTGACGGGTGCTGATGTTCATCCCTCCAGTAAATCCAACTTTCCCATCTACAATAAGGAGTTTGCGGTGATTACGCAGATTGATGTGTAAGCCCCGGTGAGAAAGGGAAAAGGGGAGAAACAGGGTGTAGCGTACAGCAGATCCTTTGAACATACTGCGAATGCGGGGCAGGGTATACATTTCACCAAGAGCGTCTACCAGCACACGTACCTCAACTCCACGTGCGGCGGCCTTTATTAGCGCTGCAGCAAACCGTTGTCCACATTCGCGCGTATCAAAGATATAGCTGGACAGGTCAACAAAGCGCTTTGCGTTTTCAATTGCTTCAAGCATTACAGGATAAGCCTGCTCTCCATTGTACAAAACCTTAACCTGGTTTCCATCTACCAATGGGCGGCGCGTTACTGCATCTGACAACTGGCGGATGAGAACATAGTTCTGGGTTTTAAAGGGTGGGTGTAAAGCTGAGGCCATCTCTTTGGGGGGCTCAATCCCATCTGGCAGATGGATCCCTTCCCCCATACTCTGCCAAGCGCGCGCACGCGAGCGGATTCGATTGCGCCCAAACAACCAGTAAAAAAATGCACCAAAGCCTGGGAGACCAAGGGAAACCGCCATCCAGCCCAATGCCGCACGCGGGTCCTGCTTGTGCAAAAGTATATGCACTGTGGCAGCGATAGAAATCACATACAGAAGCAGGACAATGAACAGATCAAATAACATTCGCTCCCCCTCCATGAATCGATGAAAGCAAAGATTTGAAGTTGTGCTATTTCCCTTAGACTATAGATAAACTCATATACATGCAAACTTCTGGAACACACAAGCAACAGGATGTCGTTTGCACTGAGAGTCCTTGCGTATGAACCAGTGACATATGAAAACTTTTATGTTTATATATACGGTTAAAATCTATATTGTGCATGTTATTTAATAGTAATCAATGTTAGGAGGACCTATGGAACCAAGCAAACAGCGCATTGTGATCATTGGTGGCGTTGCTGCTGGGATGAAAACCGCATGTCGCCTGCGGCGGCTGGATCCCACTGCGCACATAACGGTCATTGACCGCACCCGCAATATCTCCTACGGAGCTTGCCCCCTTCCCTACTATATCGAGGGGCTGTTCGATGACATCAATGAAGTTCGCAAAACCCCTACTGGGGTACTGCGTGACGAAACCTTTTTCGCCAAGGTAAAGGGGTTTGAAACCCTTACCCGTACCGAGGCGCTTGAGATCAAGCGCACCGACAAGAAGGTGCGCTTGCGCAACCTTGACAGTGGCAAAGAATTTGAGCTGGATTACGATAAACTCGTGTTGGCGACAGGAAATGAGCCGACTATCCCTCCACTTCCAGGAATGGAGCTTTCCGGGGTGTTGCCTCTTAAAACCATGGAGCAGGCGCAGGAAATAGACCGTCTAGCCCACAGGGGTAAGAATGCGGTGATCATCGGAGCGGGGCTAATCGGCCTCGAGGTCGCCGAAGCTCTGACCGCGCGGGGGCTCAACGTCACTATCATCGAGATGAAAGATCAAGTTTTGGCTACAGCGTTAGATTTCAGTATCGCCGCCATGGTACATCACGAACTGAAGCGTAACAAGGTTAACCTCCGTCTTAACGAACCCTTAGTGCGGATCGAGGGGGCTGAACATGTGACCCAAGTAGTAACCAGCAAAGGGACTTATCCGGCTGACCTGGTTCTGATCGCGATTGGTGTACGTCCAGCGGTGCAACTGGCTAAAGATGCGGGATTAACCCTCGGCGAAACTGGGGCTATTGCGGTAAATGCATATATGCAAAGTTCAGATCCAGATATCTATGCAGCCGGGGATTGTGCCGAGTGTACAGATCTTCTTATGAAGAAAAAGGTGTATATCCCGCTTGGGTCAACGGCAAACAAACACGGCCGTGTGGTGGCAAACAACATAGCCGGACGGGAGGAACAATTCCCTGGCATTCTTGGCTCCCTCGCAGTGAAGGTGTTTAATCTCAATGTCGCGCGTACCGGGATGTCATCAAGAGATGCGCAGCTCATCGGTCTGAAACCTGAAAGCATAGTAGTTTCCGGACCGGACTTTGCACATGTATACCCTGGCAACAACCCCATAGTTATCAAGCTTGTGGTGGAGCGCTCCAGCCGCAAGGTGTTAGGGGTTCAGGTTGCCGGTCCGGGTGTGGTAGATAAGCGTGTGGATGTTATCGCTACTGCGATATCACTAGGAGCCACTGTGGATCAGATAGCACAACTGGACCTATGTTATGCCCCACCCTTTTCGAATGCCATGGATGCCCTGCACCAAACCGCCAACGCGATGCGAAATAAACTCGATGGTCTGGCAGAAAGTATGAGTGCTGTTGCAGTCAAGAAGATGATGGATAACAACGAGGAGTTCATCCTGTTAGACGTTCGTTCGCCTGCTGAACAAGAAAAGGTGAGAATTAAAGGCGCAACCATGATGCCGCTCGGTGCGTTGCGCCAGAAACTTACTGAATTACCCGTTGATGCGCTGATCGTCCCCTTCTGTAAGATGAGTTTGCGCGGCTATGAGGCGCAGTTAATTCTACAGCATGCAGGGTTCCGCAATGTGCGCTACATGGAAGGGGGAGTACTGGGCTGGCCCTACGAACTGGAGAAGTAAACCTACTACTAACTTAGGCTCCAAACAGAACAGGCGCTCACCCGTAAATGGGGAGCGCCTGTTTTAGTCTTGTACTGAAATGTAAATTGGACTTACTTGCCAGCGAGTTCCATAACCTGAGCGGTGAACGGATTAGCAAACAGAATAATCATGGAAACAACAAATACGTAGATCGCCAGTGACTCGATCATCGCCAGACCGATCATCATTGTGGTAAGAATCTTACCGCTTGCGCTGGGGTTGCGTGCAACACCTTCAACAGCTGATTTGATAGCAATACCTTGACCAAGAGCGGTACCAAAAGAACCAATTGCCATACCGAAACCTGCTGCAATCATACACCATGCAAAAAATGTCATCTTTCGTTCTCCTTGTTACAATGTGAGTTTATTCTTCCTATACAATATAGGACCAATTAACCGCCGGTGCGGTTGTATAAACGTGTTTAGTGTGCTTCTTCCAGGGATCCAGCAATGTAGATCATCGCCAGCAGGGTAAATACGAATGCCTGGATAAACGCAATCAGAACTCCCATCAACATCATGGGAATTGGCAACAAAAATGGAACCAGCGCAAAGAAGATCATCAGCACCACTTCATGTCCGTACATGTTGCCAAACAGACGTAGAGACAGCGAAATGGGGCGCGCCATATGTCCGATGATCTCAATGATAAAAATGAGCGGGGCAAGAACCAGAATTGGACCCATAAAATGCTTGAGATAGCCAATACCGTGCTCTTTAAACCCGATGACATGTGTCATAGCAAACACCGACAATGCCATGGAAGCGTTGGTGTTGAGATTGGCGGTAGGGGGATAAAAACCCGGCACCAGTGCAATCAGGTTTGACACCAGAATAAATAACGCCAGTGTCGCAATAAGAGGAAAATAGCTTTTCCCCTTGGGTCCCATGATTTCATCGACGAGATTTTCAATTCCGCCAACTACACTTTCCATGAGGTTTTGCCACCCGCTTGGCACTTCTTTGATCTGGCGGGATGCAACAAAGGCCAACAGTGTCAGCAACAGCATCACGAACCATGTGTAGGTCACATGCTCGCCCATATGGGTATTCAGCTGCTGTTCAAGCCACTGAAAGATTAGAAAAGGATGAGTCATTTTGAGAACGGGCCTCCTCGCTTAAAATATGCGCTTCACTGTGGTCCAGAAAATATTGATAACCACAACCGATAATCCTATTACCAGTCCTACTATGTTGACCTTAAGCACGGCGATAAGCAAGCTTAGTACCGCAGCCAACGCAAACAAACGGAATAGATATCCCATCTGAAAGCTTTGGACAGTGTCTGTTTCTGCACGGCTCAACACCTTGAGCAGTGCACTGTAGAGCCAGTGATATCCTGCCACAGCTATAAGACCTCCCCACAAAACCCCAAAAGTAAAATCGAGATTATGTGCTAAGGTGCTAGCTGCAAGCAACAGAGCCAGAATGATCCAGTTCCGCCGCGCCATCTGCGCAAGCTGATTTCGATCTTCCTCACTCAAGCCTGATCCTCTTGTTCTGCATCATCCTGAGTGCGCTGGCGCTTGAGCTCTCGATTAGTCAGGATGAAAATATTTCTGAAGCCGGATGCAATACCAAACCCCAGAAAAATCAACAGCATCCACGGTTTTGTCCCCAGCCACTGGTCAAGATAGTAGCCCATAGCCATCCCGATGAGGATGGAAGCAACCATGCTAATGCCGACGCTGGACAAAAAACCGAGGGATTTAAATAATTCTCTGCGGCCTTCAGCCATGAAATTCCTTTTTATTGATATTGCGTATGCTTTTTCAACCGGATTCTTCTACCATGTACCCTAGTAAGTGTCAATTGCTTTTCCGGCAAATTACCTTTACATTACCCCTGTTGTACCCCTGTTGGGGCGCGTACTGAGGTACATTATGGTTTGTATAGCAGCTATGAATAGCTGTGCGCCTGCATGCACACACAAAGCAACCTCCATGCAACTGACGCCCACTCAAGTTACAGTTTTTATTAATCTCCAGTCCACCATCAGGTTTCTATGAAGCGCGGAACATCCCTGCTCAACCCACATGTACTAATCGATATACAAGAAGCTCTTACCCACTTGGACAAAGGCTCTATTTTTATCGATGTACGTACGCCAGGTGAATTTGCCCAGGCCACCATCCCGGGGGCATTTAATGTCCCGATTTTGACCGAAGAGCAACGTGTTGAGGTGGGCACTATCCACAAACAGCAAGGTCCGACCCAGGCGCGTATACGGGGGATGGAACTAATATCGCCACGGTTGCCTGAGGTTATAAACCAGGTCAGAGAACTCCATCAACAACACAGGTGTCCCATCGTTGTGTTTTGCTGGCGCGGCGGTCTGCGCAGTACTGCAATGACAGCGTTCCTCCTCTTGTGTGGTCTGCCGGCATATCAGCTCAGCGGCGGGCACAAGGGGTTTCGGCGCCACGTAATCGACTATTTTGAGCACGCAAAGTGGGCACGGATGTTGGTTTTCCGCGGCCTTACTGGGGTTGGTAAAACTCGGATTCTGCAACAACTGGGCAAGAAGGGATGGCCAATACTGGATCTAGAAGCCCTTGCAAATCACCGTGGCAGCGCCTTTGGAGCCATCGGCTGTACCCACCAGCCAAGCCAGAAACAATTTGAAGCGCTATTGTGGAACGAACTGCGCCGCACCGAACCACAAGACATTGTTCTCACAGAGGGAGAAAGTCGCCACATTGGACGGGTAATGTTGCCAAAGCGCCTCTACGCCGCGCTTCAAGAAGAAACCACTCTCTGGCTTGAGACCGATATCTCCACCCGCATCAAAGTGATCGAGGAAGACTATGATGTAGAACATCTGCCTCAACAAGCTTTTGCAGATGCCATAAACGCCTTAATACCACGCCTTGGACGCGCACAAGTGTGCCACCTACATCTGTTACTGGAACACAAAACCTGGGGAGAACTGATCGAAACGCTGATGTTGCAATACTACGATCCTCTTTACGCCCACACCAAGCCTGAAACCCGCATAGATATCCAAGTGGACCCTTTTGCTGCGTCACATCCTCCCCTAATCCAGGCTATCAAGACTCTTGCAGCACAAAACTAACCCAAAGGGGGAAGATACAGTGCTAGACCCCATGTTCACTGGCGATTTTATCCAGAAAATCTACCACGTATGGAGTAAACTTCTCTGGCTCCACCAAAAATGAATCGTGTCCATAGTCTGAATCAATAAGGTGGTAAGATACCGGCTTCCCGATCTTAGTGAGGATATCTACCAGCTCTTCCGTTTGCTCGGGGCGATAGAGCCAATCAGAGGTAAACGCAAACCACAGCGACGGGCAATCCAACCGCGAAAGGGCTTCCTCTTTGGAGGGAAAGTTCCAGCTCACATCGTAAAGATCCAGCGCCTTTGCTAGATACAAAAACGAGTTAGGATCGAACCTAGAGACAAAGTTACTCCCATTGTAGCCCAAGTAGCGCTCCACCTCGAACTGTCCAAAAAAATCAAACACCCCGTCGCGGACAGAAAAGCGGCGTCCAAACTTCTTTTCCATTGATGCTTCTGACAAAAAAGAGATATGTCCCACCGCACGGGCAAGGGCAAATCCGCTCGCGGGGGGATGCTCTGGCTTGTAGTTGCCTTTTTTCCACAGCGGGTCGTTATAGATCGCTTGGCGCGCTATCGCATTAAGGGCGATAGCCATGGGCGAAGTGCGTCCCGTTCCGGCAATAGGGATGATAGAACGGGTCAATTCCGGGTAGTGAATACCCCACTCTAACGCCTGCATCGCGCCCATGCTCCCACCGATCACTGTAACCAGAGAGGTTATCCCTAGATGGTCGAGCAAATGCTTATGTGCATGCACCATATCGCTTACCATCACCAGGGGGAAGCTCAGGCGATATGGTCGGTTGGTTTTGGGATTGATGCTCGCAGGACCGGTAGAGCCTTTACACGAGCCAATGACATTGGCACATATCACAAAGAAGCGCGACGTATCGAGAACCTTACCTGGCCCTATGAGGTTATCCCACCACCCCGGTTTGCGATCGTCAGGATGATGCCGCCCCGCAGCATGGCAATCTCCAGTCCACGCATGGGTCACCAGGATGGCATTATCTCCCGCAGGGCTGAGGGTGCCATAGGTTTCGTAAGCGATGGTAAATGGACCAAGCAGGCGCCCGCTCTCAAGGCGCAGGTCGGTATCAAAGGTTACATATCTAGTACTTACAAGGTCGATCTGTTCCAATGATTTGGCCCCCGAATATATAAAAAGACCCTATCCAGCTGAGGGGAAAGGGTCTTTCAACACAAGAGCAGAACCAAGTATTGTCAGACTTCGCCCCATCTTTCCCTTCTAGTGAAGGGTGGAATTAGCACCTGTCACCCGCATCGGGCCGGTTGCTGTGGTTTCATCGGGCCAGTTCCCTCCACCACTCTGGATAATGACGTTGTCGAATTTTCAATCTAGAGCAAGTGTACGCGGTTGTCAATGGCGCGTGACTGAGCGACCCCAAGTGTTTAACGCTGCCCCCACGCTGGATGATTGCATACACCCGGCAGCGACGCTATCTGACGTGCCCCAGAACCATCTGCGCGCATAATGTATAGCCGCTTGATCCCTGAAGCATCGCTAGAATACACCACCAAGCGTCCATCCGGGCTCCAGCGTGGATGTTCTTTATTTCCAGGACCAAACGTAATGGGATGCTCATCGCTACCATCGGGGCGAATGCGATAGATATTAAATACCCCCTCTTCCAAACGACTAAACAGAATCCACTCCCCATCGGGACTCCAGGCTGGAGTCGCATTGTATCTCCCATTGCGGGTCAGGCGCTCCACCTCTCCACTGAGGAGATCAAGAATAAATACATGTGGATTGCCGTGACGGTTGGATACAAACGCAATTTTATCCCCAAGCGGACTCCAACTCGGATCGACATCGATACCCCACGCGTTAGTGAGGCGCTTGTGGATCTTGCCGTTGGCGCCGAGCAGATATAGCTCCGAGTTTCCATCCTTTGACAGGGTCACGGCCAGCTCTCGTCCATTAGGGCTGTAACGTGCAGCAATATTTAAACCCTCGCGCGCGGAGATGCGCGCCTCCGTAGCATTAAAAATACTCCGGCGATATAGATCGGGATTGTTTTCGCGGTATGAGGTAAACACCAACTCGCGTCCCTGGGGGGAAAAATCTGGATTCAGCACCAAATTGCGGTGATTGGTTATCCGCCTTACGTTGTAACCGTCAATATCACTCAAATAGAGTTCCTTGTGCCCGCTTGCAGTGGAAATAAACGCTATATTGGAGTCAAATGCCCCTCTGGTGCCAGTCAGGGTTTCGATGATTTGATCCACAAAGCGGTGCAACATACGCCGAAGGTCCTCTTTGCTCCCTTTGTAGTTGTGCCCAGTAAGCAGGCGACGTTTATCCACGTCAAACAGCCGAACCTTGAGTTCAATTTGCTCCCCCTTGAGCTCATATGCCCCTTTGATGAGCAACTGGGCGCCAAGAAGTTCCCACTGGGGGAAATTCACTTCACCACTGGTCAAGGTGAGACGCCGTGCATCGTCAAGGTATGCTTCAGGTGAAATAATTTCAAACATCCCACTTAGATCAAGATCGTAAGCGAGCACCTCACCTATGGTGCGCTCCACCTCTGGGTCACTCGCACCAAGGGGTAGAAACTGCGGTTGTCCCGTGGGGATTGCCGTCCGTCCTGGAGTGGTAATTACGATATCCGCCGCAAACGCCGCGCCAGCTCCTGAGCCAAGAAGCACCCACAGCAACACAAAAACTATGTATCTCATAGGTTAATACTTCTCTTTCGGGTCAAATTTAACACTCAAGGACAACTCCTTCCCAGGTGGGTTAGGGAGCTTGTCCAGCTTGGTAACAGCTTTTTCCACACTTTGGTCAAACAAACTGTCTCCTGAGGCACGGATAACCCTGAATCCGCGCCGCCTCCCTTGGGGATCAAAACGCAATTCCACTACGCTGTAGAGTTCTTTTTTCCAGTGGGTGAGAGGCAGGGTCCAGTTCTCCATCAGGTAGCCCTTGATCCACTCGGTAAAATCTACTCCAGCTTGCGTGCCAGTTCCACCGATACTTCCAACTCGCCCCGTCGCAACCACAGTGGTGGGGCTCTGTGTCTGCGTGTCCTCAGCAAGTTGCTGTTTAAGCTGCTCAATACGTGTGCGCGAGGTCCTTTCCTGGCGCATCTCGTCAATGCGCTCTTGCGTGTCCTGTTGATATAGGTTCTCTATCTCAGCAGTACTCAGCATGGGTTGCTTAGGTTGCACGACTGGCGCCGGAGCAGGTGGAGGCTGCGGTGCAGGTGTAACCGCTGGTGTAACCTTTTCAGGTTCCGGTTTCACTTTCTTGGGTTCGGCAGCAGGCAATGCAACCTTTTTCACTGCCTCTGGTTTTGGTTCCGGTTTTGGTGTTGGCTTCGGTTTTGGTGTTGGTGTTGGCTTCGGTTCTGGTTGTTTAGGAGCAGGTTTTTCCACCTGCTTCTGCACATCTGGTCTCCCTTGACGTGGTTGCGCTACTGGCTTATTGATCAGGTTGACTTTGTAGCTCAGGCGCTCTGGTTCTCGTTTTTGATTAAACAGAGCCCCAGAGGCAAACACCAGAACAAGCACGTGGAGAAGCACCGAAAATGTCAACATGCGTCCAAAGCCGGGCTCTGATGCTGTGGAAGTATTGCTCTTATGTCGTTGTGCCATGTTGGACTTCATAAAATCTACAACTCAGGCTCTGTCGCAATCATACCCAATTGGGTAACCCCGGCTTTACGTACTGCCGCCAACACCTTAACCACCTGCTCATAAGCCACCGTACGATCCGCTTCTAGATAAACCTCTTTATTTTCTTTATCTTTAAGCACTTGTTGCAGCACTGCCACCATCTTTGCCGGCGAATCAACCTGCTGGCGCCCCACGAAAAAGCGATTTTGTGCGTCGATGCTTACAATCAATGATTCCTGCGCGGCCTTTAGATTTGGTGCTTGCTCAACCTGGGGCAGGTCCACATCCACCCCTTTTTCCAGCATGGGCGCTGCCACCATAAAGATAATCAACAACACCAGCATTACATCCACAAAAGGGGTAACATTGATCTCTGCCAGCGCACTGCGCCGCTGTGTCGATCTATTGTTCATCAGCTTCTCCGCTGCATATTTTCTAAAACATTGAGAAAATCCTGCCTAAAACTGTCCATCTGTCCCAGCAGGATATTAACCTTGTTGAGAAAATGGTTATACGCCACAACCGCAGGAATAGCGGCCATCAACCCCATGGCAGTTGCAACGAGAGCTTCAGAAATCCCCGGAGCTACGACGGCCAGCGAAGCACTTCCACTTTGACCAATGCCGTGGAAGGAGCTCATAATTCCCCACACTGTGCCGAACAATCCGATAAATGGTGTTGCTGATCCGGTCGTGGCGAGGAAGGTTAAATGTTTTTCCAGCCGTTCGGTCTCCGTGCCACACGAGCGCTCCATGGCGCGGTTAATATTTGTTGCCACATTCGAGGGCAGCGCGTGCTCTTCCCCTTGGGCGTGCTGCGAACGTACCAGCTCCTGATACCCACTCCGAAATACATTGGTTAAAGGAGAGTCAGAGTATTGCTTGAGTTCCTGGGCTACCTGGTCAAAGCGACGATTCTGCCAGAAGAATTCCTGAAATACGCTGCTCTGACGCAGTGCCTGGCGGAGGGATTTCCATTTATAGAAAATAATTGCCCATGATACGACAGAAAAGTATACGAGTATCAGCAGCACCAATTTCACTACTGGACCGGCATTTGAGAGTAATTCAATCACTGCTAACTCCATCGAAATATAAGTTTAGCGTTGTAGGTACATTAACCCGCGTAGTGGCGGGGCTATTTAACAACAACCCCTGTGGATAACTCTGTTGAATCAACAGAGTTATCCACAGGATCGTTTGCTTTCCAGGGTTGCATAGGCAGAATGGTTGTGAATCGACTCGAAATTTTCACATTCCACCCTGAACCACTTAATCGACTCAATCCGTTGCAAGCGCAAGGTCACCGATCTTACGATATCTTCCACAAACATAGGATTTTCATACGCCTGCTCAGTAACCATCTTTTCATCTTCACGCTTCAGGAGTGAATACACCGGTGCACTGCCACACTCCTCAATAAGCGCAATGAGGTCTTCGATCCAAATCATTGCATCCATACGGATAGCAACGGTAACGCAGCTGCGCTGGTTATGTGCCCCATACGCACTTATTTCCCGCGAACAAGGGCACAGAGAGGTTACCGGTACACTGACTTCGAGAATAAAATCCTTCTCTTGGCGTAGGGTGGCAATAAAACGGCACTCATAACTCATCAGCCCCTTCGCGCCACTGGCAGGAGCAGCTTTCTCAATAAAGTAAGGAAAACTCAACTCTATGTGGGAACTTTCAGAGCCAAGCTTGGACTGCATTTCGCGCAATAAAGGCTCCATGTCATCTAGGGTGACCTCTTCATCCCGATAGTGATTGAGGATCTCCAGGAAGCGGCTCATGTGGGTGCCCTTGAACTGATGAGGCAGTTCCACATACATATTCACCCGCGCAATGGTGTGTTGGCGCGCGTTGTTTTTATCCTGCACAACAATGGGATAGTGTACATTCTTCACCCCCACTTTATCGATAGCAATGCGACGAGTATCGGGGGACTGTTGTACGTCAGGCATAGTGGGCATATCAGTCTCCAGTTCAGGGTTGATATTCAAGCGGATCTTCCAACCCTGCAGCGTGAAAACCGCGCAGACGCAGGGCACAAGAATCGCATTTACCACACGCGCGCCCTTTTAAGTCGGGGTTGTAACATGAATGAGTATGGGCAAAATCTATCCCCAGATCTGTCCCGGTACGGATAATTTCAGCCTTGCTCATGTGGATAAGAGGAGAGTGGATAGTGTATGCCCCCTGCTGCTCAACACCTGCCTTTGTTGCCAGATTTGCCATGCGAGTAAAGGCCTCGATAAACTCTGGACGGCAGTCAGGATAGCCGGAGTAATCCACCACATTTACTCCGATGAAGATATCGAAGCACTGCAGCACTTCTGCCCACGCAAGGGCGTAGGATAGAAAAATCGTATTCCGCGCTGGCACATAGGTGATAGGAATATGCTCGTGGTCTAGCTCTGCGGTCGGCACATCTATATCTGCGGTTAAAGCGCTGCCCCCAATCTGGCCTATATCCACATCCAGCACCAGATGCTGTACAATTCCAAGCTTAGGGGCAAACTCCTTCGCTTTTTCCAGTTCAACACTATGGCGCTGGCCGTAGGAAAAACTAAGCCCGTATACCGCGTACCCTTGCGCTCTGGCTATAGCAACGCAGGTGGTTGAATCCAATCCGCCACTGTATAGAACTATTGCTTTTTTCATAGAAGTATATCGCTCTCTGTAGAGAATATCTTTAAATATTAAATCTGGGTTCAGCAGAGTATGTACCTGCTGCTATCTGCAGCATAATGCGCCACTCTACACAATCACCACTAAAAATGAAAGGTTCTCAGATCAGCTCTTTTTAGGCTATAGTACAGGGATGAAACCTGCCCTGGAAATAAAAAACCTATGCAAGAGTTACGCTTCATCCAATGTGGTTGATCATCTTAGTTTTTCTATTGCGCCTGGTGAGGTGTTTGGCTTACTTGGACCCAACGGCGCGGGGAAAAGCACCACCATCAACATGATCAGCGGTGTAACCAGGATTGATGCCGGGGAACTTAATATTTTCGGGCATACAGTAACGCCACAGGCCCCTGTAGTTCCAAAGGCGAGGCGCTTGACCGGAATCATGCATCAGGAAATTGTCGCCGATCCTTTCTTCACCATTGAGCAAGCACTCGTCTTACACCCCGGTTTTTTTGGTATCAAGCGCGATCCACGCTGGCACGAATACCTGATTGAGCGACTCCATCTAACGCCCCACATTCATAAAGAGATGCATCAGCTCTCAGGCGGTCTAAAGCGCCGCTTCATGTTGGCAAAAGCCCTTATTCATAAACCCAGGCTGTTAATTTTGGACGAGCCCACCGCCGGGGTGGATGTAGAATTACGCCACACCCTATGGGACTTCATCCGCGATATCAACGCAACAGGCACTTCAATTCTTCTGACAACGCACTATCTTGAAGAAGCACAACACATGTGTGATCGCATTGCTATCTTAAAGGATGGAAAACTGGTTGCATTGGAAAAAACCACAAAACTTATGCAATGTGAACGCACACGGAGCTTTAGCCTCCATCTGCGCCAGACCCTGAAACAAGTGCCTAAAATTCTGCACCCCTTTGAACCAAGGCTGGAGCAGAATGGCACTAGAATCACCCTCAAAACTGGCCCTGCAGAGGATATTGGTACCATTTTAACTCAGTTGGCTGCTATCGATGTCGTAGTCCATGATATCACCTCTACCGGCCCCTCTCTGGAAGAAATTTTCCTGCGCCTTACGCAACCATGAGTGGACACCCTTTAATACTATAATGGCAACAACAGACATGCATTTTTATTCAAATGACCATGAATTTTCCAGTGTACGCGCCTTTGTAACCCTTTTACGCAAAGAGGTGCGCCGTTTTCTGCGTGTGTGGATTCAAACCCTGATAACGCCGATTCTGATAGCGTCATTATATCTGTTTGTATTTGGGGCCACGTTGGGGGAGAGAATCAGTGTCGTAGATGGATTCAGCTACGCTCAGTTCGTTATCCCGGGACTTATTCTGATGGGTGTAATTAACAATTCATTTTCCAACACCTCATCATCACTATTTATGTCACGTCATCTAGGAAGTATCGCTGATTTACTTGTGATGCCACTATCATCGAAGCAAATTGTAGCGGCCTATACTCTGGCTGGGATGGTGCGTGGATTGCTGGTAGGTGGGGCAGTTGGGCTTATCTCAACCCAGTTTGCTGTGCTGCCCTGGGTTTACCCGTGGTATGCTGTACTTATGGCAGTTATCGCCAGCATGCTTTTTTCCCTGTTGGGTCTCATAGCTGGAACCTTTGCCAACAGCTTTGACGGTCTTTCGCTGTATATTAATTTTGTAATATTGCCCCTAGTGTTTCTAGGTGGGGTTTTTTACCCTATCTCTATCCTTCCGCCGTTCTGGCGCCACGTGTCTCAATGCAACCCCCTGTTCTACATCTTAGATGGCTTTCGGCATACACTTCTAGGCGTTGGCGACATCTCCATGGGGCTAGCATTTCTTCTTAGCGGAGGGTTAACCTTAATGCTAATGGGAGTAACAATTCACCTGCTGGAACACAGTAAACGTTTTCGTGCATAGACAGTACTGACTTCCTCCCCTCCAAGAAAGTTAGACGCATCCTGCATTGTTTTCTTTCAGCTTCTCTATGTTTTTATTTTGCAGTAACACCTGACCTCCGTAGGCGGCATTTTTACGCACTAATAGATCAGCAGTGTGGCCGTCATTGTTGCGAAACGCCTCGATAATTTTTTTGTGCTCTTGCACGGATATTTCCATCCGCCCTGGCAGCGAGAGAGACGCGACGCGCAGATACTCAAATTTTTGCAGCAATTGCTGAATCAATTCCAAGAGCTTTTGATTTCCTGCTGCACGAATAAAGTATTCATGAAATTCATTATGTATACGGAAAAAGGTCTTCACATCCTTGCCTTTACTCAATTTCTCCAGGCGCGCATTTATGGCTTCGAGCTTATCTACATCTTTCGGTGTCATTTTTTCTGCCGCCAACTGCGCAGCGTAACCTTCTAGGACACTTTTGATGGAGTAAAACTCCTCAATATCTTTTTCACTAAGCTTGGCAACAATAGCCCCTTTGCGCGGAATTACGGTCAAGTAGCCTTCGGACTCCAACTGTCGAAAAGCTTCGCGTATGGGTGTGCGACTAATTCCGTAGCGTTCTGCTATATCTGGTTCAGAAACTCGCTCCCCAGGTTTGAGTTCCCCCTTCAGGATCGCATCACGTATATTCTCTAAGATCTTTTCGCGCAAGGTTTGATGCTGCACTGTTAAATCTCCATTCGCTTCGTGTATCTCAATATTTATGTTTGAAAAGCAATTATTATTGCACGCGCTTGCCATCGACATATTGTATACAGTATACAGTAGAATGCAATATTTTTTATCCGTCTACTTGACTCAGGTTTGCACCTTTATGCTTATTAAAGAACTACTTGATGTGGTTAAAGAGCGGAAGGGAGTTGTAAGGGGCAAATGAGGCGAAAAGATGCAGGCAACATATTGATAACCACTTAGTGCACCTAGAGATAAACGCTTAGTTTATTTAGCCTCAGCGCAACTGTAAATACTCCAGGAACATACACAGCTTGCCCAGGAGCATACACGGCATGCATGTAGCCCTGTGTTTTTAGGGGCACATAAAGAAAGTATACGCTATTCTAGAGCATAATTTTGCGCTGGAATGAATAGCTAATAAGAAAGGCAGCCCATCACGGAGCTGCCTTTCTTATTACTAAAATTGAGCGGTATTGAGCGGAAGAGCCTAATTGTCTCCAGCAACCTGGATACGGATAAGAGCACGATTCAGTGCTGCTTCCATGATGCGATAATCCTTATCTTCAGGATCTAGCCTTTTAAGAGCCTCTTCTGCTCGCCCCATGGCTGCCTTAGCTCTGGCCATATCAATTTCATCGGCAGGTTCGGCCGTCTCAGCCAAAACGATAACTGTATCGTCTTCAACCTCAACATAACCCCAGTTAACCGCTACATGAAATGAAGATCCGCCCTTACGATAGGTAAATTCGCCCATTTTAAGGGTAGTCAAAAGAGGTGTATGCCCAGGAAGGATACCTAACTGACCGAGCTGTCCTGGCATGATGATTTCATCAACTTCTTCTGACAACACCTGTTTATAGGGTGTAACCATCTCTAGTTTTAATTTTTCAGCCATGTGCGACTTCCTTTATACGTGCAAAACAACCTTACGTTTAAACAGATCTAGGTTACGCCGCCGCCATTGACTTAGCTTTTTCTACAGCCTCTTCAATGGTTCCAACGAGGTAAAAGGCCTGTTCTGGCAGGTCGTCATGCTTACCATCAAGAATTTCACGGAACCCTTTGATAGTATCTTTTAGCTCGACATACTTCCCAGGTGAACCAGTAAACACTTCTGCGACAAAGAACGGTTGCGATAGGAAACGTTGTATTTTACGTGCACGTGCAACAACCTGCTTGTCTTCTTCAGAAAGCTCATCCATACCCAGAATTGCAATAATATCTTGTAGATCTTTATAGCGCTGCAGAACATATTGAACTTCACGTGCCAACTCGTAGTGCTCTTCACCTACTACCTGTGGGTCAAGGATTGTACTACTTGAGTCAAGGGGGTCTACCGCAGGGTAGATGCCGAGCTCTGCAATAGAACGGGACAGAACGGTAGTTGCGTCCAGATGAGCAAAAACAGTTGCTGGCGCTGGGTCGGTAAGGTCGTCCGCAGGTACGTATACTGCCTGAACAGATGTGATAGAGCCTTTATCCGTTGTGGTGATACGCTCCTGCAGTTCACCCATCTCGGTGCTCAGTGTCGGCTGGTAACCAACCGCAGAGGGGATACGACCCAACAGTGCGGACACCTCAGAACCTGCTTGCGTGAAACGGAAGATGTTGTCAACAAACAGAAGGACATCCTGCCCACCTTCATCACGGAAGTACTCTGCAACGGTAAGGGCAGACAGCGCGACTCGGGCACGGGCACCTGGAGGCTCGTTCATCTGACCGTAGATGAGAGAAGCTTTATCCAAAACCCCTGACTCTTTCATCTCTTCCCACAGGTCATTACCCTCACGTGTACGCTCACCTACCCCAGCGAATACGGAAAAACCGCCATGCTGTTGGGCTACGTTATTGATCAACTCCATAATCAATACGGTTTTACCCACCCCAGCACCGCCGAAGAGCCCAATTTTACCCCCACGTGCGTAGGGTGCGAGAAGGTCAATAACTTTAATTCCAGTCTCAAATGACTCAACGGAAGTAGACTGCTTGACAAACTCTGGCGCAGGACGATGGATCTCCCACTCTTCATCAGCACCAATGGGGCCTGCTTCGTCAACAGGTTCGCCGATAACATTCATAATTCGGCCCAGAGTCTGCTTGCCAACGGGCATAACAATTTGTTTGCCTGTATCCAGAACTTCTTGCCCACGAACAAGACCCTCAGTACTATCCATTGCAATGGTGCGTACTGTATTTTCACCTAGATGCTGAGCTACCTCACAAACCAGATTCCATTCCTGATCGCTGATCGCCGGATTTGTAATCTTAACCGCATGATAAACCTCAGGAAGTTTGCCGGCTTCAAACTGAATGTCAACAACCGGCCCGATAACTTGAACTACCTTACCCTTGTTCATGATGAATTACTCCTTCTGCACCACTATGTGGAGAGTTTTATCCTAAATTTTCTATTTAATCGATTCAGCACCGGATACGATTTCCATCAATTCTTTAGTTATCGCTGCCTGACGGGCCCGGTTATACTGCAACGTCAGCTTGTCAATCATCTCAGAAGCATTCTTCGTTGCACTGTCCATACTGCTCATGCGCGCACCATGCTCTGAAGCTACCGACTCCAGCAACGCTTCAAAAATCTGTACCTCGATGTACTTAGGCAAGATAGTATGTAGCACTTTTTCGGCGCTAGGTTCGTAAATATAATCAGCTACATAAGAGTCGGTGTGCGACTCTTGCGACTCCTCTTGTTCTGGAACAATGGGAAGTAACTTATTTATACTAACCTCTTGATTGATGGCGCTATGAAACTGATTGTAGATAATATAGACCGAATCATACTTCTCAGCATTATAGTCCTCAACAATTTCCTGCCCCAGCAATGACGCTGTGGCATAGGTAATAGTACCGGTTATGTTCTCATACACCTTGTCGATGTTCATTCCATCACGGCGCTTGAGTAGATCATTACCTTTTTTACCGACAATCCTGAGGGTGTAACTCTCAAAATCGTCTGTCTTTTCTGCCACAAACTGTATTGCTGCTTTGGCGATATTGCTATTAAATCCGCCACAGAGACCTCTGTCCGCTGTTATCAGAAGCACTAATGCACTGCGTTTCTCCCGCTGCTCAAGCAGTGGGTGCGATGTTTCTATGTCTCGCGCTGCAATACTGGTCAGGACTTCTTTAATTTTGCTCGAGTAAGGCCTGGCTGCAATTACTGCATCTTGGGCGCGGCGCAACTTTGCAGCAGATACCATTTTCATTGCGTTGGTAATCTGCTGCGTGTTTTTCACCGAGCCTATGCGCTTTTTTATCTCCTTGAGATTTGCCATGATTGAATCCCCAGATGATGGCTTATGCTACAAACTGACCGTTAAATTCTTCCAGAGCGTTCTTTAAGCGTCCTTCGAGATCATCGTCTATAGCTTTTTTCTCCAGCAGGTCTTTCATGAAATCTGCATGCTTGTTATGCATAAAAGGGAGAAGCTCACGCTCATATTTCTGGATTGAACTTACAGGGAAGTCATCTACATAGCCGTTATTTGCAGCATAAATGACAACAACCTGCTCTACAACCGTAAGCGGCTTGTACTGAGGTTGCTTAAGAATCTCAACCAATCGCTCACCACGCTGAAGTTGTTTCTGAGTTGCGGCATCCAGATCGGAGCCGAACTGAGCAAATGCTGCCATCTCACGATACTGTGCAAGGGCCAAGCGCAATGTTCCTGCAACTTGCTTCATCGCCTTAATTTGCGCGCTACCACCTACACGGGAGACCGAGAGACCAACGTTGATCGCCGGGCGTACGCCGGAATAGAACAAATCTGTTTCGAGAAAAATCTGCCCATCTGTAATCGAGATAACGTTAGTTGGAATATAAGCTGAAACGTCACCTGCCTGTGTTTCAATAATTGGTAGTGCAGTAAGTGAACCGGCGCCACGCTCATCACTGAGTTTTGCAGCACGCTCAAGCAGACGACTATGGATATAGAAGACGTCTCCTGGGAATGCTTCGCGTCCGGGTGGACGACGGAGGAGCAGTGAGAGCTGGCGATAAGCTACCGCCTGCTTGGATAGGTCATCATAGATAATTACCGCGTGCTTGCCGTTGTCACGGAAGTACTCGCCCATTGTAACGCCAGAGTATGGAGCCATATACTGCAGCGGTGCAGGGTCTGATGCTGTAGCCGCAACTACAATGGTGTAATCCATAGCACCGTGTTGCTTCAGTTTATCTACTACCTGTGCAACGGTGGAGCGCTTCTGGCCTATGGCAACATAGATACAGACAACATCTTCCCCTTTTTGGTTGATGATGGTATCTACAGCAACAGCAGTTTTACCTGTCTGGCGGTCTCCAATGATGAGCTCACGTTGCCCACGTCCGATCGGCACCATGGAGTCTATCGCTTTCAAACCAGTTTGTACCGGTTCGTGTACCGACTTACGCTCAACGATTCCAGGAGCCTTGATCTCAACCTGACCAAACTTGTCAGTTTTGATATCCCCTTTGCCGTCGATAGGAATTCCGATACCGTTTACTACACGCCCAAGCAGCTCGTCACCGATGGGGACCTCAACAATGCGTTCAGTCCGTTTTACGGTGTCGCCTTCCTTGATGTGCTGAGATTCTCCAAGGATTGCGGCACCAACATTATCCTCTTCCAGGTTCAGAACCATGCCCATAACTCCACCGGGGAACTCGAGAAGCTCACCAGACATGGCTTTATCTAGGCCGTGGATACGCGCAATACCGTCACCGATGGAGATAACGCTGCCGGTCTCGCTAACCTCTACTCCACCTTCGTAGTTTTCAATCTGCTTTCGAATTATCGCACTGATTTCTTCTGCTTTGATTTCCATGAGTACGCTTACCCCTTCTTTAAGGTATCTTCAATCCGCTGTAACTGGGTTTTAATGCTGCCGTCAAATACTTTGCCATCAACTTCGGTTTTAAGTCCGCCCAACAACGCTGCATTCACGTGGGTGCTTAAATTAACGGTTTTACCGGTCTGTAGTTCCAAGCCTTCTTTTATTTTTTCGCGTTGGGTTTTCGTTAGCTTAATTGCCGACTCTACCCTAGCTCGCACAACACCGCTGATTTCGTCTGCCAGCTTGGTATATTCAGTATCGATTTGCTGTATATGCTGAATACGGTGCTTAAGGGTTAGAAGACAGATAAAGTTTCTAATCCCGTCTGATAGTTCCATGCTCCTGGCTACATCAGCCATGATTGCCGTTTTTTTCTCAACTGCCAGAGTCGGGCTCTCCAACAGCAATCGCAGCGCATTTTCACGCTTCAGCAGGGTGTTTACTTGGCCAAGCTCGCTAGCGTAGGAATCCAGAAGATTTTTTTCTACCGCCAGTTCTACCAAAGCTTTGGCATACCGTTTCGAAATCGCACTTTTACTCAATGCAGTTCTCCCACTTTAAGCTTGTATTCCTCAACCAGACGGGCTTGATCTTCACGAGTGAAATTCTTTTTCAGAAGATCACTTGCAAGTCCTACCGCTAACTCCGCTGCTTCCTGCCGCAGAATCTGACGCGCTTTTTCTATCTCATTTTCTGCGATTTTCCCAGAGTCTGCCTTTATTTTAGCCGCCATATTTTCTGCATTTACAATAATGCGCTGTTTCTCTGCCTCTGCTTCATCTCTTATATTGGTTTTAATCTGACCAATTTCTTCTTCAGCGCGGGTAAGCTTTTCATCATACTCTGCAAAGCGTTTTTCTGCATTTTCTGCTGCTTCGCGGGCTTCTTTGAGTTCTTGTTCGAGCCCTTCGCGCCGACTAGCCAAAGCGTTTTTAAGAGGTTTGGCTACAAAATAGGTGAGTCCAGCAGCTAGAAGAGTGAAGTTAAGTACCCGGTAGAGAAAGTCCTTTAGCAACACACCACTTTCTACCTGACTAGCATCGCCAGCGGCACATACAACCCCTGCTGACAGAGCAATCACACTTCCAGTGCCGAGGCATGTAATGGTGTGTTTTTTCACTGCTTGCAACGAAATCATTTTACTTTCCTCCCCAGCACCTTTCCGACGATAGCTGCGGCAAGATCCTGTGTTTCTTGTTTCAAGCTGTTTCGTGCCGCTTCAGCCTGCTTACTAACCTGAACCTTGATAAGATCCAGATGGCCATTGGCTTCTTCTCGTGCTGAACCAAGGATTGTCGCTTCACGTTTGGCTGCTTCTTTGCGAATTGCAGCTGCTGCTTGTGCGGCCTCAGCTTTGGCTTCATGTAGCTGTTTCTCATAGCGTTCCATCTTTTCGTTGATAGACACTTCAAGATCACGAGCTCTTTGATGTTTGGCTGCAATTCCTTCCTGACGTTCCGCCATCACCTTACGTAACGGACGGTACAGTAATACGTTAAGTATAAACATCAGTACCAGGAAGTTGACGAACTGCACCAGGATGGTCCAATCAATGCTTATCACGGCGCTACCCCTTTTTTTGTTTCGACATATGCCTGAATTGGTACATAGAAAACCACTCATTTAGGCGTGGTACGCTACTCAATAAAAAAGCCCTGCAGCGCAGAGCACGGAAGACTTAGCACAGGGATTAGACAAAAGTCAAGATTTAACCCTTTTATACCGCCTTTTATCCGCTTCACAACTTCAGGTGGGAAGCAAACCACTCACGTTAGCCGCACTTTATCCAAATTACTTATTCAGCCCATCATCTTTATAAGTAAAGGCTAACTTTAAACCAGGTTGAGATAATCTAGCAGCCGTTCAAGCTCTGAGCTATTGGTGTATGTTATTTCTATTTTTCCGCCATTACCTTTAGGGCTTATTTTAACTTTGGTACCAAGGTTTTTTCGTAAAATATCCTCAAGTCTTAACAGTTCAGGATCTACCGACTGCTTTACTTTCTGCTCTGCCCCTGCGTGGTCAAAGATTTTGATCTTTTTTACAAGCTTTTCCGTTTCACGTACCGAAAGTTTATTTTTCCCTATTTGCTCTGCAGCTTCGTGCATATCTTCTTCGTGCTCCAGTGCGAGCAGTGCGCGCGCATGCCCCATGCTTAATGTGTTGCTTTCAACTTGTTCAAGGATCTGTTGCGGAAGACGCAACAAACGCAACGCATTTGTTACTGCAGAACGACTCTTACCAACGCGTTTCGCTACCTCTTCCTGCGAAAGATCAAAATTATCCATTAAATATTTATATGCGCGCGACTCCTCTATAGGATTAAGATCTTCACGCTGGATATTTTCTATCAGCGCTATCTCAAGGGCCCAGTCCTCGGATACATCTTGTATTGTTACGGGAATCTCCTTTAACCCGGCCTTTTGCGCTGCGCGCCAACGTCTCTCTCCTGCAATTATTTGATAAAAATTTTGTTCGCGCCGTACAACGAGAGGCTGAATAACCCCTTTTTCTTTTATAGAATCTACGAGTTCAGCCATCTTAGCCCCGTCGAAATACTTGCGCGGCTGGTTTTCATGTGGTTTGAGTTCCTCAATGGGGCAAAGAAAATATTGCCCTCTACCTGCTTGAACTGCTGAATCTAATAGTGCGCCCATCCCTTTACCCAGTGCTGGTCGTTTAGCCATGATGTGTATTCCTCTGCATTAACTCTTGCGCCAACTCAAGGTACGCTTTGGCGCCACTTGACCCAATATCATACATTAGTACTGGCATCCCAAAACTTGGCGACTCTGACAGGCGAACGTTGCGCGGGATTACAGTATTAAATACCTGCTCCTTGAAGTGAAGCCTCACCTCATCACTAACTTGATGCGAAAGATTATTGCGCCGGTCAAACATTGTCAGCACAATTCCTTCTATCTCTAGCTCAATGTTCAGCTCTTTCTTAATTAAACCTATGGTTTGCGTTAATCTACTGAGCCCCTCCATAGCGTAATATTCACACTGTAAAGGGACAATCACCGTTGCTGCGGCAACGAGGGAGTTGACGGTAAGAAGCCCAAGAGATGGGGGGCAATCGATAATTATATAATCGTAGTCTGCAGCGAGGGGGAGGAGCTTATGTTTGAGCTTTTTCTCGCGGTCATACTCACCCACTAACTCAATTTCTGCGCCAATCAGATCACTATTAGCAGGGATTAAATCTAATTGTGGAATTTGGGTTTTAACTACTGCTTTTTTGGCACTTAACTCTGCATTCATCAACACATCGTAGACAGTGTACTCAGGGTGATTAACATCTATCCCTACACCACTACATGCATTTCCCTGCGGATCCATATCTATAAGGAGGGTTTTTTGTTCCGCCACAGCCAATGAGGCGGCTAAGTTGACTGAAGTGGTTGTTTTTCCAACCCCACCTTTTTGATTTGCGATGGCTATTATGACTGCCATATTATCTCCAATGCGTTAACTACATAATATTTACGTTGTGAACAATTCCAGTGCGTATATGAAACATTTAGATCAAATATGGGGCTAACTTTCACGACGCCATATTAATATTTTGCGTTTTGCCATCGATGGCTGAAGTGCAGTTTCAAGCGTCTGTTCCAGCGCTAGAGCATAAGATTGGGCCTCACCCATGCCTGCTTCTAGTTCTCCCTTATCGACATGACCTTTCAATGCCAACAATATACCTCCTGGCTTAACATATATAGCGCCAAGCTTTATTATTGTTTCAAGAGGTGCTAAGGCGCGCGCAATTACAACATCAAATGTATGTTCGAACCTATTGAGAGTGGTAATATTTGCGCAAATTGCTTCAAACTTATGCAACTTCAACTGCCGTTTGCAGTGATTTTGAAAATTTATTTTTTTCCGCACCTTATCTACCGCAACTACATGCAGATTGGGGCAACTTAACTTAAGCGGAATTGCTGGGATCCCTGCTCCAGATCCTATGTCGAGCATGTTCTGTGCTGCACACATATATGGAAGGGCAAGGAGAGAATCCTGAATATGTTTTTCCCAGCATTCACGTGGAGTAGTAACCGAGGTAAGGTTTATGGACCTATTCCACTTCAGTAATTCATTTATATACCACTCACACCCTTCCAACACCACGTCAGGGGCTTCAGTAATCCCCTTAAGCTGGGCGTACACATATTGTTTGTATTCATCCATCGGATTTGCTCAATTCCGCCCTTTTAGCAACACTGCCAACACCGATACTGCAGCAGGAGTAACACCAGAAATTTTAGATGCCTGACGTAAGTTTTCCGGCTTCACTGCATTGAGTTTTTCTCTAACCTCAACAGATAAACTTGGGACTTGCGAATAATCGAAACTAAGGGGTATTTTTATAGCCTCAGTTTTTTTACTCCGCTGCACCTGTTCTTTTTGTCTTGAAATATAACCCGCGTATTTTATTTCTACCTCGAGTTGATTCAGGACATCTTCTGATAAACCTTGGAGTTTTTTCTCTTCGCGCGCAAGTTTTGCAATAGTCATATCAGGACGTTTCAGCAGATCGGAAAAACTTTGTCCATTCTTTATCTCACCCACACCTAGTTGATGCAATAAGTCTGTATCTGTTGGACGCACGCGTGAACTGGCGAGTATATCTTGTCCCCGTTCTATCGCTTCCATCTTTTCCGCAAATTGCTGCCAGCGTTTATCATCTACTAGCCCTAACTCTCTACCCCTTAGCGTCAAGCGTTGATCCGCATTATCTTCGCGCAAAAGGAGACGATACTCAGCCCTTGAGGTAAACATACGGTAAGGTTCTTTTGTCCCAAGACTTACCAGATCATCTATCAGAACTCCAGCATACGCGGCATCCCTGCCCAACACTAAAGGTTCAGCATTGCGTAGATATTGCACCGCATTTACTCCGGCAACAAGCCCTTGTGCTGCTGCCTCCTCGTACCCTGAGGTGCCATTTATTTGCCCTGCATGGAACAATCCATGGATAGCCCTGGTTTCTAAGGAACTTTTTAACTGCACAGGATCAATATAGTCGTACTCTATCGCGTAACCAGGTCGCATTATCTCCACATTTGCCAGGGCTGGAATTGTGCGAAGATATTTAAGTTGAATATCCGCAGGGAGCGAGCTTGACAGACCATTTGGATATATTTCTGTTGTATTTAGCCCTTCGGGCTCTAAAAACACCTGATGACTAAGCTTTTCTGGGAATCTAACAATCTTATCCTCTATTGACGGACAATATCTTGCGCCTATCCCTTCAATTACTCCGCTATACATAGGAGAGCGATCCAAACCACTGCGAACAGCGGCATGGGTTGCTTCATTTGTCTCCGCCATAAAACAACATACCTGATTACGCAATGACAGATCCTTATTCATAAATGAAAAGGGGCGTGCTGGATCATCTCCTGCCTGCTCTGCAGTTTTAGAAAAATCTATACTTCTACTTGAAAGGCGCGGCGGTGTTCCCGTTTTAAGTCGACCGACATCAAAACCATATGCCTTAAGCTGCGCTGAGAGTCCATCTGACGAAGGTTCACCCCCCCTGCCACCCGCATAATTATCTAAACCTACATGTATTAACCCCTGCATAAAGGTGCCGGTGGTCAACACAACTGCTTTACCTTCAAACGTAACCCCATCTTTTGTAACTACGCCGCACACCCGTCCACCTACAACCGTTAAACTTTTCACTGAACCCTGCTTCAAATCAAGCAAGGGGTAATTTTCTACTACATTTTTCATGTAGCGTGAGTACGCCATGCGATCGGCCTGCGCTCGAAGGGCTCTTACTGCAGGTCCCTTTTTTGTATTCAGGGTGCGGAACTGTATTCCGGTTGCATCTATAGCCAAAGCCATCTGTCCACCCAAAGCATCAACCTCACGGACAAGATGCCCTTTTGCCAATCCACCTATGGCTGGATTACACGATAACTGTGCAACACTATCTAGATTTAGATTCAACAGTAATGTTTTTGCTTGCATTCGCGCAGCAGCTAAAGCAGCCTCACAACCTGCATGCCCAGCCCCAACTACTATTACATCGTATTTTTTACCGTAAGTTGACATGCTTACCATCCATGTTTCACGTGAAACATTACTTTCCAACGCAGAATTTAGAGAAAATATGGTTTAAAATATCTTCGGGAACCGTCTCTCCAGTTATTTTTCCAAGCGCACTCATGGCATCACGGAGATGACAGGCTAGAAATTCACCTGGCAAACTATGCGCTAACCCAGCCTTAAAATCATTAACTTCGCGTTGAACGCAAGAAAAAATATCAAAATGTCGCTGCTCCGTTATAACATTACTATCAGTATTTTCTGGGAGAGTAAAAGAAGATTCTATTTTATTTTTTAATGTATCTATCCCTTCCCCGGTGGCGGCAGATATACAGACATGCTCTCGCTCAATTCTTAAGGTTGAAGAATCAAACTTATCCGCTTTATTTACCACCAGAAGGGAAGGAGTTCCATTTAAGGCGAGCCCATGCATATTTAATTCAGAAATATCTAACTGAGAGCCATCTACAACATAGAGGACTAAATCAACATCCCTTACTCTATCCAAGGCTAACTTGACCCCTGCCTGCTCTACAATATCCGCAGATTCTCTTAAGCCTGCAGTATCAATTATTTTAACTGGTAAATGTCCCAAGGTAATATGCTCTTCGATAAAATCACGCGTAGTACCAGGGATTTCAGTCACAATTGCCCTATCACGCCCAAGCAGATAGTTTAGAAGAGAACTTTTCCCCACATTAGGTTTACCTAAGATCAAAATAGACAAACCCTCACGCAGGACCCTGCCGGTATGGAAAGAGTGTAAAAGAGCATGTGTCGTTGTAAGTACGCTGTCAACAGACTCATGCAACATGTCAATGTGCACGTTATCAACTTCATCTTCGGGAAAATCCAAATACGCCTCAACCACGACCAACATCTGAAACAAGTGTTCACGCAATTCATGCGCCAGCGTAGAAACACTTCCCTCTAAATGATGCACAGCAATACGTGCCGAAGCTTCAGATCCGGCATCAATCAATTCAGCGATTGCTTCTGCTTCTGCAAGGTCGATACGCCCGTTCATAAAGGCGCGGTAGGTAAACTCACCAGGCTGAGCAAGGCGTGCACCTAGGGCAGTAAAACGCGCAATAATTTGTTTTACAATATATGGATTAGCATGGCACTGGACTTCAACAACATCTTCTCGGGTAAAAGACGCTGGTCCCTGCATATATACAGCCATCACATGGTCTAAAACACCCCCAGCGTTATCCACAATAGACCCGTACGTTAGGCGATGGCTAATTAACTTCGAATTTTTATAAGGGGTAAAACATGCATTTAAATATGCGCGCGCGTGAGGACCCGACAGCCTTATTATGGTTATAGCACCTACACCAACAGCAGTTGCTGGAGCTATTATTGTGTCAGAATCAGGATACATGAAAAATGATTCTCCATAAAAAATTCCCTTCTATAATAACATAGAAGGGAATTTAAATAATACACTGGAAAAGATTAGTAAAATATTGAAACCAGCATTAAATAGTGGCTGGTTTACGATAAATAAGATACTGCTGAAATATGGTAAGGAGATTATTTACCAGCCAATACAACACTAGCCCGCTGGGAAAATTAAGAAATATAAATGTGAATACCACTGGCATAGCTAACATCATCTTAGCTTGCATTGGATCCATAGTGCTTGGAGTCATTTTTTGCTGAATAAACATAGTAGCCCCCATAATTATAGGAGTTATATAATATGGATCCTTAACCGAAAGGTCGGTTAACCAAAAAGCAAAGGGAGCATGCCGGAGCTCTATTGTACCAAGCAAAACCTTATAAAGTGCTATAAATACAGGTATTTGAACTAACATCGGCAAACAACCGCCAAGAGGATTGACCCGGTGCTCTTTATAAAGCTCCATCATACTCCTATTTAAACCTTCTTTATCACCGCGATACTTTTCGCGCAGTTTTTTCATTTCAGGCTGCAGGGTCTGCATCGCCTTCATAGAAGTGTAGCTCTTCTGCGTCAAAGGCCAGAAAAGAAGCTTTATAATAACTGTCAAGATTATTATTGCTGCGCCATAATTGTGTACGTAATTATAGAAAAATTTAAGACATAGATGAAGTGGCTTAGATAGAAAAGCAAAAAAACCAAAGTCAACTACCTCAGTCAGGTTTTCACCCGCGGTACGCAAATAATCAATATTCTTTGGGCCAAAATATACATCAAAAGAGATAGATATATCCGAATTAGCAGGTACGCTTACGTCGGAAATTCGTGCGGTGTTGCTTATAAGCTCTGCGTTACGCTCTAAAGCGACTGCATCAAAAATTTCTTCTTTATTAACCAATGCGGAAAGGAAATACTTATTGGTATACCCAGACCAGGAAATATTCCCTGTAAAAGTCTTTGATGCTGAAGTTATATCTTTAACTTTATCCTCATACAATTCCCCGCCTACATATGAGGTAAAACCAACATAATCGAATCTATTGTCAGAAAAACCATCTTCCCAATAGTTATTCAAGCGTACCCGAATTGCGTCCGTCAAAGTAACTGCCGAATTATTTATAAGCTTTATATCAACATTAACTAGATAGGAATCAGAGAAAAAGCTGAATATTTTCTTTACTTCCAAACCATTGTCTAGCTGCGTTGAAAAATGAACTTCCTGTTTCCCATCAGATAATTGCTTATGGACAGTATAGGTTTCTTCGCCCGTTAACCCAAAACCACTGCCAGATAATACATTTAAGGTAGAAACGCGGTTATTTTTATCCAACAGATGAACAGGATTAGACTCAGGTGAGTTTTCTTGGCGATACTCAAGTAAGTCGATAGAAGATATAACGCCACCACGCTTATTGAAATCTAAGGCAAAAAACTTATTTTCAAAAGGAACGAGTTCATCCGATGTAAGTGTTTTATGGCTGCCTACAGATGTTTTGTTTCCTTCAGCAGCAGAAGACACAATTGTTGGGCTCTTTTGAACTTTATCTACACCAACATCGGAGCTTTGCGCTGTCGTCTGCGGAATATTAGTTTTGTCATCATTTTGAGGGGGAAATAAAAAGGTAAATCCTGTCCACACAACCAACATTAAAATCAACGCTAAAATGGTATTCTTGTTTTCCATAACTAAACCTTTTACTATTTTAAAGGATCGTGACCACCCTTAAACAAGGGATTGCATTTGAGTAAACGGACAATAGAGAGCAATCCACCCTTTAATACACCATACTTTTGAAATGCTTGAATACTATAATCTGAGCAAGTTGGCATATAACGACAACAAGGAGGAAAATACGGAGAAATGCAAACGCGATACAGGAGGACAAGTTTTATGGCAATCTTATTTAACATAGTTAAAGTTGCTCAAAAATTTTCTTCAGTTTATATCTAAATTCAGTCATATCCTCGCGCGCAGCAGCGGGCTTAACACCTACAATTATATCTGTATGCGAAGTAAATTCTGGATAATGTAACCGAAAAACCTCTCGAATGATGCGTTTAAATCTATTACGCAAAAAAGCCCCACCGACTTTACGACTAACAACTAGTCCTAACCGAGTGGGGCCATTTTCTTTCGCCAGAACATAAATGTATAGAGTGGAAAATTGTTTTTTTTTGCCACTCAAAAATATACGTTTATACTCGCACGAACGCCTTACAAGGTGGCGCTTTGGCAAACTGTACGATTGCAATTATTTGACAGGGATTGTAGCAGCCAATCTTGATCTTCCACGCGCACGTCTGTTTTTTATTATATTACGCCCACCTGGAGTTGACATCCGCTTTCTGAATCCATGCGTTCTTTTACGGCTTACACGACTCGGTTGATATGTTCTTTTCATTATTTTTCTCCATAGATAATCTGTTTAGCCCGATACAAACCGTCAACATACACGCTCACACATACCTATTCAAGAAAAAAAGGCTCTAGGAACAGGCGTTTAATACAACTTAAGCATGATAATATATAATGCTTGCTTGGATCAACAGCCTCTGCTAAATTGTTGATAAGTTATAAACACTTGTAACTTATTGGAATTACATATAAATACTAAAAACAACCTGTTGATAAAATGTTGAAATGAAAAATAATCCTTCAGATAGTCAAATATGGGAGCAGATAAAAGTAGAACTCCAAAATGCTATATCTGCCCAGAACTTCAAAACTTGGATACAGCCACTACAGTGTGCAGAAACGCGTGATGGATACTTAAAGTTGCAAGCATCTAACCGTTTTGTCAGACAATGGATACAAACAAACTACCTTGCAAAAATACACACGTTGGCTGAGGAAATAAGTGGCAAAAGCACAGTTGTAGAAATTGAAATAGGTGACACCAATGGCGCGCAAATAAACCAAAAAGCCCCAGAGATAAGCACAACTCCAAAAAGAATCAGCGAAAAACCAAAAGTCAAAAGAAACACCCCGGACAGCAATATTAACAGTGAATATAAGTTCGAAAACTTCATCTCAGGTAATTCAAATCAGTTCGCTTCCGCTGCAGCTATGGCAGTAGCCAACAATCCTGCAACAATATATAACCCTCTTTTTATATACGGCGGAGTAGGTTTAGGCAAAACACATCTGTTAAATGCTATTGGTAATAAAATTATTGAAGATCAAGCTGATTCCGCGGTGTGTTATTATTCGTCAGAAAAATTTACCAATGAACTTATTAACGCAATCCGCTACGGAAAAATGGAGGAGTTTAGAAACAAATTCCGTTCCATTGACGTACTCCTGATAGATGATGTCCAGTTTATTGCCGGTAAAGAGAGAACCCAGGAAGAGTTTTTTCACACCTTTAACTCCCTTTACGATTCCCATAAGCAAATAGTTGTTACCTCAGATAAATTTCCCAAAGAAATTCCAGGTCTAGAGGAGCGTTTACGCTCGCGCTTCGAATGGGGACTCATAGCAGATATTCAAGCCCCAGATAAAGAAACAAAACAGGCAATACTTGAAGCCAAAGCAGAAAAAAACAACATCATACTCCCTGAAGATGTAGCTGAATTTTTATCCAGCTCGGTTATAAGTAACATCAGAGAATTAGAAGGGTACTTGGTACGAATTGGCGCATATGCAAGTTTAACCTCGACCCCTATAACCATTGAGATGGCTAAAGAGATCCTCAAAGATATAATTGTTGAATATAACCAAGAAATTACCGTAGAAGACATCCAGAAAAAAGTAACTAGTTATTTCAACATAAAGATATCAGAGATAAAATCAGCGAAACGTACCAAGAAGTTTGTCTACCCACGCCAGATTGCCATGTATTTATGTCGTCAACTTACATCGTACTCTTACCCAGAAATAGGGGAGTACTTTGGGGGTAAGGATCATTCAACTGTAATACACGCAATTAAAAAGATAGAGGCCGAACTGGAAACCAACACCAGTCTTAAACAAAGTATAAAGAATATAAGAAATACATTATTACCGAGCTAGATATTTGTGGTTTGCACGAACATTGAATGTTTAAATACTATGGAAAAACCTGTTAATAAAAAAGTGAGTGGAAAAATATGCACAGGGCACAACAGTTATCCACAAAAATTGAATTATTTTACACGTAATTTATTCTATAAAAACAGTACTATATAAACTTATCAACAATCCACAGCTCTTATTATCTATTACTATCCTTTTTAAAAACATAAAAGTAGGGAGAACCAAGTATGCACATAGAGATAAAAAAAGACCTGTTAGCTAAAAACCTACTTCTTATTCAATCTATTGTAGAAAAGAAAAAAACGCTGCCTATTCTCGCCAATGTTTTGATAAAAACAGCAGATGAAAGTATATATTTAACCGCAACAGATTTAGAGATCAGTATTCAAATAGAGATAGCAGCAGATGTAATTAAACCTGGTACAACAACTCTTCCTGCTAAAAAGTTGTTTGAAATAGTTCGAGAAATGGCAGGACCTAAAATTAATATAGAAACAAAAGAAAATGACTGGATACATATCAGAAGCGGAAAATCAGAATTTAACCTGGCTGCTATCGACCCAAATGAATTTCCGAATATAAAGAAAGAAAATGATGATATAATAAGGACTTACAATCATAAAGACCTTAAAGATATTATCGATAAAACTATAAATTGCATATCTAATGATGAAAAAAAATTCAATCTAAATGGATTGTATATTCACACTGAAGAAAAAATGCTACATTACGTCGCTACTGACGGACACCGCCTTGTATGTTTAAAAGAAAATTTTGAGCATGAAAGTGAAATCCTTAAAAAGGGAATCATTATTCCTAAAAAAGGGCTGCTAGAAATTAAAAAGATATGTGAAAATACTGATAAAGAACTTAAAATGCAGATAGTTAATGGGAAATTGATATTCGATATAGATAATATCACCCTATCCATTCGCCTTATTGACGCAACATTCCCAAATTATCGTCGAGTTATCCCTGAAAAAACACAAACTAAAGCATGTATCAACACTCAACAACTCTTCGAAGCGATAAAACGTGTTTCAATAATATCTGACGAAAAAAATCGCACTGTTAATTTATCCGTGCAGCAGAATAATCTGGAGGTGTTTGCCAAAAATGAGTATGGCAATGCTACGGAGGAGTTGGAAATAAACTATCCTTTTGAGGAAAAAAATTCAAAATTCAAAGCAAACTATCTGCTGGATATTTTAAATAGTATAGATTGTGAGCAAATTGAGTTGTTTTTAAACTCTGGAGGTAAACCAAGCCTTATTGTACCCGCAGAAAGTGATACCTATTGTGCTGTTTTAATGCCTATTAGTGTGTAAATGGTGGAAGAAAAAATGAACCAAACTTACGATGCAAATAATATAAAAGTTTTAGAAGGACTAACAGCAGTACGCAAGCGTCCAGCTATGTATATTGGCTCCACAGGCAGCCTTGGATTACATCACTTAGTTTACGAAGTTGTAGATAACTCAATTGATGAAGCTTTAGCTGGACACTGCGATAAAATAGTCATAAATCTGAACGAAAATGGTTCGGTTACTGTAATAGACAATGGACGTGGAATTCCGGTTGATCATCACAAGTCAGAAAATAAATCTGCCGCTGAAGTTGTAATGACTGTTCTCCATGCAGGAGGAAAATTTGACAGTGACACCTATAAGGTGTCTGGTGGTCTTCACGGTGTTGGGGTATCTGTTGTAAACGCGTTATCTTCACGTCTTGAGTTAACCATTTGGCGTAGCGGAAAAAAATTCCAGCAGTGCTACGAAAAAGGGAAACCTGTAGCCCCCCTCCAGGAAGTGTCCACTACTGACAAAAGTGGAACACGGATCACTTTCTGGCCCGACGCGGAAATTTTTGAGGAAACGATATTTTCCTTTGAAGTGTTGAGCAAGCGGCTACGCGAACTGGCTTTTCTTAATGCTGGAATAAAAATTGAAATAAATGATTTTATAAACGAAAGAAAACACGAGTTCCTCTATGAAGGGGGAATATCCTCTTTCGTAGAATATTTGAATCGTGCGAAAACGCCCCTGCATCCACAGATAATATTTTTAGAAGGGGTAAAGGAGAATGTGGCGATTGAGATCGCTTTTCAATACAGCGATTCCTATGATGAAAAACTGTTTTCATTCGCTAACAACATCAATACCCATGAGGGGGGAACCCATCTTATAGGGTTTAAAACAGCTTTTACCCGAACGCTGAACAACTATGCTTCTTCCAATAATTTACTTAAAAACATAAAAACTACTATTTCAGGTGAAGATCTGCGCGAAGGTATCACCGCGGTAATCTCTGTAAAAGTTCCAGAACCACAGTTTGAAGGGCAAACCAAAACCAAACTGGGTAACTCCGAAATAAAAGGTTATGTCGAGATTCTCCTTAATGAAAAATTAAGTATTTTTTTGGAAGAAAATCCTGCTGTAGCCAAGAAAATAGTTGAAAAGGGGATTGAAGCCTCAAAAGCACGTGAAGCAGCACGTAAGGCACGCGATCTCACCCGGCGCAAGGGTGCTCTGGATGGTCTCTCCCTTCCAGGAAAATTGGCCGATTGTCAGGAAAAAGATCCGGCGCTATGTGAAATATACATAGTGGAGGGTGACAGTGCGGGAGGAAGTGCAAAACAGGGGCGTGATCGCTCCTTTCAGGCTATTTTGCCTCTAAAAGGCAAAATTTTGAACGTAGAAAAAGCTCGATTTGACAAGATGCTTAGCTCTAACGAGATCCGCACTCTCATCACGGCTATGGGTACCGGAATCGGTAAAGACGAATTTAATATCGATAAAATACGCTATCATCGCATCATTATAATGACTGACGCTGATGTCGATGGATCCCATATACGTACTTTGCTGCTGACATTCTTTTTTCGCCAAATGCCAGATATTATCGAAAAAGGTTATCTATATATAGCACAACCCCCCCTGTTTAAAATTAAAAGAGGTAAAAAAGAAACCTACCTCAAAGATGAAGATAGCTTGTTGGATTATCTCCTGAATCTGGGGGTCGATTCGTTAGAAATAAGTCTGGATAAAAGCGGAAAAAAACTCCGTGGCAAACAAGCTATCCCTACGTTGAATTCTATTGTAAACTTCAACAACATGTTTGATAAATTGGTGAATCGCGGCATCAAACGGGAACTATTAGAGATTTTCGTTAAAAACAAACTCCAGAACGGCTTTATAGATAATGAAGATCTAACCGAACTGTTCAATACCCTTCAAGAGGTGGCTCCTGAAGCAAAATTCACCCTTTACAATAATCCTTCTCGTATTCTGTTTTCTATAGGAAGTACCAGGGCAAGAATTGACCGGAAAGTATTGGAGCAATTTACCCTCCAGGAATACAAGTATCTATTACAACTGTATAGAAATATTGAATATTTAAACGATGAAGATATAAGCCTGCTCCAGGACGGCAACATAGTGGGCACTGCCAACGGATTCGGTGAGTTGTTGGACTTTGTCTTGAATCGTGCAAAAAAAGGGCAGTATGTTCAACGTTATAAGGGACTAGGAGAGATGAATCCAGATCAACTATGGGAAACTACCATGGATCCGGAAAAACGCACTTTGTTGCAGGTTAAGATTGAAGATGCCGTTGCTGCAGATGAAATATTTACTGTTCTTATGGGAGATCAGGTGGAACCGCGCCGCGATTTTATAGAACGTAATGCACTTAACGTTTCCCATCTAGATATTTAAGGTAATCTAAACGTATCGCAAGGAACGCCCGATGTTATCTCAACAAAATAAGTCAAGTATAAATATAGAAAATGAAATGCGTAAATCCTATATGGATTACGCTATGAGCGTAATAATAGGACGTGCTCTTCCAGATATCCGTGATGGACTTAAGCCGGTCCATAGACGGGTGCTCTTCGCCATGCATGAGCTTGGGAATGAGTACAATAAACCATACAAAAAATCGGCCCGTGTTGTTGGTGATGTAATTGGTAAATATCATCCCCACGGTGACTCAGCAGTTTATGACACCATTGTCCGTATGGCACAGGATTTTTCCATGCGGCATACTTTGGTGGATGGACAAGGGAACTTTGGTTCTGTTGACGGTGACTCGGCAGCAGCAATGCGTTACACAGAAGTGCGGATGTCAAAGTTATCCCACGAGTTGCTAGCTGACCTGGATAAAGAAACTGTTGATTTTACGCCTAACTATGATGAGTCTCAGACAGAGCCGTCTGTGTTGCCGTGTAAATTTCCCAACCTGCTTATTAATGGCTCAGAAGGTATTGCCGTGGGGATGGCAACAAAAATCCCGCCGCATAACCTTGGGGAAGTTATAGATGCGTTGATATCTATTATCGAAGATCCATCCCTTTCGTTTGAGGAACTCACCCAAAAAATAAGTGGACCCGACTTTCCTACCGGTGCTTTCATTCTGGGGTATGACGATATTCATAACGCTTATCGCACCGGTAGAGGGATTGTCCAGATGCGTGCGAAGGCGGTAATTGAAATTGACAGCCGCACCTCGCGGGAAAGTATTATAGTTAATGAAATTCCCTACCAGGTAAACAAGGCGCGTCTAATCGAAAAAATAGCCGAGTTGGTAAAAGAGAAGAAGATTGAGGGGATAAGCGACCTGCGCGATGAGTCTGATCGTGATGGGATGCGGATTGTAGTGGAGCTTAAGCGTGATGCGGTTGCTGCAGTTGTATTAAATCAACTGTATAAAAGGACCGCAATGCAGTCTTCATTCGGCATAATTATGCTTGCCATAGTAGATGGACAGCCTAAGATTCTTAGCCTACGCGAGATCCTAGATCACTTTATTGAGCACCGCAAAAATATTGTCACGCGCCGCTGCGTATTTGAACTGAAAAAAGCTGAAGCGCGGGCACATATTCTCGAGGGGCTGAAAAAAGCTCTAGATAACCTGGATGAAATAATTCAGATAATCAAGAGTTCAGAAAACTCACCCAGTGCCAAAGCAAGACTTATAGAGCGTTTCAGTTTCTCCGATATTCAGGCCCAGGCCATCCTTGACATGCGTCTCCACCGTCTTACCGGGCTTGAACGCGAAAAGATTATTACCGAATACAATGAAATTCTGGCTAGAATAGCGCGTCTTAAAGAGATTCTCGGCAGTGATGTAGAAATCCTCAAAATTATTCGAACCGAATTATTAGAGGTTAAAGAGAATTTTGCAGATGAGCGCAGGACTCAAATTATACCTAAAACAAAAGATTTTTCCGTAGAAGACCTGATTGTTGAAGAGGATATGGTGGTTACTGTCACCCACTCAGGTTATATAAAGCGCAATGCTGTTTCGCTGTACCGTGCGCAGCGCCGTGGTGGTAAAGGCCGTACCGGCATAAAACCTAAAGAGGAAGATTTTGTAGAACATCTATTTGTGGCCTCAACCCACTCCTATATCCTTATTTTTACCGATAAAGGAAAGGTGTATTGGTTGAAGGTGCATGAAGTTCCCCAAGGTGGTCATGCCGCGCGTGGAAAAGCGATTGTTAACTTGCTCCAACTGGAACAAGGTGAACGTATTATGACCATTTTGCCGGTGAAAGAATTCACCGAAAATAAATATATAATTGCGTGTACCCGCAACGGGGTGGTCAAAAAAACCGAATTGATGGCCTATTCCAATCCGCGTCAAGGTGGAATTATAGGGATGACCATTGACGAAGGGGACGCTCTAGTCGCGACCCGTATCACCGATGGGAGTATGGATATTCTCATGGGAAGTGAGCACGGTAAATCGATCCGGTTTGCGGAAACAGATGTGCGCCCCATGGGGCGTACTGCACGTGGGGTGCGCGGCATGAACCTTACGGACGGCGACCGTATAATGGGGATGGAAGTAGTTACTGATGCGACCTCTGCAACCCTGGTTACCGTGACAGAACATGGATATGGCAAACGCACCTGTATTGATGAATACAAAACCCAGTCCCGCGGTGGAAAAGGGATAATTACTATCAAGACATCAGCACGCAATGGCTGTGTTGTAGATATTAAACTGGTAAGTCCCGAAGAAGATCTGATGTTTATTACCGACAAGGGGAAAGTTTTACGCACCAGTGTAGACGCTCTCTCCATTATCGGGCGTAACACCCAAGGGGTACGCTTGATGGTGCTAGATTCACAAGAGCGCATTGGAGCTGTTGCTACTTTGGCCGAAAAATCGGAAGATGAATTGCCCGAAGAAGAGGAAATAGAAGCTGAAGAGTTGAACGATGATGCAGACGAGTAGCAACAAATACTTGCAGGTGCGAGCATGAATATAGGGGTTGTTGGCGCCGGAAGCTGGGGTACAAGCCTAGCTAATGTGTTAGCCAAAAAAGGCTATCCCGTTCAACTGTGGTCTCATGAAGCAGAGCTTGCTGAGTATATGGAGAAACACCGGGAGAATAATAGATACCTTCCCGGTATTAACTTGCACCAAAACTTGTCTTTTACTTCCGCATTAAGCGAAGTGGTTACCCATGAGGTGGTGCTGTTGGTGCCACCTTCACAGGTGATGCGTTCGGTTCTGAAACAGGCAGCGCCGTTTTTTAACCCCACTGCGGCTATAATTTCTGCCTCCAAAGGGATCGAAAATACCACCCTTGAACTGATGTCAGAGGTTATTAAAGGGGCTTTGAAAGGGCAGCATACGGGAAAAACCGCCTTTCTATCTGGTCCCACTTTTGCGCGTGAAATTGCGCAGGAGCTCCCCTCTGCTGCTGTTGTAGCATCAGCACAGGATGAGGTCGCTACCATGGCGCGGGATATGTTCAGCACTGAATACTTTCGCATTTATAGTAACGACGATGTGGTGGGCACCGAGATCGGTGGTGCGCTCAAAAACGTTATTGCCCTGGCAGCTGGTGTGTGCGACGGGCTTGAGTATGGGAATAATAGCCGCGCTGCTCTTATTACTCGGGGGTTGGCAGAGATGAAACGGGTTGGTCTCGCTCTGGGTGCTCGGGCTGAAACTTTTGCTGGTCTTGCGGGGATGGGGGACCTGGTTCTCACCTGCACTGGAGAACTTTCGCGTAACCGCACTGTAGGGATTGCGTTAGGAAAGGGAAAAAAACTTAAGGATATTCTCGCGCAGATGCATATGGTTGCCGAGGGTGTGGAAACAACACGCTCTGCGTATCAACTGGCACAAAAACTTAAGATTGATGTACCGATAATAAACCAGATGTATGCGGTTCTGTATGATGACAAAGATCCGCGCGCAGCTGTGATTGAGTTGATGCAGCGGACCCTTAAATCAGAATATGTTTAACTTCTAGGATTTATAAATTATGCGCACAAAAATTATTGCTCTGTTCAGTATTGCAACGCTGGTTTTACTCCTTTTTACGCAGTTGAGCTATGCAGACGCAGATGTAGTTATCCATACAGACCATGGTAGTATTGAGATAGCTCTCAATGAAAAACTAGCTCCCATCACCACCAGTAATTTTCTGCAGTATGTCGATAGTGGGTTTTATGCTGGTACTGTTTTCCACCGCGTTATCCCAAAGTTCATGATCCAGGGTGGTGGCTTCACTAAAAATATGGCTAAAAAAATAACCAAAGAGCCTATTACCAATGAAGCGGAGAATGGTTTAAAAAACAAGCGCGGTACCATTGCCATGGCGCGAACCAACCAGGTTAATAGCGCTACAAGCCAGTTTTTTATAAATGTAGTAGATAATGGGTTTCTTGATCACCGCAACACCTCTGCAGCAGGTTATGGCTACGCAGTTTTCGGTGAAGTTGTTGCGGGGATGGATGTAGTAGATAAAATAGCCGCAGTTGCGACTACGAGCGCCAAAGGGATGCGTGATGTACCTATGAAGCCAGTTATCATTCTATCCGTAGAGCGCCTGTAGCCCCACCAATTAAGTTTTCCCTAAGAGGGGGATGTTATTGTTATGTCTGGAACGCTACGCATTCTTTCGTTAAATATGGACGGATGCACAGATATAGCATTTTTTTGCAGCTACGTATGTGATGTAGCCCCCAACTTGCTTGCCTTACAGAATACCTCTGCTCTCCTGCGCAGTATTTCAGCTCCTGATCTGGCACAAAAAGTAAACGCCTCAGGGGTAAACAGTGGTGGGAGTCATAGTATGGCATTTATGAGCTGGAATTTCCCCCTCAGACAGATTCAAGAGTACGACCTAGGGGATAGGTCGAAATGTCTGGTAGCAGATGTCAGCGTGGATAAAGAGCGCTTTTTATTCTTCAATGTATGTCTGAAGGGAAATTTCTTTCGTCGTCCAGGGCAGATAAAAAAACTTCTCAGTCCAGATTTGCTTGGACGTTATGATATGCTCTTGCCGACCATTGTGGCAGGCGATTTTATGGATACCCTGTGGATCTCTGGCCATCCGCAGTTTCAGAGCAGATTTCAGCGGATTTCTCCCGCCATCTTGCGTGGCACCTACCCCGCGTGTTGTCCTATTTTAAGTCGTGATCGTTTCTATGTTATCGGCGGTATTGAGGTGAACAACGTCGAAATTGACAATAGCGCGCGCACGCGTAAAAACCTCACCCATCTCCCCTTGATTATGGATATTAGTGTCCACACCGGCGAAAGCGCTATCCGCACTGAAATGAAAACCCGCGGCAAGCTGGACCAAGCCCTTTCCAGCTCGTCCATTTTTAAGTGCAACTGAGATCAGCCTGTGGATAACCCTGTTAATTGTATTGATAACTGATTTGGTAATTGCAGAATAGCGCTGTTATTGAAGAGTGAAACCTAAAATTATGAACAGAGCACAATGTGCGAGTGCATGCCTAACGCGGCTTAAACGGGAATACCCTGAGGCTAAATGTTCTCTCGACTATACCTCCCCTTTTGAACTCCTGATAGCAACCATTCTTTCCGCACAAACTACCGATGTGCGCGTGAATCAGGTAACTAAAACCCTGTTTAAAGAGTATCCAGAGGCGCATAGTTATACCTCCACGTCACAGGCGCGTATTGAAGAGATCATCCGCCCGATTGGGTGTTACAAAACCAAAGCAGCGCACATCATTGAAAGCGCTAGACAAATAGCCACAACCTTTGGGGGTAAAGTACCTGCTGATATGGAAGCCCTAGTGTCTCTTCCAGGGGTAGGGCGCAAAACCGCAAATGTGGTGTTAAGCAATGCCTTTAATATCCCTGCTTTTGCGGTAGATACCCATGTGAAACGGGTGAGCAGGCGTATAGGGCTTACTGATAATACCAATCCGCACGCGGTGGAACAAGATTTGTGTTCTATTGTCGCTCCCGCTTCATGGGGGTTGCTATCCCACCTGTTAATTTATCACGGACGTGCTGTATGTAAGGCCCGAACCCCCGCGTGCAGCACGTGTCTGTTACACGATATCTGTCTGCAGCGCCTATAGTTCAGTGTAGTTCTCCTCTAATTCAGCCGAAAAAAATCCTTGGCTTGGTTCTTCTGTGCATCGATTGAGTAGGTATCGGGCGCTGTTCCGGGAGCAAAGATTTCGATGCGCATATTTTGGCTGTCCTCTGGCACCAAAAGCCCAGTTTGCAAATCAATTGGATGAAATTCCATGCTGTCTGGAATGTAAAAGTTGCGCTGTTCCAGTGCTGGGGATACCTGCTGCATGAAATCAACCCACGCCGGAGCTGCCGCCTTGGATCCAGTTTCCTGCCGACCTAACGGCTGTTGCTGATCATATCCAACCCATGAAACCGTAACCAACTGAGGCAGGTATCCGACAAACCATGCATCATGTAGATTGTCTGTGGTACCAGTTTTTGCTGCTGCGGGGCGTTTTAGCGCTTTGGCACGCCAACCGGTTCCATTTTGCACTACAGATTCGAGCATATTGGTTATCAGCGCGGCGATCTCCTTTGACATTACCCGTTTTTTTTGCGGAGCTATAAGTTCTTGTCCTTGCTTAGGACCAGTGGGAAAATCGGCCGGATCAGAGGATTTTAGAACCTTGCCATGTCTGTTATATATTTTATCTATGTATGCCGGTGAAATAAGGATTCCCCCATTGGCAAACACCGAGTACGCTGTTCCCAGTTCAATTGGAGCCAGCGTGTTAGTACCCAAAGCCATACTCAAATCCATATTGATATCAGATTCTATCCCCAATTTTTGCAGATAGTTAGCAGCATAGCGGATGCCTATCTCTTTAAGTAACTTGATCGAGATGACGTTATATGAATTATCCAGCGCTTCGCGCAGGGTGGTAGCGCCATAAAATTTATTGCTGTAGTTATCCGGCTTCCATTCCCGTTTTTCCCCCTCATTATCTGTATCTTTATAAATAAGCGGACTATCCACAATAATGGATGCTGGAGTGTAGCCTTTGTCCAGAGCGGCGGCATAAATAAGGGGTTTAATAGCAGACCCAGCTTGGCGTCGTGCCTGAAGTACTCGGTTAAACTGACTGGTGGCAAAGTCATATCCACCAACCATGGCACGTATCTGTCCGGTATACGGATCCATTGCCAACAGTGCTCCCTGCGCCGTCGGGTACTGGAAATATGTTGCCTGAATCGGTTGCGCTTTTGCATCTAAAACCTTTATGTGGATAAGCGCACCAATGGGTAAATTGATATTTCTACCCGATGGTTGCGTTTCGGACGCACGGTGCTCAGCATATGGAATCAGGCTAAACGGCTCGCCCCATTTCAAGGTAGAGCGCGGGATGGTAGCACGGTGTTTACCATACTGCACCGTAAGATCACCCTCAGTAGTGCTGCCACTTAAAATTGCGGGATAAATTTTTCCTGCTTCAAGTTGTTCTGGCACGGCGACAAATTCTTGCTCCCACAGTTCCGGCGCAATGACACGCTGCGGAGGGCGTAGCCCCCGACGCTGATCATGTGCCTGCAGATTTTTGCGCACGGCCGCCTGCGCCGCCTGCTGCATATCGAGATTTATGGTGGTATGAATCTCCATTCCACCGGTGTAAAGTTGTTGCTCACCAAACTCTTGTTCAAGGTAGCGCCTTACCTGTTCGGTAAAATATCCCGTTCCAGCAGCAGTATTATTTTTCCTTGGATGGATGGATAGTTTCTCATTCTGGGCCTGCTCTAACTGCGCCGCATCGATAAAGCCGTTCGCGAGCATGCGCTCAAGTACGTATGTCTGACGCCTACGTGCGCGTTCAAAGTGCCGATAAGGGGAGTAACGACTTGGTGCCTGCGGTAACCCCGCAAGCATAGAACATTGGGCGAGGGTGAGATTTTCAACATCGGTGGCAAAGTAGTTTTCTGCCGCAGCTTGCACCCCATATGCGCCGTGGCCGAGATATATCTGGTTGAGATACAGATGGAGTATTTCACGCTTGGAAAAGTTTTGCTCTATGCGCCAAGCAAGGATAGCCTCCTTAAACTTGCGCGAAAACTTGCGTTCTGGGGTGAGCAAAAGGCTCTTCGCCACCTGTTGGGTTATGGTACTCCCCCCCTGAACTATCCCCCCGGCACGGATGTTTTTTAATGCTGCGCGAAATATAGATACAAAGTCCAATCCATCGTGCTCAAAAAAAGCCGCATCTTCTGCCGCCACAAAAGCCTGAATCAATTTCTGCGGCATCCGATTAACTGGAACCACAATGCGGCGTTCGCGATAGAACTCCGCTATTTTGTGCCCGTCAGAGCTGTAAACACTCGTAACAGCCGGAGGATTGTAATCTTCAAGTCTATCTAACTGCGGCAGAGTACGGGAGACAAAATAGTATGCTCCCGCAAGGGCGGAACCGCCGATGATTACGCCTGCCACAATAGCGATGAGAAAAAAGCGAATAAATTTTAAAAACATATATTATTTTCCGCTGCTGCTGAGAGTGTAACCTCTGGTTTATAGTGTGTTATGTGAGGGTAAAATAGAAACGCAGTATATCAGAAGCATAACTACATTGTCAGAGTGGAGTTGCCATTGAATGCAAACATCGGGTTGATAATCCTGGCGTTCTTTACATCTGCCTTGAGCGCGATAACTGCTGCCGGAGGTGGAATGTTGCTGATCTCCGCCATGGCGCTGTTTTTACCTGTGCACATTGTTATCCCCATTCACGCGGTTACGCAACTAGCAAGTAACTTCAGTAGAGCAATACTCTCACCCGCAACCACTGCGTGGCATATCGGAGTGCCATTTATGGTGGGGATGCTTATAGGGATGCCAGGCGCTATAGGAATTTATACGATCTATGCAGCAAAATTTTCCGCCTTACCCCTCGGGATTTTTGTATTGATGATGGTGTGGATACCGCCACATAAAATAGCATCTGCACTCAAACGAAAAGGTTCTGCCGCAGATAGAAAAATCTCAAGCATAGATAAATCTGAAGCACGCAAGAAGCGCTATACCGAAGTTGGATTTGGGGTGCTGGGATTTATCCAGATATTTATAACTCTATTTGTAGGATCATCCGCGCCTCTTAATCTGCCTTTTTTGCTCCAGCAACAGCTAAGGCGAGATCAATTAGTAGCTACTTCGGCCATGATGATGACAGGGGTTAGTCTGGCCAAAATTGCAATTTTTGTAGGCGCAGGGTTTAGTTTTGCCACCTATACATGGCTGATTATCGGACTTCTATGTGCGGTGTTTGGAGGTTCATGGTGTGGTACCAGAGTGCGCCAATATATTCCAGAACAGAAATTTGTCCGGCTGCTGAAACTAGTGCTCACCTTACTTGCATTGCGTCTGGTTGTGCTTGCGTTGGTGTAGTGCGGCTAAGGCTCTAAGTAGAATTTCCCATAAGCTATGTGCACTGAAGATTCTGCATAAAAAAACCATGAGGTGGCATCAGTTTTCTTGGATACTGATTAGGGGTAATATCCCCGTGTCAAAGGAAATTGAAAATGACAACAAACAGCCATGGAACTGTGACAGGGTCGCTAGCCCAGAGGCAGCGGTGGAGTGCCGCCTGCAAACATGAAATGGTTCTGCGGATACTACGGGGAGCATCTGTTTATGGCTCTGTCTCGTGAGTTGAGTATTGACATATACTATCTGGAACACCGACGGTACGCGAGTCCTTACCCTGGACAAAGGCTGGGTGTGGTCGCCGCCATCGAGCACTATAACGTCGAATGTGTCGGCTAGCACGTTTGAAAAAAAGCCGCACGCCTGCATGTAAAGCAGGTGTGCAGCCTTATTTTTTTACAGTCTCGTTCTGATTTGCACCTAGTTATGTTTTCCTTGCTTTGGGTATTGAGCAAATTACATCTCCTTCTCCCACTGCGGTTTTATCTACTCCACTGTGACAGATTTTGCCAGATTGCGCGGCTGGTCCACGTCTGTCCCTTTGAAAACAGCTATATGGTAGGCTAGCAGTTGCACCGGAATTGAGGTCAAAATCGGCATTAAATCGTCATGAATGGTTGGGATCTTGAACAGATAATGCGAATTATCCTGCAGCGAGGGGAGAATGCTGTCGGTGATGGTTATCAACTGCCCTCCCCGAGTTCTTACCTCTTCCATATTGGAGACAACCTTGCCAAAGATGTGGTTGTAGGGGGCAATGCACACCACGGGCAGATCTTCGTCTATCAGGGCAATGGGGCCGTGTTTCATCTCTCCGGCGGGGTACCCCTCTGCGTGGATATAGGAGATCTCCTTGAGTTTTAACGCTCCTTCAAGGGCTATGGGATATTGATTGCCCCGCCCAATGTAAAGAAAACCACGCGTATGGATGTAATTTCTTGCGGTTTCTTCAATGTGCGTATCGAGTTCAAGAGTTTCCTCCATCTTGCGCGGCAGGGTGAGAAGTTCCCCAATCAATTCTGCTTGTATCTCTGGAGCGATACTTTTCCGCTCTTGGCCTAAGTATAGGGTGAACAGGAAAAGGGCAACCAGCTGAGTAGTGAAAGCCTTGGTGGAAGCTACCCCGATTTCGGGGCCGGCATGGGTGTAGAGCACCCCATCACTATCGCGCGCAATGGAGGATTCAACCACATTGCAGATAGCTAAAACTTTTCCCCCTTTAGCGTGGCACTCGCGCAATGCTGCCAGGGTGTCAGCGGTTTCGCCACTTTGGCTTATCACAATAGTGAGGGTTTTATCCGTAACCAGGGGGTTGCGGTAGCGGAATTCACTCGCAATATCAACCTCTACCGGGATTTTAACGTGTTTCTCCAATAGAAATTTTCCCACCAGCGCTGCATGCCATGAAGTCCCGCACGCGATAATGTAAATACGCTCGATGTCACGCAGGGTTGCGGCATCAATACCCATGTCGTCGAGTACAATTGAATTTTTGTTTTTGTGCACTCGCCCCGCGATAGTGTCTGCCACCGCGCGCGGCTGCTCATGGATCTCTTTGAGCATAAAATGGCGATATCCACCTTTTTCCGCCATTAATGGGCTCCACGTGATGGTTTTGCTCATTTTATTGAGGATATTTCCGTCAAAATCGATAAACTCCAGCCCTTCTCTGCTGCAGATAACCAGCTCTCCATCGTGGAGAAAAATCATTTCACGCGTATGATTAAGCATGGCTGGAATATCGGACGCGACAAAGTGCTCGTTAACACCCCGCCCTACAACCAGCGGAGAGCCGGACTTTGCGGCAATCATCTGATCTGGATAGTTGTGCGAAATAACCACAATCGCAAATGCGCCTTCTAGAATATGAATCGATTCGCGTACCGCATCCGCAAAAGTTGCTCCAAGTTTGTGCCGCTCTTCGATCAGATGCGCGATAACTTCACTATCAGTTTCAGACCTGAAGCTATGTCCAGCTTGGATCAGTTGATGTTTTAACTCTAGATGGTTTTCGATAATGCCATTGTGCACCACAATAAACCCCCCTGCGCGGTGAGGGTGGGCATTTTCTGTAGAAGGTTTTCCATGGGTGGCCCAGCGCGTATGTCCAATGCCAAGACTACCACAGAGCGGAGTTTTTTTTAGCTCCTGCTCCAGATTCACCAGTTTGCCTTTGGCTCTAACACTGTACAATTGCCCCTTTTCACAGGTGGCTATCCCTGCTGAATCGTAGCCGCGGTATTCAAGTTTTTTCAATCCGTCTAGGATTATTTCAGCTGCGTTCTGCTCTCCTATGTATCCAACAATGCCGCACATATGGGTCAATTTCTCCAGATTGAGGGGGATATTGCGCTACGCCATATTCCTTTAGTGTTTTCAATCAAGGATCTAAAGCGCTGATCTGTTTGTTAGCTTTAAGCTAGCTTTGACGTTTTTTACGCCACCCTGGGATTATTTTTTGCTCGGCGCGCGCTAAAGCCAGCGAGTCGGGGGGGACATCTTTGGTGATAGTGGAGCCAGCGCCAATAAGGCTATTGCGTCCGATAGTAACGGGTGCGACAAACTGCGTGTCACTGCCGACAAAAACTTTGTCTTCTATGGTAGTTTTGTGTTTATTTATGCCATCATAATTACACGTGATTGTTCCACATCCGATGTTGACATCCTCACCCAGTTCGGCATCGCCTATATAACTTAAATGACTTGCTTGGGAGCGCAGCCCAATATCGGCTTTCTTAGTTTCAACAAAGTTGCCGATTTTATTAAACCCACGCAGATGGGTACCGGGGCGCAGGTGCGCCATGGGGCCAATACTGCACTGCTGCCCAATGGTTGAATCTTCAATGTTACTGCCTGAGCGGATAAGGCTGCGCATCCCGATGTGGCTGTTGCTGATAACGGTGCCGCTTTCTATAATGCAATCAGCTTCTATGTGGGTGTTGCCGTGGAGATGTACCCCGGTTTGGATGTAGGTGTCGGCTTCAATACGTACCCCCGCATCAATATAGGTGGAGGTTGGGTCTTCCATGCTTACCCCGGCCAGCATGTGCTCGCGGTTGATGCGCGAGCGCATTTGTGTACAGGCACACGCGAGCTGGACCCGATCGTTGACTCCCATGCTTTCAGCGACATCATCAAGTACCGCAGAGCTGACGTTTAGACCTGCTGTGGCCGCAAGGGAGATGATATCAGTAATATAGTATTCCTGCTGCGCGTTGTTATTGTCCAGTTGCGCGAGCAGGTTGGCAACGTCAGGTGCTTGCAGGGCAAAAATACCGGTGTTTATTTCCGTTATCTGCTTTTGCTCTGGGGAGGCATCTTTTTCTTCTACAATGGAACGGATTAAGCCGTTATCGCGCACGATACGTCCGTATCCGTGTGGATTTTCCACTGCAGCAGTGAGGACGGTAACACAGGCATCGGTTGCGCGATGGGTTTCAATCAGCTTTTCGAGGGTTTCCCGCCGCAATAAGGGCACGTCCGCACATAGCAGCAGCACCGTTCCTGTGAAGTTGCGTAATTTCTCCCACGCAACCTGAACAGCGTGTCCGGTGCCAAGTTGCTCATGTTGATGGACAAAATCTACCCCATAGGTGGAAAATGCATCCCTGACCAGGTCTGCCTCGTGTCCGACAACCATGATAGTCTCGGTGCACCCTAGATCCTGAGTCAACTTAAGAGGATATGCCGCCATAGGATAACCGGCAATGGGATGGAGTACCTTCGGATATTTGGAGCGCATGCGGGTTCCTTTGCCTGCGGCAAGCACAATCGCTCCGAGGTTATCGCTCTTCATTCGTAATCCCCTGTAGTATATGTTAAAATGCCTCTTCTATCTGAATTTAATGACCCAGTCAAGTTCAACGCCGGTGGGACACTTATTTATGAAAAATGAACGCCTGATAATTTCACGACAGCTCGACGAAGTTGAGAAAATGCTCAAGGAGTTGCGGGTACTATATGAGCAGTACTTTATCGGGGTGGAAAAAGTTGCGCCGATCAAAGCCAGGGACGATCTAGAGCGCCAATTGCGTTTGTTGGGTCGCCGGAAAATTATTCAGACAGAGTTGCGTTACCGTTTACAGAATCTGTCCAGTAGCTTCCACTCCTATAAAGGGATGTGGGAGCGAACCCAGCGTCAGATGGATGAGGGTCGCTATCCGCGTCATATAAAAAAGGGCGCTTCCACAGCGTCACAGAATGGAGTGCGCTCCAGTTCTGGGTTCGCTACCGCTCCGTCCCAATTGTATCGAGATTATCTACATATGTGTATGGAATGTAAGGTCCCAGCCTCTATCGATGGAATTAACACCATGGAGACATTTATACGCAACAAAGAGGAAATAATTCGGCAACGTTATGGAAACGTACAGTGTAGCTTCAACGTGGTCAACGAAAATGGGCGTCCTAAAATTAAAGCAAAGATAACGCGGTGAAAAATACGCCAGGCAATAAGGCGAAGATAGTTTTACTCGCGTGCCACAACGGAAGTCTTCTGCAGTCTACCCCTCTTGGGGTTGCCTCATTGTGCGCGGCACTGCCCCCTTCTTGCACGTATGAAATCCTGAATCTCCCCCCCGATTTTGAGTGTGTACACATAGCTGAAACGGTAGCGGCGCTACAGCCAAAGCTCATAGGGTTTAGCCTATATGTGTGGAATCGGGTTAAGTTACAGCATCTTGCGCAGACGCTTCGACCTCTTCTGCCGGAGACGGTCTTCGTTGCTGGAGGCCCTGAGGTCTCCTGTGACACACATCTGTTGGAACATTCTTCCACCTCAAAACCGCTGTTTGATGTAGTAATTCAGGGGCATGGGGAGGAGATGTTTCGGCAGTTGGCTGCAGAGGTTCTTGCAGGCTCTTTTGTCCCTTCACCCCAGCTCCAAGTCAGAAATGCAGGCAAAACGCTGATCTCTGAATCCCCCTGGCTTAAAAACATCATTTCGCCCCAGCGTGGGGTGTTGCTTGAGACCGCGCGCGGCTGTCCGTTTCGGTGCGCGTACTGTTTTGATGCGCGTGGCAGCCGCACTGTAAGACAGATTCCGCCGGCGCGCGTGCGTAAAGAACTGGAATTATTTGCGGCGCGCGGGGTGGAACAGGTGTGGGTGCTCGATTCAAGCTTCAATGTGCCAAGTTCTCGCGGTAAAGAATTACTCTATATGTTTTTGCAGCATGCACCGGGGTTGCACTACCACTTGGAAGCAAAAGGGGAATATATTGACGCGGAAACAGCACAATTGCTGGCGCAACTTTCTTGTTCGGTACAGGTTGGCCTCCAGTCGGTGGATACGCAGGTGCTGAAAAATGTGAACCGCACCATGGATATAGCGCGCTTCGAAGCGGGGTTGTTTGAACTATATCAACATGGAGTTACCTACGGGATTGACTTGATCTATGGTCTGCCTGGCGATACTTATACTGGTCTGTGTGCGAGCTTGGAGCATACTCTGGGATTTTATCCCAATCAGGTTGAACTGTTTCCTCTGGCTTTGTTGCCAGGCACGGCACTGGAACAACAGCGCACCACCTTTGGCATAACCGCACTGCCCGAACCTCCTTACACGGTTACGGTCACCGCCAGCATGGGAGAAGAAGAGTTTGCCCGCGCAGAGATTCTAGCCTCGGCGTTAGACCTGTTTTATAACACGGGGCGTGCTGTAGCCTACTTTGAACTCCTCTGCAGTGCTTGCAATCAAAGTGGGGTTGAGTTCTTGCACCAGCTTGCCACGTGGCTGGAACAGGAGGGGCATATCAGCAATGCAGCACCTAGGCCGAACTGGGAAGCGACGCAAGCGCACGAGTTACAACTTCAGTTTGTTCACACATATTTTTCACACTTGGAGTTGGAAAATCTTCTCCCTGCAGCAGTGGATATCATACGCTACCACTACCTGTACGCAGAAACCCTCCTTGCGCCACCCCTAGCTCCAGTAACTGAGCAGACCAACCAGGATGGAACGGGG
>Ga0265295_1000456_pt1 | contig 82456 bp, 65 predicted proteins | sample Munlansysbiofilm_FD_192503 | JGI IMG/M metagenome (GOLD analysis project Ga0265295, IMG submission 192503) | Leachate microbial communities from a municipal landfill in Southern Ontario, Canada - Methane capture system biofilm | ecosystem: Engineered > Solid waste > Landfill > Unclassified ... | reverse complement strand
CAGCGCTCAGGGGGACAATAATTCGATCCACTCCCGGAGTCTGGGCCGCGCGCATTTCGCGCAAATCCTTCACAATCAAGGAGGTATCCGGGGTGAAATCTTCCCCCTGCTCGGTTGCATGCAATCCTTCAAGGGCGCGGCGGCGCTGTTGATTACGCTGCCTAGTCACCTCTGCAGCTAAGTCGGTGCCCAGTTCGGCGTAAAAATCACGCCGGATTTGCTTGAGCTGCTTTGGCGGGATAATCACCACAGGTAGATTTTCGGCGCGCAGTTGCTCTAGGCGAAAAGGATATTCACCACTCTGTTCAAACACTTGGGTCAGGGTGGCAGCATCTAATGGGCTCTGCTCGGCGGGGAATGATTCAACCGCATAGGTGCGGGTCCACTCCAACCCGGCAATGCGGGCGTGCAGGGCTAGGCTGTTTTCCTGTAGTTGCACCTCTAGTTTCAGCGGCTGTGCCGGTGGCTTCACCTGCTGCAACCGGCGTCTGCACGCAGGATCACTCATGGAGAAAGCCTGTTGTGATGAAACCTTGTACACCGCATCACCAAGGCGGAAGCGATCCCGAAACGGGGTCTCCACACATACCAATCCCGGGCCCAAGGCGCTGGCCTTCCCCTTGGGAGCAAACAACTGTTTGAGGGTAAATGCCGTTCCGACTTGATCATTACGCGGCTGCACCCGAATCCGGTCGCCCAGACGTACCGTATCCCGACTTTTAAAACTCAGCCGGCCGCCATCTACACGGGTTACATCCCCCAGAAAGCGCCCGGTGGAACCGCGCCGCTGCGGAGTCGCCATATCGGCAGACTGCTCACCACCGAGGAAACCTTGAGTCGGAGTACGCCCGAACGAATGCTTGAGCAATTGGCGCGCCTTTTCACCAACGGCGGCGCGTTGTGCTGGCGCAGCATCCATCACCATCCGGTAAGCCCCCACCACATTGTGCACATATTCGGCGCTCTTCATTCGCCCTTCTATCTTGAAGCTGCTAACTCCGGCCTGCGCCAACTCTGGCAGCAAATCTATAACCGACAGGTCATTGGGAGAGAAGTAGTATCCGTGCTTGCCCCCGACACTGTAACGGCGGCGGCAAGGCTGGGCGCAGCGCCCACGATTTCCGCTCTTTCCTCCGAGGTAGGAGGAAAACATACACTGGCCAGAAAAGCTAAAACACATGGCGCCGTGGATAAAATGCTCCAACTGCATCCTGGTCTGGGAGCGGATATGGGTAATCTCTTCCAGACTGAGTTCACGCGCCAGCACCGCACGCTCGAAGCCCATCTGCTCCAGTTGCCTTACCCCCGCGGCGTTGTGCACGGTCATCTGGGTAGAAGCGTGGAGTTCAATTTCGGGGAAATACTCCCGCGCTAGACGCCACACCGCCATATCTTGCAGAATTATTCCATCAGCGCGCGCCGCACTGACGGCAGCAAGCATCTCCACCAGCTCTGGCAATTCAGCTTCTTTAATAAGGGTGTTGATGGTGACAAACACTTTGCGTTCATGCGCATGGGCATACGCTGTCATTGCGCTCAAATCCTGCGGGGAGAAGTTTTTCGCCTTCGCTCGCGCCGAAAAGGAGTGCAGCCCGCAGTACACTGCATCCGCTCCCGCCTCCATCGCCGCAAAAAAAGCCTCCATACTACCAGCAGGGGCGAGGAGCTCGGCCTTCACTGCCCCTTCGGCCTTTCGTACTTCCTGAGTCCCCTGCAATTTTTGCGGTCCTTGCGCCTTCGAGCCTGTGACTGCTTCTTGTTTGGCACCGGGGTTACGCTTGGTGCGATTGTGGTGTCTGGCTCTGTTATCGGTCAACTTAAGGAACCTCCAGCTTGGCAAATGGGTAAAAATATTATGACTTCCCCTATGCGCATCTCAGTAGAAGCCCACAGGGGAAACCACAATGGGCGCTTACAATAGCCGTATATTGTAGCACTTCGAGCTTTGTAGCCCCAAAGCAAAAAGCCCCTCCACACGGGGAGGGGCTTTTTGCTTATGTATTACTTAACCTACCTTACAGGGTGGTCGGACTACATCATGCCGCCCATGCCACCCATGCCGCCCATACCACCAGGCATCGCTGAACCATTATTCTCTTCAGGGATGTCGGCAATGCAGGCTTCAGTGGTCAGCATCAGACCAGCAATTGAAGCTGCGTTCTGCAGAGCACTGCGGGTAACCTTGGTAGGATCGAGAACCCCAGCTTCGAGCAGGTCCTCGTACTTTTCAGTAGCCGCATTCAGACCATAAGCACCTTCGTGGGCCATAACTTGATTTACCACGATGGAGCCTTCGAGGCCTGCGTTGCAAGCGATCTGACGCATCGGCTCTTCCAGGGCGCGCTTCACAATCTGCGCCCCAAAAACCTGCTCGCCGCTTAGCTTGAGCTCTTCCACTGCTTTGATGCAGCGCAGCAGTGCCACACCGCCTCCGGGAACAACCCCTTCAGCTACAGCAGCACGAGTCGCATGCAGAGCATCTTCAACGCGGGCTTTTTTCTCTTTCATCTCGGTCTCAGTGGAAGCACCAACCTTGACCACTGCAACACCGCCGACCAGCTTTGCCAGACGCTCCTGCAGTTTTTCACGATCGTATTCGCTGCTAGTATCTTCGATCTGGGCGCGGATAGCCTTGACCCGATTTTGGATCTCTTCTTCGCTACCAGCACCATCTACGATAGTGGTGGTGTCTTTGTCTACCACAACACGCTTGGCGGTTCCGAGCATGTCGAGGGTAGCGTTCTCAAGGGTGAAACCGAGCTCTTCTGAGATCACTTGGCCGCCGGTGAGGATAGCGATATCTTCGAGCATAGCCTTACGGCGATCACCGAATCCGGGAGCCTTAATTGCACACACATTCAAGGAACCACGCAGCTTGTTAACCACCAGAGTGGCCAACGCTTCGCCGTCGAGATCTTCAGCAATAATCACCAAAGGACGACCCTGCTTGGCTACCGGCTCAAGCACCGGGAGGAGATCACGCATTGCAGAGATTTTTTTGTCGGTGATCAGAATCAATGGATCAGCCATCTCCGCGCTCATGCGCTCTGCGTCGGTAACAAAGTAAGGGGAGAGATAGCCGCGGTCAAACTGCATCCCTTCAACGGTTTCGAGGGAGGTCTCCATGGATTTAGCTTCTTCCACGGTGATAACCCCTTCTTTGCCAACCTTGTCCATCGCTTCGGCGATAATGTTGCCGATGGTTTCATCGCTGTTGGCAGAGATGGTGCCTACCTGTGCGATCTCTTTATGGTTGGAGATTGGCTTGGAGAGTTTGCGCATCGCTTCAACGGCAGCTTCTACCGCCTTGTCGATGCCACGCTTGATCTCCATGGGGTTGTGTCCAGCACTGACGAGCTTAACCCCTTCGCGGTAGATGGCCTGCGCCAGCACGGTGGCGGTGGTGGTACCATCACCAGCGATGTCTGAGGTCTTGGAAGCAACTTCCTTAACCAACTGCGCGCCCATGTTTTGGAATCTGTCTTCAAGCTCAATTTCACGTGCAACGGTAACGCCATCCTTGGTGATCAGGGGGGCACCGAATGATTTTTCGATAACGACATTACGCCCCTTGGGACCGAGAGTAACCTTGACGGTATCAGCGAGTTTATTCACTCCAGCAAGAATATCGGCGCGAGCAGCTTCTGAAAATTTAATCTCTTTTGCAGCCATACTAAAAACTCCTATTTAATTTTTTCAGGTTTTGGATCGGATTAAATCCCGGACTCCACAGAGCCGGAAACATTAACTAAACGAGAACACCCAGGATATCTTCTTCACGCAGAATAAGGTAATCGTCGCCCTCAAGCTTGATGTCGGTACCGGCATATTTGCCAAACAGCACCTTGTCATTCACCTTAACAGTCATAGGCAGCACTTTGCCTTCAGAGGTTACCTTGCCGGAACCAACTGCAAGCACCAGACCCTGCTGTGGCTTCTCTTTGGATGCGGTATCGGGGATAATGATACCTCCGGCAGTTTTAGTCTCCTCGTCAACACACTTTACGATGATACGGTCGTGCAATGGTTTGATGTTCATAGTTGCTCTCTCCCTATTTTTATGTGGTGTTATTTGCGGCATAATTGCCGTTAGATACAGGCACATCCCATCTACATCTTTGTTAGCACTCTATTTTGACGAGTGCTAACAACAGTGGACAATATAATCAGCCCCGCTGTATTGTCAAGGTCTGGTGCAAGAAATTCTTCCCTCAGGCGTTGGAGTCAGCATTCTTAGATGAATCAGGGCTGGATTTCTGGCGCTTGACAGCGATTATGCCCCATGCTACACCAGCAAAATTGTTGAATAAATCAACTAAATCCCTTTTGCGAAAGGACTATTGATGAAAAAGAAACTCTTCATTCCCGGGCCGGTGGAAGTGAGTGCCGATGTGTTTGCCGCCATGTCAAGCCCGATGATAGGGCACCGCATGCCCGAATATGCCCAACTCCACGCTAGCGTCACCGGTCAGCTTCAAACATTGTTGCATACCCAAGAACCGGTTTTTCTGTCTACTTCAAGCGCCTTTGGCATTATGGAAGGGGCCGTCCGCAATCTGGTACAGAAGCGTTGCGCCAACTTCGGCAACGGTGCTTTCAGCGCCAAATGGCACGATGTCACCAAACGCTGCGGTCTGGAAGCCGATCTATTTTCGGCCGAATGGGGACAGCCCATCACCCCTGAGCTGGTGGATGAAGCGTTATCGAGCGGCAAATATGACGCCATGACCCTGGTGCATAACGAAACCTCCACCGGGGTAATGTCACCCTTAGCGAGTATTGCCGAAGTAGTGAAGAAATATCCAGAAGTCAGTTTTATCGTGGATACGGTCTCTTCGATGACTGCGGTTCCCATCGACTTCTCTGTGCTGGGGCTGGACGTGTGCCTAGCCGGAGTGCAGAAGGCGTTCGGTCTGCCGCCGGGGCTGGCGGTATGCGCCGTATCACGCAAAGCGTTGGATAAGGCCAAGACCACGCCGAACCGTGGCTACTATTTTGACTTTGAAGAATTCGAAATAAATGACCTGAAGCACAATACCCCCAGCACTCCGTGCATCAGCCTTATCTACGGCATGGATGCGCAGTTGAAGAAGATGTTTACTGAAGGTTTGCAGAACAGGTATGAGCGCCATGCGTGTATGGCCAAAATGACGCGCGACTGGGTCATAAGCCAAGGGTTCGAGATCTTCGCCGCCGAAGGATACGCGTCCCAGACCTTGACCAGCGTACTGAATTCGCGCAACGTTGATCTAGAAAAGATAAAAAAACAGGCTGGTGAACGCGGTTTTGCCATGGATAACGGCTACGGTAAAATCAAGAATAAGACGTTCCGCATCCCTCACATGGCCGACATGACTGCGGCAGATATGCAGGAATATTTCGCGGTGCTAGAAGAGTTGATGCCGCCGCAGAAATAACCATATGGGCAGGCAATTCGTATAGAGTGGTAGGGGCAATTCATGAATTGCCCTTGCCGCAGCACGAAGAAGAGCAGGCAAGAACGCCCAACGTAATTTATACCAGTTCCAACCCGGCGAATTTCAACAGCAGGCGTTTAGCTCCGAAGCGGTTGAAATATACCACCACCTTCTGTTTATCCCCCGCGCCTTCCATACGCCTCACCGTGCCGATGCCGAAGCGCGCGTGCTGGACTCGACTGCCGATGCGCATTCCCCCCTTAGGCTGTGCGTGGGGTTCTATCTCAATTACCGGGCCGTCCACAGCGTGGGTTGGCGCCGAATACTGCCCCGCTTGATCTACCTGATCCCCTTGCGGCCCTGATTCTGTTGGCAGTTGGGCAAACAGATCGGCCAAGTTATGGTTGGCGGCTGGCGTTGCCACCTTCCCTATATTCTTTTTCCCCTCCACCTCCAACAGATGAGCGGGAATCTCCGCCAGGAACCTACTCGGACGATTGAACTGATAGCTGCCGTACACCCGCCGGCGCCTGGCATTGGTCATGTAGAGTTTTTCCCGCGCTCTGGTCATCCCCACATAACACAGGCGGCGTTCCTCCTCTAGCTGCTCGCCACTGTCACCAGCGCGCTCACCGGGAAAAATCCCCTCTTCCATCCCAGTCATAAACACCACCGGAAATTCCAGCCCTTTGGCAGCATGCAACGTCATCAGGGTCACCCGATCGGTCTGCATATTCTGGGTATCCATGTCCGTCACCAGGGCGATCTGCTCCAGATAATCCTGCAACTCCACCGCGTTACCACTCCGCTCCTCCATCCCCGCCAGTAACTGGTCGAGGTTATCCAAACGATCGCGGCTCTCTTGGGTGTTATCGGTCTTAAGCATCTGCGCATAGCCGCTTGCTTCTACAAGCTCAGCAGTCAACTGTGGATAGGGAGTATCCGTCAGGCGCGCACCAAAATCCTCCATCATGGCGACAAAGCGTTCCACCCGTCCCGCTGCCGCGCCGGACAATATACCGGTTTTAAGTGCCAAACGGCAGGCAGGGTAAAACCCACCGGCTTCATACTCCAGCTCGCCTATTTTAGCGACGGTAGCAGCACCGATACCGCGCGCCGGAACGTTGATGATGCGCCGCGCCGACACCGAATCCGCCGGATTGACGAGGACCCGCAGGTACGCGAGGATGTCTTTAATCTCCATGCGCGCGAAGAAGCGCGTTCCGCCGAACATCACATACGCCATCCCCTCACGCATCAGGGTTTCTTCCAGCACACGCGACTGGGCATTGGTGCGATATAGCAGCGCCATATCCCCGAGTTTACGCCCAGTTGCACGCTCCCGATCAAGGCACTGCACGATGTAGCGCGCCTCTTCCAGATCATCGTCCAACTCCGCGACCCCGATCAGCTCTCCTCCCTGTTTTTCGGTCCACAAAGTTTTTCCTTTGCGCCCGACGTTGTGGGCCACCACCTGCCCCGCAGCTTCAAGGATAACCTCAGTGGAGCGGTAATTCTGCTCCAACTTGATGGTTTTACACCCGCTGTATGCCCCTTCAAAGCCAAGGATGTTACCCACCTCCGCACCACGCCAACGATAGATGGATTGGTCGTCATCACCAACGACGCACAAGTTGCCGTGCTCGGATGCTAGCATCTGCATCAGGCGATACTGCACTATATTAGTATCCTGAAACTCATCCACCAGCACATGCAAGAACCGCTGCGCATACTTAGCTAGAACAGCTGGATGCGCTTCAAACAGACGCACACACTGTAGCAGTAGATCCCCAAAATCTAGGGCATTGGCGCGGCGTAGGCGCTCTTGATATTCTGCATACACCCGTGCGGTTAAGCGCAGTTGTGGAGTATGTTGCGAACAATCCTCCGGCAGTTGCCCCTTGTTTTTAGCGCTGTCGATTGCGCTTGCAGCGGCTCTGGGTTTCAGCTCTTTGTCGCTAATCCCCAGATCCTTCAACACCAATTTGAGCAGGCGCTCCTGATCCTGATCATCATAGATGGTAAAGGAGGAGCTGAAGCCATCGAGCACTTCAATCTCACGGCGCAGAATCCGCACACATGCCGAGTGAAAGGTAGATATCCACGGAGATTCACTGCCGCCTAGGCTGGCTTCAATCCGGGTACGCATCTCAGCGGCGGCCTTATTGGTAAAGGTGACGGCCAGAATCCGCCACGGAGGTACGCCGCGCTCTTTAATTAGATGCACCACGCGCTGGGTCAGGGTGCTGGTTTTACCGGAACCGGCTCCAGCAAGGATCAGCAGGGCGCCATCGCCATACTCCACCGCCTCACGCTGCTGGGGGTTGAGCTGGGATGCGGACTCAGACATATTCTTCCTCCAAGGAGCGCGCCATCAAGGCACGATTGTACGCCGATACCATATCGCGGCGCGAAATCAGACCAACCAACTGCTCAGGATCGTGCTGCGACACCACCGGCAGTTGCTCGATATTGCGGTAACCAATCCGGCGCATAGCCTCATCCAGATTTTCCGTCGCTAGCACCGTTACCACCTCGGTGGTAGCCAGTTCTTTAACCACCACCAGATCGAGCAGATCCCTTTCAAACACCACCCCGAGAAAATCCTGCACGGAGATAATACCGCTGAGCTTTCCGGCGGCGTTCACCAAGGGGAAATTGGTATGGCGGGTATGGGAAATAAAATCGGCGAACTGGCGCAGCGTCATCCATTCCGGGACGGTATCAAGGTTTTTCACCATCACTTCACCAACCTTGATGGACTTCATGATATTGCGCTCTTTGCCCGCTTCCAAATCTATCCCAGCGCGGGAGAGTTCGATGGTGTCGAGGCTATCCTTGTTGAAATGACGACAGATGGTGGTGCCTATAACACAGGTAATCATAATGGGGACAATGACTTCGTACGATGAGGTCATCTCCCATATGAGGAAAATCGCGGTCATGGGCGCATGGGTGGCGGCGGATAGAAACGCCCCCATTCCGATAAGGGCAAAAGCGCCCGGTTGGATATGCAAATATGGAAACAAGAGCTGGGCGATCTTGCCAAAGCCCCCACCGGTGACCGCACCAAGGTACAGCACCGGTGCAAACATCCCCCCCGGCAGACCGGAGCCGATGGTTATAGATGTCGCAACCGCCTTGAACAGCACCAGAGCAAGGAGCAGCAAGATAGTGCCCTGGCCGTGGAGAAATTGGTCCATGAACTCATACCCATTACCAAACACCTGCGGTAGGGCGATTCCGATAACTCCGACAAGGACGCCGCCTAGGATCGGCTTGATTAAGCGCGGGAGGCGGAGCTTATCGAACAGCGTCTTTATCTGCATGTGCATGCCGATAAACCCAGACGCCAACATCCCCACAACTACGCCGAGTAGAGCATACAGCGTCAGTTGCCACATGGAACCTGCCTGATAGGGCGGCACACTGAAGACCACTTCATTGCCGAGCAGGGCACGTGAAACCACGGTACTCATGCCGCTGGCGATGACAATAGAGGTAAAACTGGAGAGTTCAAACGAGGCAAGTAGCACGATCTCGTGGGCAAAAAACACCCCCGCAATGGGCGCATTAAAGGTAGCCGCCACTCCGCCGGCCACTCCGCACGCCACCAGCACTTTGAGTCGATTACCGCTAACCTTGAATCCCTGGCCGAACTGGCTCCCCACGGCTCCACCGATCTGCGCAATGGGACCCTCCTGCCCGGCGCTGCCCCCGGTTCCAAGGGTGATCGCGCTAGCCAGGCCCCGCGTGATAATGGTACGACCTGGAATCTTGGCCCCGCGCAGATTCACCTGGGCCAAAAACGCAGAAAAGCCAAATTTCATATCCTTGGCGAAAAAAACCCAGAACGGGAGAATAAGCAGCGAGCCTGCGACCGGAAATAACACTACCCAAAAACGGCTGGTACTCCACTGCGAAAAGGAAATATCAAACCAAGCGATCCCCTGCTCCATGACCAACCAGTGGAAAAACTCAATGGCGCGACGGAAGAGAAAATTGCACACCCCGGCCAGCACTCCAATAATAAGAGCGAGGGTGACCATGAAGGTGTTTTCACTGACGGAAAAACGGGATAATACAGAAAGAATGCGTCGTCGCGTATGCCGAAGCATGGATGTGCCACCTGTTACCCTGGAAGAGTTAGCGCCTCCTTACTGCACAAAAAGTGCAGAAAATCGACAAAAGAGCCGATATTACGCTGTTTTACCCTTTGTGTAAAGAGTGAACCTGTAAGAGAAACGGGCGAAAATAGATATCGCTTTTACGCTTTGTCCTCAGCGGCCTCGAGGAGCGCGACAAACTCATCTTCAGGCTGCGGCTTGGCGTACAGATATCCCTGAGCGTACTTAAACCCCATCCGCACCAAGCATTCCGCCTGTATTTGCTCCTCAACCCCTTCCGCCACCAGCTTGCACCCCATAACGTGGGTAAACGCAACCAGCGACTGCGCTAAGGCAGCGTCGGTGAGGTTTTTATGGATATCCGTAACAAAGGCACGATCCAGCTTAATCTTATCGATTGGGAAACGTTTCAGGTACGCCAGCGACGTATACCCCGTACCAAAGTCATCAAGCGCGAGGCTTACGCCAAGATGGCGCAGCACCTTCATGCGGACTATAGCTTTTTCAACATCACGCAGCATCAAACTTTCAGTCAATTCAAGCTCAAGACATGAAGGGGGGATAGCATAACGCTCAACAACCCCAGCAACAATATCGGCGAAATCATCCTGCATAAACTGGACTGCCGACACATTCACCGCCAAGCGCATCCAGCGCCCGCTGCGAATATGATAGCGCTGAATCAACTCCACCGCCTGCTCAAGAACCCAAGTTCCTATGACTACAATCAGGCCACTGTTCTCAGCGACCGGTATCATTCTGTCTGGGGGTACCCAGCCCAACTCGGCTGAATTCCAGCGCAACAGGGCTTCTGCCCCAACAATCTCGCCCGTGGTGATATCCATCTGCGGCTGATAGTATAAGAGTAATTCTCGATTTTCCAACGCCTTATGCAACAGCGCTTCGAGTTTTAAGTCTTCGGTTATTTCTGCAGAGAATTCCGCAGAAAAGAAGCAGAATCTATCTCGACCACGATCTTTAGCCTGGTGCATGGCGACATCAGCCTGCTGCAATAGCAAGCCATGCTCTTTGGTATCCTGTGGATACAGAGCAATACCAATACTGCCCGTCATGAACAGGTCCACATCAGCAACGTGCAACGGCTCACGCATGGCGCTTAACAGCTGTTCCGCCACAATACGGATAGCATGCTTGTCTCCAGCGTCTGGCAACAGGAGTGCAAACTCATCCCCGCGCAGGCGTGAAAGGGTGCCTGTTTCTTGCACACACTCGCGCAGACGCCGCGCGATCTCCACCACCACCTGATCCCCCGCATTATGCCCGAGACTTTCATTGATTTTCTTGAAATGGTCCAGCCCTATAGCCATAACAACCAGCATGTTGCGCCCGCTTTCACCATCAGCGCGAATAACCGCCTGCTGAAGTCGGTCACGAAACAACATCTGGTTGGGTAGGCTGGTGAGCAGATCGGTTTGAGCCAGATACGTGAACTTCTCTTCCTGCGCCTTCTGCGCACTTAAGTCACTGAAGACCGCCACATAACTCTTGAACTTACCCTGCTCATCTTCAAGGCGCCGAATCGTCAGCCATTCAGGATATATATTGCCGCCCTTATTCCGATTCCATATCTCGCCCTGCCAGAGTCCCGATTTGAGCAATTGAGTCCACATGTGGCGATAAAATTCAGACTTGTGCAAACCCGACTGCAGAATACGTGGATTCTCCCCCAACACTTCGGCCTCGGTGTAGCCACTGATTTGAGTAAAAGCACGATTGACTGCGAGGATTTTACCACTCATGTCGGTCACCAACATCCCCTCGGTGTTATTTTCCACCACCAGAGAAAGCTGACGCAGATGCCACTCTTTTTCGCAGCGCTGGCTGATATCTCGTACGGTACTCAACACCGCTGAAGTGCCACCGAAAGATATGCGGACGCTGTGAATCTCAAGCGGCAAGGTCGTACCCATATTGGTATCCTGCTCACACTCAAACACCATCGATTTTCCCGCCAGCACGGTGTCAAAGTTTTTGCACGCATCACATTTGTTCAAAAACTGAACCTTGTTGTTCTGCAGATCAACCGCTGAATATCCCAACATGTGCAGAAATGGCTCATTGGCCATAAGGAGCTTTCCGGCGCAATCACGCACCAGAATACCGTCCGGGCAGTTATCGAAGATACTCTGGTAGGAACGCTGCTGAAGCTCCATCTCACTACTTAAGGGATCAAGCCCAAAAGAGCGAACCATAACCCACAGTAAACGCCCGAACACCGCTAGGAATATCAGGACAACCAATCCCACCAGCCAGATGTTCTGCGCCCACTGCAAAGTAGACCCGATAACATATTTTTTAAGGATCAGGGTATGGCGGTTATGTGCCTCTGATCCCACTTCAACCTGTGCTTGCAATTGGTGCAAAACTTCACCCTCGGAACGGATGAACCTGAACACCTCAAATCCGTTGGGGGCTAGGAGTGTGATCTCGTGATAGTCAGGATACTCCGTAAAAAAGCCCGCAAGGGTATGCCGCACCTGCACATAGTCAGAACGCAGCAGGGGCTCTGTCAGCAGATTCGCCAGCAAACTCCGTTCGGTTTCAAAGGAGTGCTCCATGGCATCGTACAGAAGTTGTTCACGTTGAAAATTGATGAGTATAAGCCCACACAATAACAGCCCCAGAATAAACAGAGCCATCACAAGTTGCACCTTCTTGTAGGTACTGACGCGTTGTGAATTATGGATTCTGCTGCTCATAGTTATCCCTCAGAAACCTCTGCGCGTAATCAATGTACAAACGCAGAGCGTCAAAATCTGCATCCACAACGGGGTAAATCCCTGTAAAGTCGGCACGTAATTGGGCAAGAACCTTGATTCCTTCCGGGCAGGTATCCATTCGGAGCAGAATACTTTTCACCTTTTCAGCTAATTGCGGTTCAAGCCTCTCAGTTGCCAAAAAGGTTTGATCTACAACTTCAGGCATATACGCCAGCACCCGCAGGCCCTGGGATTGCAACTTCTTGAAAATTTCATATTTCATCGCGCCTGCTTCGAAGCGCCCAGCCAGAACGGCATATCCAACGTTGGCATGATTCCCCAAAAAACTATATCCAGCCAAATCCTGCGGATGGACCCCGGACTCAGCGAGAACATGCAGCGCCACCTGAAAGCCTGCAGTGGTTTCGGGCGCGACAAAAGCCATCCGCGAGCTTTTGAGATCCTCGATCTTAGCAATAGGACTGTCCTCGCGGACTACAACAACCCCTCGCAAGCGTGGGTATGCCCCCCTGACGGTGCCAAGGGGCACGATACGCGGGTTTTGTTGGATTATTTCCACATACAAAGTAGGGCCAACAAAGGCTAAATCCACCTTAGCCGCAGCACAGAGCTCTACCGCTTCGGCGTGATCTGATGCAATCTTCAACTCAATGGGGAGCCCAATACGGGCCCCAAGGTATTTCATTAAGGGTGAGAAACGTTGGTTCAACTCCGCTGCGGGCAAAAAGGGATGGACGCCGAATATCAGCCCCTGCCCCTCTGTCTCGCCATGCGTCCTTGTCTCACCACACGCCTTTGCCACGCAATTACCGGCAACCGAGACCCTAGCTCCGGGGACAAGGATTAAATGTACCGCCATGAGCGCAAGCAGCAACCATCTCAACATGAACCCTCCGCGCAGACATGTTTCACCTAAAATGCCCGAAAAAATACCGCCAATCACAACCAGAACATGAGAACGATTATTCACAGTTTAACAGAACACCCTGAACAGATAAAGACCGGAGTATGGCGTTAAAGCAGATAAGAAAGAGAGCTGGGTAACCCAGCAAGGAGGGGAAATAAACTGCGGTAATCTCTGGGCTAACCTGATTAAAGGAGGAGAGGGTAACACCGGCAAACAGGGGGTTAATCTCAGCGGGCGAGTTGTAATACCTTCAGCGCGATCTGGGGCAGCGGCAGACTGAAATCAACCCCACCAGCCTTTACCGCCTCCTTGGGCATTCCATACACCACAGATGTCGCCTCATCCTGGGCGATATTGATCGCACCGGCATCCTTCATCTCCTTCATGCCGCGCGCACCATCATCTCCCATGCCGGTCATAATAACGCCGATGCAGTTTTTTCCTGCATAGCGCGAGGCACTGCGAAACAACACATCCACCGAGGGACGGTGGCGCGAAACCAAGGGGCCATCTTTTATACTGACATAGTAACGTGCCCCGCTGCGCTGCAGAATAACATGGCGGTTCCCTGGAGCGATGAGAGCCCGTCCACGCATCACCGTATCACCATCCGCCGCCTCTTTGACTGTGAGGTTGCACAGCCCATCCAAGCGGCGCGCAAAAGCAGCAGTAAAATTCTCCGGCATATGTTGCACAATAACAATTCCAGGGGCATCCGCCGGAAACTGCATGAGAAACACCCGCAGTGCTTCGGTTCCGCCGGTGGAAGCTCCAACCACTACCACCTTCTCGGTGGTTTCTATCATGGCGCGGTTATCCCCAGCAGGTAGCACCGCGTCTGCAGTAAGCTTTGGCTCCACCCGCTGCGATGGCAAAGGGTGTACGGCACCTATCTTTGCGCGCGCCGCTGCCTTGACTGCATCGCAAATCCTTACCCGCGACTCCTCCAGAAAGAGCTTCGTTCCGAGGCGCGGTTTCTGGATAATATCCACTGCACCGTACTCAAGGGCTTTTATAACTGTTTGGGAGCCACTTTCCACCAAGCTTGAACACATGATGACCGGCAAGGGATGCTGCTGCATAATTTTTTGCAGAAAGGTCAAACCATCCATGCGCGGCATCTCAACATCAAGGGTGATGACGTCGGGAATCTCTTTTTCCATCCTTTGCGCGGCAATATATGGATCCGCCGCTGTAGCCATAACTTCAATGGCGGGATCCGCACTGAGAATCTGGCTTAACGCTTCGCGGACTACCGCAGCATCATCAACGATCAAGACACGAATTTTTCGTCCCATGCCAATCTGCTCCCATGGCCATTCCGCTTCAAATGCCATTCTACCCCACAGCAAATATCCGCCATGGGAAACTATTCGTGAAGTGCTACCTGCCTTGCAGGCGCTTGACGTATACCATCCCAACGTTGGAGAGAAATACTAGCTTTCTTCCCACCCGACCGCCGGTGTCAGAATTATGCAGTCGAATTTTGTTTTTCTCTAACCATCGTAGCGAGGCGTCTACATTAAGCTCACCCACGTGGCGGAATCCACCCGTGTTGCGATAAAAACTGTTGGCGCCACCAAACATTTTGGCTTCCAACTGATGAATGAGTGCGCCACTTGCACTGAGACGGCGCAACATATTATCCAGAGATACCGTCACAAAACGGTCACTATCATCGCCAACAGGCAGCATGGCGTGATTCATTGCGGCTTGGCGCGTAATGGGGCAGTAAAGGGTTACACTCACACACGATCCGAGCACGGTTTCTATCCGGCAGGGCTCTTTGGTCACGTGATATTCCCCTGGTTTCAGATACACTACCGGCATTAATTCATGCTGCATAACTATACAAACCTATATTCTAACGCCATCAGATCCGCTCATACACGGTCGAGGCTACTTGGCGCAGGGGCAAGTCAAAACCATGGAGCGATTCCGAATGACCTAAAAACAGATGCCCACCCGGATGCAGATGACGGCAAAATTTGTGCATCAGCTGCTCTCTGGTGTCACTATCAAAATAGATTATTACATTTCGACAAAAGATGACGTCCATGGTGAATGGCAACTTGAACTCTGCATCCATAAAATTAAGGCGCCCAAAACGCACGCTGCGACGTAGCGGCGGAGCAATACGCACCAGTGGTGAATTTTTTTCCTTGCTGCGTAACAGATACTTGGTCCTTATTCCTGCGGGTACGGGGGCAATCCTATCGACATGGTATATAGCGGTCTTAGCATAATCCAAAACACGCGTAGAAATATCCGTAGCGATGATTTCAAAATCAAAGTTCGCGGGCCGACATTTCTGCGCATACTCACTTAGAACCATAGCCATGGTGTACGGCTCTTCCCCACTGGAACAACCTGCACTCCATATGCGAAACGCACGACCAGCGTGTCTACTCTGACGCCACGCCGGCAAAACAGCTGCCGTCAAATGGTCAAAGTGAGCGGATTCTCGGTAAAAGTCCGTTTTGTTGGTGGTTATGGCGTCAAATAGCTCTACCCGTTCTTGGCTCTGGCCCGCACTGCTAAACAGATAGTCGCAATACTCCGTTACACTGCCAAGGTCCAAAACGCGCAGACGTTTTGCCAACCTACCACACAGCATAGTTTTTTTAGAGGGGGTAATCTGGATGCCTAGTTCCTGATCGATATAGGTACTCAGACGAGTGAAGTCCCGTTCCGTAATTTGCATCAACACCTCTGCACCAACTGGATAGACAAAGAAAGAACGCAGCTATTTAAGTTTGTTCAAACTAAATTTATTTTTTAATTATAACATTTGGAAGCTTTTCTGGTAACCATTTTGCCGTGCCCTCAGCATATCCTTAGGCAACTAATCAAAACGCCCCATAACGGGGCGTTTTGAACTGCAAACTACATCGGCGGGAGCCGCTTAATACTCTTCAAAGTCATCGTCGATTTTATCCTTACCCGCACCCATGTCGAGCTTTAGTCCACCGCCAGAGGCTGCAGAATCTTTGCCCGCCCGTGCTGGTGTTCTGAGGGGTGAGGAGGAGGGCCTACTACGCTGCATTACCCGCTGTTGCTGTTGTCCCTGCGACACTCTGAAAAAGCTGATGGTGTCCTGCAACTGCTCCGCCTGACTACTGAGCTCTTCGGAGGATGACGCCATCTCTTCGGAAGCACTGGCGTTCTGTTGGATTACTTGGTCAAGCTGTTGGATCGCCTTGTTGACCTGATCGGCACCGGTGTCCTGTTCTTTACTCGCAGCGGCGATCTCTTGCACTAACTCAGCGGTACGCTGGATGTCGGGAACCATCCGGGTGAGCATTTCGCCGGCCTGCTCGGCCACTTGGACGCTGCTGCTAGAGAGCTCACTGATTTCGGCGGCGGCGGTCTGGCTGCGTTCGGCAAGTTTCCGTACCTCAGAAGCTACGACAGCAAAACCCCTGCCGTGCTCCCCCGCGCGCGCAGCTTCGATGGCGGCGTTGAGGGCCAGCAGGTTGGTCTGACGCGCAATCTCTTCAATGATGGAGATCTTTTCGGCAATGTTCTTCATCGCGGCTACAGTCTGACCCACGGCTTCACCTCCAGCCTTGGCGTCTTCGGATGATTTGACCGCGATCTTCTCGGTCTGCATGGCGTTGTCGGCGTTTTGCCTGATGTTTGCAGCCATCTGCTCCATGGAGCTGGAGGCCTCTTCGGCAGCGGCAGCCTGCTCGGTGGCTCCCTGGCTCATCTCTTCACTACTGGCGGAGAGTTCCTGACTTCCAGCAGCGACATTATCGGATGCACTGCGCACGTCGGCAACAATGCGCTGTAGTTGCGCCACCATTCCCTTTAGCGCTGCCGCAAGCTGGCCCACCTCGTCTTTTTGCTCCACATCTAGGTTCGCGGTAAGATCCCCTTCGGAGACTGCGGTGGCAAAAGCAACCCCTTTAAGCATCGGACCTATGATGCCGCGCGCTATGACCAATGCCAGCAAAATACCCAGTGGCACTGCTACTATGGCAAAAATAATCACCCCGGTACGGGTGTTTGATGCAGCATCAAGCATCTGCACATCGGTCATGATATTGCTCTGGGTGACACGGTTCACTTCGCCTAACAGACGTTGAACCTGATCGAGGTTGGGCGCCGTACGGCTAGCGTAAACCTGTTTAGCCTGCTCCATCCCCTTAACCATTTCTCCGGCGCGCTGGCGCATTTCACCCAACACGTCCTGAGTCTGGCGCAGCGCAGGAATGGTTTGCTGTTCAAACACAACCTGCGCCTGCTGTTTAGGCAGCGCGATTATCTCTTTGGCTGACTGATGCAAACGTGCATGCGGTTCCTTTATTTTGCCAATCAAGCGCCCGAACTCGGCATCAGCCTTTCCTGCCACCGCTCCGGCTTCTCCGTAAAGAAAAGCACCCAAGCTGCACATGCGCTCATTGGTCTCCACCTCGAGTCTACGCGCGTCTGTGGCAAAATAGGTCAGGATATCACTGAACCACACCAGATGATCGACCTCTTTTTCAGCTAGAAACTCCGGCAGGTGAACATCCGCCTGGTGAAAAACCTTACCAACCTCTACAGCAGATGCGTGCAATGCAGTATGATATTGTTCAATCTCGTCAAGCAGGGGTTTTACTGCGGGTATAAGTTGCTCCGCATCGCGTCGGCCTGCCCCGTAATACCATACGCCAAAGGCGCACTTGTGCGGATCGGTTTCAATCTGCAGCGTCGTAACATTGTCGTTATTAAGCAGTTCATTTATTTTGTTGGCCCAGTTGAGATGGTCAACTTCACGTTGCACCATTTCACCCCTGAGTTTGTTGCCGTCAATAACCTCAGAGGCATTGCCGACAATATTGCTGATGCCAAAAATGCTCCACAAGCCTATCCCTACAAGCAGCAGCAATATTAATCCAAAACCGATAAAAAACTTAACGCTTAAACGAAAATCTTTCCAGGCCATACAACCTCCCATACGTTGATTTTTAGTGTCAAAAGTATATTTCTATTAACTGTTACCAAACTGCCCAACGTGCCTCAAAGGCGGCGTATGTTTTAGCCTTGCAAACTCCTGTGCTGGGCCTTGAACCTAGGCCTGAGGCTGCGAGGTTGCTTTGGGATGTCCCTCAGATTTCCGTGCTCTTCCACCAGTTTTTCTGCCATATTTATTCCTAATTTCATTGCAGGCACCTCCAGTTATTCATAACAACCTTCGACATGACTCAATCTGGTTTCGATATTGTCCTTAATTTCAGGTTTGGCTTTGTCGGATCATGGCTATCTCATTACAAGAGAACACCTTGTCGATATCGAGGAGCAAGGCAAAACCCTCGTCCACCCTGGCCATACCGCGGAGAAACTCGGTATTTAGCTGCACCCCCATACGCGGTGGAGGTTCAATCTGTTCCTGATTTAACTCCAAAACCTCCTGAACTGAATCAACCAACGCTCCGACCAATAGGGCTTCAGCGTCGATAAGCACCTGCACAATAATGATGCAGGTATCTACGGTCTCCGTCACTACCTCAAGACCGAATTTAGCGCGCATGTCAATCACCGGAACCACTTTATCGCGCAGATTAATTACCCCGCGCATATATGCGGGGGTCTGCGGAATCCTAGTCATATGGGTGAACTCCAAGATTTCGCGCACCTGGCTTACCGGCAGGGCAAACATCTCGCTGTCAAGACTGAAGGTTAGATACTGGTTGCCACTGCTTTGATCTTCTACTGCCATTTTGCCCTCTCTTCATGCTGCTTGTTAGACAGAACCCTTTTCTGCTGCCTGAATTACCGCGCCATCCGCAGCAAATTGTTCAGCAGAGAAAATAGTATCAATATTGAGCAGCAGAATAAAATCCTCATTATGCTTCCCAACGCCGCGGACAAAATCGGTATTCAAGCGTGTCCCCATCCGTGGGGTGGCCTCAATACATGCAGTGTCCAAATCGAGAACTTCGCGTACCGAATCTGCGACAGCGCCGACACTGGTCTGCTCCCCATCTACGGTAGCGCTAACAATAATTATGCAGGTATTTACGGTATGCTTCGAAATAGGCAGGCCAAATTTGCGGTGCATATCCACCACTGGGACGATGCTGCCACGCAGATTGATTACCCCGCACATGAAATCAGGGGTCTGCGGTACCGGGGTGATGTCAGTATAATCAAGCACTTCCAGGACTCGATCAGTGGTGATGCCGAAAACTTCACCGTTGAGAATAAAGGTTAAATACTGATTTACCGTGGCTGCACTTGTGTCGTTGTCACTCATGTTCTATCTCCACCTGTTTTTCCAGTGTATCTGCCTGGTGCATCAGTTGAGCCAGATCCAGGATGAGGGCAATGCTACCATCTCCAAGAATAGTGCCACCGGATATGGTACGCAGGTTTTTATACAATGGGCCCAAAGGCTTGATTACCGTTTGGTGTTCACCTATCACATGATCTACCACAAACCCTAGGCGTCGCCCCCCGGTGCGGGTGATGACTATCTGCTGCACGGGAGGTGCCGCCCCACTGACACCGAAGGCTTTTCGCAGTGGTATGTAGGGCACTAGGCTACCCCGCACCTTGGCCAAATGGCGTCCATGCGCTTCCTCAATATCTGCATAAGTAAGCTCTACACACTCTTCAACTGCGGTCAGGGGGATAATGAAGCTGGCGCCTGCGATGGTTACGCGTAAACTTTCAATAATCGCCAAAGTGAGAGGGATCTGCATCCGTACGGTAGTTCCCGCCCCTTCGGTGCTATGTAATTCAATACTGCCGCGCAACGCAGCGATGGCACGCTTCACAACATCCATGCCGACACCGCGCCCAGACAAACCAGATACTTGCTCAACAGTGGAAAATCCCGGCGCAAAAATGAGCTGGTAGCACTCGCGCTCGTTCAGACTGTCCTCCGCATTGATAATCCCTTTGGCGAGCGCCTTTTCCCGCAATTTTGCCGTACTCAGCCCTTTGCCATCATCGCGGATCTCTATGATAACGCTGTCGCCGGCGTGTTCCGCCCCAAGAAATACTGTGCCAAGGCGCGGCTTCCCTTGAGCTTCACGGACATCCGGCATCTCTATGCCGTGATCCATGCAGTTTCGCATGATATGCACCAGCGGATCATTGAGCTGCTCAATTACGGTCTTGTCTAACTCGGTCTCTGCTCCTGCAGTCACGAAATCCACCTCTTTGCAGAGATTTGAGGCGATATCGCGCACCAAACGCTTGAACTTACTGAAGGTACTACCGATGGGGAGCATGCGAATATTCAGGGTACTATCGCGCAACTCCTCAGTCAGGCGCTCCACCTCTTCGGCAATGGAGTAAAGGTCGGCATCGTGGCGTAACGCCGCTACTTGACTCAAGCGCGACTGCACCGTAACCATCTCCCCCACCAGGTTCACCAACTCATCCAGGCGTTCAGCTGGAACGCGCAGACTACTGGACACCGGCATTTTTTCCGCTTTTTTACTGCGGCGTTGTTCCTGTATCTCGCGGATGACGGTTTGTTCCTGCAGCGCAGCTTCGATCTGATCCTGATCTACCAGCCCAGCATCGACCAACATCTCGCCGATCCGCTTGCTCTTTGCTAGAACCCGATCGATGTCGTTCTGGGTGACTTCTCCGCGCCCAATCAGAATATCTCCGAGACGCTGCCCTTCCTCTTCCCCCTCTTCACCGGTATCGATGAGATGGATATTCAGGTCAGCGTCATCTTCAACAAAAATAAACACATCGCGGATGGCATCTTCATCACAGGTTGAAGTCAGGAGGACATTCCAGCTTACATAACATAACTCTGGGTCAAGCTCCTCAAAACTGGGAAGCCGTGTCATCTGAGCGATGCTGCGGCAGGTTCCCAAGTCTGCAAGCTCCTCAAGGAGCGCACTAATTTTTGTACCGTTCTGAAGGATATGGGGATGGGGCTTAAACATGATGCGGTAGGTTTTGAGTTCGTGCGACTCCGTGGTGGCTACTGTCTTCGGAGGTGTATCAGCCTGCAGTTGTGTATCGGCCTGCAGTTGTGGCTCGGGAGGCGGCATAAACTGCTGCAGTTTCGCAATCAGTTCGGTGCCCGTTGCAAGGTCCGCTTCAGCGCCATTACAGCACGCATCGAGCAAATTTTGGATATGGTCGCGCGCCTGTAAAGATATCTCAACCAGGGCCTTATTCACATGCACCTGCCCGTTGCGAACCAAATCATATACAGTTTCTACTTCGTGGGTAAAGCTCGAGATATCATTGAAACCGAACATGGCTCCCGAGCCCTTGATGGTGTGCATAGCGCGGAAGATCTGTCCTACCACTTCCATATCGTCAGGGCACTCTTCCAATTCCAGTAGCGCTGTCTCCAGCTCTGCCAGCAGTTCGTACGCCTCTTCCCTGAAGGCCTGCTGTGGTAAATCTGCCATTAAACCCCTCCTGCACTATAACTCTTCACCAATTCATTAGAATACAAGCTGCGCAATACGCCCCTGCGAAGGGTCTTTGTTCAACAGCGAAGGTTACTGAAATGCTCCCAAGGAGAATACATCCTTATGCCTTGGCCGCCCCAGAATTTACCCAGAGACAGTGATCTTTGCGTTCCTTGGAACATCCAGTTTCACGCATAAACCCCAGGCGTCTTATGGCTTCTGAAATCGGGGGAGTAAAGCGGTTTTTAAGCTCAAAGATCTTGCCCTGTTCACGCGCGTAGATATTGAAGGCGCACATCAACTGCAGCGCGGTAAAATCAACATCTTCAACTGCATTCCAGTCCAGCACTAGGTGCTCACTAGAGCTAAGACCCTCTAGTAGTAAGCGTTTAAGCTCTGCGATGGATTCAATGTCGATCGTACCTGAAACCTGGTAGTGCAAACGCTGTTCCCCGGTGGGGCTTGTGACTGTTTTCTTTTCTATTTCAAACATACATATCCCCTCTCACCCAGCTCTTCAGTCCCGCGCTGCTATCCGAGAACCTTTTTAACCACACCGAGTAATTTTTGCGGTTCGAAGGGTTTTACCAGCCAACCCGTAAGGCCGGCAGCCTTCCCTTTAGCTTTGAAGTCCGCGCCGGCCTCGGTGGAAAGCATCAGAATCGGGGTGAATTTGTAGCTGGGACTAGCGCGCAATTTCTGCACCATGGTCAGACCGTCCATTATTGGCATATTGAGGTCAGTAATGACTAGATCGAACTTTTGTTTTTGCGCCTGAGCTAGGCCTTCTTGCCCATTGGTAGCCTCTACCACGGTGTAACCTGCACCTTTAAGGGTAAAAGACACCATCTGCAGAATGGAGCGGGAATCGTCTACTGCGAGTACGGTTTTAGCCATGTGGTCTCTCCTGTTTTTCTCGTAATACCCGTAAAATCCCGGTGGACCTTGTAATCTTTTAAGTGCCTACTTAAATAAAGTGTGCGCCCTGCCTAAAACAGCTCTATCTCACCTTCATCCATGGACTTCTGGGCCACGGGGTTGTGCTGGCTTTCACGCACCAACTGATTCGCCACCCGGAGCATACGCTGCAACTTGAGCATATGTTGTTGCTGTTTGTTGAGGTCGATAATTTCTTCAGGACTAAGCTCAACCTCCAGATCAGCCAGGGAATCGAGCAGACAATCCAGCCCATCAATACGCCGCGTGACGGTATCCACCACCTGGGTAGCCATGTCTTGGAATTGCATGGAGGTAACCGCAACGCCTACTTGGCGCGACACCTTCTGCGAGATGTCACCTATCTCTGCAGCGCTATCGTTGACCTTCTTATGAAAGGTTCTGGTCTGGTCTAAAATAGTTTCCACGTGCTTCTGTTCAGCGCTGGCGATATCCTGCGAGGACGTTGCCACTTCCTTGATGGAACGCTCTACCAGCTCTAAGGAAGCTGCTATGGTCTGGACCGAGGAGTAGATTTGTTCGCTGAAACGGTTCGAGCGCAGGGATAGATTATGAACCTCTGCGGCAACAACAGAGAACCCCATCCCCGCCGCACCGGCGCGCGCCGCTTCAACTGAAGCGTTCACCGCAAGGAGATTGGTCTGATCCGCAATTTTACGTACATCGTGAAGCATCCCTTGAATATGCCGAAACTGCTCCTGCGCCTGAGCCATCGATTCACTCAATTTTGTCGCATCGACACTGTTTTGCACGATAGCGTGGATCAACTTGGCAAGGGTACCCTCGATAACCCCGAATAACGTGTTAAAGTTGACATGTCCCTCAGAACCCAGATCGGTGCGGGTGCCACTGATGGTGGCTGCGAGTTCTTGCTGCCGGGTAGTTTGGCGCTCAAGTTCGGTAAAACTATCCACCAGCTTCTCGATAGCATCCGCTAGGATATCCCGCACCTGCTCGTTCTCGCTGCGGATATTGTCAAACTCCTTGCCTGTTTCCAGGTTAAGGTAGTTGAGTAGCTCACGGGTCGCTCCAAGATTATCGACCAGTGTCTCACTTGCCTCGGATTCAGAAGATGAGTCAAAAATGGAAAGAAACAGGCTCGCACTTGCACCCGCACCCAGGGTCAAAACCAGTAGCGCTAACCACCAGTTCCCGCTGAACCAGCCGGTCAAAATTGCGGCAGCGATATTAAGGCCTGCAGCCAGCAGCAATCTGGGCAGTTGTTGGGCCATATTTCCCATGTTCACACCTCGTGTTTAAAAAGAGCAAAGACAACTTCTTGGGATTAAAACACCAAATACGTTGCAACGTTTGCTCCCGAATTTAAAGCATTACAAAATCATAAAATTATATGCGGACAGGCCGCACAGACATGGGACATCCACGCTTCAATATCTGCACGAATACCAACCATAACCATAAACTATTCTACATGAGGAATAATCATTCTGCATGGTACACGCTCCAAGAAAAATAACAAAGCATGTTTCACTAATCCCGCGCAAGGCTCAAGTTAAACCCGCAGTGACGCAGCAATTGGCGCACAAATCGGTACGTCAGCCCCCATAAGGGTGGGGCTTCGGGGTGGATTAAAAAGGAGGGCACCTCAGCCCTGTCTTCATGCCAGGCAATGGTGCGCATGGCATGAGAATCACCACACAAAAAGTGGGTCATGGGCACCCAGAAGTGCCTTTCAACTTCGCAATTGCCCTGGACATAATCGAAATGCGCCGGCACATTGAAGACATACGCACTCACTCGAACTTTTACACTTACAGCATAGATATCGTCCAGTCGGCCAAGGCAGTGTTCGCGACGCAGACACAAATTCACCTCTTCCCTGGTTTCACGTATAGCCGCAGCGTAGACTGAGCGGTCATCGGGGTCAATCTTGCCCCCGGGGAAACTCAGATTGCCCGACCACGGATCTTGCGGGTACTGCGCACGCTGAATAAGAAGCAGCTCTGGACTCAATGTGCTGCTGGTCAAGGAATCTCTGAGAATCACTGCTACTGCAGCGTCCCGATGCTGCGGCGCAGATTTTATCATGAGCGGAGTGCGCTGAGACAACACTTGCCGCACTGTGTCTACCGTGATTTCAGTCTGAATTTTTTTCATGTTAAAGCTCATATTCATAATTTTATGTTTTTATATTTTGTAATTTATGTGCTTATTAGTGAGAAAAAACGCTGGACGTCGATACAACCATGTATCTATACTGCGAGCGTCTTAAGAACTGCGGTGCATGCCCTCTCAATTACTATAAGGAGACGCAAAGGCAGATACGCCATCCGGGCTGCATTCTTCGCGGGCCCGTCGAAACTCCATCCTGCGGGTCGGGCTAAAACTATCGCATATCAATACCGGGCTGAAAGAGGATCTATATGCTTACCATACCCATAACCGCTGGTTGCTATGCAACTGCGCCGGGAGCGAGCAAAAAACTGTGTACCCTCCTGCCCACACCAGCATTCTACCTGCAGGCATTATGGACTGTGAGCCGCAGTGCAAACATGGCAAAAAAGGGGATCTATACCGACGGCGACTGGGCAAAAAGCAGCCTTCACATCATTCGCGCGCTAGAGCGTTGCGGTTGCACCTTCGACATTCGAGGGATGGAAGCGCTATGCAATAATCCGCAACCGTGCGTATTCATAGCCAACCATATGAGCACCCTAGAGACTTTTGTTTTACCAACCCTGATAGCGCCATACCAGCGCGTCACCTTTGTGGTCAAAAAGAGTCTGGTCGAGTACCCCCTTTTCAAGCACGTCATGCGTTCGCGCAACCCAGTGCTGGTCAACCGCACCAACGCCCGGGAAGACTTAAAGGCTGTTCTTACCCAAGGGGTGGAGCGCTTGCACAGTGGGGTCTCTATTGTGGTGTTCCCCCAGACTACCCGCACTACCGGATTTTCCCCGGAGAATTTCAACTCCATCGGCTTGAAGCTTGCGAAAAAAGCTGGGGTACCGGTGGTGCCTCTGGCGCTTAAAACTGATGCATGGGGCAACGGATGTTGCCTGAAAGATTTCGGGCGTATTGCACCCGAGCGCACCATCCACTTTGAGTTCGGGCCTTACATTGCTGCGGACAAACTAGATAAAGACACCCACACGGACATTACCGATTTCATTCAAAACCGTATGCACGAGTGGGAACAGGCGTGAGCCGGTTTCATACAAAAGGCGAACCCGGGTTAACAGGTTCGCCTCCTATCTAACTAAACTACGCAGCGTCCATCTCTACTGCGCAAAGCTGTGGCCTGAAAACTAGCCGCCAGCCTAGCTACCACAACCACCGCAACTAGAACCACAGCCACCACCACTCTTGGATGATGTAATGGTAAAGCCATCCTGAACAAAATGGATGACCTGATCGTCGGCAAACCGAACCACCTGCGGGTCAAGGAGCACGTCGATCTCGTTTACCTGTTGGTGGGTATCGTCTTCGTTTGACTCATCCAGAGTCAGTCCCAAAGAGGGACCACCTCAGCCAAAGCCTGCCATAACCACCCGCAGCGACTTGCCCGGATTCTGCTGCAGAACGCTCTGCAACTCGGCCTTTGCTTCATCTGTAATTGTAAGCATCTGCTCGTTCCTTTCCTGAGTTACACTTTTGGTCGATTGATTTTTGTGGCCACATACCTGTGCCACAATGTGACCTCAACGCGTGCCTATTAAGCACAAGCCGTTCGTTTTGTAAAGGCAATATGCCGAATTTTGTACATTTTTGCAACTACTTAAGGCTTATAGCTTTTGCTAAACCCCATAAACTCTCGCGCCTCTTCGTATACCAACCTCGCATAAAGTTTCTGCCCCAGAGGTTACTGGCGCACGCGGATCATTCCGTCGGCACCACGCACTATGCGCACCCGATCAGCCACATTAAACGAAACGTCATCTGCCTGAACGATTGCCATAATTTCGCCATTATCGAGCTCTACCGTAATTTCCAAACCATCTGTTTTGGTTACTCCCTGCTCAGCAACCGCGCCCAGCAGTGCGCCACCGATAGCGCCAGCCGCCGTTGCCAGCGCCTGACCGTGGCCGCCACCCACACTATGCCCAGCTATACCGCCCACCACCCCGCCGGCAACAGCACCGGCACCACTTTTGGTGCCTTCAATCTTCACTGGGGAAACCGTCAACACCGTGCCGTAGTATACCGACATCTGTTTTTGTGCCTGATCTCGGGAGTACACTTGAGATGAAGTTCCGCTAGCACATCCGGCCAGCGCTACAAGCAGCACCATCCCTGTAAACTGCAACCATTTCATCCGGACCTCCTGCAACGTGTTTGTTTAGGTTAGTACGCTAAAGCTGCAACACCGCGCCTACGGAACCAAAGAAAAACTTCTGCCCGACACGCTCTCGCATCATGGCGGCCCGCGTTTGCCCCGTACAGTGCGACACCCCTAGATGCTGAACATCAAACTGCTCCAGATCCTGCATGGTCGCGTCAAACTGAGTTGCACTCGCTGGGCCTAGATGGGTGCCGCCAAGAACGGCATGGATTTTCTGGTTCGGAAAGTGTTCGCGCACCTGCAGCAAAATGTTAATCATCCCAGAATGGGCGCAGCCAAGAATAACCGCCAGCCCGTGAGCCGTTTCCACCACCACCCCCATATCGTCATTAAATGGGTCGGGCTCAAATCCTGCGTCTGCACCCGGCACCACCAACTCAGGGGCGCCCTGCTCATATGCGGTGCGACGCCGCACCTGACCGGTGACGTGAATACCCGGAGCAATCTGACAGAACTGAGGCGTCCACTTGAAGATAGCGCCTAGAGCTTCAAGAAATTCGCGGCGCTGCGGAATCCCGACAAAGCGTAGCGCATGACCACTACGCGAATAACGCGGTACAAATACCTCTGGGTGCGCAAAAACATCGACGGCTCCGGTATGCGCTAGCACCTTATCTAGTCCGCCCACGTGGTCGTAGTGCCCGTGACTGAGAACCACCCCATCTAAGGCACGTAGATCCTTATGTAGAACGCGCATATTCCGCTCTATTCCGAACCCCTGCCCGGTATCAACCAAAATCTGAATGTCATCACGCTCCACCAAGCAAGCAAACCCATGTTCCCCCACCGCCGGGATAGCACGCCCTACACTGTTTTCGCATATAATGGTTATAGTTGTAGTGCTTGTCATTTCCACCTCTACTCCATCGGTTTGTTGTAGTGTAATCACTGCACCAATTATAGCACGAGTTCAGCCCTGGCGTTACTCTCCACCAAAACTTTGCGCAATAATAAGTGGGCGGCAAAGGCGAATAAACATAAAAAAGTATGTGCATGCCTATTTTTTCGTTTGACAATCCCAGCGGTAAATACCTATTATGCGCGCTTATAGTTACATCTGCGGGCCCATAGCTCAGTTGGTTAGAGCCGCCGGCTCATAACCGGTCTGTCCCAGGTTCGAGTCCTGGTGGGCCCACCATTTTCTGCAGGAATTACATGGTTCGAACGCAGCTAGATCCCCATTTTATCGGTGTGTGGTTGGAAAAAGCAGGCACACACAGACAACACAGATTTTGTTAGAACCGAGAGTGCATCTTTTTAAGCTGCACTCTCTTTTTTTGCTTAACTGCTCCAACTGATGGTGACAAAAAGGATGAAACGCAATACTTTACACGTGCAAGATTTTATCGGCCTCCTCCATCGATTTTACCCTCCAGATCTAGCGCAGGAATGGGACAATGTCGGCCTGCAGGTGGGTGAACCAGATGGCGCGGTTCAGCGGATCATGGTTGCCCTTGATCCAAGCATGGAAAATCTGCACAGCGCCCACACCAACAACTGCCAGCTCCTCCTGACCCATCATCCTCTGATCTTCAAACCATTAAAACGCATCAGCACATCGGACTCTACCGGCAGAATTATCGCCTACGCCCTGCGCCACAACATACACATAGTCTGCGCTCACACCAATCTCGACAGCGGTGCAAATGGCCTGAATGACTGGCTTGCCGCGACCCTCCACCTCACGGAACCACAAATTTTACAGCCTAGCGAACAGGACCGTTTTTTTAAACTCGTGGTGTATGTACCACCCTCCCACCGAGAAGAACTCCTGCAGGCGCTGTTTCGCGGCGGAGCCGGACATATCGGTCGCTATGACCACTGCGCTTTCAGCGTTGAGGGGCGTGGACAATTCCGCCCCGGAGCAGACGCCAACCCGTTTCTGGGAACGCCAGGACAGGAAGAACAGGAGGAAGAAGTCCGCATCGAGACCATCGTCCCGCGCCGCTGCCTAAATAAAGTACTCACCCAAATGCGTAGAGCCCATCCCTATGAAGAGGTGGCCTATGACCTGTTTGAACTGCACAATCAAACCCAAACCACCGGTTTGGGGCGTATTGGCAAACTCCCTGAAGCTACGACGCTGGGAGCATTCGCCCACACCTGCAAAGAACAGCTCAAGTGCGCAAACCTCAGAATTGTCGGCCAGAGCGATGCCCCGGTGCACCGCATCGCGGTATGTAGTGGCAGCGGCAGCAGTGCCCTGTATGCCGCCAAATTCAGTGGCGCCGATGTACTCGTAACCGGCGATCTTAAATATCATGAAGCCCAGAGTGCCGCCGAACTTGGCATCTGCGTCATAGATGCAGGGCACTTCGCTACCGAAATCATTGCTACCGCCGGGCTGCAGAGCATCCTTACCCCTGCACTGCACCTGCATGGCTACGCCGCAGAAATCATTATTGCACCCGCTGAAAAGGATCCATTCACCTTTATTTAAAGAGCCGGAATCGCCCCGGCCTTATGCTACGGAGGACACGACGTGAAAGAAGAAGTGCAACAGCTGATAGATGTTCAGGAGCTTGACCAGAAAATTCTCGAGGCACGCGGGAAAAAAACCGAACTTCTCTCCCGCAAAGAAAAACTCTTGGCGCAGACAGAGAAACTCGAAAATGTTGTTGCCGCAATGCAGGAACAGATTAATGAGGTGCAGCAGGATGTTTCCAGCCTGAATCAGGATCTGGCCAAAGAGCAGGATAGCGTGACCAAGGCTGAAGATCGTCTGCCTGAAGTCAAAACCCAGAAAGAGTACCTCGCAATCCTCAAGGAAGTAGATGCCGCAAAGAAAAACACCAAAGATACCGAAGAAGCACTAAAGCTCAAGCAGCAAGTACTTGATGAACTCGAAGCTGATCAAAATGATAAGAAAACTGAGCTCAATGAATTCAAGAGCACCAACAAAGGTGAGCTACGCGACATTGATACCTTGGTTGCCGAACTCGAAGAAGTTGAAGCTGCTGAAAAGCCCAAACGCGACAAGCTTATCCGCCAGGTTTCTGAGGCACTGCGTAACCACTATGAACTGGTCCTGAGCCGCCTGAACAGCATCGCGCTGGTAGAGGCGCAGAATTATACCTGTTGTGGCTGTCACATGCGCCTGCCCCCCCAGTTCTTCAATAATATGCTTAAAAGCAAGAACATCTCTACCTGCCCGCAGTGCAACCGCCTGTTGTATATAGCAGAGGATTGATACGTTCTGTTACAATGAAAAAGGGTCGAAGAAGCACAGGCGATCGCCGGTTTTATTCTCACGAATAGAGCGGGAGGAAAGTCCGGGCTCCACAGGACAGGATGGTTCCTAACGGGAACCGGGGGTGACCTCAGGGATAAGTGCCACAGAAAACAGACCGCCTGTCCCCATGGGTACAGGTAAGGGTGAAACGGTGAGGTAAGAGCTCACCAGTTCCGCCGGTGACGGCGGAAGCTAGGTAAACCCCATCCGGAGCAAGGCCGAATAGAGAAGCGTTTGAGGGCGGTCCGCCCGAGGCTTCCGGGTTGGCTGCTTGAAGCCGTCGGCAACGGCGGCTCTAGAGGAATGATCGCCGCTGCGGTGCTGGCAACAGAGCCGCGGCACAGAACCCGGCTTATGGGCTTCTTCGACCTTTTAATATATACTGCGCCTGCGCGTATCTTAGTGCGACTCGCCTCGGTCAGGCGCACCAACGCGGCTTTTTTATGCTGATATCTGAACGCAACAAACACTGGGAAACCCTGGTTAACCAACTACGGCGCGAGCTAAGCAGCATCGGTGAAGATGAGCGCGAGTGGTTGCAGCAGCGTATTGCTCTGATCCAGAGGCTTCAGCAAGATCTCCATACCTTGTTTTCACAGGCGGGGGGACACGATATTTGCCAAGCCTGCTCTGGGTCATGCTGTGGACATGGGCACAACCACATGACCTTGCTCAATGTCGCCGCGGCCCTATTGGCGCAGCAACTCCCCCAGGCGGATTTCAACAGCACCTGCCCATTTCTGACTCACTCAGGCTGCAGTCTAGATGTATCCGTGCGCCCGTTCAACTGTATAACCTTTATCTGTGAACAGATTGAGGCGCACATGAGTACAGAACAAGTGGCAGAATTCTACCGTATGGAAAAAATTCTACGCGCCCACTACACTGAGGTAGACTGTCGCTATGTAGGCTCCAGCCCGCGCGGCCTCCTAATAGGTGCGCAACGCCTGAACGGCAGTCCCCTATTGGCGCGAAACACATCCTTTTTAGAAAATTGAACTATTTATTAACCCTGCTTACGGATTTTTATCATGGACTTAACCTTTAAACGCAAAAACGGCGAAATCGATACCAAAATTGATGAACTTCTCGAAACGGTAGGAGTGCATCAGCCCAAGATTATCCGCGACATGATAATCAACGCCCTCAAGGCTGGGGTCTCCAACGATTACCCCGCAGACCTGAAGCTGATGCGCACCACCATGAAAGAGATGCGCCTGACCAGTGAGGTATTTGGTCCGTATCGCAGCCGACGTAAGGTGACTATTTTCGGCTCTGCCCGCACACAGTCCAGCGAGCCCATTTACCAAAAATGTGTTGATTTTGCGCGCCTGCTAGTCGAAAACAACTACATGGTTATTACCGGCGGCGGTGGCGGCATCATGGAAGCCGGCAACAAAGGGGCGACCTCGGAAAACTCCTTTGCGGTCAATATTAAACTCCCTTTCGAAGAACACACCAACAAGGTGATGGCTAATAGTGAGCGCACCCTGGTGTATAAATATTTTTTCAACCGCAAGGTCGCCTTTCTCAAGGAGGCGCACGCCATTGCCCTGTTCCCAGGCGGGTTCGGCACTCTGGATGAAGCGATGGAGACCCTGACCCTGATCCAGACTGGCAAAAACCCACCCATGCCGCTAGTTCTCATCGATGATGACGACAGCAATTACTGGGAAGATCTGTTTCAGTTCATGCGCAACATCCTGTTGCCGCGCAACCTGATCTCTGGGGAGGACTTTGGCCTATTTACCATCACCCGCAGCGTGCAGGAGGCTGTCGATGTCATCAACGCCTTCTACCAAGTGTACCATTCCAGCCGCTATGTAGATGGCACCTTGGTGATCCGCCTGAACCAGCAGATAAGTGACGCTCAGATCGCAACCCTGCAGGAGGAGTTTCGCGAATTGATAAAAGAAGGCGGCAGCATTCGAGCCTGCGGCGTGTTTGACCAAGAGCTCGACGAACCGGACCTGTGGGATCTGCCGCGTCTGGCGGTGGATTTCAACCGCCGCAACCACGGTTATCTTTTCGCTCTTATCCGGCGGATCAATTCGTTCTTCAACGCTTAAGGGGCGCCAGATAACGTGCGCCAAATAAAGGGGAGTTTTCCGGATGGGATATAAAAATCTGCAGAGTTGCGTGCGTGATTTAGAGCAACACGGCCAGTTGCGGCGCATCGACACTGAATTGGATCCACATCTTGAAATAGCTGCCATTCAGCGGCGCGTCTACGCTGCCGCAGGCCCAGCCCTGCTGTTCACTAGGGTGCGCGGCTGTGGTTTCCCCATGCTTGGCAACCTGTTCGGCACCCTAGAACGCACCCGCTTCATTTTTCGCGATACGCTGCCAACCATCCAGCGCTTGGTAGAAGCTAAAATCAACCCCAGCGCTGCCCTCAGACGTCCATGGCAGTTCACCCGCACCCCGTTGGGCGCGCTGCACCTGCTGCCCCGCAGCACCAAAAAAGCGCCGGTCCTGGAACAGCGCTGCTCTGTCAGCGCGCTACCCCAACTGGTTTCGTGGCCCGATGACGGGGGCCCATTTATAACCCTGCCTCAGGTCTACACAGAAGACCCACGCACCCCCGGCATGCGCCATTCCAACCTGGGGATGTATCGAGTTCAGCTCGGCGGCAATGCCTACGTGCAGGACAAAGAGGTGGGGATGCACTATCAGATCCACCGCGGCATAGGGGTGCATCACGCCGCAGCCATAGACCAAAACAAGCCGCTGCCGGTAAATGTCTTCGTCGGCGGCGCCCCAAGCATGAGCATCGCCGCAGTAATGCCGCTGCCGGAGGGGATGCCCGAACTTAGCTTTGCCGGCCTGCTCGGTGGACACCGCATCGCCATGACCCGCGGCGATGCACCGCTGCCGTTTCCAGCCGAAGCCGATTTTGTCATCTGTGGCTCCATCGATCCGCAGCGCACTCGACCCGAAGGCCCGTTTGGCGATCACCTCGGCTACTACAGCCTGACCCACGAATTTCCCGTTATGGATGTGCATTGCGTCTACCATCGCAGCGACGCGATCTGGCCTTTCACCAGTGTCGGACGCCCCCCGCAGGAAGATACCAGCTTCGGCACCTTTATCCATGAACTCACCGGAGAGCTGATTCCTACGGTGCTGCCCGGAATAAAGGCGGTACACGCGGTGGATGCAGCCGGAGTACATCCGCTGTTGCTGGCCATCGGTTCTGAGCGTTACACTCCGTTTCAGCGCGTGGAGCGTCCCCAAGAGCTATTGACACAAGCCAACGCCATTCTAGGACAGGGACAACTGTCGCTGGCAAAATATTTATTTATCGCCAACGTGCAGGATGACCCAGCTCTCGATATCCACGACGTTGCCGGATTTTTGCAACACTGTCTGCAGCGCTGCGACTGGCGCTGCGATCTCCATTTCCAAACCTGTACCACCACCGATACCCTCGACTACAGCGGAGATGGTCTCAACCAGGGCTCCAAGGTGGTTATCGCTGCCTGTGGCGAGCCTCGGCGTCCGTTGCCGGCGCAGTGCCCGGAAAACCTCGACCTGCCCGCAGGCTTTGACCATCCGGTGGTGCCCATCCCTGGGGTTCTGCTGGTACAGGGGCCAGCCTGCAGTAGCCCCACTTCAAGCCCCACCGACGACCTGAAACGCTTTTGCAATAGCTTATCGGCTCAAGCACCCATCAATGCTTTTCCTCTGGTGGTTTTATGTGATGACAGCGCTTTTGCCAGCGCAACCTTCAACAACTTCGTGTGGACCACCTTCACCCGCTCTGACCCAGCGCGGGATATCTACGGCATTGGCGCCCTCAGTATAGACAAGCACTGGGGCTGCGAAGGCTCACTCGTGCTCGACGCTCGGCGCAAACCGCAGCACGCGCCACCCTTGCTAGAAGATGCGGAAGTGGAAAACAAACTTGATAAACTCGCCTGCAAGGGGGGGCCGCTTCATGGCATTATTTAACCTGCTGGCGCTAACCGCTTTTTTTGAAATGGCCACGGTAAAGTTATGAATTCAATCAGCACTCTATCTGACTTACATATAACCCACGCCATCGGCAACACCCCACTGGTGGAACTCAAGAAACTGAATCCGTATAAGAACGTGCGCATTCTCGCCAAGCTGGAAGGGAGTAATCCCGGCGGTTCGGTCAAAGATCGCCCGGCGTGGTACATGATTAAAAATGCGCTTGCAAGTGGAGAACTTACTCCCGAGCGCACCTTGCTCGAGCCAACCTCCGGCAATACCGGTATCGCCCTAGCCATGATCGGTGCCGCCCTGGGGATCCATGTCAAGTTGGTAATGCCCCCATGTGTAAGTATAGAGCGGCGCGCAGTGTTGGAAGCCTATGGGGCCGAAGTGGTGCTCTCCGCCCACGGTCAGGCAACCGATGGCGCCATCCGCCTGGCACACGAAATTGTGCAGCGCGAGCCAAAGCGCTACTACATGCCTAATCAATACGCCAACCCGAGTAATCCGCAAGCCCACTACGAAACCACCGGCCCAGAGATCTGGCACCAGAGTGGCGCCAATGTGGACGTCTTTATTGCCGGGCTCGGAACGTCTGGCACCATCACAGGGACCGGGCGCTTTCTGAAAGAGAAAAATCCTGCCATCCGCATCATCGGGGTGGAGCCCACCCTTGGTCACAAGGTGCAGGGTTTAAAAAACATGATGGAATCCATCGTGCCGGAGCTGTATCACCCTGAAAACCTTGACGACAAGCTGGTTGTTCAGGATAATGAAGCTTTTAATTGTGCACGGGATCTTGCCATCCATGAAGGGCTGTTTGTCGGAATGTCAAGCGGAGCAGCAGTGGCTGGAGCGCTGCAGCTCGCGGCACACATGAAACACGGCACTATTGTTACCTTGTTGCCAGATCGCGGGGATAGATATCTGAGCACCACTCTATTCCGCTCCACCTGCGCAAAATGTCCACCCTAATCTACATGCAGCACCGCACTAAAGAATACAGATATCCTAATTGCAGCTATACCGTATTTAGCAAAACCTTCAGCTTAACTTTATTGTTAAAAGGGGAAACATCATGCAAACCTGTCAGATTCTAGGCAGTGGACACGCTGTTCCGCATCGGATTCTCACCAATGCAGACCTGGAACAGATGGTTGACACCAGCGATGCGTGGATAATTGAGCGCTCTGGTATCCGCCAACGTCATATTGCCGAGCCTGGCAGTTCCTTGTCAGACTTAGCCGCTGATGCAGTCAAGCAAGCGTTGGAACGCGCCGCCACCTCGGCTGATGAGATAGACCTGATCATTGTTGCTACCGTAAGTGCGGATATGAAATTTCCCGCTATGGCGTGCCTGCTGCAGGAAAAAATTGGCGCCACCAAGGCTGCGGCTTTTGATATCTCCGCAGCGTGCGCAGGGTTTATATATGGGCTCCATTTAGCCAAAAGCTTGATGCAAACCTGTGCATATCAGCGTGTCGTTGTAGTGGCAGCGGAGATGCTCTCCAGCATGGTTAATTGGACGGATCGCAACACCTGCGTGCTCTTTGGAGACGGGGCCGGTGCTGTAGTTCTGGGACCCGCAGAAGGCAACAGCGGAATTCTTAGCACCACTATCCACAGTGATGGTAACCACAGCAAGTTGCTATACAACCCCGCTGGGAGCCAGCATGTTTTGACCCCTGAGGATCTAAATAATAACTTTGCCACCATCAATATGCAGGGACGCGAAGTATTTCGCCATGCCGTCGCCTCTATGACGGCAGCTCTGAACGAAGCGCTGGAATTGGCTGGTCTGAGCGCCGAAGATCTGGATTTTATCATCCCCCACCAGGCCAACAATCGCATTATCGAAGCGATAGCGAAGCGCTTCAAGGTTCCACCTGGAAAGCTAATTGTCAACGTAGAGCGCTTTGGCAACACCTCCGCCGCGTCCATCCCCATTGCCCTTAACGAAGCTATTCAGAACGGCACCATAAAAAAAGGCGCCACCGTGGGGATGACCACGTTCGGCGCTGGTTTGACTTGGGCGGGAGCCGTTATAAAAATATAGCCTCTCGGACCAACCGCACCAACTTAACTGAGCCATTACGAGGTTAGTCCACGCTGGCTCAGTTAAGCTGGATGTAGCTAAATCATTAGCGATAATACGTATAACCATCTAAGGCGGAAGAGAACTGGCGCAGAAACTCCTGACGCTCGCGCAGGGAGATCTGGGCATTTTTCACCCCCGCCTCGGCGCTGGAACGCATTTTTTCAAATAGCTCGTCGGGTTTATAGTGCACATAGCCAAGAACATCGGCGATGGTGTCACCACTGATCTCTTTACGGATATCGAAGCTGCCATCTGCATTGAGACGGATGCTGATCACGTGGGTATCGCCGAAGAGGTTGTGGATATCCCCCAGGGTTTCCTGATACGCCCCTATCATAAACACCCCCAGATAATAGTCTTCCCCCTTCTGCAGTTGATGGAGCGGCAGCGTGCTTTGCTCACCTCCTGCTAGGATGAAACTGTCGAGATTACCGTCACAATCACAGGTAAGGTCTGCAATGATGGCGTTGCGTTCGGGCTTTTGGTGCAAACGCTGCAGCGGTACCACGGGGAATTTCTGCCCGATGGCCCAGGTATCCGGCAGGGATTGAAACACACTCATATTGGCATAATAGATATCCGCCAGACTCTCATGCAGACGCTGAAATTCTTCGGGCGTGAGACCCGAGCCCTCCCCTTGGCGCAACACCTGATGGGCAAGGGTGAGGAACATCTCTTCAGCGGCAGCGCGCGCTTCAAGATTGATCTCCCCTTCCTGAAATGCCTGACGCACCGCATCGCGCTCTTCGAGAGCGCGTGCGTAGAGGGATGCTCCCCCCTGAGAGGCACCCTGAGCTTCAGCGATCAGTTCGCGCAATGGGCGCAACACGGTTGCATACTGCTGCAAGGCAGACTCTGTGACCGCAGAATCGGCTGAATCAAACCGCATTACATCTATAACGTTGAACAGCAGCATACTGGCATGGGCGACTGTCGCCCGTCCCGACTCAGTGACGATATGGGGGTGACTAATTTTCAGCGGATCGAGCACATTCTTAATGCAAACGACCACCGCATCACAGTACTGCTCCATATCATAATCACGCGAGTACTCCTCTCCGTTGCACATCCCACTGTAATCAACCGCAAGACCGCCTCCGACATCGAGATACCCCATGGGTGCCCCCGCTTTTACCAGACTGGCGTAATAGCGGCATGCCTCATTTATTCCAGCCCGAATATCATCCAAGCGTGGGATCTGTGAGCCTAAGTGGCAGTGGAGCAACTCTAGACAATCGAGCATTTTGTGGGCGCGCAGGGTATGCACCATGTTCAACAGTTGGACACTGCTGAGGCCAAAACTGCTACGATCCCCGCTGGTTTCAGTCCACATGCCGCTTACCTTGGCCGACACCTTAATGCGTGCGCCGATGTGCGGACGCACCTTCATGGCGGCACTGCACTCAATAAGAAGATCGAGTTCTTGTGGCGATTCAACCACAAAGAAGCAGCGATACCCGAGTTTATGAGCCCATAACCCGAGGTCGATAAATTCTCGATCCTTATAACCGTTGAGAATCAACAGCCCCTGTCGCGACATATTAGCCAGCGCCAGCACCAATTCTGCCTTACTCCCGGCTTCGAGCCCATGCCCGTACGGAGCACCGAAACGGGTGATCTCTTCAATCACCTGACACTGCTGATTGACCTTTACTGGAAACACCCCACGATACTGGCCGCGGTAATCTCTGGCCTCGATAGCGGCGCGAAAGGTGTTATGCAGATACGCTATGCGTGTATCAAGAAAATTTTCCACGCGCAGCAACACCGGCATAGGATGACCGCGCTGCTCGATACCGGCGATGATCTCTGGCAGCGGGACGGACGTTTCTTCAGCGCCAAAGGCACTTTTGACACACAAGCGCCCTGCGGCATCAATACCAAACAGCCCCATGCCCCAGTTACTGACGCCGTATAGGGCGTCGGAGGCACTGGAACTCCAAGCTGCTTCAGTGGGTACAGAATTCTTGGCGTCCATCATTCGGCGATGTTCTCACGCGCAAAGGTTGGGAGCATGAAGGCTCCGAGGTGGAGGTCTTCGTTGTAATACTTGGTGTAAAAGGTACGCGCGGCGGCACGCTCACGCTTGAAATCTGTGACCGGATGGTATTTTTTGCTCGCAAAGGCGAAGCTCCAGTAGCCGCTGGGATACGTTGGAATAAAAGCCTGATACATCTCCACGATGGGAAAGACCGTCCGCATATTGCGATACATATCCTTCTGAATCTGCGCATGGTAAAAAGGTGATTCACTCTGCGCCACCATGATTCCGTCTGGACGCAGAGCGGAGTGAACAAGGCGGTAAAAATCTTCCTCAAACAATCCAACGGCAGGACCAATGGGGTCGGTGGAATCGACTAGGATCACATCAAAACTGTTCTGGTGGGCACGAATATACGCCAGGCCATCGTCCACGTGCAGAGTAACGCGCGGGTTGGAGCCATCGATATCACACGCCACCTGCGGCAGCAGCTCAATAGACTTTTCGATCACAAGGCCATCAATTTCACACAGTACCGCCTCTTTTACCTGCGGATGTTTCGTGATTTCGCGGATGCTACCACCATCGCCACCGCCGATCACCAGCACGCGCTCTGGGTTCGGGTGCACAAACAGCGCTGGGTGCACTATCATATCGTGGTAGACGAATTCATCCCGCTCGGTGAGCATCACTAGGCCGTCAAGCAACATCATGCGGCCATACTCCAGCGTATCCAGAACATCCAGTTGCTGAAATTCGCTGCTGCCAGAAAATAGCGTCTGCGTCACTCGCATGGTTATACCAACGTTCTCTGAATGTTTTTCCGTGTACCACATATCCATGATTGCAGTTCCCCTTTGCGATGTCTGATTCAGTTCAGCAGCTCAGGCGCAGGCTCGCACCCTTACTTGGCCGTAGTTTCCGTATAACTTACGCGTAGATATTCTCGCTGTGCAGCCTTATACAACTGCGCAAAGAAACTTACCATTGCTTGACTTTTTGAGCAAATTATTGAATGTTCAACAGCATAATTTTATCCATTTTTCACCATTTTACTTTTTTGCAGTTTATAGCGTAGAGGATTATTCAATGCCAGCACAGATGCACACAACCCACGAAGAGGTCCAAAATATCCGCACTGGTTTCATCGGCGGTGGCAATATGGCAGAAGCCATCATCAGGGGTCTGATCGCTTCTGGAGCAGCTCCACAAAATATCATGGTGGCGGAGGTGGCGGAGGCGCGGCGCGATTTCTTACAGCGTGAGTACGGGGTTGAGGTAAGCGAAAAGGCCGCCAGCGTAGTAGAAAAGCACACCCAGGTGGTACTAGCGGTAAAACCTCAGGGGGTAGATAGCGCCCTGCGCCCAGTAGCGGAATGCTTTAGTGCCGAGCACTGCCTGATTTCGATTCTGGCGGGGGTCTCCACCGCACGCTTGGAAGCACTCATCGATGGACAGGTGCGGGTGATCCGTGCGATGCCCAACACCCCAGCGCTTATCGGTGCCGGAGCCGCTGGCATTTGCCGTGGACGCTATGCGACCACAGTGGATGAAGCCTTTGCCCTGCAGTTGTTTGGAGCCGTTGGATGTGTCGAAGTGGTGAGTGAGGCGATGCTCGATGCGGTGACCGGAGTTTCCGGCAGTGGTCCAGCCTACGTGTACATGCTGATTGAAGCGATGGCCGACGGCGGCGTGCTGGAGGGTCTGACCCGCGATACCGCCCTGAGCCTTGCGGCGCATACCGTAGCCGGTGCAGCGCAGATGGTGGCACAAGGGCAGGGACATCCAGCGCTGCTGCGCGAAAAGGTATGCAGCCCAGCGGGCACCACGGTTGCCGCAGTGCACACCCTGGAGCAGGGGAATTTTCGCGCCACGGTGATGGATGCTGTTGGCGCTGCAACCAAGCGCGCACGCGAACTGGGTTAGCCTTTGTCGGCTGGGTGCGGCTAAACTACTAACCACGATTCAACCCTCCTGCGTTTTGCTCTAGTCTGCGCCTGCTTAGCTTTCTTCCGATTCTTCCTGGCCAACCGGTTGCATCTCTGCGGCATTAACCTCAAGGGGGGAGAACTCGTTAAAACTCAGGATCCCATTTAACACATCGGGAATGATGGATAAGGGCCCGTACTGATCCAACCTGATCTGTTCATGCGCATTTTCAAGGTGGATTTCAACCTTTTCCTTAATAAGGCGGTGCACATTTATCTTGGGGTTGCTCTCGTGCTCTGTCATGACAAAGCTGCTGAGCTCAGCGCGCACATTCTTATCCATCTGTTCGAGAATCTCCAGACGCTCAAGGAGAATCTCCAGGCGTTTGCTGTGTGCGCTGTTCTCGCTCGCAGCTGCCTTTTGTTCCAGCGGACCGACGCAGCGCCGAATAAATTCATTCTGCTTTTTTATGCTCCGCTTTTGCGCTTTTAAAAACGCTAGCCGATCACCCTCGGGGAAATAGACTCCAGAAGTCAGGAGGGTTGGCGCGCCAGCGGCAGCGCCAATTATTTTGGCCTCGATCCCCTTGAGGGCAATATACTCCCCGCTGCTGATCTGCCCATTTTTTACCATAATCATTCCAGCACTTTTAACCGTGCTGTTGCGAATTTCATTAGCTACGATCACATCGCCCATACACTCGATATGTGCACCATTGATGTAGCGCGCCTCTAGGTTCCCTGCACACTTAACATAGGTATCGTACTGCCCGGAGATCCCACCAACACTGATATCGCCCCCCGACTTAAGATAGCAGGAGCCAACGGTCCCCTTCACGGTGATGTCTTTATCGGAGCTAATATCGAAATCATCAAGGACATCGCCGCTTATATTGACATTACCGGGGAAGCTAATGTTGCCCACATGCAGATCCACATCACCGTGAATATTGTAGTCTTCACTTACGGATATGGTCCCGTCGCTAAATTCAGCCCGCCCAGAGATGTCCGACACCACCTCATTGGCGTCATTGAGATGCACCCCTGCACCCATCCTTACATTGGCCGGGGTACCCGGCTCCCCCTTCAGGGTTCGCCCAGTAACCGTGACTGAGTCATTCCCCGGCTGCGGCGGATGCAGCATCGCCACCTTTTGGAGGGGCTGGATGCAGGTAAACAAATCGAGGGTATACAGGTCGATTCTGCCATGTTCATCTTCGACAAATTCCTGCATCCCGTCTAGACCGGCGCCCAGGCGCACTTTGAGCTCAAGCCAACCATCTGCGCCCGGGGTTGCTGGCTCAGTGTGAGCCACCGCGACATGTTCAACCATCTTCCCTTCACAGGCCAGAACACACAACCGCTTGATCTGCGCCATATCGATCCCCTCGGTGATCCTGGCATCCTTCATACGCGTGATAATCTGATCTGGTTCAATCAAGCCTTCACCGGCATTTTTGGGCGCAACACTGGCCAGGCACTGCATTTCATCTGCAGACAGCACCAACTGCAGGGTCCAAGCGTCTGTCTCCTCTAAATGGACAATCTCTCCATCGACCGGAGTAAACGAGGTCTGCGGTACGGTTTGTTCCTGAGGCTCAGGAGTATTTTTCTTCCTGTCTGGCATAGACATTTTCCCGCTAAAGAATCGTTATCCACGTAGACCCGTTGCCTGAAACTGAATCTAACCGGAGGCCGAAGAAGTCCCCCTCTGGAGATCTCTTCAACACTGTAACCTTAAACATGTAATTTCTTTCTTACGCGCCAAACCGTGAGCTCAACGGGCTATTCTCAGCCTCATGAAATAGCTCAGAATGGCCATAGAGTATACAGTTGCGTACTGGTATCGACAACAACGGCGCCTTCTATTAGTGTTTCGCGCATTAATTTAATCTACTTACTTAGTATGGTTTATTTTTTAGCCCCATTGGCGTTATGCAAAAATGCAGTAAAATCCTCTGCGCTCAAAGGTTTACTATACAAAAAACCTTGTGCAGCGAAACATGAAGCCTCTAGCAGAAAATCCTGCTGGGCTACGTTTTCGACCCCTTCCGCAATTACATTGAGATTAAGCTGATGGGCAAGATTAATAATAGCGCGCGGGATGGTGTCTGCCCCCTGCTCCATCGCTTCGCCGATGTTGTTCACAAATGAGCGATCAATTTTGAGTTTATTGATGGGGAAACGGTGCAGATGTCCAAGGGATGAATATCCGGTACCAAAATCATCGATAGAGAGGGAGACCCCCCCCCGACTAAGGCGGCGCATTTGCGATATGGCCAGGGCGGTGTCGCGCATCAGAGAGGTTTCGGTTATTTCGACTTCGAGGGTTTTGGGGCTAAGTTTATGCTGCGCCATCGTGTGCAAAATATTTGCGGCTAAATGGTTGTTCTGCAATTGTAGGGGAGAAACGTTGACCGCGATGGTTAGGTCCGCATAACCCTGCCGTTGCCATATGCTGACCTGACTGCATGCTTCATCGAGAACCCAAGCGCCGATTTCATGAATCGCGCCAATCTCTTCGGCTAACTCAATAAATTCAACCGGAGGCACCATCCCCCGCTCTGGATGGTGCCAGCGCAACAGGGCTTCGCATCCAAGAACTCGACCATTACGCATATCGACCTGGGGCTGATAGTGTAGTATCAATTCGTGTCGCTCCACGGCGCGGCGCAGAGCCCCTTCTAGACTCAGGCGCTGTCTGGCGCGCTGATGCATATCTGAAGTAAAGAACTGATAGCAGTTACGCCCGCGCTCTTTGGCGCGATACATAGCCGTATCCGCGTAGCGAATCAACTGGTCTACATCGTTGCCATCATCTGGTGCGACGCTAATTCCAATGCTGACGGTGGCACTGATTTCAAATCCTTCGATATTGACCGGTTCACCGATACTCTCCACCACCCGGTCCACCACCGCAACTATATCTGAAGTGGTTTTGACACCCTCAATCTGCAGCAAGAACTCATCAGAGCCAAAACGCGACACCAAGGCGTTTTCGCGCAGCACCTTGGTGATACGTCCGGCAAATAGAAGCAGCACCTGATCTCCCACCATATGGCCTAGGGTGTCGTTGATATTTTTGAACAAATCCAAGTCGATGAAGAGCAGCGCCACCTGGGTATTGTTTCGGCTAGCGCGATCGATGGCGGCGCGCAGGCGCTCTGTGGCCAGAGCCCGGTTAGGCAGGCCGGTAAGGTCGTCGTAATATGCACGTCGATGCAAACGCACCTGGGCCTCACGGCGCTCGCTAATGTCGCGAATAATGGCCTGCAACATCCGCTGCTCGCCAGTATTGACCCACCCCGCGCTGACCTCCACTGGGATTACGCTCGAATCGGCGCAGATATGGTTACACTCAAGATTTATCCCATCGCCGCTATCAAGTTGCAAAAGCATGGCCGTCCACTCGGAAGGCTCCACATCACACAGCTCACGCATATGCATGGACCTGAGTTTTTCAATACTGTGGCCATAGGTGTTTAGAGCACGCTCGTTGGCATCGACGATGGCGCCATCTTCATTGCACAGCAAGATAATGTCGTTGGCATAACGACTGATGTTGTCAAATCGCTGTGACAACGTATGGTGTTCGCGGTCGCGCAGGAGAATATGGGTGCGATAGTGATGTGCATACTGGCTCCATCTCATCCACAGAATAAGCCCCACCATGAGGGCCATACCCCCCCCTGCCCCACAGAGATATGCAGCCGTGCGTTTCAGGGGGGCCAGAACTTCGCGCTGATCTATTTTTGTCACTAGAATCCACGGGGTATCCGCAACCGGAGCTACCCACGCAAAAATCTGCGCATCTTTGTAATCTTGACCCACGATAAAGCCTTCGTGCCCGGCCTTAACCAAATTGCCAATCACAGGCTTATTCTCTGCTGGCACTGTCGGCAGAAGAGAGCTTTTTGCGAGAAACTTTGGCCTGCTCAAGCGGATAATCGCGTCACCATGGCGCCGAATAAGCACGGCCTCAGCGGTCTCATGCGGCAAGGGCCAGGTCTCCAGAAGTGGCATAAGGAATACTTCTGGACTTATGATAAACACCATCAAGGCTGAAAACGTATGCTGTCCGTATTTCAGCTCAAGGGGCAGGAACAGATTCATGTGCTGATGGGTTGCTTCCGTTGCATTTTTAGGGAGGTAGATGGATGAAAACAGTGGCTCACGCCGTTGAAGGCTGAGACGAACATCCTCGGCGTCAATATCCGTGGGAGCAGGAGAGAGGTGATTCTCGTCCGCGGATATATCCATCCACGCGAGGGGAGTTCCACGGTCATCCGTCACAATCGCGGCGTGGTACTCTAGGTTCTGTTTCAAGGATTGCAGGACCCTTCTAACCTTGGCACCGGCATCTTGTGCATCCACAGATGCAATCCCCGCATGAGCCGCCAGTAAGCGCCCTGTATTAGAACGTAAGATATAATTATCTGCGTGGGTGCGTGCCATGGTTATGTGCTGGTTACGCCAGTAGGCAATCTGCTGGCTGTAGAGCGCATGCACCACTTGCAAATTTTCCTTGGCGGTGTCGATTTCAATGCGGCGTTGGTGGCGGTAAAGCATAACCCCCACAACTATGATCAGAGCGCAAAACACACAAAAAGCCACGCAAGCTAGGCGTATACTACTGCGCAAGTTGGTTTCGGTTTCCTGCATTTCTCTAATCCCGCTGAGGGCAAAAGTCCATATTTAACATGCGCCACAGAGAAAAGAGGGCATCTGCACCCCGCTATCCCGGCGACAAATCTCTTTATGAAGGTACAATTTAACATTAATCTAGCGGCTGCGTCTAGATGCTATGCTCAGACTGTAGCTGAATTTCTCCCACGTTGCCAGCGCAGGAAAAGCCCTTCAGCGCACTCACTGCTAATCAGCAGAAAAATAGCCAGCCCTATTCCCGACACCGCCGGAGCCACCAGTGGCAGAAACATCCAGCACACCAGTAGATAGACAAACTTCAATATCGTCGCCTGCCCCAGCACCAAGGTCTGGCCGCTGCCGGTGAAGTGAGCCCGCAGAATATTGGTGGCGCCGTAAAACAGCGGGAAAACCGCACACCAAGCCATCGGTGCCACAATGTACAAGCGCAAATCATCGGCTATCCCCAGCACCTGCTTCAGAATGAGATCATTCAGCGGAAAGGCCAGAAGCAGCACCAACACCGCCATCACCACACACGTGTAGTAAAAAAACCGTACCAACATTTCATAGTCCGCAGCGCTATCCACCATGGCGAGGTAGACCTGCTGCAGGTTGCGCATGGGGCCGGCGAGCATAAACATTATAGCTCGAATCACCCCAAAGGCCGCCAACGCCAGAGTGGCATCGGGCAAGCGACTGATGATGGCGCTGATCACCACTGGGATGGTTTGCTGCAGGCCGGAAGAAAGTGCCACCGGCAGGGCGAAGCACAGCACCTTCAGTGGGGTCTTTTCGAGATCTGTCGCCAGATTATCCTTGCGTCCCGGCACAGTACCGCGATTGCGATACGCCATCGCCCCCATCACCACACTCTCTACCGCCACACATGCCACCAGGGCAAAAGCACCGAGCTGAGCTCCGTCGAACCAGCGCCTACCCCACACAATAAACCCCAGCAGGGCTGCTACGCGCACTCCGGTGGCGATGGAAACCAAGATGGTGCGGTGCGAGCGGATCACTAGTCCCTGAAAGAGTCCACGAAAACCGGTAAAAAACGGGAGCAGCGCCATCAGCGCAATCGCCTCTCTGGCCGAGTGCGCAACGTCGGCTTCAACCCCGAGCACCGTGAGCAACAGAAAATCTCCAAACCAAGTATAAGCGATGAGGTTCAGCATTAGCGAGACGAACAGGGCGATGATAACCACAAAGATTATCATACTGCGAAACGAGCGGGGACCACACACCACCGCAAGAGTGATAGTGTGATTTTGATATGATGGCGAAGCAAACAGCAGATGCACCACCATCGCCACCGAAAATGACGCGAGGGCAAGAACGTAGTCATCCAACCGCGCCATAAAACTATTGATGATAGAGTGCGACACGCTCATAAGTTGAACGTTTAGAACCAGCGGGAGGAAAAATAGGCTGATCCGTTTCATGCTCAACTGCGGTTGGGTTGCTGGCAAAGTATTCATCGCCAACCCTGGCTGTGCGTAAACCACCTACGCATCATACCCCGCCTCCGAACAGGCCCAGCCCGAAGAGATCCACCATCCAGGCCCACAATCCTGCCTCTTCAATCTTAAAGTACAGCACTATGGCCACTGCCAGCGGAGATACGTAGCGAATCAGCCAGTGCCATACCGGATAAACCCAGGGCGCGCCTCCGGCTACCAGCTCTTCCTTTTCGGCACCCCCCCGCCAGAACCAACCAACGTAGAGAGCAATGAGCAACCCAGCGATGGGGAGCAAATAGTTGGAGGAGATCAAGTCGACGGAATCAAAAAAGTTGCGCTCACCGATAAAGGTAATATCAGCCATGACGTTGCAGGAAAGCGCCGTCGGAATCCCCACCGCGAATGCCAGCGCTCCAATGGTTAGAGTCGCTTTTTCGCGTGACCAACAGCGTTCATCAATAAAATAGGCGATCTGGGCTTCAATTAGCGAGATATTGCTGCTCAGGGCAGCAAAAGCTAGGAGCAGAAAAAACATGATGGAGAGCACATGCCCTCCAGGGACTTGAGAGAACACCACCGGTATCGTCTGGAAAATCAGGCCCGGCCCGGCTCCTGCCTCTAGCCCTACGGAAAACACAATGGGGAAGATTGCCAGCCCCGCCATCAGAGCGATCATGGTGTCAAGGAAAGCCACTCGAATACTGGCGCCAAACAGGTTTTCGTCACGATTTAGATAGGAGCCATAAGTGATCATAGCTGCCATCCCCAGCGACAGGGTGAAAAATGCGTGCCCCATGGCTTCAAGGACAGAGCTAGGAGTTAATTGCGCGAAATCGGGGCGGAACATGAACACAAAGCCTTGGCGTGCGCCAGAGCTGAGCATGCCGTTGATGAGCAGCAAGGTGAGAAGCACCAGCAGAAGCGGCATCAGGATTTTGCTCCAGCGCTCTATCCCCTTTTGCACCCCGCCAACAACCACCCCCATGCATAGCAGCATAAAGATCAGGTGCCAAAATGACTGGCGACCGCCATCGGCGAGCAACCCAGCGAACATCCCTTCGATGGCAGCAGCGGATTCACCTTTGAAGCTGCCCATTGTAGCGCGAAAAACATAATCGATGGTCCAACCTGCCACCACCGAATAGTAGGAGCTGATGATAAACGCTGCCGCAATGCTGATCCAGCCCGGACTATGCCACCAACGGCGCTTGGGTTCGAGGAGCACAAACGCCCCCACTGCATCTCTGCGCGTATGCCGTCCAATCATCAGTTCCGCCATCATGATGGGTAGCCCCACAATGGCGATACACACTAGGTACACCAGTACAAATGCGCCGCCGCCGTTTGCCCCAGTGATGTACGGGAACTTCCATATATTGCCAAGCCCAACGGCACTCCCCGCGGCCGCCAGTACAAACCCCATACGCGAAGCCCAAAGGGCGCGGGAAGGTGAGCACCCATTTCGCTCAGTCATTATACCTCGCGTTCCCCAAAGATCGCACTACCCACCCGCACTAGGGTCGCCCCCTCTTCAATGGCGACTTCAAAATCGTGGCTCATTCCCATCGAGAGCGTATCCATCGAGACCCCCGGCAAATGTAGCGCTGCAAGTTGTTCAGACAATTCACGTAACTGACGAAACCAAGGGCGCACATCTTCAGGATCTTCGGCATAAGGAGGCAGGGTCATCAATCCCCGCAGACGGACATGGGACAGGGTAGCTAGTTGTTCTGCTAGTTGCTGTACCTTGTCCGGGGCAACGCCGGCTTTGCTTTGTTCTCCGGCCAGATTAACTTGAATCAGAACATCAATTCTGGCGTCAAGTTTGCGCCACTGTTTGTTGAGCTCCTGCGCTAGGCTGAAGCGATCCACCGCATGGATCATCGCCACCTGTCCGCGCAGATATTTAACCTTATTAGACTGCAATGCGCCTATAAAATGCCAGCTAACCTGCCTCTTGACTTCAGGGCTTTTATCACAGAGCTCCTGTACATAGCTCTCCCCGAACAGGCGTTGTCCGGTTTGTGCTGCAATATCAATTGTACGCGCGGATTTTTTCTTCGAGACCGCAATCAGCTCCACCTCTGCCGGATTGCGCCCACTGCGAACACAGGCGGCATCCATGCGTTGTCGAATGTGATTCAGGCGCTGAGCCATAGACATTTCATTTGTAGAAGTTTCCATCTTCGTCTCCGCCTGATTTATCCAATTAAAGTAGGGGCGGAATCTATTTCCGCCCGCTCCTCGAGATCGCAGGTCCTATCGATGCGGGTCGATATGGAATCGGCCCCTACCTAAAGTATTTAACAAAGAGTCGGCGCGCCATCCCCTCCGGCAGCTCCCGAAACACAAACATATTACGTGGCGTCAAACATCCGATGCGCCCCCAGCTCTTCCAAATCCATGAGTAATTCACTCAGGGGCAGCCCCACCACGCTAGTATAACTACCGTTGATGGCGCTAACCATGAAAGCGCCCAAGCCCTGGATCGCATAAGCACCGGCCTTATCTGCCGGTTCACCCGAAGCAATGTACCCCTCAATCTCGTGCTCTGTCAACGCGCGCACCTGAACCTCGGTGCTAACACAACACTGTTTCCAACCCTTATTCTGTCCGTCGTAGATTGCATAGGCCGAGAGCACTTCGTGGGTGGTGCCGGAAAGACGCCGCAGCATTTGTGCAGCAAGGGTGTCATCCTCAGGCTTGCCCATGATGACACCGCCACACACCACGATGGTGTCACTGCCGATAAACCAACGCCCAGAAGTAGGATGGCGCTGCGCCACCTCCAGCGCCTTATCGCGGCTAAGACGCACCACAAAGGCCTCGGGTGTTTCCGTACCGTGTGCCTGCTCATCCACATCTGCAGGAATCACCTGAAAACGCACCCCCATGCGCTGGAGCATTTCGCGCCGCCGTGGAGATGCCGAAGCCAGTACAATTCCACTTCTTTCCTTGCATTCACTACTCATTGGTTTCTTCCTCGGTGGGATGGCTCTCTTCCATTTTCATCGGCGTATTTTGCACCCGTATCCCCACGCTCTGCAGCCACTCTTCCCAGGCCTGCAGCGCTCGCTGTGCTTGCGCCAGTCGCCGCAGGGCCCGTTTCATCCTCGACACCTCCAGCGGTGGAAACAGTCCGTAGTTCACATTGCTGGGCTGAAAGTGCTGTGGATCGCTGTGGCGCAGGTGACCAAGGATGGCGCCACAGGCGGTGGTTTCCGGCGGCAAAGGGAGGCTTTCGCCGCGCACATAGGCGCTGGCCAGCAGACCAGCGACAAAACCGCATGCGGCAGATTCTACATAACCTTCTACCCCGGTTATCTGCCCAGCAAAGAAGATGCGCGGATCATCGTTGAGCTGCAAGGACGGGCTCAGACAGCGGGGCGCATTGATGAATGTATTGCGATGCACACTCCCTAGACGGCTAAATTCAGCGTGCTCGAGCGCAGGGATGGTGCGGAAGATGCGCTTCTGTTCCGGATAGGTAAGCTTGGTCTGAAAACCCACTAGATTGTAGTGCGTAGCAGCACGATTATCTTGGCGTAACTGCACCACCGCATAAGGCTCATATCCAGTGCGGGGATCGGGCAGACCCACTGGCTTCAGCGGGCCAAAAGCCAAGGTACGTTCACCGCGCCGCGCCATTTCCTCGATGGGCATACAACCCTCGAAGTGAAGCATGTTCTCAAAGTTGCGCGCTTCCACTTTATCCGCCGCCAGTAGCTCAGCCACAAACGTCTCATACTGCTCTTTATTCATAGGGCAGTTGAGGTAGTCCGCTGTCCCCTTATCGTAGCGCGAGGCGCGCCAAGCCACCGAAAAATCGATGGAGTTGACGCTGATAACCGGGGCAATGGCATCATAAAAATACAGATCTTCTGCTGACGTAAGCTGCGCGATCTGCTCCGCCAGCGCATCTGAAGTCAATGGACCGGTAGCCACAATAACCACACCGGTTTCAGGGAGGCGGAGAACCTCGATGCGTTCTAGCTCGATCAGTGGGTGTTCCTGAATGGCGCGGGTAATAAACGCGCTGAAGGCCGCCCGATCTACCGCGAGGGCTCCACCCGCAGGAACTGCCGTTGCATCAGCTGCCTGCATAAACAATGCTCCGGCGCGGCGCAATTCCTCCTTCATGCAGCCGACGGCGTTACCCATCCCCGCCCCGCGCAAGCTGTTGGAACACACCAACTCCGCCAGAGTTTCGAGCTCATGCGCTGGGGAGTAGCGCAGCGGCTTCATTTCCAGCAACCTTACCTGCACCCCACGCTGCGCTGCCTGCCATGCGGCCTCACATCCGGCCAGTCCCGCGCCGATGATGGTCAGCTGCGGGGATATTTTTTTGGAACTCTGCTCCTGCATATCTTTTGCATCCCGTCTGGTTGCTTACTTTTACTCAGGTATAACGCAAAGGGGCCATGCCACTATATGTGCAGCACGGCCCCGCTGGAATTTCGCTTATATTCTTGTTTGCTGATCTTGGCTGCTGGTGCTGTTTGCTCTATTCCTCATCACCAGCAGATGATGGTTCTGTTGCGGTTACGCTAGAAGTTTTTTTGGCCACCTTCTTTTTAACCGCCGGCTTCGGGGCGGCTGGCTTTTCTTCTCCTTCAGCTTTGGTAGTCGCTTTTTTAACTGCCGGCTTTTTAACTGCCGACTTTTTTGCTGCTGCCGTTTCTACTGTCGCCTTTTTGGCGGCGGGTTTTTTTGCTGCCGGTTTTTTGGCGGCGGTGGCCTTCTTTTCCGGCTCCACCAGCACCTGCACGAAGTCACATTCTTTCTGCGCGCACTTGCGCACCGTACCATCACGCTTGGTGGTCTTCTCTACCGTCAGCGGAAAACCGCAGGTGGGGCAAGGCTGCTCTAGTGGCATATCCCACAGGGCGTATTTACACTTGGGATAGCGATTACAGGAGTAGAATATTTTACCGTAGCGACTCTTCTTCTCCATCAGCTCGCCATCATCGCAGTCGGGACACTTGATTCCAAGAGCTTTAGGCTTCACCAGCGGCTGAATATTTTTGCAGTCGGGATAGCCACTGCAGGCCAGAAATTTGCCATAGCGCCCCATTTTGATCACCATCGGCGCGCTACATTTGTCACATTTTTCGTCAGTGACTTCGGGCTCTTCTCTGGCGCTACCATCCAAAGGCTCGGTATGACGGCAGTCAGGGAATCCACTGCAGGCCAGGAACTTCCCGCTCCGCCCTAACTTTACCACTAACGCCTTGTCACATTCAGGACAGATCTTGTCTGTCTCCTCCGTGGTAACATCAGCCTTGCTGATTGAGGCATCCTTCTCCTTAAGCAGGGTAACGAAAGGATCCCAGAATGATTTGAGCAAGGGCTTCCACTGCTGCTCCCCGCGCGATACCGCATCCAGATCTTCTTCAAATTTGGCGGTAAAATCGTAGTCCACATATTTACTAAAGTGATTGGAAAGCAGATCACTGACCACCAACCCCACATCCTCAGCGTAAAAGGCGCGTTTTTCCATCCGCACATAGCGCCGGGTCACTAGGGTGTTCATGATGGACGCATAGGTAGAAGGGCGCCCGATGCCGTAAGCTTCGAGGGTTTTTACCAAACTCGCCTCTGTATAGCGCGGGGGTGGCTGGGTGAAGTGCTGATTGGGGAGCACCTCGCTGCACTGGATTACTTCATTTTCTTCCAGTGGCGGCAGCATCCCCTCCGGCTCTTCGTCCGTCTCTATATCAGTGCCCTCGATGTAGAGCTTCATGAAGCCGGGGAAACGCAGCACCTGCCCAGTAGCGCGGAAGGTATAGACGTGCCCATCCCCCTCCTCTGCCAGGGTGGAGATATCCACCGTGGTAGCATCAAGACGAGCCATGGCCATCTGTGAAGCAAGGGTACGCTGCCACACCAGGCGGTAAAGTTTATATTGATCGGAGCTCAGGCTCCCCTTAATTTTATCCGGATGATTCGCCAGAGAGGTGGGGCGCACCGCCTCATGCGCTTCCTGCGCATTCTTAGCCTTATTCTTGAAATACCGGGGCTTGCTCAGGGCGTATTCTTCCCCGAACATAGCGGTAATCTGCTCACGCGCTTCAGTCAGCGCTATCTCCGACAGCGCCACCGAGTCGGTACGCATGTAGGTAATAAGCCCCTCGGCGCCGGAACCGATGTCAATCCCCTCGTAGAGCTTTTGCGCCACGCTCATGGTCTTACGCGCGGAAAAGCCCAACTTGCGGCTGGCCTCCTGCTGCAGGGTACTGGTGGTGAACGGCGGCGCAGGCGAGCGCTTCTTCTCCTTGCACTGCACCGAACCAACCTTGAGCGCACGCGCGGTGATGGCGTCTACATATTCCTTGGCCTGTTCTGCGGTGCTAATATCAAACTTTTTAAGTTTCTTCTCATCCACCGAATACAGGTAGGCATTAAAGTTCTTCTCCTGCTGGCTGAGCAGAGAAGCATCGATGCTCCAGTACTCTCTGGGCTTGAACTCTCCGATCTCTTTCTCGCGCTCACAGACTAGGCGTAACGCTACCGACTGCACCCGCCCTGCGGAGAGCCCGTAGCGGATTTTTTTCCACAAAAATGGGGACAGGGTGAAGCCATACAGGTAATCAAGGATGGAGCGCGCCTGCTGAGCGTTAACCAGATTGGTGGCTATTTTATGGGGCTTGGCCACCGCTTCGAGGATAGCCGACTTGGTGATCTCGTGAAAGGTAACCCGCTTGACTACAGGTTTCTTGCTCGATTCGGGAATATTCAGCGCCTGGAGCAAGTGCCAAGCGATCGCCTCCCCCTCACGGTCGAGGTCAGTGGCGAGGATCAGTTCATCGCACTTTGCCACCTCACGCTTCAGCGCCTCTATGTGTTTTTCACTCTCGGGCAGAATCTGATATTTAGGTACAAACCCGGCGTCTACATCAACCGAACCCGGTTTGCTCGGCAGAGCGCGCACGTGTCCGTATGAGGCCAGAACCTTGTAATCTTTGCCCAGAAATTTTTCGATGGTTTTGGATTTAGCTGGTGATTCCACTATTACCAGTGAGCGTGCCATGGTGTTCCTTGCGTAAGATATCGGTAGTGCAGATATAAAAAAGGCTGCAGAGTTGCAGCCGAGCGATCAACTTAATGATAGAGTTTGTACCAGTCTTCCGCTGCGATGCAGTCAATCTGGCGCTTACCGTGCTGATTTTCAGCAAACATGGCCATTGTCACCATGTGTTTTATGTCGCGAAGACTCAGCATGTCCCGCTCATGATAGCAGGCGCGCAGAATGACCTCTTCGGCCAACTCCGTGCTGATAAGTCCCTGCTGTAACAGGCGAACGAGATAACCGCGCGCGTGCTTGCTCAGTAGCTTTTCTTCCTGCGGCGCAAACACCCGCAACGGTGCGGGGGCGGCCTCTACATGCAGACCTTCATCCGGCTCCAGGGTAACGGCATCTATCCACCCAAAGGCTGCTTCTATTTCATCCTGACGAAATCCGGCTGAGAGCAGACTTTCGACAATCTGCTCTTCGCTGGAAAAATCGTCGTCGCTTAAAAAGCTGGTGGCGATGATCCCGACGATGCGCAAAATGCGTTCGCTTACAACAGTCATAAACCTCTGTCAGTCATAAACCTCTGCAGGTAGAAAATGTCTGTAATTCTAAGGTGTCAGGTGCGGATGTAGCGCCCTCCAGGCAGGGCAGTTATGCACCCGTGCAGCTCCAAGTGCAGAACGATAGACGAAACATCCATGGGTGTCAAGCCACTTTCCCCGGCGATTTCATCTAGGTGCAAGGGGTCAGAACCCAGCAGGGTATAGACCTTTTTCTCCGCAGAATTAAGGCTATCAAGCAACGCATCCAACACAATTGCTGTGGCGCTGATTCTTTTATTCTGTTCTGACACACCTTCTGATGCAACCGCAGACGGCGCAAACAAGGAGCGCTGTTCAGGCATCGAGGTGGCGCTTGAAGGCAAGGCAACGCCAGAGGAGTGCGGATAGCGCGCGTACGCATCGAGCACATCCTGGACACACGTAACCATCGTAGCTCCGTCCTTAAGCAGTTGCAGGGTGCCACCGCTGGCAGGACTGTACACCGAACCGGGCACAGCAAACACATCGCGCCCATGTTCTAAGGCAAAATCCGCGGTTATCAGGGAACCGCTGCGCGCAGCAGCCTCGACCACGACAACCCCAAGACTAAGGGCGCTGATGATGCGATTGCGCCCCGGGAAATGATGTGCCATGGGTTCGCACCCCGGGGGATATTCGGAGATAAGGGTTCCACACGTGCTAATGGCCTCATATAAATAGGCGTTGGAGCGCGGGTAGACCACATCGATGCCGCCGCCGAGCACCCCCATAGCCACGTTACCATCAGTGCTATCTGCGTCAGCAGCACTATCCGGCCTCGAAACACTGAGTGCCCCTTCGTGGGCGGCGCCATCAATTCCACTCGCCAGACCACTGACCACACAGAAACCGGCGCGCACCAACCCCGCACCGAGCTCCTTGGCCATCCGTTTCCCATCCCGGGTAGCGCGACGCGAACCCACAATAGCGATACACGGGCGCGTGCTGAATTCGCCTCGAATATACAGCAGCGCCGGCGGGTCACTGATTTGGCGCAGCTCGTGCGGGTATGCAGGGTCAGTCAGGCTAAGTAACCTGATCTCGTTCTGCTGTATATAAGTAGCCGCCCGAAGTACCATTGGGTCGTCCGCAGGGAGCAGGGTCTCAAAACGCGGAGCACTAATCTTGGCCTGCTGCTGCCAATGAGTGCGCGGGTGTTCAACAATAGCCGCTGGAGACGGGTAATACCCCAGCAGCTTTATCAGGGTAGCGCGCCCGAGTCCGGGGGTCAGATTGAGACGCAGCAACGCAAGTTGATCGGCAGTTATGTCAGGCTTTCGCATCCTTTGCATATGTCTGCTTAATCTGCCCCTGTATTGTTGTAGTTAATCTGCTAGGCGCCTCTGCCAGCACCATCTCTGCTGCGCCCATCCTGCTTGTCTAGCACTATTCTATCTCGGTATAAACCATATCTCCGCGCACTACCGGCTCTGTCCCCTTGAGTAGCAGCGCTGCGGATGTCGCTGCACCGGTTTTCACCACCACAGCCCGCCCTAAAAGAGTGTCAGGTAAGGTCACATTTTTGGTTTGCAACGCGTGTTTACTCGCAGCACGGGGGCGTACAATGGTGAGCATGTTCCCCACTTCTAAGCCGGTATTTTCCCCCATATCTACATAGAAAATATCTCCCTGAGCCAGCGAAAGCTGACCCTGCTGCCCAGTAATTACGCTGCCGCTATGCACTGCAGCGGCGCGACGCAGAACGATGTCTTGCTGCGGCTCTGTGCGCGAAAGAAGGACATTCCCCCGTTCTATCTCCTGCCTAACCTTGGTTATAACCCCGGAATAAACCTGAGCATGGGCTCCTTCGAGTTCGAGAGTTCCCACCCAGATGGTCTTGTGCCCAAGCTTCGCACCCGTACGCGGGTGGGTAACAACCTCACTCAATTTAAACAAGTCGTAGATGCTGCCGAGCTGGGTTTGATCGCCCTTCATCTGCACAAAAACGCTGTCCCCTTTGGTCATAAGGATGCGATTATCGACCGTATCCACGATCATGCCGCTATCCTGCAGTTCTGCCTCGCTGATGAAGCCGTGCAGGTCAGCATTGGTGGGTATGCTGATCTCCTCCTGCGGCACTGGGAGTTCCCCCATTGCTTCCATATCCGCCGCTACCGGCGCTTCTGTCCCTGCAGGATAATTGGGGTGTAGTTCTATACGCCCATCATAAATTGCGACTTTTTGTCCTGGATATATGACGTGAGGATTGCGAATAAAGGGATTATTGGCCCATAGATTTGGCCAGTACCAAGGGTCGGTTATGAACCGCTCGGAGATCCCCCACAGGGTGTCTCCTTTTTTAATAGTATAGATATATGGGGCCTTGGGTGGAGTCGCTGTCGCAGTTCTTTGCTCTGCGGCCTGTACGTCAGGAAGCGTCATGCACGCAATGGCAGGCAACAAAACCAAGCAGGCCGCCTTTTTAATTACTTTAAGTATATCCATTCTTGCATTCTCCTTTTAGTTTAAACGCCCGGAATTAAGGACGGTCGCCGCCTGCGTTGCTGCTTCGGTTTTGGGATAGTTGCGTTGCACATCTTCAAGGATGGTGCGCGCCCCCAGCTTATCTCCCTGTTGCAGCAGGATGACTCCCTGCTTTAAACGCGCAAAAGGCACCTTGGAGCCGTGGGGATCAAACTCGATTACAGCGGCAAACGCTTTCTGCGCTTCAGGATAAAGCCCCTGGGCTAAACTAGCTTCTCCCTGCCAGAAGCGTGCGTTGGCTACATAGTCATTGTCGGGGAAAGAGGTGGCGAAGGTCTCAAACAGTTCCTGCGCCTGAGCGTGTTTACCTGTGGTGTAGGCCGCAAACGCCCTGCGGTATATTTCCGTCGGGGTCTGCGTCTTTGCTAGTGTCCCTGCAGCATCAGCAGTGTCTATGCGATCCTGCGGTCGGCGCATGATGACATCGTCGGCGTTGCGCGCACCACGAGCGTTGGTAGCGGCCGCGCGTATCTGCGCTACTTCCGCCAGAACCGCGTCCATCCGCTCCATAAGGTCGGCGTCATGTTCTTCCTGCTGACGCTGTGCCGCACTCATGGTAGCCAACTGTTGCTCTATCGCCGTAATCCGTAATTGCTGCTTTTCTACCTGATATTCCAGTGGGCCCGAAAGAGCAGGTCGGTGTGACCCCGCAGGACCTGTAGCACAGCCTGATACCACCAGCGCGGCTATAAAAACATGGAACACACCTGCACTGCGCAGCACTGCACGCACCGTTCTTTCTGTTCCTGCGTTCATAAGGCGTTTAGTCCTCCACTAAAAAAACATTGTCTGCCGCGTAAAGAGCCAATGATAACAGCTATAATATAATAAGTGGTAGCTATCAGACACAATGGACTGTTGGCGCTCGGGGTATTTTTGCGCCCGTTCGGTGCGCGTTCGCCACTTATTACAATATTGAAGACTCAAAGCACCTATCGCATATAAACCATCAACTCAATAGCGCAGAGCATTTACTCTGAAACTCTTAAAACCATTCCGCTCTAATGTCAAGCGCTCCTGTCCAATGTAAAAAGTTGGTAACTCCGGGTGCGTCCACGAAAAAGCGTGGAAGTGAATACGTGGATCAAGGCTGAAATGGAACAAATTGCATTTCGATCCAGTTTTAACGTATGGTAACTCCCACTTTATTCCTACCTGCACCGACAGGGGGTTTTTACGCCCTGCCAAACGCAAAAAGCCCTACGTGAGGAAACTGTACGATGCCCAAAATCCCTGAACTGCTGGCGCCAGCCGGTGACATTGACAAACTCAAAGTAGCTCTGGACTACGGTGCCGATGCTGTATATCTCGGTGGCGAAATGTTCGGCCTACGCGCCCAAGCTGGGAATTTCAACCTAGAACAACTGCGCTGCGCCATCGCTGAAACCCACGCGCGAAATAAAAAACTTTACCTTACCCTGAATGCCTATCTACCTCAGAACCAGATGCACGTGCTGGACAGCTACCTTGAAGAACTGCGCGCCCTGAATATCGATGCGTATATCGTTTCCGACCCTGGAGTACTTAGTCGGGTCAAAACGGTGGACCCGCACCGCGAACTCCACCTCTCTACCCAAGCCAACACCATGAACGCCGCTGCATGTACCTTCTGGCAGCAGCAGGGGGTGGAACGCGTTAATCTCGGACGGGAGTTGACGCTGGAAGATATCCGCGCTATTCGCCAAAACACCAGCACTGATTTAGAGGTATTTGTCCATGGCGCCATGTGTATCGCCTATTCGGGACGCTGCCTACTCTCTACCGCCATGACCGGACGCAGCGCCAACAGCGGTGCCTGCGCCCAGCCCTGCCGCTGGAATTATGCTTTGGTGGAAGAGACTAGGCCAAACCAAGCGTTCGGCATAGAAGAAGATGCCGCAGGTACGTATATTATGAATAGTCGTGATCTGTGCCTGCTGGAACACATTCCGGACCTCATCGCTTCTGGGGTGGACAGCCTCAAAATCGAAGGACGCATGAAAACTCTATACTATGTTGCTACGGTAACCAGGGTTTATCGTGCCGCCATCGACGCCATCAAAGCTTGTGGTGCCGACCCTGAACACTATCAGTGCGATCCACTGTGGCGCACTGAACTAGACAAAGTCAGCCATCGCCCCTACACCACCACCTTTTTGTCCTCGGATAACGCTGCAGTCCACAGTGAAGATTCGCGCTATCGGCGCAGCCATGATTTTCTCGGCATCGTCCGTGAGCGGCGCTCTGCCACAGAGTTTCTGGTGGAAGGGCGCAATCGCTTCAGGTGCGGTGATACCATTGAGGTTATCGGGCCGAACATGCGCCAGACAGAAGTAGTCGTAGAAGATGCGCGCACGCAGACAAATGAACCCTGCGCGGTTATCCAGCCCAATGCGCGGGTATGGCTCCATCTCCCCGCCGGTTCTCAGGTAGGGGACATGCTCCGCTGTGAGAAACCTACCCACCAGCACTGGAGCATAACACCTGCTGCGTCAGTCAAGGAGGTACGATGATTTTTGCTCAGGCATATGAAGACGCGCTGTTTCTACCGTTCAATCATACCTGCGTCGCAGAACACTTTGTCCCCGGCACCCCAGACACAGATCCCGGCGGCACCGGAGTCTGGGTGATTCTGCACAACAACCATATATACGTACAGCAGGACGCTGAGGGTATCCGCTTGCCCCAAAGTCCATCCACTACGTTACCGACTGAGATAATCACAGTGGGAACGCAGGCTACAGCGACACATACCTTTTACTGTGGCCAGTGGGACAATCTCCCCTGCAGGGTCTGCTTTCTCCCCACCACTGCGACACCCCCAGCAAATCTTACAGGGCTCACGGGATACAGCCTACGGCGCGAAGAACCAGATCTAGACCTCGCTCTCATCTCCATGGGGGTGCTAGCGAAGCATCTCCACCACTGGCTGGGGAACAGTCGCTTTTGCAGCAGCTGTGGCGCCCCCATGCGCCCCATCCCAGTGACATGGGGGATGGAGTGTTGTGGCTGCGGACAGCACCACTTCCCCCACATCCACCCCTGCGCCATTGTGTTGGTTCAGCGCGAGGATAAACTCCTCCTGACGCGTAAACCCACTTGGGAACCGGGGCGTTACAGCCACTCGGCCGGATTTATGGAACCAGGGGAAAACCTAGAGGAGACCGCCTACCGGGAAGTGCTTGAAGAGACCGGTATCCATATCCGCAATATCCGCTACTGCGGCAGCCAAGCATGGCCGTTTCCATCCCAGCTAATGGCCGGTTTTATAGCTGACTACGCCAGTGGCACTATTCAGATCCAGCGAGATGAACTCGAAGACGCCGCCTGGTTCAGCGCCAGTAAGCTACCCATTCTCCCTTCACGCCGCAGCATCTCGCGCTTTCTTATCGATCTGTGGCTTAAAGAACAAGGGCTGGAGAGTTAGGTTTAAGTAGAGAATTTCATGCATGGCGCGGTAGTGCGCAGGGTGTAAACACGGCTAGCTAGAGATCTTACTCTTGCCCTGTTTCCCCCTTCCTCACAGTAACTCTGTAAAGGTAAAGCCGATTCCAACACGGTTTACGCTGGAATTGTAGTCGATTAGGCTTTCGCCGTAGCCGTTGAAATACTGCATATAACCATTGATGCAATCGGTGATGGGGAAGACCCAACCCAGCTCAACGGCACCCTTGTTGTCACTGTCGCGAAGGTTGTTGCGCAACAACAGTGATAAGGTGTGCTGCTCCCACTTGTACAGCGCCCTTATTTCTCCATAGCCCAGGTAAGCATGAATGTCAGGGTTATCATCCCCTGAAGGACCATCCTTGCTGGACTCGGGGATACGGTACCAAGGCTTGAATATCACCGTTAGGTTGTTACGCTCAAAAAACATCTGCAGATAAACGCGGTTCCAACTGCGCGATTTATCCCCTCCTTGGCCGTTGGACTGATGTACCACCCCGATGCGGTTCATAGTATTGGTAATACCAAACAACTCCAGATCGGTACCCTTACTCAGAAACAATTCTGGTTCGTGATTGGAGTCACGAAATGGGCTCGAGCGGGACTCGTTATACGCTTGCCAGAAGGATAGATTGGTATAGGCCGCCCACAGATCTGCGTCACTGATGACATTGCGCCATACCGCAAATTTTAAACTGAACTGAAATTTAACCTCGACGTTATTAAAGTCGGAGTCAGAAACCCCATGTGGCTCGCCATTGCGCTTGCTGTTATAACTCACTGGCAGGAGATAATTCTCCCGATGGGCAACTAGGCTGAAAGGGCTGCAGCTGAGCTCTTTTTCTTCCTTTATGCGCTGTCCCATCAGCGTCTCGGGCGGTGCAGTTTCAGATGGAGGGGCTTCTACTACGACAACATCAGGGGATGCGTCCGCCGCTAGTTTTTCATCTAACTGCGCCTCGCACCAGACCCGTGCCTGCCCTAGGGTCATGCTGTCCGATTCACCGCTGCGAATCATCTCCAGCACGCATTGCTCTAGCGCAGCTATTTGCACGCCTGCTTCCACCGCGGGACAAAAAAACACTACCGCCCAGAGCAGGCAGCAAGAAGTCAGCCTCAAACGAATATTTTTCACAAGCTCTCTCTATTGATCACCTAGCACCCTGGCCGGTTGCAGGTGGCAGCTACAGGTTTACAAACTCAAGTTGCGGGGTTCAAGACACACAGCCTTAAATTGCCCTTACACCAGAGTGAGTATAACGCAAAAAATCAAGGTCAACCACGGGCGGGGGATTTAAACACACAAAAGCCGCTGCGGGGAGGCATCCGCAGCGGCTTTTGTGTGTTATTCAAGGAAGAAAGGAGGTCAGAGATGAATCACCGCTGTCTGCCACAACAACCGTGTATCTGTTTCTCTGATGGCTGTGACTCTAACAGGACTCTAAAAGGGCAAACAGGTGGAAGTGCGTATTTGTTTGATTCAAAAGTAACGTTAAACAGGTGTTTAAATGCACAGTCGCCCCCGTTCACTCCCACATGCCACGCTGGCTACGGATCGACTCCGCTTCAAGCTTGAGGAACTCCTGCTTATGGGCGAAATCAAAATAGCGATACACCCGCGCCCGCCCCTGGCGTAGCAGTTCTCGATTAAGCATAGTGCCATCTTCGAGCCATACATAGGCGAGCAGGCGGTCATATTTGTCCCGCGGCGGGTCTTCGAGCTCCAGTCGCACCTGACGCCCCTTGAGGGTGCGAATCAAGTGGTGGCGAGTGTCACGCTCACTGCGGCGCAACTGCGCTGCGCTGCGGGCTCCCAGGCGGATAAAATCTCGGTCGCGGCGGCTGTTCTTCTTTTCGGGGCAATCTATCCCTACCAGACGCACTACGCCATAACCATCCACCTTAATGGTGTCACCGTCGTAAACCCAGCTGACCTGACCGCGCAGTTGCTGCTTGTAAGCCGCTGCACCACACAAACTGCATAGCAAGAAAGCCAGCAGCACAATACTCAGCCCTACACGGGCATGGCGCGGCAGCATCCGCATACACCTCTCCTTTTAAACTCAGACAAACAGATTAGCGGAGAGGTAGCGTTCCACCCCGTCGCAGATAATAGTCACCACATTGCAACCTGCATCGAACCCAGCGGCCACCTGTTGAGCCGCTGCAATATTGGCCCCAGAAGAAATTCCAGCGCTTATGCCGTGACGATTCAGCTTAATACAGGTGGAGATGGCCTCTGCATCGGTGATACGCACCACCTTATCAAGCAGTTTGCATTCCAGCACCGCAGGGATAAAACCGAGTTGTGCGCATATCCATGCGAGGCCGATACCGGTATTTCCGCTGGTGGGTTCAACCAGAGCACCGCCAGGCTTAAGCGCTCCCGCAGCCTCGGCGGCACGGATCATACTCAGGGCAATGCGATCCTTAACGCTCCCCCCCGGGTTGGCACTCTCGAGCTTGGCCCAAATCGCGGCCCGCCCGGCGTTTCAAACCCAGCCAAGCGCAGCAGTGGGGTGTTCCCGACAAGTTCAACAAGTGATTCACTCCGGCATTCGCTGTGGCATGGTTGAACTGACGCAGTATCCTTCAGCGTTGGCTTAATTGGCGTTGGTGTCATTGGCGTTCCTCCCTTTTATCGATTTTTTCCTGCAATACTTTAGCAAAGGGTACCACTTCATGCACCTTGTAGCCACACTCGCGCGGCAACTGGCCACCACAGAAAAAAATCCCCTTGGCCGGAAAACTGCGGCAGATATTCAGCCGTTTTTCGTGGTTTAAACAGGTATTGTCGGGTTGGAGCCAGCTGCATTCGAACAGGAGCAGACCGTGGCTGTCGCGTCCCATAATGCTGAAGCGTCCATATCCAGGATGGGTGCGCACCAGCTTTTTGAAGGCGTGCTTCGAACGTAACCAGCGTCTGCCCTGCTGAATCTGAATACGCTGACAACAACTGCCACATTGGCGGCATTGCCCGCTAATCATCAGTTCGCGCCCCTGCAAACGCAGCCGCACATGTCGCAGCCACCCAGCGATGTTCAACATTAAGGACAAACCCGGATGGGCGGAGGTGAAATCATTTCCAGTTTTGCTCCATCCCTAAGCTATATAGAGGTTTAGACGAAATAAAAGACATTTGCTACATCGCACTTGGAAGCCATTCCTACTGATGCGACTAACGCTGTGGTCTTAATCTATACTATGGCGAATGACGCACATCACCTGCTTGGTCTCTCCGTTGGCTTCCCCCTTGGTGCGCAGCACAAATTCCTTCCACGCACTTTCGGCGCTTTCGGCTTCAACCAGTTCTATTTCCATCTTTTTGTTCTGCTGGTAGTGCACTTCAAACGTTTGCATATTCATTACTCTAGAATAAAAAGCCCCATCTGCCAGAATTAGGCAAGATGGGGCTTGAAGGTTAGTTTAATTAATCAGGGAGTAAACACATCCGCCGCAAAATTCTGTGTGGCAAAGTAGTCTTCCATGGTTTCCGCGCGTCGGATTAGCTCCACACTTGAGTCCGTACGCAGCAGGAGCTCCTTGGGGCGCAGGCGCCCATTATACTGGAACCCCATGGCGTGACCATGGGCGCCAGTATCGTGAAACGCCAGCAGATCACCCTCTTCAATCTCCGGAAGCTGACGCTGGATGGCAAATTTGTCGTTATTTTCGCACAATGACCCCACCACATCGTAGGTCTTATTCTTGGGGGCATCTTCCTTACCCACCACATCGATATGGTGATAGGCACCGTACAGCGCCGGACGCATCAGCGCCGACATGCACGCATCCATACCCACATAATCGCGATAGATATGCTTGAAGTTGATTGCCTTTGAAATCAAGCAACCATGTGGTCCGGTCATGAAGCGTCCGCTCTCCATGTACATGTTCGGGGTAAAGCCATTATCACTTTTGAAGGCATCGAACAGGGCGGTGATCTCTAGGGCCATGGTATCGATATCCAGCGGTGCCTTGTCTGGCTCTGCCGGGATCCCGAAACCACCCCCGATATTGATAAACTCTAGCTCTATATCCAGCTCTTTTTTCAACAGCACCGCAAGATCAAGCAGCATCCGGGTTGTTTCCACCATGTAGGTATAGTCGAGTTCGTTGGATGCGACCATGGTATGCAGGCCGAAGCGCTTCGCCCCACGCGCGCGCGCCTTGCGGTACGCCTCTACTACCTGTTCATGGCTGATGCCGTACTTTGCTTCTACGGGATTGCCGATGATGATGTTGCCGGTACGCCGCGGACCGGGGTTGTAACGGAAACAAATCAGCTCCGGAAACTCCGGCACCTTATCCACCAGAGAGATATCATCCAGGTTCAAAATACAGCCGCCGTCCTGCGCTGCGTACTTAAACTCCTCCTGGCTGGTGTTGTTCGAGGTGAACATGATGTCCTCAGGCTTCGCCCCGAGCTCACGACTCATATGCACCTCCGGTATGGAGCTGCAGTCAAACCCAAAGCCCATCTCCAGCATGAGCTGCATAATGCGTTTATTCGGTAGCGCCTTTACCGCAAAATATTCTCGGAAGCCCGGAACCTTGGCAAAAACCCGTTGAAGATGTGCGCCGGTTTCACGAATCCCCTTTTCGTCATAAATATGAAACGGAGTGCCATAATGGGCGGCAATGGAATCGACCTGACTGAACAGGCGTTGCTTGAAGTCCTGTGACATGGGCATAAACGCTATATCTCCTATTTATTAGTATGCTGATGTTCACCGCTTTGGATTGCGGTCGGGTTAAGGCGGTTAGGTTGTTACACCCGAGCATGGGCGGCCAAGCACGTGGACGGGGTGCTGGCAGCAAAAAGACGCCGCAAAACCGTACCCTTGGCAACCGTCGCAAAACGGCGTTAACCTAGCACATTTATAAACAAACAGCCACCTGCTTGATAAGGAGTAACCCAAATAAACAAGTGGCTGTTTGCCCTGTAGTCTGGGCAACCTCCGGGGAAAAGGTTGCCGTCAACTACATCTTTTTTCTGTATTCTATCCGCGCATCTGGACCGCCGCAAACTCCGCCGCAAGCATAATTTGATACGAAGTAGGTGCAGCCGTCAGGAGTGGGTGGGTGGCATATTGCATAGTTGCAAGATCTTCGGCAGTCAACTTGGCCTGCATAGCCACAGCCATAACGTTGGCCATTTCTGCTGCCGCTTCTCCGCCGCATACGTGCCCGCCGATCAAAACCCCATCTTCCTTGCGAAACAGCATCTTGACCTTGGTATTCATGCTCCCCGGCAATCCACCCGGGTGCCGATTGGGAGACGACGCCTCCCCGACGACGAATTCAATCCCTTCCTGCTGTGCCGCCGCAGTAGTGTAGCCCGCTGCACCGATGCTGCGCTCCCCCACCTTTGTCGCAAAAGCACCAAGAGCGCCGATGGTTTTACGTGTCTTGGGTTTGAAGATATTGGTAGCGGCGATCAGCCCTTCAGAGGCTGCGATCGATGCTAGGCGCACTCCAGAAGGTTTACCCGTGAAGAATGAAAACTTGGTAGCACAATCTCCAGCGGAATATACATCTGGATCACTGGTCTGCATATATTCATCTACCACCACTCCGCCTTGCGGGTCGGTTTTCAACCCCATGCTCTCGGCCAGTTCTATATTCGGGCGCGCCCCGATTCCTAAAATGACCACATCAGCCTTAACGGTGTTACCATCGCTAAGACACACTGCCTTCACCTTCCCTTTGCTGTCCGCTTCGAGGTTGCGTACCTGACTACTCAGATACAGGGCTACGCTCTCTTTTCTCAACTCCTCTTCCACCTCACGCCCGAACTCCTTCTCACACGCCAAGGAAAGGCAGCAGTCCTGCATTTCTATCAGCGATACCTGCGTATCGGCCTGAATCTCAGCTTGCAAACGCGCGATCTGCTCCGCCATCTCAACCCCGATAAAGCCGCCACCAATCACCACGACATCACGTGCCACCTGCAGAGCAGAGAATATACGCTGCAGAAAAAACGGGTCCTTCGCCACTGCAAACACATTTTCCAACTCGATGCCAGGCAATGGCGGAACAATCGGCTTAGAGCCTGTAGCCATAACGAGTTTCTCGTACTTAATGGACTCGTGGTCTTTGAATGAAACAATCTTGCTGCTCCGATCCACATCCTCCACATGGCTGGCCACAATTTCTATCCCCTGATTTGTAATCATCTCATCGGGGATGAGATTTTTCTCCACCGCCCGCAGCGTTCCATATATGTACGGAATACCGCAAGGAACTGGGGTTCTACTTACGTTGCGGATCACAGTGACCGATTTTTGCGGGTAACGGCGTTTAATTGTAGTTGCCGTCATCAGACCCGCTGCAGAACCACCAATAACTACTACGTCACGTTGTTGCATATTATTCATCTCCTTGTTTTTTCTGACATTCTGGACATACCGCGAAAATATTCAAACAATGAGAACTCAAAGCGAAACCATATTTGGTCGCAATGTCCTCGCACAAATTGCACACTCCCTCTTTACTAAACTGAACGGTTTTGCCACACGTGGTACACACCAGATTATCAATGGCGCACCCCTCAGGGCAGGCGGCATACATCGCGTCCATCCCATCCGGTGCGAGCTGAACTCGACGCAGCAAGCCGCACTCCATTAGCAGTTGCAGGGTACGGTAAATCGTTGCCTTGGAAATACGTTGCCCATTTTGCTTCAAGCGCAGCAATAGAGAATCAACATCGAAATGCTCGTCCATCGCCAGGATCTCCGCATACACGCTCCGCCGCTGCCGCGTTGCCTTCAGACAATGTTCTTCCAGAAAACTTTCAAACATTTCCAGTGACATCGCTATTCTCCTTGGGTTATGTTTTTGCGGTAAGCGCGCAGTCAATGCGATTGATTCTCAATTGCTAAGACCATATACACACAACCCGCTCCCTGTGTCAACAGCTATGCCAAGCTAAGTCCACCCACATCGACCCACACGTCGTTCCTGTTCTATGGAGTATAAAACCGCATATAAGATCGACATTATTAAACATCATTTTACTCAGAAAGCAACTCGCCACGCTATTCTCATAGCACGCCACAATACGCCAAACAGCTTCAATCTAACGACACATTAGCGCCACGCGGCAATTCTTTCGCCAACAAGTTTTCCCTTGCTAAAGAAAGCAAATTCAATATATGTTGAGCATAATAAACTCATGTTTTAGAATGACCCCAATTAAAATATTATCTATATTTAGAGAGTGAAGTCTGTCGCGCAAATACGGGGCAGGTATTGTTCAGAGCTGTTTTTTATGCAGGAGATGATTTATGAATTTCAATAACCTAAAGATCGCCAACAAAATATACTTTCTGTTTGCCCTAGCCGTGCCGGTTATGTGCGTGGTGTTCGGAGGATTGTACTGGAAAACCACCGACAATCTGTATCAAGAGCGCTTCGCCAAAGTACAATCTCAGGCCGAAAGCGCAGCCTCGGTCATCAACCACTTTGTCGAGTTGGAGCGCAACGGCGCCCTAGGACGGGATGAGGCGCAGCGCATGGCCATTGCCACCATCGCTGGCATGCGTTATGGCGGGGACGACTACTTCTGGATCAACGATAGCCACCCGCGCATGATAATGCATCCGTTCAACCCCTCCTTAAACGGCAAAGACTTGAGCTCCTACGCCGACCCCGATGGGGTAAAGCTATTTGTCGAAATGGTCAACGCCACCCGCACCAAAGACGGTGATTTCGTCCACTACCGCTGGGAGAAACCCGGACTCACCGAACCGGTGGGCAAGGTCTCATATGTGCAACGCACCAAAGACTGGGACTGGATTGTGGGTACCGGCCTCTACACCGACGACATAAAAGCCCAGACCCATCTCATGCTGTATGGAGCTGTGGGGATAGTCGGCTTCACCATTTTGGCATCACTGGTGGTGGTAATTTGGTTTGCGCGCGGACTGGCGAACCCTATAGGGCGGGTTGTGCACATGCTGCAAGAGATGACCAATGGGCACATCAGCCAGCGCCTTGCCATGAACCGCAATGATGAAATTGGGGTGATGGCTGCCACCATGGATAAGTTTGCCGACAGCCTAGAACATGAACTGGTGGACTCTATGCAACGTTTGGCCAACGGTGATCTGACCTTTGAAATTCACCCGTACGATGAAAATGACGTGATTCGCGGCGCCCTAAACACCATGGAACACGATCTGAATGAAATGGTTACCAACATCCAGACCAGCGGCGAACAAATCAGCGCTGGTGCATCCCAGGTCTCCGACTCAAGCCAGTCACTCTCGCAAGGTGCGACTGAATCCGCCAGTTCGCTGGAGCAGATCTCCGCATCCATAAACGAACTGGCCGCGCAGACTGATGACAATGCGGCCCACGCCACCCAGGCTGCCAAGCTCTCATCAGAAGCAAGCCATGCCGCCAATCGCGGCAATAAATCGATGGATCAACTTGTAGCAGCGATGGAGGAAATCAACATATCGAGTCAGAGTATCTCAAAGATTATTAAGGTGATCGATGAGATTGCATTCCAGACCAACCTCCTTGCCCTGAACGCAGCGGTTGAAGCTGCACGCGCTGGGCAGCACGGCAAAGGCTTTGCGGTAGTAGCCGAAGAGGTTCGCAACTTGGCGGCGCGCAGCGCCAGGGCCGCAAGTGAAACCGCTGACCTCATTGAAGGCTCTGTGATAAAGGCGCAAAACGGTGCGGAGATCGCCGCCACAACCTCCAAGGTGCTGGACGAGATCGTCACCCACTCCACCAAGGTCTCCGATCTGATCGCTGAAATTGCCGCGGCCAGTAAAGAACAGGCGCTGGGGATTTCTCAAGTTAATATCGGCATCAGCCAGATTGATGACGTTACCCAGCAAAACACCGCCAACGCCGAAGAAGGGGCTGCAGCAGCTGAACAACTCTCCAGCCAGGCGGACCAACTCCGCCATATGCTAAGTCGCTTCACCACCAAGAACGATTCAGGCCAGCGTACCAGGGCACTGGAAGCGCCACCAAAGCGCCAAGCACTTGGCTGGGACTAAGCCAACAGGTCCAACCAAACGTGATACCACTGCGAGAATAGACTTCCGGGCAGTTGCAGACCGCGCTGCCCGGCAGAACTAGCCATTGACTGGGAAAATTAAGCAGCTAGAACAGAATACAAACAACAAAAAAGCCGGGCGGGGAGGCATCCGCACCGGCTTTTCTGTATGTTGCTGCTGTCTGTTCTACTATGTCTTACTATAGGAAGAAAGGAGGTCGAAGTCAGTCTGCCACAACCGATTCGATGTTTTGTACATTACCAACCAAAACCATCGGATAATAGAGGAACGCGCGCATATTTTTGCTCTATAATACGCACTTCTTTTCTGTGTATTTGCACAGTCCTGCCTATTTCCCCCCTGCGACTTCCCCTATCAACTTCCTCCTTAAACTACCTTTTTGCTATGGCGGCGTGGGTGATGCGCGCCTGTACCTGCTCCAATCCTGATAGTGGTCCAATATCCGTACCGAAGCGTACCTGCTGTGAACCCTGCACCACCTGGTTTATCTGCAAAGTATTGCTGTGGCGGTTTTTGTTTCTATCTACATAGATCACTTGAATCTCGATGGCGGTGACAGGTTCGGCTGTGTCATTGGCCAGTTGGAGGATCAGATAGCCACGCGCATCCAGACCTGCGCCAAGATGGAGGTACTTTTGCGGATTATCTCCGATATCGAGACGGACTAAAGCATTTTTAGCGGCCACCCCGACGGGGGTCTGAGATGCGGCGGCTCCGGCAAAAAACTCTTTCGCCTTTGGCGTATTTCCCTGAGACAGCGCCAGTTTCCCCATGCCGTTCAGAGCAGGAGCTGTGGGGAGGAAGTCAATGCTGCGCTGCAAATCAGCTTGTGCCTGCTGAGTGTGGTTGAGCTGCTGATGGGCAAGGCCGCGCTGCAGGTAGTAGTGAAAAAAAGTGGGGTCTAGCGCCAGCGCGCGGTCGAAGTTACTGATAGCATCTACATATTTTTTTTGTTGCAAATGGATGTCGCCACGTAAGCTATGAAATAGCGGTTCTTTCGGTTGCAGCGCAAGCGCACTCTCGGCGTATTGTAGCGCAGTGCCCAACTCACCTTTTTTCAGGGCCTTACGGCCTTGGGCATATTTTTCATACGCAGGCTGATCGCGCCGTAGGGGTTCCATAGTAGAGGCATAGCGCTGGGTGCCTAGTTCTCCCCCAGGGCCAAGTTGTGCGGCCGTGTCGCGGTTGGCATCCACCCGTTCCATGGAAGGAGGATGGCTGGAAAACATCCCGTCAAGCCAATTGCTTTGCTGCCCTTCGGATAGCCGCACAAAGGTTCTCTGCAACTCTATGGCTGCCTGTGGATCATATCCCGCCCTGGACATATACAGCATGCCATAGTAGTCCGCTTCAAGTTCAGCGCCACGGCTGTACTTCTGGGTTATCAGCTGTGAGGCCACCCCCGCCCCACCGGCAGCCAAGGCAGCGTATTCGCTGTTGCTGGTTGCAACGGTGGTGGCCAACACCGCCCCTTGCAGCAACATCCCGCGCTCCATGTTTTTGGCACCGTGGCGCGCGGCGCTGTGGACAATCTCATGCCCCAGCACCGCAGCCAACTCCGCTTCGCTGCTGAGCTCGGTGAGCAGGCCACGGTTAATGGCTATTTTACCCCCGGGGAGGGCCCAAGCGTTGGGGGTATCATCGTTGATGACGTTGAATTCATAGGGAAGCTGCCGGTCACTCACGGCCGCCAGACGCTGCCCCACAGAACGCACATATGCGACGATCTCCGGGTGGGCCGTGTAATCGCCTCCCTGCATCTGCCGCCCAGGGCCATATTGTTGTGCGCCCATACTTATCTCGCTGGCTTCAGGGACAAAAACCAGCTCGTTCTTCCCGGTTACCGGGTTCACCGCGCACCCACTGAGGCAGAACACTGTGCAGAGCAGTAGAACAGGGGCGCGCAACAGCCATGGAAGTCTGAACATAAGTGCGATCCTTTTTCAGTAGTGCCCGGTTAAGAAGTTGCATAAAAGATAGGGTGGACAAAGTGCAGCGTGCCAATCCCTGCCGGTCTCCAACGCTCATCTCGTCCTTCCCGCACAGGCGGGAATCCAGAGGTTTTGTGTTTAGATATACTAGATGGGCACGTCGCTTCACCCCTTTGCCCATCCTACTGGTCTGATCCTTTTAAAAACGTATTTCAACCCGGGGAGCATCCGCGGTAAGCGCCAAAGAGGGCTGGCTCAGAAGAATCTGCTTCTGATCAACGCCACTGGTAGTTAAAAGCTGTTCTTTTATTATCTGCAGACGCTCCTCCAGCAGGGCCGTTGCCAGGATGCCGAACTGCTCAGGGTCAAGACCTTCCTCTTCGGCCTTGTCTTGCGGCTTCTTTTGTTTCTTGCTGGCCGGCTTATCTTTCTCGTGGGTTTCTGCATACTGGGCATGGATCGCCTCACTATCGGCCTGGGTCAGGGGCGCCTGCAACACCACCCGCAACTGCGGGCGCGTGGCGAGCAATTCGCCCAATGGTTTCAGCGCAGCTCCGGCGTCAGCGGGGGTTGTTTCCGCTGGGGCGAAGAGTACCGGAGGTAGTTTCAAGTCTGCACCAATACCTATCAGTTTACCGGCTCCGCTTAGTATGCCCAAAGGTTTAAGGGCAAGTTTGACTGTTTCTTGGATCGCACCAAGAAGAGCTTTGCGCACAATAGGCCCAATGGCGATATCGGGACTGGCCAGATCGCCGGTGACCGGAATATCCAGATGGATATCGCCGTTTTTATCCCGAAGTAGGGCCATCGCCAAGGAGATAGGCATCCCAAGGTTGCTGGATATCTGTTCCTGCTGTTCCTCCGTCATGGGTCCAAAGGTAAAACTGCGCAGATCTGCCTGACTTTTGAGCTTGAGCTGATTATCTTCGATGTTGGCGCTGACATTGAAGTCTAACTCACCTTTTTCAATACGCGACCCTATGGCATTTTCTACATAAGGGGCGACGCTATACATTGGGAATCCATGCAGGTTGGTTTTGACGGAACCGGCGGGAGCCGAACTCAGCACACTCATGGCACCTTCGACCTGCAGCGTGGAGAAGCGCCCCAGTTTCGTATTCAAGTTGAAAGGATTGAGCGTCTGCACTTCAGCACTGTTGAGCTGTTTTAGGCTGAAGTTCAGTTCGTTAAGGTGCAGGACCATCTCCGGCGTTACCGAAGCATCGGTGACGCGGATATATGAATTTCCATCGATTTGAAACGAGTCCAGCCGCCAAGCTAGCTCCGGCGCGCTTTGATCTACCTCAGCCTGCTGTGGCGCGCCAGGTTGGGTTTTTGATAGCCCTTCCGGTGGTGTCTCCGATTGTTCACCTTCAGCATCCTGCCCGCTCAAATTGCTCCACTGATCAATATTGGTGCGCCCGCCGGCATGGCGAATCAGTTCTACGCCGAGGCCATTGAGGTTCAGCGCACTCAGCACCACCTTCGGCCCCGCTTCTTCAGCTGGTAACTCCACCTCTAGCCCTATCAGACTGATGGTGCCGCACTGCGTCAGCGCCGGTTCGGCCTCATCGGAGCTGATAGAGGGACGTAGTGCCACCAGATTGCTGAGATCTAGCTGCCCCAGTTGAACATGTTTCTCAGTGACCTTGAAATGATCGATCTTGAGTTGTGCCCAGGAGGCGAGCAAGCGCTGGTGTTGGCGGTCGAGCAGGGTAAACGCATCTGTTCCGAGACCACCCTTAATCTCAACTTCAGGGGCGGCATCCGCTTCAAGCAGTGCGTTGATACTTCCACTCCAGTTGAAACCCTGCTGTTGGAGCGCGAACCCCGTGCCGATATCTTCCACATCCAACACCGGTATTTGCAGGGTGCCCTCAAGGGCAACTTTGGTTGTTCCCTTGGGCATGGCGCTCACCACGCTGGTGCCGCTCCAGTTAAAACCCGCCTCTGCGATATGGATCTGCTCAGTGGTCAGCGCGCCGCCCACAAGGGCAAGGCTGCCATTCACATTGAGGCTGAGGGCGTCTCCTGCCCCTAAGGTTACTTCAGGCTTGAGATCACAGCTCAACATCCCCGCAACATCATGAATGCCGAAGGAGGCCAGAATGGGAGCCAGTTTTTCGAGGGCAAATCTATCCAGCTTTATGTGCCCCTTGGCGGTTGGGTGTAAAGCAAATGGCTGGGATTGCATGGCTAGCGCCAGCGGTGCATCGTTGACGCGCAGCTGCAACTCCAGATCGCTATATCCTTCCGGCTTCCAACTGGCTACGTTGCTGACATGCGCCTTCTCGATAATTAAGTCGGCGCCCCAATCGGGTTGTTTCCAGATAATTTTGGAGTTGTCGATGGCGACTCGGTTCCAACCAAAATCCCACGGGGTCGCGGCATCCGGCGCAAGGGTCGCACTTTCGTCCCCTTGCTCTGCAGATGCGCCTGGCACCATGATACCGCCGACGCGCAGTCCGTCTAACTCTTCTTCACCCGCTGCTACGACCTGCTCCAACACAAGGCGCAAACCATCAAGTTCGACATAATCGATAAAGGCTTGCTTGTTCCACAGGGGTAGGTATTTCAATCCAACAGCCAGGCGCTCGACTGTCAGGCTGGGATCTCCCTTGTACTTAAGTCTGAGCCCTTCAAGGGCGCAGGTAGCACTAAATAAATTCAGGTTGATGTTGTCAATTTCAGCCTCGAGGTGCGGTTGCTGATTGAGCCAATAGCGTGCTCCGAGGCGCAGCCCTGCAGGCAAGAGGGCCAGAATAAGAAGAAACAGCGCAGCTACATACACGCACACACGCATGAATTTAACCAGGCGCCTGGGCTTTCCCTCTGCAGCGGTGGCTATCGTCTGGGTGTTCTCTGACATAGAATGGACTCCCACGGAGGTGGTGAATTAAAAGAATAGATCTGAGCCTAAATAAGTTGATACTTGCCATAAGTATAGATGGCTTCTATATTTTTGTAAACGCAGCCACTATATCCTGTTTGTGCTCAAGCAGGGACAAGGAGGAGAGATTATGCCTATTTCGTTTAAAGCTCTACAGGTGACACAAAGGGAAGATAAACGCTTTGAGCGCCATATTATAAAGCGCAGCACCGCTGAACTTCCCGCGGGCGAATTGCTAGTCCAGGTGCATTATTCATCCCTTAACTATAAAGATGCCCTTTCCGCCACGGGAAATCCGGGGGTGACGCGCAATTTTCCCCACACTCCGGGGATTGACGCCGCCGGCGAGGTGCTGGAGTGCAGCAATGGGGCCTTCGAGCCGGGCGCTAAAGTAATTGTCACTAGCCATGATCTAGGGATGGAGACAGACGGCGGTTTCGGGCAGATGATCCGAGTACCGAGTGCGTGGGCGCTGCCTCTGCCGGAAGGATTGAGTCTAAAGGAAAGTATGATATTTGGCACTGCCGGGCTGACTGCAGCATTGTCGGTGCGTGAGATTATTGAATCGAGTCGGATATCTGGGCAGGAACCGGTACTGGTCACCGGTGCGACCGGCGGGGTGGGAAGCATTGCCGTAGGGCTGCTTGCGCGCGCCGGATTCAAGGTGACCGCAGCCACAGGCAAACCAAATGAAGCACAATATTTGGAGTATCTTGGCGCGCATGAAATCATAGATCGCGCTAGCGTGACCCAAGGCAGCGAACGCCCCATGCTGAAGCCACGCTGGGGCGCAGTGGTGGACTGTGTCGGGGGCGAGATACTCTCTGCCGCCATCAAAGCAACCCACTACGACGGCGTTGTCACCTGTTGCGGCCTAGTGGGTTCACCGGAGCTGGACCTCAACGTATTTCCCTTTATCCTGCGCGGAGTGCGTCTGGTGGGGATCGATTCCGCCGAGTGCCCCATGCAGCGCCGCCGCCAGGCATGGCACTACCTCGCCGGGGCGGGCAAGCTGGACCAATTGCCTCAGATGCATGAGGAGGTTGGTCTGGATGGGCTGGACACTCGCATTGCGGCCATGCTTAAAGGGCGGCTTAAGCGGCGCGTATTGGTAGACCTGCGGCGCTAGCCCACACTGAACCTGGGGGAGTGATATGCCTGAGTATGTCCTTGCGCTTGATCAGGGAACAACTGGAACCACGGTGCTTATCTTCAACCATGCCGGGGAGGTCTGTGCGCGCAGCTACAGCGAGTTCAAACAGTACTACCCTAAACCCGGTTGGGTTGAGCACGATGCTGCAGAGATCTGGCGGGTAACCCTACAGGTGATTCATGCCGCGTTGCAGCATGGAGGTATTCAACCAGGGCAAATTCGCTCCATCGGGATCACCAACCAGCGCGAGACCGTGCTGTTGTGGGAGCGCAAGAGTGGTAAACCGGTGGGGCGTGCCATTGTATGGCAGGATCGGCGCACTGCCGACCTGTGCGAGGAATTGAAGAAGGAAGGACTCGAAGAAGCGTGGCACCTGAGCACCGGCCTCCTCCTTGACCCATACTTTTCCGCCACCAAGATTCACTGGTTATTGCGCGAGCCCGAAGTACGCCGCCGGGCCGAAGCGGGCGAGCTGGCATGCGGCACCATCGACACCTGGCTGCTATGGAACTTAAGCGGCGGGAGCTGCCACGCCACCGACTATTCCAACGCGTCGCGCACCATGCTTTATCATATCACCGGCCTGACATGGGATGACGCCATCCTCAAACGCCTAGATATCCCGCGCGCCATTCTCCCTGAAGTTAAACCCTCGAGCGGGTTTTTCGCGACTACCGCCCCCCATGTGTTCTGGGGACAGGAGATCCCCATCACCGGCGTGGCCGGAGATCAGCAGGCGGCCTTGTTCGGGCAGGGGTGTCATACTCCAGGAATGGCGAAAAACACCTACGGCACCGGCTCTTTTCTGCTCCTCAACACCGGCACTAAACCAATTTTCAGCAGCGAGCGCCTCCTCACCACCATTGCGTGGGGGATTGAAGCCGAGGAGGTGGTGTATGCCTTGGAGGGTTCCGTTTTTGTAACTGGGGCAGCAATTCAGTGGCTGCGTGATGGCCTCGGCCTGATCGAAGATGCGGCTCAAACGGAAGCGTTGGCCGCCGAGCTGGATGGGAATGATGACGTGTATTTTGTCCCAGCGTTAGCCGGATTGGGGGTTCCCTACTGGGACCCGTATGCCCGAGGGATGATCATAGGCTTGACCCGCGCCACCACGCGCCAGCACCTAGTGCGCGCCGCGCTGGAGAGTATCGCGTATCAGGCGTGTGATGTGGTTGAAGCGATGCGGCGCGATGCCCAGATCGACCTGCGCCAACTGCGCGCCGACGGGGGCGCGGTGGCCAATCGGTTTTTGATGCAGTTTCAGGCAGATATGCTCGGCGTTCCGGTGGAGGTACCACCCATCGCCGAGACCACCGCCCTCGGCGCAGCGTATCTGGCCGGGCTGGGGAGTGGGTTCTGGCGCAGTCGCACCGAACTTGCCGAACGCTGGCACTGCGCCTGGCACTACACCCCCAATATGGAGCGCGCAGAAGCCAGACGCTTGCAGCAGCGCTGGCACCAAGCTGTGGCGCGCTCGCGCGGCTGGAGCAAGGGGGTAGCCTAGCAAAAACTCGAGGCTATTCTAACCGCGCTTATTTGCCCCCTTAGGTCCAGACTTTAGGCCTGGCTTCAAGTCAGACTTCAGGTCAGACTTCAGGCCAGGCTTCAGCCCAATGGCATCAGGGAGTAGCTCAATTTTCCCCTCTTTGTACAGGGTGCCCACGGCGCGCTTGAACGCCTTTTTACTTAATCCGAGGATGGCCTGAATCTCTTCCGGAGTACTTCTGTCGTGCAATGGCAGGGTTTTGTGCTGCTGCAGTTCGCGCATAATGCGCTCCCCGTCCTGCTCGCGCGCAACCTTACCCACTGGGGTTAAAGATACATCCACCCCGCCATCTTCCCGCACCCGTTGCACATAGGCCTGCAAGCGATCACCGCGTTTGACCCCCTCAGGAAGATCACTGCGGTACAGCAGTCCAGCGTAGGTATTGTCCAGAATCAGTTTTACGCCCAAATCAGTAAATTGCCATACCAAGGCGCTTACCTCCTGTCCAGGAATCAACGCACTAGGGTCTAGATTTAAGAAGCGATCCACTTTGGCGCTACCGATGAGGCGCCCGGTGTTGTCTACCCCTACATGGACAATGTAGTGGCGGTCGAGCAGCATCTTTTCCGGCTGCTGCGCAAAGGGAACCAGCAGATCCTTGTCCAGATCCCAATCCATAAACGCACCAAACTCGTTGGTCTGCTTTACCCGCATCAGGGCGAATTCACCGCTTTGAGCCACAGGGGGCTCAAGGGTGGCGATCAGAACCTCTTTGCGTCCGCGATATACAAACACCCTTAGATACTGCCCAACCCCCGCCTCAGGCGGAACCTGACTCTGAGGCAGGAGCACACTCTCCCCTGGGTTCCAAACCAAGGTTGCGCCGCGCGTGTCGATATCGAGGATTTCAAGATTGTGGGTTGTACCGATTTCCAGCACTGTTTTGTTTGCGGCTTCGCTTGCTGTTTCGTTTACTGTGTTGTTGGTGGCGCTCATGGTCGTGGCCCTGGTTGTGGGGGTTATTTTGGTCAAAATGGATACTTACACAGGCAATGGATACCACAGACAAGATATCTTTGCCAAATTTACTAGCACAAACTGGCAGGTTGATTGCTCAATCTGGTTTAAGCATCGATTGCATCTGGCGGAAAAAATCTGAGGCACGTTGTTCTTGTTCCTGCGGATCAGGTTCGGGCTCCTCAATGTTGGTGATCTCTTCAGGTAGTTCTTTCAGGAAACGGCTCGGCTGCTGTGGATGCATCCGCCCATAGCGTTTACGCTGAGACGCACCGGTAAGAAGCAGGTGTTCGCGCGCGCGCGTGATGCCGACATAGCATAGACGCCGCTCTTCGGTAACGTCACCGCCCTCCTCCAAAACCCTGGAGTGAGGCAAGGTGCCCTCTTCCATCCCCACCAGAAAAACGCACGGAAATTCAAGCCCTTTGCTGGAGTGCAGACTCATAAGGACGACGGCATCTTGCTTCAGTTTTTCCTCCTTGGTGTTGCGGTCGGGCTCATCGCGATCGAGGAGGGAAACCTTTTCCAGAAATCCCCCCAAGGTTGCGACCCCCTCGCGCTCAATATAAGAAGCCAGGGCATTGATAACTTCGTGCATATTTTCCACGCGGCGGCGCGCCTGTTTGGGGTCGTCCGCCTGGCGGTAGAGTTCCTCTTCGAGGCCGATCTCTTCAAACAGATTCTGCGCCGTAGCCAGCAGTTGATCGGGATAATTGAACAGGCGTTTATAGCGCAGCATCAGCTGAATGAAGGCTTGAACCCGCTCCGCCGCTTTTTCACCAACGTGCTGTGGAAGCTCCGGTTGCTGCATTATCTCCCACAGAGGTTGTTCCTGCTCGAGGGAAAGGGAGATAAGACGCTGCGCGGTGGTTTCGCCGATGCCGCGGCGCGGATAGTTGAGAATCCGCAGCAGATTGACTTCATCGTCCGGATTCGCCAAAACCTTTAGATACGCCAACGTATCGCGGACCTCGCGACGATCAAAAAACTGCTGCCCGCCGATGAGAACATACGGGATGTTGGCGTAGCGCAGTTGTTCTTCAAATATCCGCGATTGCCCATTGGTGCGATACAAGATAGCAAAATCGCGGTGGGTGTATTTAAAGCGGGAGCGCAGCGCGTGGATCTCATCGATGATGGTGGTGGCTTCGTCTTCACCATCATCGCAGCACAGATAGCGCACCGGTTCTCCAGGAGGATCACTGGTCCAGAGCTGTTTTTCGTGGCGGGTGGAGTTGTGACAAATCAGGGTGTTGGCCGCAGCGAGGATATTGGCGCTGGAGCGATAATTTTGCTCCAGCTTGATCACCTGCGCGGCAGCGAAGTCGTGTTCAAAATCGAGGATGTTCCCCGCTTGGGCACCGCGCCAACCGTAAATAGACTGGTCGTCATCGCCAACAACGCAGAGGTTACCTTGCGGGCCACAGAGTTCGCGCAGGAGGCGGTACTGCACGTGGTTGGTGTCCTGATATTCATCCACCATGATGTACTTAAAGCGGGTACGATATTGTTCTAACACCGCTGGGTGGGAGTCGAACAGTTCAATACATAAGCACAAAATATCGTCAAAATCGATGGCGTTGCATGCTTTGAGGGCGCGCTGGTAACGTGGGTAGGTCAACGCCGCAAAGTTGGCGTATTCATCCTGCCCCGATGCTTGCAATTGTTCAGGGGTAAGAAGTTGGTTTTTTGCCGCGCTGATGCGGTGCAGAACGACTTCGGCATCGATATTTTTGCCATCACTGGTGGTGCGTTGGGGGAGTAAGTCGCGCACCAGACGGATCTGGTCTGCACTGGCGTAGATAGAAAAATTCTTTTTAAACCCAAGACGCTCGATATGCTGACGCAGAATCCGCACTCCGAGGGAATGAAAGGTGGAGATGATCAACCCTTTAGCACGCTTACGCCCCACATCTTCAATCACGCGCTCGCGCATTTCGCGCGCAGCCTTGTTGGTAAACGTTAGCGCAACGATGGCTTCCGCTTCGGTGGTATGCAGCAGTCTGGCGATGCGACTGGTGATAACCCTGGTCTTACCGGAGCCAGCTCCGGCCAAAACCAGCAGCGCCCCTTCGGTATGTTCTACGGCCTGTTGTTGTGGGGGATTAAGCTGTAACATCTACGTCCTTATCAATATAGCCTTTGGAGGCCTCGATGGTTTTTAAGGTCTTGCTGGCGGTCTATTTCAGGGGTTAATTTCTAATCAAGCTAACTTCTCACCGAGGTTGAGAAAAAACTTCACTTAATAAAAACAAGGTCTTGCATTTTTTGCCCGGATTCGTGTATTTTATCCGCCATGTTTCGAATTATTATATTACTTATAAGCATCTTGTGGGCCTCACTGGTCTTTGTCTCTTGGGATGAACCCCAGGCCAGTATGGGTACGGCCACCGCCGCCGAGGTGACCTCGCTGGACTCACGTCCCTGAGCTTTCCCATGTCTTCAGCCACTTAGTGGTCTGCACTATAGTTTACATCATTTTAAGAGCCTGCGTTTTTTCTTCACTTTCGCGAACCTACCCTCTTCTTTGCTTTAATTTTCCTTACCTGCATTACCTCAAAATAAAATCGGTTTGCCCTCTAACAGATTTTTAACCCCGTGCCCCTTAACAAGCAAATTTTAAAGGTAGCGACACCTGCTCCCCTGGCTACTGCCGCGCTCGGCGAAGGTGGCCTCGATGGCGTTGAGCACTTCCCACTTATTTAGCGACCATAATGGTGCCAACAGAGTAGCGCGCGGGCCATCGCCGGTAAGGCGGTGGATCAGGGTGTCTGGGTGCAGGCGTTCAAGAAAATCCACCGCCAGATTGACATATCCCTCTTGATTGAGCACCTCAATTTCACCCTCGGTGTACATGGTGCCCAGCGGCGTGCCGCGTAGAATATGCAGGAGATGGATCTTGATCCCATCCACCTTCAAGCGCGCCATCTCATCTGCGGTTTGGAGCATCTGCGCGCGTGATTCGCCAGGTAACCCCAAAATTACATGCACACACAGGCGGATGTTGCGTTGTTGCACCCCCGCGACGGCTTCCACAAAGGTGGCGTAATCGTGACCGCGACGTAGAAAACTGAGGGTGGAGTCATGGCAGCTCTGTAGCCCCAGCTCCAGCCATAGATCGGTGCGCTGATTAAAACTGCCAAGCAGATCGAGCACCTCCTCAGCAACACAGTCGGGGCGGGTGCCGACTGCCAGGCCAACCACATCCGGTACCGCAAGGGCCTCATCGTATAGGGCGCGCAGGGTTTCAACTGGGGCGTAGGTGTTGGTAAAGGACTGAAAATAGGCAATAAACTCTTTGGCCTTATACTTGCGGCGCATGATCCCTTTGCCATGTTCGAGTTGGCCGCTGATGGTGAGAGGCCTCGCAATACCGGTGGAGCCAGAGCCATCAGAGTTACAGAAGATGCAGCCAGAGTTGCTCCGTCCCTGCCCTCGATTAGGACAGCCGAAACCGGCATCGATGGAAATTTTATGTACCCGATGGCCAAATTGCTGCTTCAGGTGTTTGGAATATTCACGGTAGGGCTTGTTCATAGTACCGGAGTTTCTGGTTGAAGGTGCAAGGGGATTCAGGGGGGCTTAAAAAGTTGCTGTAGGGGTATCTTCTAGGGCTTCATCCGCAGGTTCTGTCTGGAGTTTTTCCAGATAGGCATCCCATTCCGTAGGGAGCAAATCGCGCTTTTTAGAGTTGCATTCCTTGCAACAAGGGACACAATTACCTTTAGCGCTGCGCCCACCGCGCACCAGCGGGACGATATGGTCCAAGGTGAGCCCTTTGGGGGGCACCGCGTCATTGCAGTAGTAGCAGCGCCCCTTGGCGATACGGTTCTGCCACCACTGACTTTTACGCAGTTTGCGCGCGTTTTCACGTTCTTTACGCAGTTGCTCTTCGGAAATGTCGGTAAAAATATGCATGGCGCCGATGATGGCACAGCCAGGGGCCAGAATACAAGGATATCGATATCCCAGCTTGAATTTATGCTGAATTTTCTCCACGACAGTATTTAAGAATTACCCATAGTCTACAGGCTCCGGGATCCCCCGAGTGGAACAGGAATTGATATGAAGGTTTTGATAGTCGGTGCAGGCCAGGTGGGGTGCTTTTTGGCCCAACGTTTGTGCAACGAAGGGCACGAGGTGGTGCTGGTCGATAAGGATCAAACCCATCTCAATCAGGTGCAGGAAGATCTTAATGTTATGACTGTTGGGGGTAACGGGGCCAGCGCTGAGGTGCTTGAAAAGGCTAATATCAAAGACTGCGATATCTTTATTGCGGTCACCGACATGGACGAAATCAATATTCTGGCGTGCCTGCTCGCGCGCGAATATAAGGTGGGGAAGCGCTTGGCGCGGGTTAAAAGCATCGAATACAGCAGTCAGGATGCGGTGTTGTCCAAGGAGAAACTCGGCATCGACCTACTGATCAATCCGGCGGATGAAGTGGCGGATGAAATGGTCAAGATTGCTTGTCGCAGTGGTGCTTTCGATGTCGCCGAATTTGTGGAGGGACAGATCCAGTTTCTCGGCTATCGTATCGATGCCAATAGCCCCTTGTGTGGTCTAACCTTACAGGAGCTGGGAGAATTACGCGGTATCTACACCTTCGTAGTGGTCGCCATTACCCGTGGGGATAAAACCATCATCCCTCGAGGCGATGATAGCATTGAAGAGGGTGACCGTATCTTTATCATCGCCCGCGTGCAAGACCTGCCCGCCATTCAGTATATGTTCGAGAAAAAAAGGGAGAAGAAACGCGGCGCACCACGGGTGTTTATCTTGGGCGGCAGCCAGGTCGGAGTACGGATAGCGGCACAGTTGGAACAGCTTCATTTTGAGGTGCGTCTGGTGGAAAGAGAGCTGCGCCGGTGTCGGCAGGTGGCGGCGAAATTGGAAAAAACCACGGTAATTCAGGCCGATGGTAATGATATGCAGGCGTTGTTGGAAGAGGGGCTGGCGCAGGCGGAGCTGTTTATTGCCGTCACGGGCTCGGACGAAACCAACATTTTGTGCTCCCTGTTGTACAAACAGCAGGCGCAGGGGCGCGCTTTGGCGTTGATAAATCGACCGGAGCTACTGAATCTTGCGCCGGGGTTGGGGATCGACGCATGTGTGTCTCCGCGTATGGCGGCGGCTGGGGCGATGCTCAAATATGTACGCTCCGGCAGTGTGGTGTCCATCTCTACCGTCGAGGGGAGCAACGCCGAAGTGCTGGAGATGGAGGTCATGGCAGGAAATTCCCACATCGATGTGCCGCTGAAATCGATGAATTTCCCCAAAGGGGCGCTAGTGGCGG
>Ga0265295_1000455_pt1 | contig 82533 bp, 79 predicted proteins | sample Munlansysbiofilm_FD_192503 | JGI IMG/M metagenome (GOLD analysis project Ga0265295, IMG submission 192503) | Leachate microbial communities from a municipal landfill in Southern Ontario, Canada - Methane capture system biofilm | ecosystem: Engineered > Solid waste > Landfill > Unclassified ... | reverse complement strand
ATGCTTGAGGAGGGGAAAAGCACGGTATTTCTGATGCCGGAGATCTCACTCACGCCCCAGATGGAGAAGCGCCTGAAAAGGTATTTCGGCGAACGTGTGGCAATGTGGCACTCCAAGCTGACGAAGAAGAAAAAAGAGAGCATTCTCGAGGGGATATACAGCGGTGAGATACGCATCGTGGCGGGGGCGCGCTCGGCGCTGTTTGTACCGCTTGAGGATCTGGGGCTGATCATCGTGGATGAAGAGCATGATGACAGCTACAAAGCGATGACAAGGCCGCGCTATCATGCGAGGGATGTGGCGGTGCTGATGGGACAGAAGCTCGGGGCCAAAGTGCTCCTTGCCTCTGCGACGCCGAGTATGGGCTCTTACACCAAATATGATGTGGTAAAGCTGGACAGACCCTTTATCCAGACAACGAAACATTACAGTTTTATCCCCGGAGATACGGTCAATACGGCGATCCTGAAAGCCTTGAAGGAGAACTACCGCAAGGGCGGGCAGTCCCTGCTTTTCCTGCCGACACGCGGCAACTTCAAATACCTCTACTGTGAGAACTGCGGCAAGACACATCTCTGCCCCTTCTGCTCCGTGGGCATGGCGCTGCACCGCAACCACAGGCACCTGAAGTGCCACTACTGCAACTATGCCGAAGCGATCCGCGACAGCTGCAGCTACTGCGGGCATACACCGCTGAGAAGCGAGCGCATGGGTACGCAGGAGGCGGTAGAGGTGATAGGTGAGGCGATCGAGGGGATCAGGGTCGAGAAGTTCGACAAAGACAGCATCACCACTGCAAACAAACTCAAGCAGGCACTGCAGCGCTTTGAGAAGAGAGAGAGTGACCTGCTTCTGGGCACACAGATGCTCTCCAAGGGACATGACTATGCCGACATCACTCTTTCGGTGATCATGGGGCTGGACCATATCCTGGGGCTGGCGGACTATCGCGCCAGAGAACGGGCGATGAGCCTTTTCTTCCAGATCGCGGGACGCAGCGGACGCGCCAAAGAGGCTGAGGTGGTCGTGCAGACAGGGGACCCGGAGTTTTTCAAGAGCTGCCTGGGGGACTATGAGTCCTTCATCAAAGAGGAGCTCTCCTTTTTGGAGATGATGGGGTATCCCCCTTTCGCCTCACTCGCACGGATACTCATCGCCCACAAAGATGAAAGCAAGGCAGCCAAGATCACGCTTGATACTGTCGCAAAACTCAAATCCTTCGAAGCGGTAGAGATCGTAGGGCATGGCAAAGCGCCGGTCGAAAAGATCGCCAACAAGTACCGCTTCCATATTCTGCTCAGGGCAAAAAGCAGGGTGCCGCTGCTTAAAGCACTCCATGCCGTAGACTGCCGGGAGATAGAGATCGATATGGACCCGGTCGAATTTTCGTAGAAAATTCGAAGTGAATAGTGAATAGTTAATAGTGAATAACGGTAGTTTTCGGTAAAATATTTTTATGAGTATATTGGCTGAGAAAAGTTATAAGTTTGCTATCCGCATTGTAAAGTTAAATGCCTATTTGACAGATGAGAAAAAAGAGTATACGCTGAGTAGGCAATTGCTTAGGTCGGGTACCGCAATAGGCGCTCTTGTTTCAGAAGCACAATATGCACAATCAAAGGCTGATTTTATCAATAAACTTTATATTGGACTGAAAGAAGCAAATGAAAGCAGATATTGGATCAGGCTTCTCAGGGATTGCGATTACTTAAATGATAGTATGGCAAACAGTATATATTCAGATGTAGAAGAGCTTATCAAAATATTGACGAGCAGTATCAATACAAGTAAAGAGAAAAATAATGACCATAGATAAAAAGCACACCAAGTGTGCATGCAAAAACTATTCACTATTCACTATTCACTATTCATTTTTGGAGGAGACTCGATGAAAGAGAGATTTCCTACAAAGAAGATCTATGTCGGCAATGTGGCCGTAGGAGGGGATGCTCCGATCTCGGTACAGTCGATGACCTATAGCGACACGCATAATGTGGAAGCAACCGTTGAGCAGATCAACAGGCTCCACTTCGCAGGTGCGGATATGGTGCGTGTCGCTGTACCGAAGATGGAGGATGCCCTCGCACTGCAGGAGATCAAGAAGCGCATCTCCCTGCCGCTGATCGCGGATATCCACTTCGACTACAAACTGGCGCTTGAAGCTGCAAAGTGGGTGGACTGTATCCGGTTCAACCCCGGGAATATCGGCGAGAAGAACCGTATCAAGGAGATCGTCAAAGCATGCCAGGAGCGGAATCTTCCGATCCGCGTGGGGGTCAACGCGGGAAGCCTGGAAAAAGAGTTTGAGGACCGGTACGGAGCAACCGCCGAGGGGATGGTGGCAAGTGCGGAGTACAATATCAAGTTCCTTGAAGACCTCGGCTTTACCGATATCAAGGTCTCGCTCAAGGCCAGCGATGTGGACCGTACGGTAGAGGCCTACCGGATGCTGCGGCCGAAGAACAACTACCCGTTCCATCTCGGGGTGACGGAAGCAGGGACGGTGTTCCATGCCACGATCAAGTCTGCGATCGGGCTTGGAGCGCTGTTGCTTGATGGGATAGGGGACACCCTGCGTGTCTCGATCACCGGTGAGCTGGAAGAGGAGATCAGGGTAGGCAAAGCGATCCTCAAGGACAGCGGACGCGTGCAGGAGGGGCTCAATATCATCTCCTGCCCGACCTGTGGGCGGATAGAGGCGGACCTTGTCTCAGCCGTGGCCGAGGTGGAGAGACGCACCGCGCATATCAAAACACCGATGGATGTCTCCGTGATGGGGTGCGTGGTCAACGCCATCGGCGAAGCCAAGCATGCCGATGTGGCGATCGCCTACGGAAAAGGCTCGGGGCTGATCATGGTCAAGGGCGAAGTAGTCGCTCGTCTGCCGGAGAGCGAACTGGTGGACCGATTTGTCGCTGAAGTAGAAAATTTTGCGAAGCAAAATGCTGAGTGAATAACTAATAACGAATAGTGAAGAGTTTTGGTATGCTTCCATACGTATTAGGAAAGCTGTTATTTTAAAAGGTTAAAAAAATGTATCATATAAAAGTTTTACAGTGTAAAACATACATTCATTATTCATTATTCACTATTCACTATTCACTTACACCGGAGGTGTATTGATGGAAAACATGTACAACCTCAATATCGAACGTGCGGTTCTCTCCGCGATCATCTTCGACCCTGAGATCTACGAAGAGGTTGCTGCAAAGCTCAAGCCGCATGACTTTTATCTTCCTTTCCATCAGCACCTTTTTGCGGCGATGGAAGAGCTCTCGCACGAAGAGAAGCCGATCGATGAAGAGTTTTTGCGAAGCAAACTGAAAAACAAAGGGAAGTTCGACGAAGTCGCGATGCTTGACCTGCTCTCGGTCAACCCGATCTCAAACACCGCAGCCTATCTTGCGGAGATCAAGGCGAAATCCAGCAAGCGTGCACTCGCGACACTGGCTACGGAGATCAGGAAAACAACGATCGAAGATGACCTGCCTGCTCATGAAATAATGAACCTTGTGGAAAAAAAGCTCTACGAGATCACACAGAACAGCAGCAATGAGGATTTCAGGGAAGCTAACGAGATCACGCTCTCGATGCTCGAAGAGATCAACCGCCTGAAGGCGATGGGCAACTCCAAACTGATCGGTACGGATACAGGATTTAAAAACCTCAATGAGAAGACCTCTGGATTCGGGAAAGGGGACCTGGTCATTGTCGCTGCGAGGCCGGCGATGGGAAAATGTCTGGGCAAAGGCACAAAAGTGCTGATGTATGATGGTTCATTGAAAAATGTAGAAGATGTTGTGGTGGGGGATAAGCTGATGGGGGATGACTCTACGCCCCGTAATGTCCTCTCTCTGGCTCGCGGACGAGAAGAGATGTATTGGGTCAGGCAAAACAAAGGGTTGAACTATCGCGTCAATAAATCACATATTCTCTCTTTGAAGCGTTCACGCAATGAAGGCAAACATAAACATGGAGATGTGCTGAATATCGAAGTTTCAGACTATATTGAAAAAAGTGAAAAATTCAAAACAAACTACAAAGGATATAAAGTCAGTGTAGAGTTTGATGAAAAACCTTTGGAGATCGAACCCTACTTTTTGGGCTTATGGCTGGGGGACGGCAGAAGCTCTGATGTGCGTATCGCTACAGAAGATGATGAGGTGGTAGAGTACCTGCAGGAGTATGCTTTTAGGTTGGATAAAAAACTTCATCGTTATGAGGTAGATGGCAAATGTACCATGTTTGGTATCACCAATATACAAAAAGAGGGCGCTTTGCGGGATGTAAGCCATTCGCTGCAAGGAAAGCTTAGAACACTGGGTGTGATAGATAACAAACATATTCCTCATGACTATCTGACGGGGAGCAAAGAACAAAGAATGGCATTGCTTGCAGGATTGATAGATAGTGACGGCTACTATGACGATAGATATCATGTGATGGAGATCGTTCAAAAAAATCAAGCCCTTGCCCAGCAGATAAAGTTTTTGGCAGACTCTCTTGGTTTCAGAGTCTCTTTGGTGAAGAAAAAAGCGACCATCAAGTCCATAGGCTATGAGAGTGATGTATTTCGGGTGCGTATCGTAGGGAATTTGGAAACGATACCTACACGCATAGAGAGAAAAAAAGCAAGAGCGTTGGCATCCAAAAGAGACCATCGTCATACAGGGATCAAAGTAGAATTTGATAAAGTAGATGACTATTATGGTTTTGTATTGGACGGCAACCATCTTTTTTTGCTGGAAGATATGACAGTGACGCACAACACCGCTTTTGTGCTCAATATAGCACTCAAAGCGATCGAACGGGACGAAGGGGTGGCATTCTTTTCACTCGAGATGCCCGCGGAGCAGCTGATGCTCAGGATGCTCTCAGCCAAGACCTCCATCCCGCTGCAGTCGCTCAGGGTGGGTGACCTGACCGATGAGCAGTGGTCACAGCTCTCGGCAGCGACCGATGATATCTCCAAAAAGAAGCTCTTTGTGGATGACGGGGGGCATGCGACGATCCACCAGGTGAGAAGCAAATTGCGCAAGCTCAAGTCCAGACATCCCGAGATCTCTATCGCGATCATCGACTACCTGCAGCTGATGAGCGGTGACGGAAAGGAAGGAAGACAGCAGGAGGTTTCCGAGATATCAAGGGGGCTGAAACAGCTTGCCCGTGAACTGCAGATCCCGATCGTGGCACTCTCCCAGCTCAACCGCGGGCTGGAGGCAAGGGAAAACAAACGGCCGATGCTCTCTGACCTCCGTGAATCCGGGGCGATAGAGCAGGATGCGGATATCATCCTCTTTGTCTACCGCGATGATGTCTACCGGGAAGCCAAAGAGAAAGAGAAAGAGATGAAAGCCAAAGCCGAAGGCAAGGAGTACAGTTCGGATTTCAAAAAGAAATCCGAAGAGGAGGCGGAGATCATCATCGGGAAACAGAGGAACGGTCCGACGGGTACGGTCGATCTGGTCTTTCAGAAAAGATTTACGCGCTTTGTGGATGCTTCTCACTCTCCGGCCTTTGAAGTGGTCTATGAGGATAAAGATATCCCGATGAATGAAGGAAATATCGAGCTGCCGCCGATATAGCCGTCACCAAGTAAAGCATTCTGAAAGGGGAAGAGGATGCAACTACAAAAACCACAGCTTTTTACCGATACAAAAAGCTTTGTATGGGCGATGTCCGCCCTGAGTATGCTCCTTCTTTTTCGGCTTTTTTTCTCCTATCAGGAGTATAGAGAATTCATCTCAAAACCTTTTTACTACACCTATGCGGATGTAGTGAGCGAAAAGAGCAAGCACTCCCGCGGGAAAAGCTACAAGGTCTTGAAGCTTCATGCACAGAACGGGCTGCGTTTTTTCACCACTTCCTACCGCAAAGACTCCTACGCGAACCGTCGCTTGCGTCTCCAGATCTTTCCTGATGAAAAGATCGGTTTTCGTGGATATATGGGCACTTTTTTTGTCAAATCCCGTATCAAAGAGGTACTCCCCGAACAGGAAAGCGGATACAAGGATACACTGTTGGCAAAGGTGGCGGTACAGCACGACTCCGGGATGCTTGCCTCGTTTTACAATGCGATCTTCTTTGCGACTCCGCTACCCGATACGCTGAGGGAGCAGATCAGCAAACTTGGCGTGAGCCACCTGATCGCATTGAGCGGGTTTCACCTGGGGATCCTCTGGGGTCTGATATACGGGCTCATAAAAATAATCTATGCACCATTGCAGCAGAGATATTTCCCCTACCGATTTATTCTCATTGATGCGGGAATAGTAACATTGATCGTTCTGGGAATCTATCTCTGGTTTGTGGGATTCCCGCCTTCGCTGGTACGCTCCTATGCGATGCTGCTGGCAGGATGGAGCCTCCTGGTTGCAGGGATGGAGCTTCTGAGCTTTGCTTTTCTCTTTACCGTGGCGGGAATGCTGCTGGCACTTTTCCCATCGCTCCTCTTCTCCCTCTCTTTCTGGCTCTCCGTGTCAGGCGTATTTGCCATCTTTCTGCTGTTGAAATATGCGCAGGCTGTCGACAGACGTATCCAGGCACTGCTGATCATACCGGTGGGGATCTTTGTGCTGATGCTTCCCGTGGTGCACGGTACCTTCGGGGTGACGACACCCTATCAGCTTCTTTCTCCGGTTTTGTCGCTGCTCTTTGTACCCTTTTACCCTTTGGTGATGGTGCTGCACCTTGTGGGGTATGGCGGGGTATTTGACGGGGCGCTGCTGAAACTCTTTGCACTCCCCGCAGAGGCTGAGAACCATCTTCTGCCTTTAGGGGTGATGTACGGCTATATCGTTCTGGCCCTTTTGTCGATCAGGTACCGGGCAGCTTTTTTACTTTTGTCAGGAGCAGCATTCTCCTATGCGCTCTATCTCTTTTTGCTCTAGAGGTGCCCTTTAGATATGTTCGATCTCTTCTTCTTTGTTGAGCAGGTCACAGAACTTGAGCCCATGGAGGAAGATCATCCAGGAGACATAGATCCATAAAAAGAAGAAGAGGAGCGTGGAGACGGAACCGTAGATACTCATATAGGTTTTATTGTGGAGGACATAGTAGATAAATCCGTTTTTGGAGAGGTTCCATACAAGCGAAGTGATAAAGGAGCTGATCATCGCCGCCGAGAAGGTGATCCTGGTATTCACAGAGAATTGGAACAGCAGAAAGAACACCATCCATACGATGAGAAAAGGGACAAAATAGAGCAGCTGAATGCTGCTGGTGATACTGAAGCGGTCCAGATAGAGCTGCAACGTTGCAGAGAGATAGAACGAAGCTCCCATCATCACAGGAATGATCATCAGAAGGAGACCGTAGGTTTTGAGTGCATTGAAAACACCGCGGTTAGGGACACCGAAGATATCATTGACGATATAGTCGTAGTTTTTGAAAAAGAGTATCGCTGCTACTGTGACATAGAGCACGCCGATATATCCGAGTTTGTAGGAGTTCTCCATAAAGGTGTTGATGTAGCCTATCACCTCTTTTGAGTGTGTGGGCAGGAGGTTACGGAAGATCAGATCTTTGATCTGTGTATGTACTGATTCAAAGATCGGCATGGTGGTAAAGACCCACAGTATAATGACCAGCAGGGGGATGATGGAGAAGAGTGTACTCCAGCTGAGACTTGAGGCATAATGGCCGATCTTGTCATCAAAGAGGTCGGTGAAGAAGTCCCGCAGGAAGATATAGTAGTGCCGCAAAAGGGATCTCATGGGAGACCCCTTGTTTTAGTGAATAGTGAATAGTGAATAGTGAATAGTTTTGGTATGCACTGCTTTGCAGTGCTTTTATTGGTAATGAAGTGACTCATTTTTTACTCCTCAATCAATACCTATTCACGTTTGCTTAACGCTTCTCACCCTTTGACAAGCTCAGGGCGAACGGATAAACTCTTAACTCTTAATTCGGCAGTCCCATTTTCCCCGGATTGAGGATATTGTTGGGGTCAAACGCCTGTTTGAGGTCTTTAAAGAGTTGTATCTCTTCATCATTGAATGCGATGTTCATAAAAGGTGCTTTGGCTGTTCCGATACCGTGTTCACCGCTGAGCGTACCGCCCATCTCCACAACCAGCTCGAAGATCTCCTCAATACAGTGGTGTCCCTCTTCCAGCTGTTTTGGATCGCTCCCGTCCACCATGACGTTGACATGGATATTCCCATCCCCGGCATGCCCGAAGCATGGCACTTTGAATCCATACTTCCTCCCGATCTCATAGATCCGTTTCAGTGCTTCAGGGAGCATACTTCTTGGCACTGAGATATCTTCATTGAGTTTTTTGCTGCCGTATATCGTAATTACCGGGGAAGCGTTACGTCTGGCAACCCAAAGATTATCTCTTTCTTCGGCAGTGTGAGCCACGATGAAATCCTGTGCACCGTTCTCTTTGAAGGATTTTTCCAGGGTTGCAAGCTGGAACTCCACCTCCTCAGGGACATTCCCGTCTACATCGCCGATCAGCAGGCCGCCTGCATCTTCAGGCAGTTCGATACCGAGCTTCTCTTTGAGCGCATGCACCACCAGGTCATCCATGAACTCCATCGCTACAGGGTTTGCACCTGCTGCAAGCGATTTGAAGACCGCGTTCATCGCATCTTCGACGGAAGGGAAGATGCCCATGTAGGCTTTGGTGTGTTTTGGTTTTGGTATCAGTTTGAGTGTGATCTCAGTAATGACGGCCAAAGTTCCTTCGCTGGCGATCAGGATGCCCGCGATGTTGTATCCCGCTACATCTTTGATCGTACGTTTCCCGGCACGGATGATATCCCCGTTCGGGCGTACGGCTCTAAGTGCCATGACATAGTCTTTGGTGATCCCGTACTTGGCAGCGCGCATCCCGCCGGCATTTTCGCTGACATTTCCGCCAAGCGTTGAGTAGGCTTCGCTGGCAGGATCCGGCGGATAGAAGAGCCCTACCGCTTCTGCTGCTTTTTGCAGATCCATATTGACCACGCCGGGCTGGACTACCGCCACCATGTTCTCCATATCGATCTCGAGGATCTTGTTCATATGTTTTTCCATCGCCAGGGTGATCCCGCCGTTTGTCGGAAGCGCTCCCCCGGTAAAGCCCGAGCCCGCGCCGCGCGGGGTGATCACGATCCTGTGCTCATTACAGTAAGCAAGAATATGGCTGACATCCTCTTCATTGCGCGGGAATACTACCGCATCAGGCTCAAAACGCGTACGTGTCGCGTCATAGGAATAAGCGATAAGATGGGCTTTGTCGGAGTAGACATTTTCCCTGCCTACCATCTCTTCAAAAGCTTTGATATGTTTTGCGTCTAGCATAAAATTCCTTTTTAAGTCTATCAGGTAATCCAATGGATTGGGAAGTCATTCAACCACCTATTGAACCTCGTTGAAAGGTTTGACCGGGGTACTAAAGCGCTTCCATTGCTTTATAGTAGTCCTTCTTTCCTTTATCGGTATCAAACCAGCTGGATTCTATCTTTTCAAGGCGTGAAAAGAAAGGGAATTTGCCTTTTTGAGGCAGATTTTCCATTTTTTTCCGGTTGATGATCTTTTGCGATACAGGATCAAGAAGTACCGCTGTACCGTTACGTACGATAACGACAAGCCCTACCTGGTAGGCTTTGGCAAATTCGGAAAGATTTTTTCTGCTTGGTCCACGCTCTCCCTCTGTGGAGAGAAAAAGCGCATAAAGGTCAGGATGAATCCAGTTTCTTTGGTACTCTTTGGTGATCCTTGCATAGGTCTCTGCATCGGGAGCCAGAAGAAGTACATTCTGGTACATATACCCGCCTATCACTTGATCACCTCTCTTTACAGGCGTTTTGATCGTCGGCAGCTCTTTGTGGTCGATGGCACTATGGGGTATCGTATCTGCCGAACCTTCTTTGTCTTTCTGGACGAGATAGCTTGTGATGGCCTGGGCGTTTTGCCCGTAGGGGTGTATCACCGCACCGCTCATGCCGTTGAGAGGGAAAGCATGTTGCAGTTTGATGTGCTGCTGATCAACACTCTCTACTGTTGTGTGTACAGCAGATGGAAAAAAATCTGCAAAAAGCGGTATGGAAAAAAGCGTAATAAGAGCAAACCTGCGCATAACGATCCTTTTTGATGGATAATATTAGCTTGATTATACAGAGAAAAGAGTAAAAGTTCCATAATCGATTGCTGTTATCATTAACTTATTTAAGTTATAATGATGGCTGATTAATGAGGACAGGAAGTATGAGAAGACATAGAATCAAATGCATGGAGGCGCCCCATGCCGATGCTTAAAAGTATTCTGGTGATACTTTTGGCGCTAAGCTCTCTTTTTGGTGCAAAAGTGACGCTGCATAACTGGGAAAGGGGGCAGACTTTCTCAAGCTATCTTGATGAGCACAATATCCCGAAGCGTTTGTTGAACCGGATCTCCGATGAAGACAAAAAGTTTCTGACAGAGATCCAGAGTAATTCGGCGTATTATCAGCTTATCGGAGCCGACAATACGCTGATACAGGCATTGATCCCTATCAACCAGGAGATGCAGATCCATCTTTACAGAGATAAAAAGAGTGGTGAGTACGGTTTTGATATCATCCCTATTGTCTATGAGGAGAATGAGTATTTTGCCAATGTAGAGATCAAGTCAAACCCCTACACTGATACACTGGAGACCGTCAAAGAGGCAAAGATCGCCAAAAGAGTAGGGCAGGCACTCAAACATACGGTCAATCCAAAAACACTTGCCAAAGGTGATCGGGTCGCCTTTTGCTACAAGCAGCGTACCCGGCTGGGATCAATATGCCATATGCCGGATATTGAAGTCGTCAGGCTTACTACCAGGGGTAAAACGAAGTTCATCTATGCCGATGAAGATGGCGATGGGCATCTTGAAGGGGCGAAACGCACCAGTTTCAGCAAAGAGGGCGATTTTATCCACTTCGTGCCTTTCAGGGACCGTTCCAAGAAACTCGGTATGCCCCTTAGGCATATACGCATCACCTCCTCTTTCACCTATAGGAGATGGCACCCTATCCTGAAGCGTTACCGCCCTCACCACGGGACAGATTTTGGTGCGAGGACAGGGACGCCGCTTTTGGCTGTCTATGACGGGACGGTGAGCTATGCCGGCTGGATGGGAGGATACGGCAAGGTGGTGAAGATCAGGCACCCCAGAGGTTACGAATCCCTTTATGCGCATCAGAAGCGTATTAGCGTGCGCAGGGGAGAACGGGTGAAAAAAGGGCAGGTCATCGGATATGTAGGCAGTACAGGCAGAAGTACGGGGCCGCATCTTCATTTCGGGCTTCAAAAAAGCGGTAGATGGGTCGATCCTATGAAGCATCTGCAACGCGCTTCCCTGAACAAGAAGAAGTTCAACAAGATCGTCATCAAAGATGCCAAAGTGTGCAAAGAGAAGCTTGTCAGGCTGCTCGATGCGAACAGCAGTACTTATGTCTGGGATGAGACAAATGCACAGAGTGCAAGGATAGGCGGATAGTATCGATGGAAAATGAGATCAGATCTTTTCAGCTCAACCCCCTTGTCGATCCGAAGTTCATCACCACTTCTCTTGCGACCTATCAGCAAAATGGTATCGACAAGAGTTGGGAGATCGTAGAGGCGCATGACAGCGTAGCGATACTGATCTATCACAGGACAAAAGATGCCTTTGTACTGGTCCGGCAGTTCCGGCCGGCGGTCTATCTCAACAATCTTGACGGACTTACGGTTGAGCTCTGTGCGGGTATCGTAGATAAAAATCTCTCGTTGCTGCATATCGCCGCGGAAGAGATAGAGGAGGAGTGCGGTTACCAGGTAACTGTGGACCAGCTGGAAAAGATCGCCTCTTTTCATACGTCGGTAGGTTTTGCAGGGAGCAAACAGATGCTCTACTATGCAGAAGTGGATGAGAGCATGAAAGTCTCCGAAGGCGGAGGGGTGGATGATGAACAGATCGAAGTAGTCTATCTGCCGGTTTCGGAAGCCAACGCTTTTATCTATGATGAGAGCGTGGCAAAGACACCTGGACTGATGTTTGCCTTTATGTGGTGGTTTGAAAATAAATTGAGATAGTAGGTAGTAGATAGTAAGTAGCAGGTTCGGTAAGCATTTTTCAAATGCCTTTATTGAAAATAGTAAGGTTGTCTAGGATAACCATTCAGTACCTACTATCTGCTCCTTCTTATCTTCTATCTATAATCAGTTGTCCTGTACCGCCTGTGTATAGGCAGCATAGTAGTGGCTTCCGTCGGTGAAGCTGTTGACTGTCAGTTTTGAAAAGGCTTCGAGGTATTCCCAGAAGTTGTCTTTGAGCTCCTGAGGGATATCGGTTTCGCGCAGTGCCGTCTCCATGCATCCCAGCCACTCATAGCGGCTTTTTTCATAGATGGAAAACTCATCATGCAGGCGGATTATATATTCGGTAAGGTCCTGTCCTTCTGATTCGGTATGCACCTTCGGGCCGCCGCAGAGCTGGATAAAAAAGCGTGCATTCTTCTCTTTGACCTTATTAAACTCCTCTTCATCCTGGGGGAAGAAGTTGGCGATGGCGCTCTCATAGATCTCATCGTAAAAACGGTACATCAGGTCTTTCATCCCTTCATACCCTAATGCCTCATAGAATGCCGGATCAGGCATCCTGAAGTGTACGGCTTCACCTTTCGCTACAAGGGTTACATCATACATTTGATTACTCCGATGGTAAAAATTTTGAGATATTGTATCAAATTATCATAAAGATAAATTATTCATCGCAGTAGCGTTTGAGGAGGCATTGATAGGCGTCGATCCTTCTGTCGCGCAGGAAGGGCCAGATATCGCGTACTGCTTTGGTACGCGCATGGTCGATCTCTCCGTAGAGTATCTCTTCATTCTCGCTTCCCGCCTGTAGGAGTATCTCCCCCTGGGCCCCTGCGATAAAGGAGTTGCCCCAGAAACGTATCCCCCCCATCACGCCTGAGCTGTCCGCTTCAAAGCCGACACGGTTGCATGAAATGACAGGGATACCGTTGGCGATGGCATGGGAACGCTGGATCGTGATCCAGCTCTCCAGCTGTCTTTTTTTCTCCTCTTCGCTGTCTGCATCGAACCAACCGATCGCTGTCGGGTAGATAAGGATCTCTGCCCCGCGGAGTGTCATGGCTCTGGCAGCTTCGGGATACCACTGATCCCAGCAGACCAGTACCCCCAGTCTCCCTACGGAGGTATCGATCGGTTCAAAGCCGAGATCTCCGGGAGTGAAGTAGAACTTCTCGTAGAATCCTGGATCATCAGGGATGTGCATTTTGCGGTATTTACCGGCGACTGTACCATCCTTTTCAAAGACCACCGCAGTGTTATGATAGAGGCCCGCGGTACGTTTTTCAAAGAGTGAAGTGACAAGGACGACACAGTTTTCTTTTGCAACCTCCGCCCAGTAAGTGACATCCTCTTCAAAATTTGCCGCATAGTCGAAAAAGCCTGTATCTTCGCTCTGGCAGAAGTATTCGTTCTGATGAAGTTCCTGGAGCACAATAAGCTCTGCTCCGTTCTTAGCAGCCTCCTGTATCATAGAGGCAGTCGCTTTGATGGTATCGGTTTTATTTCCGTAAAATGTTTGTTGGATAAGTGCTGTTTTCATAAAGCAAATTCTAGCATAATTTTATGATATATTAAACGCTATTTTATAGTGTGATCGTCTGGGAGTGGTTACTATGGGGTTGGAACGCGGTATGAGCTATACTGATGATCGATGGCGTGTGATCGGTAAGAATATTGCTGTGGGACGACAGATAACACAAGCAGCAATACAGGTCTGGTTTCGCAGCTATGAGTTACTGCAAAAACCTCATGAACAAGCTTTTTGCAGAAGTAAGGGGGGTGGCCTACCGCCCTAAGGGATCGGCATCAGACCTACCGGACGTAGAATTTTGGCCGCATTCTGTAGCGTTAGTAGGCGACCTGCATGGTTGAACAGTGCAGGCTGCCTCCCTGTTCAATCAGTTTGAGACAGTTGACGGGGATGATCTCTCTTTCCGGAAATTGTGCTGCAAACACCTGATGGGTGACTTTGTCCTGAGGTGTACCGTAGGTCGGGTAGATCAGCGCATCGTTGGTGATCAGAAAATTTGCGTAGGTGGCAGGCAGGCGGTCTCCTTCCTCATCATAAATCGCATCACTCATTGGAAGTGCTACCAGGTTGTAGGGTTTCCCTTCAACCGTTTTGAACGTCTGAAGCTGCTCTTCCATCTTTTTCAGTGCCTCATAATGCTCATCGCTCTGATCCTCGCACTTGACATACATGATCGTCTCCCGGTTGACAAAACGCGCCAGGGTATCGATGTGTGAGTCGGTATCATCCCCTGCCAGATACCCGTGGTCAAGCCACAGGACCCTTGTCGCACCCAGTGTCTCCCGAAGCTTGGCTTCCACAGCCTCTTTGCTCAATCCTCCGTTCCTGTTCGGGTTGCAGAGACACTTGGAAGTAGTCAGGATCGTCCCCTCTCCGTCACTCTCCAGCGAACCTCCCTCAAGGACGAAGTCGATCGTCTCCATCGAGGTGGTACCCATATAGCCCATGTTGTGAAGTATCGTATTGACACCGTTGTCAAGAGCTGCTTCAAACTTCCCTCCCCATCCGTCAAACGTGAAGTCAAGCAATTTCAGTTCATCCTCTTCTTTGACAGAGATATATCCGTAGTCCCGTATCCATGTATCATTGGTCGGTATCTCGATAAATGTCATGTTGCGGGTAGAGCAGAACATGCCCGATATCTTCTCTTTGTTATCGCAGATGATATATACCGGCTCGGCATAGGCGATCGCCTGTGCGATGCGGATAAACGGGCTGAGTGCCTCCTCTAAACTCTTTTTATCTTCTGGATCATGCCAGTCTGTATCCTTGTGGGGGAATGACAGGAGGACCACTCTCTGTTTCTCCCATTCTGCAACCATACGTTTCATTAGTCTAAATTACACCTTTCATTGTTTTTCCCGTTGTTGGAATCTTTGATCGTCTTTTTCAACTCTTTGAGAAGCGCGAAAAGAACCATCGCAGTGAAGATCATACCGATCATCTCCAGTAGTGTCACCCAATCCATTTTTTGCCTTTGTTTAAGGGATGATTTTTGTCTATTTGGGGTATAATTCCTCTCATGGCATATATAACGATCAATAGACAAAATTTCTATCATAATCTTAACCAAATCGCGCTAAAAACCGGCTCTAAAGAGAAAATAGCCATTGTGCTGAAAGACAATGCCTACGGACACGGTCTCAAACTGATAGCGACACTGGCAAGCGAGTATGGTATCAAACATGCGGTAGTGCGTGATCTTGCCGAAGCAGAAGAGGTCAAAGCGCTTTTTGAGAGCGTGCTTGTTCTGGCAGGGGAGAGCAGGGTGGATGAGGTCTGCAGTTTCGCGGTCAACAGCATCGAACAACTCTCCGGGATGGAAAAAGGGTGCCGGGTAGAGCTCAAGATCGATACCGGTATGCACCGTAACGGTATCGCCCTCAGCGAGCTGGATGAAGCACTGGATATGCTCACGGAAAAGGAGCTGAACCTGATCGGTGTGATGACCCACTTCAAATCCGCGGACGAACTGGGTTCAGAGTATTTTTGGCAAAAGAAGTATTTTGAACTTGCAAAGCAACGGGTCAAAGAGCGAGGGTTTGCCAATGTGCGATTCCATTCGCATAACTCTGCGGCGATCCTGCGTACAAGAAGTTTCGATGAAGATATGGTGCGTGCGGGTATCGCGGTATACGGGTATGATGAACTTCCGGGGAGTTTTGACAAAACAGACCTCAGACCGGTACTGGCACTCTATGCCAAAAAGGTTGCCACAAAACTTCTCAAAGCAGGGCAGAGGGTAGGGTATGGCGGTACCTACACCGCGCCGAAAGATATGGTGGTCTCGACCTACAATATCGGCTATGGCGACGGATGGCCAAGGGCAAGCGACAAATCGCCCTATCGGACAAGTGACGGGCTGGAAGTTCTGGGACGGGTCTCGATGGACCTGATGAGTTTTGAGAGTGAAAAGGAGTCACTGTGCATTATGGATGATGCCAAAAAAGCAGCAAAGCATTTTGGAACGATCTCCTATGAGATCATGACTGCACTCTCTCCCGATATACCGAGGGAAGTGATAGCGTAGCGCACTATCTCTTCGTCACTTACTGGTGGATGATCCTGATGATATCATTGTTTTCATCCACTATCTGAAAGATATGTTTGTCCCCGGGAGCCTGATGGTAGATAGCTTCGCTGTTCTGCGTATCGTCGAGTACCACACGGATCGTCGCACTCAGATCTTCTATCTCCACCTCAAAAGAGATGATCTCTACGGCTGAAACCACTACACCATCTTCCAATTTTTTTAAAATCATTGTTTCTCCTTTTGGCTGAATGATACTTTATTATAGTATTTTTGTATAAAGGTATTATGGTATGAAGTGGTTATGGTATTTACCAGGTAAGTCCTGCCGTCCTCAGGCATGATACCTGAGAACTTCAGTTAAAATTTGTAGGTAATCCCTACAGTGATCGCATCGGCTTTAAAATCGGACATATAGGCTGGTGAATCATCAAATGAGTCATCATCATACCATACGGTATAGTCCACAAATGCCGCGAGTGATTCGGTAAAGTTGTACGCTGCACCGATACCCCACTGGAAGCCGCTGTCATCGTAGTCACCATCGCCCTCATAATCAATCGAGGTCTGTCCGTAACCGAGCAGTCCGTAGAGTGCAAACTCCCCGATCGGATACATCGGTTTGAGGTAGATAGCGAGATTCGAAAGATCACTACCATCATCCCACTCATACCCGCCATCTGCTTCCCATGAAGCATCCGTAAAGCTCATTACATAACGCCCTTCCACCGCGATATAAGGATTGAACTGATATCCCGCCAGAATGGTTCCGCCGGTCCATGTGGCTTCCAAATCACTAATGACTATCATTGAAGCACCAACTGGCGCTGTATTGCCAGATTCTTCCCAACTTAGAAACGAAACCCCGGCACCCACATAGAATCCGCTCTTTTCCGGAGCTGGTGCTGCCACCTCCTCAATCGGTGTATATACCGGTGCGATATCTCCTCCTGCCATTGCAAAAGTACCTAATGCCAAACACGCTACTATCGATAAACCTAACTTTTTCATAATGAACTCCTTGTCATTGTTATGGGGAAATTATATATCCTTCTTATACAATATCATTAAAATTATTAAAAAATTATAAAATCGGTGAATTCCTGCAGCGCTGTGATACATTAGATAAAACCTAGGTTTTTTTCATCAAAACCGTTTAGGTTTGGGAAAATACTCTCAAGCTCACTGACACTGTATGATCCGAACCATGCAGCGAGTGTTGCAAGGTACTGCTCCACGGAAGTCGTGGGGATCACACGCCCGGTTTTTGTGATATAGTCGCTGGTATACCCTCCTGCTGTCATCTTCAGCTCGGGGATCTCTCCATAGATCCGGCCTCCTTTGACTGCACCACCCATGACCAATGCATGCCCTCCCCATCCATGATCCGTGCCGTTGCCGTTGGGTACGAGAGACCTCCCAAAATCCGAACCGGTAAAGGTGGTTACCTGCTCTGAGAGCTGCATACTCTCTACGGCATCCTGAAACTCACGTAAAACGCTGTTGAGGTAGTTGAGCTTCAGGGGATGGTCTGTCATTTGCAGGTCATGATGGTCAAAACCGTGCAAACGGGCAAAAAAGATCTGTCGTTTCGGAGTGTTTGGAAGCTGCGCATGTACAGAGATAAGTCTGGCAATCATCTCCATCTGCTTTGCCAGCGGTACGCCGGGTTCATTGTCAAGGGTGCTGGCAAAGTGAAAGTCTGATGCCCCCTCCAGTGCTCCGCTCACACTTTCGCGGTAGTCAATATTTTTGATCTGGTTATCGGCATAGGCTTTGACCAGCAGATGCTCGCTCTCTACCTCCCTTTGAATGATCTGGTGAAGTATCCCGTCAAATGCAGCTTTGGAGTCCGGATCAGCATAGCCGTAATGATCGAAGGGGCGGATATCTCCGCTGATCTCAAAGGCAGGCTTTGCTCCCCCGGATTGCATAAAGTTGCTCCCATCGACACTGATATTGGTAAAATCACTGCGATTTTCAATCAGGTTTGCCGCTCTGGCCGCCCAACCGGAGGGTTCAAGGGTATTGGAGTTTGCGGTCATCCACTGTTTCTGTTGATCGATATGGGAAAAGAGCTGAGGAGGATGGGCTATACCGGCTTCGAACTCCTCCTTGGTGACCGGCCTGATGAGCGTCCCTACGTTTGCAATGATGGCAAGTTTATCCGCATTGAACATCTCCTGCATTGCAGGCATAGTGAAAAGGCCATACTCCGTGTTTTTCAATGGCAGCAGCGCATCTTTGGAGACACTGAGGTTGCCTCTGATTTTGGCATAGTCATCGTAGGCTGCAGCGGAGGTCGGAACGATCATGTTGAAGGCATCGTTGCCTCCTTCCAGAAATACGCAGACCAGGGCTTTGTAGTCAGAAAACTCCTCCGCCTTCAGCGGCGAAAACACTCCGAGCAAAGAGAGCAGGGAAGAGGAGCTGAGGGCAAGCGAAGCCTGTAGTTTTAAAAAGTCGCGTCTATTCATTGTTTTGCTTTTCATTGCCTACCTCTCTATGGCATATTCTGCAGAGAGAACGATCAGTGCGATGATCTGTTCTGTGATATCCTGCGCATTTTGATGTGTAGCCGCATAGCCGATAAGTTCATCTTTTAGATCACTGCTCATTTGACCTGACATCAAAAGGAGGTTCAGGTGTTCGATGAGTGTCTCCGGGCCTTGAAGTGTCAGCAGGTTTTTCTCATAACCAAGATCGAGAGCGATCTGATCGTGCAGCGTATCCGTCAATCCAATCACACTCAGCATGACACGTCCAAAGTCGCTCATCTTCAAAGGAGAGAGTACTTTGAACTCCGGGCCCACAAGGTTGTTTTTCTGCAGGATGCCTGAGGGGCTATAGGTAGGCTGGAAGTAGTTGAACACTGATGGTGCAGCAAGGGGCTGGAGGTGGAGACCAAGATTCTGCGCTGCTTCAAAGTCATAAAACGGATAACTGCTGATGGAGGGATCGCCTGCGGCATGAAAGGTCCTCATCACCGAAGCGATACGGATAAGCTGTTCTCTCAACTTTCCATCTGTCTGAGGCGATGGGTGTTGATCCTTGTATTTGAGGAGGGCTTCTTCATCTGTCAGGACAGCTCTGATCACCGCTTTCATATCCCCCCTGACGCCTGATCCGTTATCGTTGAACGCGGATGCCACCCTGGCAATGTATTGCGGTGACGGATTGCTGGTAACGAGCCTTTGTATCAGCTGCTTGCCTATATATGGGCCTACATTGGGATGGTTGAAGATGATATCGATCGCATAGCTGAGATCATCCTTCGCTGAAAGGCCCGAGGGAATGCTTTGAGGCGCGGCATAAGCATCATTGAAGGTATCGGAAAAAACTTTTTCTCTTGTATCGTGATAGGCTTCGTAGGCAACCATGGGTTTGACAAGAGAGGCTAAGGTATTTGTACCGTCCAGGTAATAAAATGCACCATTGTCGCTTGTCCACCCGGTATAAACCTTGGCGAACTCCTCGATATCTTTCTGTGTATAGGTAGGTATGGGCTTGCCGTCCAAAAGCTTCGGTTCACCGTTGAGTTCGAGCTGCACCAGTCCTATACTGAAAAGCTGGAGGATCTCTCTGGCATAGTTCTCGTCTGCATGCACCAGTGTGCCGTTTTCAGTCGTATGTTCTTTCATATTGCCCCAGGTACTGAGGTAGATGCCCATCGAAGGGTGCAAAGCGGTATGGTAGAGGATCTCTCTGTAGTTTCCGAATGCATGATCCAGCAGCAGGTCAAAATAATCAGCAAGCGGATAGTGATATTCTACTCCGATGGAGGAAACGACAATGATCTCGCTCAAGGCCAAAGCGACCCTTTGCCTCAGCTGGTCCTCGGCGTTGACAGCGATACTGTACCAGGCATTGTAAAAGGCTTTGCGTACGACCACATCCCGAAGATCTCTGCCCTGATGTCTGTTGATCCAGTCAAGATATTTTGTTGGTTTTTTTTGAAACTGCTCATTGAGCCAGATAGTGTAATCTCCCATTTCAAGGAGTTGGTCGATATCCTCTTTTCGTCCCCCGAAAGTCGCATGCGCAAGGAAGTTTGCCGCCCCTTCTTTGCTCTCTACGGGTATCTGAATGGCAGTATCCGGTTCGGAGGAAGGATCAGGGTCTGTGTCGCCGCCTGATCCGGAACAGCCCACGAGAATAAGTATTGATAAAACACCAGGAAGTAACTTATGAATATAACTATGCATCTCTTCTCTCTATTTGTAAAGGTACAAGGAGGTTGATTGCTCTACATCGTTGTTCAAACTATTTCATTCATTGTAACAGAAGGAGTTTAAAAAGATATTGAAAGAAAGTGATGGTACAAATTTATAAAATATTATAATTGATCCAAATTAGAGGGCAAGTATCCAACGCTCAATGATAGAGAGTAAATAAGAAAGGTAAAGATGTTTTGGATGAAGTGAGTAAAGAATGACGTGCTATAATCATTTGAACAGCGAAAGATACTGTATGAAAAAGGAAGTAAGCCATGAAAAAAGCTATTGGATCGCATATCAAAAGAAATGAAATAAGGTATCTGGCTTTTCTGTTTGGAACAGCCTCTTTGTCTATCTTTTGTATAGGTATAGCCTTCATGTTCAATGGTGCCATCGAATCATCATTTGGAATGTTTGCCGGCGGTTTTGGAATGATCGCATTATCGTTTATCGTGGCTGCTGCAATGAGCAAACTTTTTGTTAAAAAGAAATGATCATAAAGAAGGGTTTATTGGGTGAGTTGAGATCTGTTTTGGAGATTGGTGGAGATGAGGGGGATTGAATATCCCTTATTTTAGGTGCCTATTGAGGATATAATTTAATTTAGCCCCTAAATAAGCCCCTAAAATTATTTACAATTATGTTTTTAATTGCATAAAGTTTAACCTTTTAGGATTTGATATAAGTCTGCTGGTGCAATGTAGGAAATTGTTCTTCCATCTTTATAGTTAGCCAAAAGTTTTAATTTTACTAATTCATTTAGATATTTTCTTGCAGTGTTAGGTGAAATGTCATAATCTGCTGCAGCTTCAAGTGCAGTAAAAACCCTTCCCGGATTTTTGATAGCTTTCTTGATAATATCTTTTTGGATGAAGTTCAACTTATAGCCGATAGTTGAGTCTTGTAAAAATGTTGTCATTTCCTCAAACTCTCTACTCTTTTTCGTAAGATAAGCCAATAGGTCATCAATGGCCCTTAAGATAATATCTACTTGATAATAAATAAAATAAGTTAGATCATTATCATCCATTTCGCTGTACAGATAAGACTTTCCATATTGTACTGGAGCATTTTTTAGTAATTTACTTATAGAGATATACTCAAAATAATCATATTTGTTTTTTAACATGAACCAATAAAATATTGCTCTTGCAGTTCTTCCGTTCCCATCAGCAAATGGGTGCTCATAACCAATCATAAAATGTAATATAATCCCTTTGGCAATAGGGTGAATAAATATTTCCCCATCTTCACCTGAATGGCTTGTATTTGCAAAATCACATACTAAACGCAAACGTTCTCCTAGCTCAGTGTAGCAAGGTGGTTGATGAATAATATTCCCATCCATCCCATCAGTAATAACTATTTCATTATCTGTTCTAAGTTCTCCAGGAACTACTCCATTTTGTGTAGTTCCTTTTGTAGCAATTCTATGAAATTCCAAGATCATATCAATAGTTAATTCTTCATTTCTTTTTCTTTTAACTTCTTGCATAAGCAAATAGTTATTTAGAATCATTCTTTCATCTTCTGTTTTTGGAGTTCTTTCTGAGACTAGCATGTCTTTCGCTACTCTACGTGTTGTGGAAGCTCCCTCCAGTTGTGAACTACTGATAGCCTCTTCCATAATAAGTGACGAAATAAGATAATGGCGCTTGACTGAATTAACTGGAGCTAATCCTTCAGCTGAAAATTGTGTGATTTTATGCAACTTTGCTTGTAAGGTATCTGGAGTACAGAATACAAAAGATTTACCGTATTTATCTGCATATGGAATGATTTTATATTGAGTTAGTCTTGACCATTTGACAGCCCACCAAGCTTTCAATGGATCATCACCTTTGTCAACTCTCCATCGGAATTGATCCCAATACAAATACCTTCCTTTATTATCTTCTGCTTTATACTTTTGAATGTAATAAAAATTTTCATTTATATCATACAACTCATGATTAAATTTAAATGGTGCTCTTTCAATAGTTTCTTTTTGCATTTCATATAACTCAATTTTTAAAATTTGAGTTATAATAACATACATTATGCTTAAATATCGATAAATAGGGTATTTGTGGGTGATTTATTTTGAGTTTTTAAATGGAATTCAATGAAATTATTGGTTTAAACGCAAATGTTTTTAGAATTTTACAAGTTTTATAAGATTGTATTTCGTCAATGATACACTGGATCATAATAACCACCACTTCATTATTTTCCATTTCAAAATACAAAAAAATGTTGAAGTCTCAAAACGTTTACAGAGACCTCGTAAATAAAGGAAGGTGTTTAGCTTGTGTTAGGTTGGATTAAATTGGAGATTGGTGGAGATGAGGGGGATCGAACCCCTGTCCTAAAATAGCTAGAACCATGACTCTACATGCTTAGGCGGTGTTGTTTGGTCTCATCTTGCTTCGTACCACACCCAAAACTATGCAAGACCAGCCTGAAGATTCATCCAAAGGTTAGGCAGCCTTCGGGTATAGTCATCAGATATGATACCTCAAACTCTAGCTAAGATGACACTCACTAGCGAGGCAGTCCTCCGCGTTAGCGGGGTTAAATACTTACGCTACTGCGTAAGCTGGACGGTAATCTGTATTGTTTGCGTTTATTCGCGTTGGGCCGCGTAACGGAATTGCCCAGTCCGACATGCACATAGCCCCGACTACTCCAGTCGAAACCAAGTCATCCCCATATGGCGCGATAATATCACTTTTTGGTTACTTTGTCAAGAGGGCAGGAAGCAGCTGTGAGTAATCAAATATTAGTATGAGGGGGGGATGAAAAACTTTAGAGCGTCGTCACATTTGTTTGGCTTTTATTGAGACAAGAACAAATATTGCATTTCAGTTTTGTGCGTTCTGTAGAGATCTGATCAACGGAGAGAATTTTAGTTCAATACGTTATAGTTTAAGTTATATAACGTTAGACTTCTCGCGATGAAATTCGGACGTATTTATGACGCATGTTGTATAAAAAGAAATAAAGGGGAACTTATATGAAACCTATCTTCGCAGGAGCATTGGCTACGATGGCTCTGTATGCCACTCCGCCAGAGATGACACATACACTGAAGCCCAATATGAAGGTGGTCTATCAGCAGACACCTCCACCAGTAGATAACCTAGGGGATATGTTGACCCGGGGTGAGTTCTATGGACGGTTGAGGTTTAACCATTTCTGGAGTGACAAGGGAGAGTCGCACTATGTGACAGGAGCAGGAGGAAGTCTGGTCTACAAGAGTGGCTACCTGAATGGCTTTGGCTTTACAGCCGGACTCTATACGACACAGAACCCCTGGCATATGGATGATGAGGATGCAGCGATCTACAAAGCGGGGAAAGATGTTTTGAGTAGATATGATGTCCTGACACAGGGGAAATATGGCATGAGTTCATTGGCTCAAGCCTATCTGGAGTATAAACATGCAAATCTGGATATGCAGGCGGGGAGAGTGATCTATGAAAGTTTCCTGACCAAAAGCAATGATACCAAGATGATCCCCAATACCTTTGAAGGGGTCGCACTCTACAGCAATGCGTTGCCTGATACTCAACTGCAGGCTGCCTACCTTACGAAGCAGAAACTGAGAGACCATACGAAGTTCCATCACCTTCTGGCGTATGGGGATGCCCCAGGTGATCCGTATGCAAAATATACGGAAAATGATGATTCGGCGATGCATAAAGGGCTTACACTCTCGAAGCTCAAAGCAGATGGGATCGATGACCGACTGATTACGGTGGAAGCAAAGAACAGCAGTATTGATAACCTTCTGCTGAGCTTTAACTATACGGGAGTACCCGATCTGGTATCCTCAGCAATGATACAGGCAGACTATACTTTCACTATGGATGGAATGACGATCAAGCCGGCACTGCGCTATATGAAACAGTTTGATGACGGAGCAGGAGAGATAGGGGGCGCGAACCTCAATACAAAGACTTTTGGATATGATGATCCGGACAGTCTTGATGGCGCACTGTTCGGTGCCAAAGTAGATCTGGCCCAAGATGCATGGAAACTTCGTTTCGGTTATACCAAGATCGCTGATGAGGGTGACCTGATCGCGCCATGGAGAGGATTTCCCACAGGCGGTTTTTCCAGAGCGATGGCACAGTACAACTGGTATGCCAATACCAAAACCTATATGGTGCGGGCAGACTATGACTTTGACAAAGCAGGTGTTGTATCGGGACTGAAAGCGTTTATGCGTTATGCAGTACAGGATTTTGATGACTATAAACCGGGAGTACAATCAGACAGCAATGTCCTGACACTCGATATACTTAAAGCGTTTGATGCTTTGCCCGGACTCTATGTGAAGACACGTCTGGCATATGTGGATGGCGAGGATGATACGGTAGCAGGCGATGGGTCCCTAAAAAAAGATTCATCTTACAATGAATTCAGATTTGAGATCAATTATCTGTTTTGATATAATAAAGAAGGAAAAAAAATGAAAAAAATACTCTTAGTTTTATGTTTATCGCTGGTAAGCCTGAATGCAGGTGAGATCAAAATTGCCGTAGCGGCCAATGTCAGTTATGCGATGGATGAGCTTAAGAAAGCATTTCATGCACTCTACCCGGAGACAAAGGTACAGGTGACACTGGGGAGCAGCGGAAAATTGACTGCACAGATCAAAAACGGTGCGCCTTACCAGCTTTTTATGGCGGCAAATATGAAATATCCCGAGGCACTTTATAAAGACGGGATTGCTGTTACAAGACCGCTTGTCTATGCACAGGGGTCTTTGGCATATCTAAGCAACAAGCAGCAGGACTTCACAAAAGGGATCGCACTGATAAAAGATGCTACAATTCACAAAATTGCTGTGGCAAATCCTAAAACAGCACCTTACGGGAAGGCAGCGATAGAAGCGATGAAGAACGGCGGTGTGCTGGAGGAAACAGAGAAGAAGTTCGTCTATGCGGAATCTATCTCGCAAACGGTCTCCTATGCAGTCACCGCAGCGGATATCGGTTTTATCGCAAAGTCGTCTCTTTACAGTCCCAAAATGGCACACTTCAAAGAGGAAGTGAACTGGGCGGATGTGGATCCAAAACTCTATACACCGATCAATCAGGGGATCGTTGTGCTGAAAAATGGAGAAAAGAATAGTGAAGTGGCGGCATTCTATACATTTATGCTTAGCGCGAAGGCAAAGGAGATTTTGTTGAATTACGGATACCTGGTACCATGAGCATCCTGTCGGCTACGGTAGCATCAATCCAGAGCAATGATGGGTTGAATATCGTTACATTTGCTGTGGGTGAAGAGAGCCTTTCTATGGTCAGCCTTGAGCTGGATGAAGTCATACGTGTAGGTTCAGAGTGTTTGCTCAATGTCAATGCATCAAGTGTCGCTATAGGTAAAAACTGCAGTGGAATGCTGAGTTATTCTAATCAGCTTTCAGCCAGAGTTGTGGCGATAGAGAGCGGCGAACTGCTGGCACGTATCGTTTTGGATATTTCGGGGAAGCATCTGGAGTCGCTGATCACGGTTGCTTCATGCAAGAGGCTCGGGCTGAAGGCAGGAGATGAGGTCAAGGCATTGGTCAAGGCGACTGAGATTTCCGTCTCAAGGGTGCTGGCATGAGTGAACTTTTTGCCGGGATTGAACTTGAGCCCTTTCTGCTCTCGTTCAAACTTGCCGGAGTGACCACTTTGATCCTGTTTGTGACTGCTTTGCCGCTGGCATGGTACCTGTCGCAGACCCGGTCAAAGCTCAAACCCTTCCTTGAAGCGGTTACGGCGCTTCCGATCGTACTGCCCCCGTCGGTATTGGGGTTTTATATCCTCTGGGCGCTCTCGTACAACTCGCCTGTGGGTGCATTCTTTGAAGAGACCTTCGGGATCAAGCTGGTTTTCAATTTTACAGGACTGGTGATCGCAAGCTGTTTTTACAGTCTCCCCTTTATGGTGCAGCCGATGCAGAGCGGTTTTGAAAGTTTGAATCAAAATATGCTTGATGCCTCCTATGTCTGCGGCAGGAGCAGATGGATGACCCTGCTCAAGGTGGCACTGCCCAATATCAAACCGGCGCTGATGACAGCAATCATCGTGACCTTCGCGCATACCGTGGGTGAGTTCGGTGTTGTCTTGATGGTAGGGGGGAGTATCCCCGGGGAAACCAAGGTCGCATCGGTGGCGATCTATGAGATGGTGGAGATCATGGACTACAGATCGGCGCATATCTACAGTGGTATGATGCTCATACTGAGCTTCCTGGTGCTTCTGGGCGTCTATATCTTCAACCGTAAACACAATAAAAAACTGGGTGGATTCCAATGATAGCTATCGATATATGCAAAACACTCTATGGAAGCATGGGGGAGATGGAGCTGAATGTTGATCTTCAGATCAACGAGGGGGAGTTTATCGCGCTGGCGGGAGAGAGCGGGAGCGGGAAGACGACGTTGCTGAGGATCATCGCAGGGCTGGAGAAAGCCCGGGGAACCTTAAAGGTAGGCGATGAGATATGGATGGATGCAAAGCATGCCCTGCCACCGCAGAAGCGGAAGATAGGATTTGTCTTTCAGGATTATGCGCTTTTCCCCAACATGACAGTGCTTCAAAACCTTCTCTTTGTCCAGAAAGACCATGCGCTTGCCGCACAGCTGCTGGAGATGACGGGACTTGATGAGCTCAGAGACCGCCTTCCCGCTACGCTCAGCGGGGGCCAAAAACAGCGGGTCAGCCTCTGCCGTGCGATGATGAACCGTCCCGGGATCCTGCTGATGGATGAGCCGCTCTCCGCGCTGGATCCTGCGATGCGTACCAAGCTGCAGCAGGAGATCCTGACACTGCACAAAAACTTCGGTACCACGACGATCATGGTCAGCCATGACCCCAGTGAGATCTATCGTCTCGCAGGCAGGGTGGTGATGCTTGACCATGGTAGGATCATCCAGGATGACACCCCCAAAAAAGTGCTGCTGAAAACCAGCGGAAGCCAGAAATTTTCCTTTGAAGGGGAGCTTCTTGATATTGTGCAGGTTGATATCATCATGGTCGCGATTGTCTCGATCGGCCAACAGCTCGTTGAGGTGGTCATCAGCCCTGAAGAAGCCGCTTCTCTTCATATAGGAGAGAGAGTGACACTGAGCACCAAGGCATTTGCCCCGATTTTAAGCAACAGATAGCGTGATCTCTCTAAATAACGTTGTATAATTAAAAATATAAGGTGTTTTGAGGTATGCTACGCCTCTGAAAGAGAGGGGCAGATAACTCGTTATATTACCTCAGATAATGCCTTTGGACTCTTTGCGCAGGCAGCCTACAAATTCTAGAAGGAGAGTATGATGATGAAAAAACTGTTGTTGTTGGGCGTACTGGGTGTGTTTCTGAACGCCGGTGAGGTGAAGATTGCTACTGCCGCGGGCTACAAGAAGCCCGTGATGGAGGTCATCGCAGCTTTTGAAGAGAGTGGAGAGAAGATGGAAGCGCTCTTTGGCAATATGCAGCAGGTGATCACTCAGGCAAAAAATGGTAAGATCGACATCGTGATCGGCGATAAAACCTATCTGGATAAAAGCAGACTTCCTATCCTCAGCTACCAGGCTATCGGGAGAGGGAAGGTTGTACTGGCTTATGCAAAAGAGCGCCGATTGGAGAGGGCGGAAGATCTGACCAAAGAGGAGATCAGGAAAGTAGCGATCCCCCAACCCGGCAAAGCGATCTACGGTACGGCAGGGGAAGCTTTCCTTCGCCATACGCACCTCTATGAGAAGATAGAGGCGAAACTCTATATCGTTGCCAAGGTTCCGCAGGTGGTCGCCTATCTGGTCACGGGTGAAGTGGATGCGGGTATCATCAATCTTACCGCCGCACTTTCTAACAAAGAGAAACTGGGCGGGTATATTCTGGTGGACGAGGAGAGCTATGCGCCTATCGAGATCACTGCGGCGAAGCTGGAAAACTGCCAAAATGAAAGCTGTGAGGCGTTTTTGAAATTTATGGCTACGCCGAAAGCACAAGAGATTTTCAGAAAATACGGACTGTAGATGATAGAATTGGAACAGGTCACTGCCCCCTTGATACTGAGCTTCAAAACGATGGGGGTCAGCAGTGCCTTGTTGCTGCTTATCGGTGTTCCTCTGGCCTTTTTGCTTTCAAAAAAAAGATTGCGGTTCCGATGGCTGCTGGATACGCTGGTCACACTTCCGCTGGTCTTTCCGCCGATCGCCGTGGGCTTTTTGCTCTTGCTGCTCCTGGGCGAGAACGGATGGATAGGAGGTTTTTTTGCCCGGTTTGACATCCGGTTCATTTTCGATTTCTACGGATTGGTGGTTGCGGGAGTTATTGCAGGGCTGCCATTGATGGTCAAGCCGCTGGAAGCGGCGATCAGGCTTTTCCCCGAAGAGATAAAGGAGGCTGCCTATATGAGCGGGAAGAGTGACCTTCAGACATTTTTCCGTGTCGTTCTGCCCAATATCAAAGCCTCGCTTTTCGCAGCGCTGCTGCTCGCATCGGCAAGGGCTCTGGGAGAGGTAGGGATCACGCTGATGCTGGGAGGGAACATTATCGGGAAAACCGATACCGTCTCTTTGGCGATCTATAACGCGGTCTTTGACGGCGAGTATGATCTGGCGATGATACTCAGCGGTATTCTGGTCGTGATCTCATTGCTCTTTTTTGTGATGTTGCATTTTTTGGAAAAGAAAAAAACTTTAGGATAAAGGATAGACAGGATGTTAAGAATCGATGATCATGTGCTTATGGAATACCTCAAAGAGGATGTTCCCTATTTTGACCTGACCACTGCACTGCAGGGGGAATCCGGCAAAAAAGCGAAGCTGGAGATCTTTACAAGGGAGGAGGTGATCGTCTCCTGCTCGGAAGAGGCGAAAAGGGTTGCCGAGCTTCTGGGGTGTGAGATCGAACACGCCATCCCCTCGAAGCAGAAAGCACTCAAAGGGGAAACGATCCTTTCGCTGAGGGGGGATTACGAGACGGTTCATCAGGTGTGGCGAAGTGTCCAGAATCTTCTGGAGTACAGCTGCAAGATCGCTACCTATACCCATGAGATGAAAGAGGCGATCGTGCGTGTGAACCCGCATTGCGAACTGCTCACAACGCGCAAGAACTTTCCTTTTGCAAAACATTTCTGTATCCGCTCCATCATCAACGGAGGAGGGATGCCCCACCGCCTGGGCCTGAGCGAAACGGTGCTCTTCTTCCCGAATCACAGAATCCTCTATCCGTCGGATGAAGCTTTTTATGAAGAGATCGCAGCCTTCAAGAAAAAAGCACCCGAAAAGAAGATCGTCATCGAGGCGGAGAGCTTTGAAGAGGCAGCGGTATTGATGCAGAGAGGGACAGATGCGGTACAGATGGACAAAGTGGATGTCGAGACGCTTCAAAAGCTCTCAGCGTACCGGGACGAACACTTCCCCTCTGTGAAGATCCTGGCTGCGGGAGGCGTCAATAAGATGAATGCCGAAAGCTATGCCAAGACCGGCGTAGACGGGATCGTCACCAGTGCGGTCTATTTCTGCGGCATGGCCAATATGGGGAGTAGAATGACCCTTCTGTGACCTCTCCTCCATCGATCTTTTAGAAACTTAGGGTAAAGTTATGACTGAAGTAAAAAGATTGTTTGATGCGGAGAGAAAATATGGGTTTGACGGAAAAAGTACTATGGTCGATGGGGCTGGGGATCATCGCCGGACTTCTGATTAACCTTGGGGGATTCAACGCAGAGGGAAGTTTTGTCAACGACTATATCGTTGGCGGGCTTTTTTATGTGATCGGCAAGATGTTCATCACCGCGTTCAAGATGCTTGTGGTCCCTCTGGTCTTCTTCTCCCTGATCTCGGGTGTGTTCGGTATCGGGGATATCGGCAAACTGGGTAAAGTAGGGGTCAAATCGTTTGCGCTCTACATGATGACTACCGCGGTTGCGATCGCCGTTGCGATCGGTATCGCTTCGCTGGTGATCCCTCTCTTCTCTGCACCGACTGCGGCTGCCGCAGTATTTACCGCCAAAGAGGCGCCGCCGCTGAGTGATGTGCTGATCAATATCATCCCGGGCAATATCATCGAAGCGTTTGCAACAGGCAATATGCTTCAGATCATCTTTTTCTCTATTCTGCTGGGTATCTCTCTTCTGATGGTCGGGAAGAAGGCAGAGAGTATCGCCGAGGGTGTCGAGGTGCTCAATGAAGCGATGATGAAGATGGTGACGATCATTATGGCAACGGCACCGGTGGCGGTATTTGCACTTCTGGCAAAAGCGGTCAGCGAACTGGGACTTGAGCTCCTTGCACAGCTGGCGGTCTATGTGATCGTGGTGGTCGCTGCGCTCCTCCTGCATCTCCTTGGGACGCTGATGCTGCTTTTCAGGTTCTTTACAAAGCTGAATCCTTTGATCTTTTTGCAGAAGATGCGTGATGTACAGGTCTTTGCCTTTTCGACCTCCAGCTCCAATGCGACGATCCCCGTGACACTCAGAAGTGTCACCAAACGGCTGGGGGTTGACAACTCGGTTGCTTCGTTTACGGTCCCCTTCGGTGCGACGATCAATATGGACGGTACAGCGATCATGCAAGGGGTGGCGACAGTCTTTATCGCGCAACTCTACGGCGTGGAACTCGGGATATTGGGCTATCTGACGGTGATACTGATGTCGGTACTTGCCTCAATCGGTACAGCGGGCGTGCCGGGGGTAGGGCTGATCATGCTCTCTATGGTCTTTGTGCAGGTGGGGCTGCCGGTTGAGGGGATAGGGTTGATATTGGGTGTTGACAGACTGCTTGACATGCTCCGCACGGCTGTGAATGTCACGGGTGATGCCGTGGTGAGCACGATCGTGGCGAAGAGCGAAGATGAGCTGGATATCGGGGTATATCTGGACAGAGAGGCAGGATCGGTTGAAGTTCCAGAGATCGATGATGAGGTCGAAGAGGAGTTTGCCGAAGTGGTCCACAGGGCAGAAGAGAAAGCATAAGGCGGAAGAGTGAAACAGAAAGAGCGCGGGAAATATGATCAGAACTTTGATCCTATGGTCGATAAGTTCAAAAATCAGATCTATGGCGGCATCAAGGGGGAGTGGCGGCTGAAACTGCTGCAGGAGGATCTGCAGGAGCTGCATCAAAAAGAGCCGATGGAGATCTGGGATGCAGGATGCGGGCTTGGGCAGCTGGCACTTTGGTTTGCCAAAGAGGGGCATACGCTTAGCTGTTGTGATATCTCCTACAAGATGCTCGAAGAAGCGAAAAAAGCCTTCAGAGAAGCGGAGATCGATGCCCGTTTTGAGAAACTGCCGGCGCAGCGGATGGCGGCAGAGATACCGCAGCAGGACCTTGTCCTCTTCCATGCGGTGATCGAGTGGCTGGCTGATCCCCTGGAGACGCTTCGTGTCGTATCCAGGAAGGTCAAACCGGGAGGCCACCTTTCACTGCTCTTTTTCAACTATCACAGTTTTGTCTACCGCAATGCCCTCAGGGGCGGGTGGTGTGTCCCCTATGTGGGGGATAAGTCTGCCTGGTACGGCAAGGGCAAAAAACTCACCCCTCCCCATCCGCAGAAACCCGAAGCGCTTATCAGATGGCTGGAAGAGCAGGGGTATGAGATCAGAGTACAGACGGGGATCCGTGTTTTTCATGACTATATGAAAAAAGATGCGCTTGAAGATACGGACCTGGAGGAACTGATGGCACTGGAATACCGCTACTGCCGCGAACCGGTCTACAGGGATATGGGACGCTATATCCATATCCTTGCAGAAAAAAAGGGCTAAAGACTGGCGATCAGCCTTGCCGCACTTCCCGCTTTCCGGTTGGTCGGCTGATAGAGGTAGTTGTGTACCTTCTCGGGGAGTTTCTCCGGTATCTGAAGGGATTCGAACTCCTCTTTGGCTGCCTGTTTGGCTTTGAACAGTGCCATCTGCACGCGGGAGTGGAAGTTTGCCGCACCCTCTCCGGAGGTCTCTATGGCAAGGAAGTTCGCTTCAGGATAGCGGGCAGTGACGAGCGACTGGATACCGTCAGAGACCGCGGAGGAGGGCATACATCCGAAGGGTTTGACCGAAATGACGAGATGCGCAAGATTCTCTTTGACGCTCTCCAGCAGGTGGGCGACCTCCAGGTGCCCCTCTCCCCCTTCGCACTCCAGGGTGTAGTAGTCTTTGCTGTACTCTGCCAGCTTGTCGATATCGGGGATATGGTAGTCGTGGAGCCCTATCGCTTTGGCATAGAGGGTAAAGTAGAGCTTTACGGCTGCCTTGCCGGCTTTGAGCATGACTCTGCTTTTGACGTTGGAGAAGTCTATCGTTTTTGATGTTTCGGTTTCGAGTGTTTCACTCTGGTAGAGTTTCTGTTCGGCTTCCCAGAGGCTCAGCATCAGGCGGTTGATGATCGGCTGCGGGATGCACTCTGCCCCTTCTGCTTCCAGAAACCTGTGGAGGTTGTAGTTGCCGTCCCCTTCGGTCATCGCTGCCCAGAACTCTCCCATCACCATCACCTTGGCTTTGGGCTGCAGTCTGTCTAGTTTGACCTTTTCCAAAACAGCGCGGCACTTCCACATGGTCTTCAGAAGGGACTTTTTCTGGAGGAAGGCATCCGCCACCAGGCTGCGGCATGACTCTATCGCGCGGTCGGTACTGCCCGCTTCCACCTCGTAGGGACGCATCTTGTAGCCCAGGATATTGATGATGTCGCCGATGATCACTGCCTTGATGAGGGTGATAAAGAAGGTCGGGGTATATGCGATGAGCGGATCTTCGATCTCCTCTCCCTGGTAGATCCCCTTGTTGTGTTCGAATGCGGTGATGCGCAGCCCTTCAAAGCCTGCATCGCGCAGCGCTTTTTTGTACTCGGTGATATACATCCCGAAACGGCAGGGCCCGCAGCCTCCCGCGGTGACATAGACATACTTCCTGACGATCTCCTCGGCGCTGACCCCCTGTGTGTCACGCAGTTTTTGCAGGTACTTGACAAGGTTTCCCACCGTAAAGTAGGTGGGGTTGCACTGGCCCCTGTTGCCGTAGGCTTTGCCTGTCTGAAACGAAGCAAAGTCGGGGTTGGGGAGGGAGATGTAGCGGATGCCGAGTGAGTTGAGTGCTGATTCGATGAGTTTGTCCTGCAGCAGTGTGAGGCCTCCCGAGAGGAAGATCGTCTCCTCTTTTGGAGCATATGCTGTTTTGTGCCGGTGGCTTTCTCTCCACTGGGAGATCTCCTGATGGAGGAATTCGAGGTTATTGTTGCTTTCTTGGTATTTCATACTATTACATGCGCTCATGATCTAACTCCTAAAGGAAATTTGAATAAAGAGTAACGGTTTATCGTGCGTAGCAATATTTTAATACACAAAAAAAAATGTCCCTGTTTGTTCATTTTCTTTTTTTGTCGATGCAACAAAAAAAGAGAAACGAACCAAAAGAAAAAAAATGCAAATGGCTACCGCGAAATAGTATGTTTCAGAGAAGTCAGTCTGTTGAGTCATGCTAAAACTTCCTCTCTATGCTTTTTGTTTTTAGAAGCTATTAGCTGTTTTTGATACTGCTGCAGGGTGTAGGCAAATGTTTTTACCCGTATCTTGATCGAACCTCCCGGTTTGTTGGCGTCGATGTCGTGCAGGGTGAGGTGCGGTGTCCGGCTGGCACCCAGTATCTTGTCGATGATCGCGTAGGTGGGGGCATCATGTCCGCACTTGAAGCTGCTGAGATCGACCACGGCAACGTTCGGATGGCGTGCGGCGAACTTCGCCGCCCAGACCTTCTGTGCGGAGTTGGTGGAGAAGTTCTCCAGCCAGACATCCCGGATATCGTAGGGAGATTCGATGATCCTCTTATCGATATCGGCTTGAAAAAATCTTTTCAGGTATGCCTCCTCTTTGGGGATAGCGCGCATGGAGAGTGTCTTGAACCCCAGAGACTGGAACTCATCAAGCACTTCATGGTTCAAGCCCGGGTCAGAGTGGTAGGGACGGCCCAGAAGCAGCAGGACGATCTCGTTGTTCTGCTCCGCATTTTCCAGTATCTCTCTCCCCTCCTGCATGATCGCTTCATCATTGGCCCGGAGTGCTTTCCATGCCTGATCGGCTGCCCAGTTGCTCTCATCCTCGGTCATATGCAGCCTCTCTTTCCAGGTAGCAAAAAGCTGCTTTTTGAGCAGGGCTTTGTTGTCAAAATCAAGCGCATTCTCCACGTAGGTGATCTTTTGCCGGGCAAAGATATCTTTCTCTTTGGTGAAGGCGGAGTAGACGACTTTCGGGGTCCCGGAGATGATGGGGCAGGATGTCTGTCCCATCGTATGTTCCAGGAAGCCGGGCAGGTGGGTCACGGCAGGAAACCAGAGGTAGTCAAATCCCTTTTTGCGGTATTTTTTGTCAAACAGCAGCGCATAGACATGTGACTGGGCCACTTTCGCCGGGTAGCAGGAATCGACAGAGCCGTATTTCGCACCTTCGAGGAACATATCTTCATTGGAAAAACCCGAAAAAACGATATTATGCGGATGGATATCGAGGGCCTCCAGATAGGTACGCAGGAATGGCGCCAGAGAATAGATATTGAGAACCTTGGGGATACAGACCTTGAGGTTTTGCCTATGGGCGATCTCTTCCTCACTGCTGAGATCAAAACTTCTGGTGACGGTTTTGCGCAGCGTCGGCCCCCAGCCTCCGAGGGTTTGTTTCACCTGCTGTTCGGTGATCTGTGTGTCGGGGGCAGGCCTGGTATCCAGTGTATAAGTGGGAGCAAAAAGCGCATGAGACTCTTTTTTCACAAGGTTGGGAACGGAGCTCTGCAGTGCCTGTCTGGACGCTTTGAGCGACCTGAGTGCCTCGTGGGACTCTACGGTACCCTCCTCGCAGGAGAACCCCGCGATATAACGCACAGACTCACTAGAGGGGGTTTTTGTATCGATAAAGGTACGCGAACAGTTGATCGAGCAGAAGTGGCAGCGTGTCGACTCATCCGTACGGGAGGTGTAGGTCATCCGCAGCGCTTCCTCCATCCCTACAAACGTAGCTTCTCCCCGCTCTTTTATCCTGTCTCTGGCCTCTATCGCTGCACCGTATGCACCCGCCTCCCCGGGATAGGGGTGGACATCGACAGTCGCATGGGGGACCCTTGCCTTGATATAGTCAACCTGGGATTTGAGTGCGGCGAGGTTGTACTGTGTGCCGCCCTGAAGGACGAAATGTCTCCCGAAGGCTGCAAGGTTGGGAGCCTGTACGACATATTGCCAGACATTTTTGGGAAGTACTTTGGCGATCCCGGCAAAGAGCTCCTCTTTGCTGTATCCCTCTTTCTGGAAGTTGACACGGTCCGTATCGAGGAAGACGGCACAACCGTAATTGAAACGCGGCGCTTTTTTCGCGGCAAATGCAGTATCGGCATACCCCTCGACAGGGATACCGAACTGTTTGGACATGCTCTGAAGCAGGGTGCCGTTGCCCGCACTGCACTGGTTGGAGAGGCGGAAGTTTTTCATCATCCCGTTTTCCATAAAAAGGACTTTGATATCCTGCCCTCCGATATCGCAGATGACATCCACGCTCTGCCCGAAGACCTTTTGGGCACTCTTCATATGGGCGATGGTCTCGATGATATTGGCATCGGCTCTTAGCGCCCCCTCAAGGACATCGGCTGCATAGCCGGTCACACCGAGGCCCTTCACATTATAATAGCCATGGGGGTCATGCTCTTTGATCTGCCGGAGAAGCTCTAGCGTGTCCTGTATCGGGTTGCCCTTGGAGAGCTGGTAGACCTTGCAGAGTAGGTTCCCCTCTTCATCGACCAGGACCGCTTTGGAACTGGTCGAGCCCCCGTCAATACCCAGGTAACAGGTTGTCGCTTTTTGTAAAGCCGGTGAAGCAAAAGGCTTGATGGCATAGTGTGCTTTGAAGGCTTCCAGTTCCTCTGATGAAGTGCTCAGGGGAGCATCGTCGTTCTCGTTTCGCAGGTCGCCAGAACCATTGACAAGAAGCCGAAGTTTGTCAAGACCGGCAAAGTGCTGCTCATGGTTCTCTTCCCCTTCTCCGAAGATGACTGCACCCAGGGCCGCATAGTATTGTGCATTTTGCGGTACTGCGATCAGCTCTTCGAGTTTCTCTTTGTCATAGGCGATCCCTCTCTCTTCCCAGAGTTCGCTGATCCGAAGGCGCCAGCACTCCTGGAGGAATGGCAGATAGGTATTCGGACCGCCTAGCAGCAGCACTTTGGGCATCAGTGTATTGCCCCTGGTCAGCACGGTGAGGTTCTGCATCACGATCGCATCGGCAAGCGAGTTCATGATCTCATCGGCAGGCACAGAGGTTTTAACCAGGTTGACGATATCGGTTTCGGCAAAGACCCCGCATTTGGCAGCGACATGGTGCAGCTTGTCGGTCTGAAACGTGAGTTTTTGAACCTCTTCACTCTCCATCCCCACCTTCATGGTACACTTCTCTATCGTCGCTCCGGTGCCTGAAGCGCATTTGTCATTCATGGAGGTGAGTACGGACTTTTTGCCGTCTTCGCTCTCTTTGAAGTGGATGATCTTGGCATCCTGTCCGCCCAGTTCGATGACGGCACGCACGTCGGGATGGTGATGCTCTACAGCAAGGACCACGGCATTGACCTCCTGGACAAAACGGGCATGGAGTGCAGGCGCGATACGCGAGGCGCCCGAGCCAGTGATATAGACTTTTTCTATCCGGTTGTAGATATCGGGCCGGGTATGGGAGAGCTCTTCCAGAAGGCCAAGAAGTGTAGCAGCCTGTTTGGTTTCGTGCGGTGTGTAGGCTTTGGCAAGGATATCGAAGTTCTGGTCGCAGACGACATACTTTACGGTCGTAGAACCGATATCGATGCCCAGTGCATAGTTTTTGGTTTGGATTGGTTTCGTCATAATATATTATTATACCAAATTATTTATTTTTTACTTTATTCACTTTGATCGCCCAGATAACCCAGACTAACCCGATGATGATAAAAGGGAGGCTCAGCATCTGCCCGGTGCTGAAAGGGATCTCCCACGTGTAGGCAGCCTGTTTGGTTTTGGTGTACTCCAGCAAAAAACGTACGGTGAACATCATCAAAAGAAAGAGCCCGGGAAGGAGTCTTGTCGTAAACTCTGGCGCGAGTTTTTTGTAGAGTATCACAAAAAGCCCCAGGATGGCAAGGTAGGAGAAAGCCTCATAGAGCTGTACGGGATGGCGGGGAAGCATATCGACCCGTTCAAAGATAATCGCCCAGGGCAGATCTGTCTCCTTGCCGAGTATCTCCGAGTTGAAGAAATTCCCGAACCGTACGGCTGCAGCGACCACAAGCCCCGGGATCGTGATACGCGAGAGCAGCCAGAAGAAGGACTCTTTATGGCGTCTGCAGAAGAGCCACAAAGCGATGATCACCCCCAGCATTCCGCCATGGCTCGCAAGCCCCCCTTTCCATACCATCAGTATCTCAAGAGGATGGGAGAGGTAGTAGTGCGGCTCATACGCCAGGCAGTGCATGAGTCTCGCGCCGATGACCGTACCCGCCAGTGTATAGATCAGAAGCGTGTCGAGTGCTTCGGGATCACGCCCCTCACGCTGAAATATCCATTTGGAGATCGCCAGACCCAAAAAAAATGATCCGACAAAAAGCAGACCGTACCAGCGGAGCTGAAGGGGGCCGAGTTCCAAGAGTACCGGGCTGATATTCCAGGTAAAATAATCCATATTACTGCCTTAATGAGTCGTTGGGTTATTATACTTTAAGTTGTTTAGTTATCGATTGTATTTTGATGATTTTATCGAAGATTTTTGTGCCGGGGTGGGAAGGAGGGAAGCAGAAATGCAGGAAGGTCCGGACACCCCGGCAGGGGTATCTGATTTATTATTTGATCTCTATGGATCTTGGCTTGAGCTTCTCTTCCTTCTGCAGATCGATGATCAGCTGACCGTCCTCGAGTGTGGCGGAGATCTTTTCGGGGTCTATCCCTTCGGGAAGGGTAAACTTCCGCTCAATTTTCCCGAAGGCGCTTTCACAAAGGTAATAATCCTCTTCCTTCACCTCATGTTTTGTTTTTCTCGTTCCGGAAATAGAGAGAACATTATTTTCTATATCGACTTTGATATCCTCTTTCTTGATACCGGGCATATCGATCTCGATATGGAAATCCCCGTTGCTTTTTTTTGCCAGGTTCGAGAAGGGGAGGTGGCTGGCTACATTGTCCAGGACTTCACCCGCTTTTTCGATCCCTCTCTCCAGGCCCTCTTCGATCTGTGAACCCAGATTTTTGGCACTTTTGATGACATCCATCACTCTCTCCTTATTTTACAGCGATTCTTTTTGTTTTTTCAACTTCCAGTTTTTCCAGCTTGGGGATCACCACTTCGAGCACCCCATCCTCGCATGAGGCACTGATGTTTTCCACATCCACATTTTCAGGAAGTGCAAAGCTTCTTTTGAAGGTACCGTAGAAACTCTCTACCTTGTAGTAATCCTCTTCTTTCAGTTCCTCTTTGAGCTTCTTCTCTCCTGAGATCACGACTCTGTTCTCTTCGATATCCACTTTGATATTCTCTTTTTTGACTCCCGGAAGATCGACCTCCACATGGTAGGCATATTCGCCTTCTCTTGTGTTGACCGCGGGTGTAAAGTCATACTTTCTTTCCACATTCTGCGCAGAAAGATCCATCTCGTCAAGCAAGGAATTCAGCCTGTCGAATCCTCTTCTGAAATCATTGAATTGGTTCCATGGTCTGTAACGTGTAAGTAGCATTTGGACTCCTTTTTTATTGTTCTTCCCCGTTTTGATACGGTTTGCATTAATTATAATCTATATCAAAAAGTTTGTCTGCCACTTAAGTAGCAAAAAGATCACTCTTCCAGGAGGTCAAACAGTTTTTGCGTGTTTTTTGGAGTGATATTTTTGCGTTTTACATCGATCACCCCTTCGGATTTGAGCTCCTGAAGCTGCCGATTGAGTACTTTTCTTGTGGTGCCTATCAGCGCGGCGATCTCTTCATGGGGAAGATCGTGGATGAGCTTGAGCTTGCCCGGTGTTTCGGGATCGATGTTCCTGACGATCAGTCTGAAGAGCCGCTGGGAGGTAGTGTGCAGCGAAAGGTCCAGTGCCAGCTCTTCGGTCTCTCTGATCTGTTTTGCAATATAGGGAAGAATCAGCTGGCGGAAGCTGCTGTTCTCGTTGATCCATGAACGGACGATATGGATAGGGAAGCGCATCACCTGGGTATGGTCATCAAGCGAGGTGAGCAGATTGTCGTGGAGCTCTCCGTCAAGCAGGGAGACGATATCGTACATATCGCCCGTGGTGAGTATCTTCAGGGTCTGTTCTTTGCCGCTTTCGGGTTCAACCTGGGAAACCTTGATACGCCCTTTGAATACGATAAAAAAATACTTTAAAAGCGCTTCGGGAGAGAAAATCGTCTCATTTTTATGAAAATGGTAGGGCTGTCCGTACGCTTCGATATCTTTCTGGAGTTTATTGGGCAGGTTGACGATCAGTGACTCTTCCATTTCTCACCGGTTTATGTGGGATTTTTTAGATTGTAACTTAAAAATCCCGGAAAATCAAGCAGTCGATCGGAGGCGTCTTATTCGTTGATCTTTGCCTTGATCTCTCTGGCGACAGAAGCGAGTTTTGCGATCTTCTGTGTATCGCTCAGCGTCTCATCAAGGAGTATTTTGACAAATGCCGAGCCGACGATGACCCCGTCCACGCCTTTGGCCTTCTCTTTGGCCGTGTTCTCATCTACCCCGAAACCGACATAGACGGGTGTATCAGTGAATGCTTTGATATCGGTGATGATCTCTTGCAGATCTTCGCTCTTCCCCGCACCGGTGATCCCTGCATAGGCCACAAGATAGATGAACTTCCTGGCTCCGCTGACGATCTGTTCGATACGTGCTTTGCTGTCTGTAGGCGCAATAAAATCGATAAGGCTCAGGCCTGCCTCTTCGATCAGGGGTTTATAGGCTCTGGCCTCCTCAAAAGGAAGATCAGGGATGACGAACCCGTTGACGCCGCTCTCTTTTGCCTTGGCGATAAAATACTCTATGCCTTTGTGATAGAAGGGGTTGAAGTAGCCCATCCACAGAGTATCGATATGCGGTGCGATCTTTGCAGAAGCATCAAAAAGGTGCTCCAGCCTGAAGCCTGCCCGGAGTGCCAGGAGGTTGGCCTTTTCGATGACCGGGCCATCTGCCACGGGGTCTGAGAAAGGCATGCCCAGTTCAAGTGTGTCAACCCCGGCCTCTTTCAGCGCCAGTGCGGCATCTACGGTAAACTCAAGTGAGGGGTATCCTGTAGTAAGATAAGCAACCAATTTTTTCAAGGTAAACCCTTTTTTATTACGATCAATAAATTATTTTGGATATTATATGCTAAAATCAGTAAAAATATCGACGCAGTAGGAAAACAATGAGTATTCACACTCCAAAAATAGAGAAAAAAGTCACTTTGAGTGCACTTCAGGCAATGAAAGGCAAAGAGCCTATCGTGATGGTCACGGCGTATGATGCACTGTTTGCTAAGCTCTTTGACGGGGAAGTAGAGATGATACTGGTAGGGGACAGTCTCAATATGAGTTTCCTGGGAAAACCCGATACGCTCTCTGCCACACTGGATCAGATGATCTATCATACCCAGGCCGTCTGCAACGGGGCAGAGAAATCGATGGTGGTTCTGGATATGCCGTACGGTACCTATATCACGCCTGAAATGGCAGTGGCAAATGCGACAAAGGTCTATCAGCAGACAGATGCCCAGGCAATCAAGATCGAGGGGGGAAAAGAGCGCGCTCCTATTATTAAAGCATTGGTAGAGAACGGTATCGCAGTGGTCGCGCATGTCGGGTTGATGCCCCAATTCGTGCGAAGCGAAGGCGGCTATAAGGTCAGAGGGAAAGATGCGGAGGATATCCAGAGGATGGTAGAGGATGCGAAGGCGCTTGAAGAAGCCGGCGCATTCATGGTGCTGGTGGAGGGGGTCAAACCCGAGGCAGCCAGAGCGGTCACCGAAGCGGTCAGCGTCCCGACGATCGGCATCGGGGCAGGGAATGTGACCGATGGCCAGGTACTGGTATGGAGCGACATGTTCGATTTCTTCGAAGCCTTTACACCGAAATTTGTCAAAAAGTACGGCAAGGGTGCCCAGATGATCAAAGAGGGGCTGCAGCAGTACCGCGATGAAGTCAAAAGCAGGGAATTCCCTAGCGAGGAATACAGTTATTGAAAGTGAGGAATGAGGAATTAGGAGTGAGGAGTGAGGAGTTGAGGTATGCTTTTCTGCGAAAAGCTTTTGTTGAAAGAGTGAAAGGTTTGAAGTGGCAGTAGATAATAAAAGAAGCATTGCAGAGCAATGCAAACCGACACTCCTAATTCCTCATTCCTCACTTTCATCAAAAAGGAGTTTTGATGGAAAGAATGGTTGAGATAGAACGCTTCGAAGGGGAAGGCAGCTATGAAGTGACGCTGCGGCCGAGCAGCTGGGATGAGTATATCGGGCAGGAGAAGATCAAAAAAAACCTCAAAGTCTTTATCGAGGCAAGCAAAAAAAGAGGGGAGGCACTGGATCATATCCTCTTTTTCGGACCTCCGGGGCTTGGTAAAACGACGCTGGCAAATATCATCTCTACGCAGATGGGAGCCAATATCAAAACCACCGCTGCCCCGATGATCGAAAAAGCGGGAGACCTTGCGGCTCTGCTTACCAATATCGAGGAGGGAGATATCCTTTTTATCGACGAGATCCACCGTATGAGCCCGGCGATCGAGGAGATACTCTACCCGGCGATGGAGGATTTCAGGCTGGATATCATTATCGGTTCGGGTCCTGCGGCACAGACCGTGAAGATCGATCTTCCGCGTTTTACCCTCATAGGCGCCACGACAAGAGCGGGTATGCTGTCAAATCCGCTTCGCGAACGTTTCGGCATGCACTTCAGGATGCAGTTCTATACCCCTGAAGAGCTCGGGCGTATTGTGATGCAGGCATCACACAAGCTTGAGAAACGCTCACAAAAAGAGGCAGCAACCGAGATCGCAAGACGCAGCAGGGGAACACCCCGTATCGCGCTGCGGCTTCTAAAACGGGTACGCGACTTTGCCGAAGTGGAAGACGAACAGGAGATCACGCTGGAGAGGGCAAGGTATGCACTCGATGAGCTCGGGGTCAATCATATAGGGTTTGACGAGCAGGATATCCGTCTGCTGGAGCTGCTTGTCTCTGCGAAAAACAAACCGATGGGGCTGAGTACGATATCTGCCGCGCTGAGCGAGGATGAAGGAACGATCGAGGATGTGCTGGAACCCTATCTGATAGCAAACGGATATATCGAGCGTACCGCCAGAGGCCGTATCGCTACGCAGAAGAGTTATGAGCATTTCAAGCTCGGCGGGATGAAGGAGGGGCTTTTTGAATAAAAAGCGCATCCCTGAGTTGAAAAACGAAGCTTCAGTGAGAGAAATGGTATCCGAACTTTGTTCGGATACAAGGAGAAATAAAGTAGAGGACTGTTTAAATGATAACGAATAAAAGTTTGACAATCACGGTACTTTTTATTCTCTCATTAGTCGGTGCGTACAGTATCTACCAGCCGTTTCTGCTCTCTTTGGTGGTTGCCATTCTGCTGACGATGGCAACCTACAATTTTACAAAGAAGCTGATCGTTCAAACCCGTTCAAGAAAGCTGAGTGCTGCGATAGCCACACTGTTTCTGGCGCTGATCATTTTTGCTCCTATTATCTATCTTGCGACCATAGGGGTAGGGTATCTTTCGCAGATGGATATTTCCGTGATCAATGATGTCACCTCCACATTGAGAAAATACGAACTGCCCTATTTTAAAGACTGGATGAGCGATGAGAAGATCGCCGGGTACCTCAAGACAGCTACTTCTTATCTGACGACTGCGGGGAGCGTGGGGATCGGATTTGTCAAAAATATGCTCCTGGTACTGGTCTTCTATTTTATCATCAACTTCTACGGAGAGCGCTTTTTCGAACTGATACGTGCACTGATGCCGGTCAGCCGTATCCGGAGTGCCAAAATGATCCACGAGGTCTCCTCTACGATGGAGGTCGTCTTTTATTCGATCATTGTCACCGCCATCTTTGAGGGGGTGCTTTTCGGCATCATGGCAAGCTACTACGGATTCAACGGATTACTCTTCGGTGTGATCTACGGTTTCGCTTCGCTGATCCCCGTTATCGGAGGGGCGGTCGTATGGGTACCGGTCTCCCTCTATGCCTGGACCAATATCGACGGAGAGACGGCATTGGTGATCGCCATCTATTCGGTCATTGTGATATCGATCATTGCAGACACGTTCATCAAACCGCTCATCATCAAAGTGATCAAAGAGAACCTGCTTAAAAGCACGATAGAGATCAACGAGATCGTGATCTTCTTTTCGATTCTGGCCGGCATCACTACCTACGGTTTCTGGGGGATGATCCTCGGTCCGGCGATCACCTCGTTCCTGATCGCGATCACCAAAGTATATATCGACTATAATCAGGAAGAAAATCTCAAAGAGATAAAAATCAACACTACAGGAGGGGAAAGATGATTAAGATACTGATCATAGAAGATGACCCGGAACTCGCGCTGATACTGACAAACTATCTGACGAAGTACGATATGGAAGTGATCGGTGCAGAAGATCCCTATCTGGGGCTTTCTCTATTGACGCAGCATGAGTTTGACCTGATCATACTTGACCTTACACTGCCGGGGATGGATGGGCTCGAAGTGATCCCCAAAATCAGGGAGATCACCAATATCCCCATTATTATCTCCTCGGCACGGGACGATATTACCGACAAGGTGATCGGGATGGAGCGCGGTGCGGATGACTATATGCCAAAACCGTATGATCCCAGGGAGCTTGTCACGCGTATCAAGACGATCCTGCGCCGTACACACAGTGCAGAGACACTTCCAAAGGAACCCGTACTTTTTGATGCAGACAGCAAGGCACATACGATCACGTTCAAAGGAGAACTGCTGGAGCTTACGGCTGCGGAGTATGATATCCTCAATATGCTGATACAGCACAAGAACGGTTCTGTATCCAGGGAACAGCTGCTCTATGAAAGCGAACATATCGATGATGACAGTTCGATCAAAAATATTGATGTGATCATTTCACGTATCCGTCAGAAGATCGCCAGGATCGACCCGGATCATGTCTATATCAGGCCGATCCGGGGTGTAGGGTATCTGCTGACAGACCGTCCAACCCCTGCGAAATAAACGGTAAAAAGAGACAAATTATGAGGAACCTATCGGTAACGACCTTTATCCATATCCTCTTTTCCATAGCAATCATCATTCTGGTGACGACCTTTGTACTCTTTCTCTCCTGGGACAAAGATCGCCAGAAGATCGAAGAGTTCAAACACTATCAGCTGATCTCCGTGACCTTTCTCTCCAATCTGCAAAGGCATCCCGATGAGGTGAAACTGCAGGAACTCTACAAAGAGCTTCAGCTCAAGCCTCTGTCAGAGGAGGGTGTTTCGGTCTTGAAAAAACGTATAGAGAGCAGCGGGGAGACCATCTTTACCGGCGGTTCTGCACTCGGGAAGGTAAGAGTCTTTGATATCAAAGGGAAAAGATATATCTATATCCAGCATATGGCGTACAACCTGATGCTTGAGGATGCCAGGGAAGAGAAGTACTATTTTGAGATTGCCGTAGCCCTGGGTGTCTTTTTGACGGTACTCCTGCTTCTGCTCTATGTGGCGGTCCTGCGGAAACTCTACCCGCTCCGGACGCTGCATCAGGAGATACAGCGTTTTGCAAAAGGGGACCTCCATACCAAGGTGAGCTATAAGTATGATGACGAGATCGGAAAGATCGCACAAAGTTTTGACAATGCCATCAGATATATCAACCAGCTCTCCGCGTCAAAGAATCTCTTTATGCGCAATATCATGCATGAGCTGAAAACGCCGATTACCAAGGGGCGTATCGTTGTGGAGATGCTGGAGGATGAACAGAGCAAAAAAATATTGGTACGGGCATTTGAGCGCATGAATGAGCTTATCAATGAACTTGCTCAGATAGAGCGGGTTACCACACAGAGTTTTGAACCCAATTTTGAGTATACGTCACTGGATGAAGTGGTGCAGAGAACACGGGAACTTTTGATCAATGAGAGTGAACGCATGTGTATCGAAGTAGAAAATAAAGCATTGATCACGGATGTGAACCTTTTGGCTCTGGCACTCAAAAACCTGATGGATAACGGGATCAAATACAGTAAAGATAAACATGTGTGTCTGAGGTCGGTTGACAATGGCCTGGAGGTAATTTCCAAAGGGAAAGCCTTGCAACATCCGCTCTCCTACTACCTGGAGCCCTTCTCCCAGGAGGAGAAACGCAGTTCCGGCTTTGGGCTGGGGCTCTATATCGTCAATGCAATCCTTGGTAAACTGGGATACAGACTTGCGTACAGACATGATGAGGAGAACAATATCTTCTCTATCATGACAGGGGAGCAACGCTCAATTGATGCGCGAAGTACCTAGACGAGACTCCTTTATTTTAGCGCTTCAGCGATGAGTTCAAGCGGGTTTTTGAAGATCGTCTCCACATCGGCATTGTTCATCGCTTCGCTCAGCTGGACACGGCAGGCACTGCACTCTGCACTGACATACTTTGCTTTTGTATCCTTGATCATTGCCGCTTTGGGCTTACCTGCAGCCTCTGCGAGGTGGAACTTCTCTGTCTGCATCGTCACCCCTCCAAATCCGCAGCAGCGGTTGGGATCGCTCATCTCCTGCAACGGATAGTTGGGAGCAAGCAGATTGCGCGGTTCTTTCCATATCCCCTGTACTTTCCTTGCATGGCATGGGTCGTGGTAGGTGACAACATCGTCAAACTTTTTGCCTTTCTCTTCGAGCAGTTTGACCAGGTCGGTATTGTTGTAGAGCCATGCGGTAGCCATGTGTATCTTTTCTGCCACTTTTTTGGCACGTGCTTCCCATTCGGGCATATCGTGATTTGCAAAGAAGACCTGCCAGTCATGTTTGACCATCGCCGAACAGGTTGCTTCCGGGATCAGCATCGCATCGCACTCATCCATAAAGCTCTCAAAGTACTTGATGTTCTTTTTGGTCATATATTCTACCGAGTCACTGTCTCCCGTAAAGTAGGCAGGTGCCCCGCAGCAGAGCTGTTTTTTGGGGATAAAGACATCGATATTGAGCTGTTTGAGTATCTCCACCAGACTCTCGCCGATATCGGTATAGTTATAGTTGGCAAGACAACCGATGAAGATCGCCACACGGGGGTTTTTCTTCTCCTGTATGGGTGCAGGGATCTCCTCAGGGTGGCTGTTGAGAAAGCTTGTTTTTGCCAGTGAGGGGAGCAGTCTTCCCTTCTTCACCATAGGGAGGGCAAATCTTGCCTTCAGTCCTCTGCCTTTTTCATCGACACTTAGGGCGCAGGTCTTGAACATAAAACCGAGCTTCATCACGAGGTCCATGACCCATCTGTGCCGCAGGAGGAAGAAAAAGGCCCTTTTAAACCAGGCGATACCGTATTTATCAGCGATATCGGCACGCACCTCTTCGATGACCATATCCGTAGGGAGCGAGTTGGGGCAGACATCGACACAGTTGGTACATAAAAAGCAGCTCTCAAAGATATCTTTTGCATTTTTATCCAGCTCCAGATCGCCGCGCTGATAGGCACCGAGAAGATCGATAAATCCGCGGGGTGAAGTGGTTTCGTCGGGATTGACCTGGTGGATCGTACATACGGGGATACATTTACCGCATTTGATACAGGCTTCACTGGTATCGGAAAAGTTGAAGATTTCATCTAGTTGTTTAGGACTCGACATTTGGTGCCTCGCTGTATTGAGTTGTAACGCTTATGCTCAAAGATTTTCCTTATTGTGAAATAAAGGTTTTACTCTCATTTCTCCTCTCCCGAGGTGGAATGAATATTACTATGTTATAGCTAACTTTTTTATTTATTTCAAGTGCTTTATAGAAGCATTGCCATGCAATGCAAACAAGAATCTGCTATCTGCTATCTGCTATCTAGCGCGAATTAGCGGTGTTGGTCCAGCCACACCATGATCCCTTTTTGCGCGTGGAGTCTGTTCTCCGCTTCCGTAAAGATCACTTCCGAGTGTTTCTCAAAGACCTCTTCACTGACCTCATATCCTCTGTAGGCAGGCAGACAGTGCAGGAAGATCGCATCCTCTTTTGCCAGAGACATCATCGCTTCATCTACGATATAGCCGTCAAAGGCTTTGAGCTTGGTCTCTTTTTCCTCTTCCTGCCCCATGGAGATCCATGTATCAGTCGTCACTACATCGGCACCTTTGGCCGCCTCTTTGGGATCGTTGCCAAAGATCAGTCTGCCGCCGTTTTCTTCAGCCAGTCTTTCGGCACGAGCTATGATCTCAGGATCGCACTCATACCCTTTTGGGGTAGCCACACGCAGTTCAAAGCCCATGATCGCCGCAAGCATCAGCCAGGAGTGGGTCATGTTGTTGCCGTCTCCGACATAGGCGACCACCGGATTTTCTTTGCCAAACTCCAGCATCGTGAGGTAGTCTGTCATGAGCTGTACCGGGTGGTAGTCATCCGTCAGACCGTTGATCACCGGCACTTTGGAGTATCTGGCAAACTCTTCAAGCTTGCTGTGCTCAAAGGTACGGATCATTACCATATCGACCATACGGGAGATGACACGCGCCGTATCCTTCATCGGTTCTCCGCGCCCCAGCTGTATATCGTTGGAGGAGAGGAAAAGCCCTATGCCGCCAAGCTGGTAGATCCCTGTTTCAAAACTTACCCTGGTACGTGTAGAACTCTTCTCGAAGATCATCCCCAGTGTCTGGTGCTCCATGTACGGTACAAACTTGCGCTGTTTGGTTTGTGCCTTGATCTTTTGTGCCAGCGCGATCATCTCCAGCAGCTCCTCTTTGCTAAAGTCTGCCAGTGTCAAAAAGTGTCTCATCGGACTTCCCTTCCTTAGTTAGGTACATTAAATTTTAAAAGGAAATATTCTACCATAAATGGGTTGAAAGTAGATGAAGCGTGCAGTATTTGGGCAAAAGCCCTGAAGGGAGCGCTACTTTTGGAGCAGAAGCGCCGCCTCTTTGGCGTGGTAGGTGATGATGATATCCGCACCTGCACGCTTAAATCCGAGCAGGGTCTCCATCATGACTTTCTCATAGTCGATCACGCCTGCTTTTGCCGCCATCTTGAGCATGGAGTACTCTCCGGATACGTTGTAGACTGCCAGCGGAAGCGAGGTGTTGTTCTTGATGTCTCTTACGATATCGAGGTAGGCGAGGGCCGGTTTGACCATTAGGATATCCGCTCCCTCCTTTTCATCCTCTATGCTCTCCAGGATCGCCTCGTTGCGGTTGGCAGGGTTCATCTGGTAGCTTCTCCTGTCGCCAAAGCTCGGGCTGCTCTCTGCCACATCACGGAACGGGCCGTAGTACGCTGAAGCAAATTTCGTCGAGTAGCTCATCACCGGAAGGTTCTCAAACCCTGCACCGTCCAATCCTTCTCGGATCGCAGTGATCATCCCGTCCATCATACCGCTTGGCGCGATCATATCCGCACCTGCTTTGGCATGGATGACCGCCTGTTTCGCCAGGTTTCCGAGCGTGATATCGTTATCTACAGTTTCAAGCACAGGGTCGAGCACACCGCAGTGTCCGTGGTCGGTATATTCACAGAAACAGAGATCCGTGACCACAAACATATCCGGGTGTGCAGCTTTGACCGCTCTGACGGTTTCGGCGATGATACCGTGCTCACAGAGCGCATCGCTCCCCACCGAGTCTTTAACCTTCGGGATGCCGAAGAGGATAATGGCATAGATACCGAGTTTTTTAAGCGCGTCACACTCTTTGATGATCTCATCGATACTCATTTGGAAGACTCCCGGCATCGAGGCGACCTCCTCTTTGATCCCTTCACCGCTTTTTGAGAAAAGGGGATAGATGAAGTCATTGACACTCAGGTGCGTCTCCTGGAGGAGATCTCTTAGAACGGGGTTGATTCTTTTTCTACGAAAACGTGCAAACATAACGATTTTACCTTTTGGGTGAAATTTATAAGTAGCCGCTATTTTACAACAATTATCGGCCGTTAATGATTAATTATTTATTCTTGGTGTATAATCTCCCGCATGAAAGCAGTAGAACAATCAGAAACGGCCAAATTACCAACGAAGTACGGGAAATTTAATATCCAGGCTTTTAAGGATGACCTGGGGAAAGAGCACCTGGCGATCTTTACCGATGATCTTCCGGAGGCGCCGATCGTACGTGTGCACTCGGAGTGCCTTACGGGGGATGCACTGGGGTCGCTCAAGTGTGACTGCGGCGATCAGCTCCATTCTGCGATGAGACTGATCGCAAAAGAGGGCGGGATGATCATCTATCACCGCCAGGAAGGTCGCAACATCGGACTGCTCAACAAGGTCAATGCCTATGCGTTGCAGGACCAGGGGTTTGATACCGTTGCGGCGAACCATCAGCTGGGTTTTCAGGCGGATGAGCGAACCTATGATATCGTCGAGTTCATCCTGAACCATTTCGGGATCAAAAAGCTCAGGTTGCTGACGAACAATCCAAAGAAGATCGAAAGCCTTAAAAACATCGAGATCGTCGAGCGTATCCCTATCCAGATTGCTTCCAATCCCCACAATGAAGGGTATCTCAAGACGAAAAAAGAGCAGATGGGGCATCTGCTCTAGTCTGGTCTGCAAAATCGACAATAGAGATCAGATGAGAGAATAAGTAAAGAAAAAAGAGGAAAAAGCAGTTTGAAGTTGGCAGAGTATTTGAAAAAAGAATCGATCGGACTGGACGATACTGCGATCCGAAAACTGGAAGCGTTCAGTGTGCTGTTGCATGAGTGGAACCAGATCCACAATCTTACAGGTGCAAAGACGATCGAGAAGATCTATGAGAACATCATCGACTCCCTCTATCCTCTCACCTTTATCAAAATACCCAAAACACTGCTGGATGTAGGGACCGGAGCAGGATTCCCCGGTCTGATACTTGGTATCGCCCTGCCGCAGACCGAGGTGGTGTTGGCAGAACCGCTCAAGAAAAGAGTCTCCTTTCTGAAGTATGCCTGTATCGACCTTGGGCTGGATAATGTGAAGGTAGAGGGCAAAAGGGTAGAAGAGATGGAGCATGAACCTTTTGAGATGATCAGCTCGCGGGCGGTGACCGATACGAAGTTTCTGCTTGCGTTGACGAAGGATGTCAGTGATGCCCACACCTCCTATCTCTTTTACAAAGGGAGCCGCGTCTTTGATGAGGTGGAGGCGGTGCAACATCAGTTAAGTTATGATATAGTACAGAAAAATCAAAGAAATTATCTTTTGGGCACCCTCAAAGCCCCTGGATGTTCATAACATTACTAGCTTTTTCTTAGACTAGGCACTCTTTAGCAGTCCTAGCCTTAGCTAAGTCAAGAAAGAGTAACGACGTATAAGGGAAAGCTAGTAATGCCCAGAGGGTGGGTTTTGCAAACGCAATCTGCCACAAGATGCTTACTTCATCTTAGCTTTGGCTAGGACTTGAAAGCCTTTTGCGGCATCTTACATTTGCAAAGCCCATTATGAATATCCAGGGACTATGAAGGTGCCCATGTATCAAGGCGGATCAGTGATCTTAAAATTCATTATATTTGCAGTGGTCGCACTGCTTGTCTACAAGTTTTTTGGCGGTAAACTGCCTGCTTTCGGAAGCAAAACTCCTGAAGAAAAAAAGATCGATGAGGATACGTTGGTCGAGTGCGAGACCTGCCATACCTTTGTGACGCTAAAAGAGAGTATCATTATCAACGGAAAACACTACTGCTCACAGGAGTGTGCAGACAAACGATAGCGGTTTTAGGTGCTGCCAAAAGAGGCCAACCACATCAAAGAAGGAGATACGATATGATAGTTATAGGACACCCATGGGTAGAGAGCCCGAAGTTTTGCAAGGTCTTTTCAGAAGAGGATGTCAAACAGTGCCCTCCTGACAGCGTGGTGGTGCTGGAGCCGTTGGCTGATTCGCATAAGCTTGCAGCGTATTGCCAGAAAAATGATATCCCCTATGCGCTGCCGGTGAAGAAACTTAAAGAAGCGATCTTTGCCAATGCGCTCGGGGCAAGCTATATCATCTGTGAAGAGGATGATGGGATGATGATCCAGCCTATCGCCCAGGAGTATCTTTTTGATACCCGTATACTGGTACTTATCCATGAAGAGAAAGAGATGACCAAGATCGCGAGATCACTGATCGACGGTGTGATCTTTGCCGAGGCGATCATCTAAGTACGACCAGTGTTTCACTCTTTTAAAATTACAAATACACTGATACTTCTCAACCTTATTGCCTATATCGCCACCGCACTCTTCAGTGCGAACCTGGCTGAGATGGATAGCCGTGTGCTTGTTGCATTCGGTGCACTCTACGGGCCGCTCATTTTTGTCTATGATGAGTGGTGGCGTCTCTTGACGGCGATGTTCCTGCATGGGGGGATGACCCATCTTATGATGAATATGTTCTCCCTCTATATCGTCGGGCGCCCCGCAGAGATCTATTTTGAAAAGCGTGCTTATCTTGCACTCTACTTTTTCTCCGGGCTGATCGGTGCGGCTGCTTCGCTGGCTATGCATCCCCAGAGTGTGGGGATCGGTGCATCAGGGGCGATATTTGGGCTCTTCGGTGCGCTGGCAGGTTTTTTTCTTGTCCACCGGGAGAGGATCGGTGCGCAGAGCAGGGCGTTTATGAAGAACTTCGGTGTGATCATCGCGCTGAATGTACTGCTCGGACTCTCTATCCCCTCTATCGATATGAGCGCCCATATCGGCGGCCTTGCAGCAGGAGCGATCGGCGGGATGATGGTTTCGTACAGGCCCAGATGGCTGCGCTTCTACAGTGTTGCTATGGCGGTTATCCTGTTGAGTGCACTCTTTTATCTGCAGGGATCGAATGCTTCGGTACTTTAGTCTCCTGCTTGTCGCCTTTTCCTTCTTCGGCTGCAGTGTCAAGTCCTCTTCTCCTGCACCCTCCAATGTGAAGCGTTTGAGCCAGACATTGCAGGGCCTGGATGCAAATATCTCTCTAGCAGAGGCGGATTATCTGGCATGGGATATCTACCGTAAGGCAGAGGAGCTCACCGAGAAGTTTGAGCTGGTCTCTCCGCCTCAGTTCCATAATTTTCTGGTCAATGTGGGGGTGAGAGAAAAAGGGCTCTGCTACCATTTCTCGGATGCGCTCTATATTCACTTGAAGTCCCAGGGGTATGAAGCGTTTGATTTCCATCTGGTGGGGGCCAATATCGGGAAGTACTGGAGTGAGCACAATGCACTGGTCGTGGTACCAAAAGCGTGCAGAAGCGAGAAGTGTATACTCAAGAGCGGAATCCTTATCGATGCCTGGAGGGATTCGGGCAAAGTCTACTTTGCAAAGCTGAGCGAAGACAGAGCGTACCAATGGAGACACCGAAGCGAGAGATGCAAAACGGTTTTATGAGAAGGAGTGTGGAAAATGAATGATGATGAACGCGCGATGATGATACTGGAGAAGTCGATCTATGAGGCCAAAAGGATCCTGGAGGAGAAGCATATCTTCAGGCCCTTTGCGATGATACTGGACCAGAACGGCACGATACGAAGGTTGGAAAACGAGATAGAGGATATGCAGGCTTCCTATAGGGAACTGCATGACGAGATCATGGCGCATGTACAGATGAGAGAGACCGTTGATATCATTGTGCTGCTTACCAATGCTTCGATGCCGGAACAGCTTGTGGATGAGGGGGTGGAGAGCACTATCAGGGTACACCTCGAAGAGCGTTCTCAGCAGCACAAAGCGATCCCAAGCCGCTATATCTATGTCCCTTACCAGCTGCAGCGCCTTGCGGGAGAGGAGAGGGTCGAAGCCAGGCTTTTTCACCCCCAGGCAGTGAGTTTCCCCGCGGAGTTTTTCAGCAAAAACGCATAAAACCGTCCCCCCCTCACCATCTGCACCGGATCGATCCCTGACAAGTCGCGGAAGAGAGATACTTTCCTTTAGTCATAAAATTTTTATAATTATTTCCAATACCTTAGATTAATTTGCTACAATACATCAATCAGGGGGTAAGTAAATGAGAAGAATAGTGTGCACTGTCTTGCTCTGGATGGCCGCAGGGATGACTGCACTCCTTGCCAAAGGCGTTTTAGCCGGTACCGAGATCAGCAACTTTGCTACAGTGAGCTATCAGATAGACGGAGTATCCTACAGCACCACGAGCAATACCCTCTCCGACAGGGTTGATCAGATCATAGATGTCAATGTGGTCTGGAATGATGCTTCCCCGGTCATCGTAGAGAACGGAGATATCGGCAAAGTGCTTACTTTTAAAGTGACCAATACGGGCAACGGGGAGGATACATTTACCCTTCTGTACAGTGCCGATGCTGCTTCCGATTTTGCCGTGACGGATCCGAAGATCTATATCGATACCAACAATAACGGAGTCTTTGACCCTTCGATAGACAACGAGGCGTATAGTCTTACCTTGGCAGCCGATGCCTCCTCTGCAGTTTTTCTGGTCGCAGATATCCCCGCCGACTCCTACCCGTCGGGAAGTGTTTCGGGTAATCTCCTGGAAGCCAAATCCACGATCGGCGGTTCGGGTACGCCCGGAACGGTATATCCGGATGCCGGAGTGGACGGGGTCACTGCTGTTGACGGGATGAACGGAGGGGTGGACAAGCAGCTGGGAACCTATGAGATAGGCAGTGAGCTCGGGGTGAGCCTGACCAAAAGTGCCACACCCGAAAGCGCGGAGGTGGCTACCGGTACGCTCATACAATACGATATCGCCGTAGCGCTGCAGGGGAACGGGAGCGTAGAGAACCTGGTCGTCACCGATCCGATCCCTTCGGGGACCACCTATGTGGCAGGTTCCCTGAAGCTTGACGGTGTCGCGCTTACGGATGCGGAGGATAGTGATGAGGGGCGGTTTGACGGCAATGCCGTAGAGGTAAAGCTGGGGACGGCGACGCAGACCGACACCCTCCCTTTTGGCAGAATGATCACTTTTGAGGTGAGGATAGAGTAGACGCTCTCCCGGAGACCTGTGTGCAGGGCTCCGGGAGGTTGTCAGACCTTGCAGGTTCCCAACAGAGAATCTGTTTACAAATCATAAGGAGCAATCATGAGAAAAGGCTTGTTGTATCTCTGTCTGAGTGTTCTCTTGACATCGGTGATGCATGCTGAGATCAGTATCACATCCGAATCGCTGCAGGAAAAACGCATCAACAAACAGCTTAAATGGGTGAAAGCCACCAAGGTGATACCCGGAACCAAGATCCGCTATCTCAATACCGTCAGTAACACAGGAGAGCAGGCAGCAGAAGACCTGGTCATTACCAATCCCGTACCGAAGCATATGCAGTATCTGGAGGGGAGTGCCAAGTGTGCCGGTGCCTGCACGATCACCTACTCTCTGGACGGCAAGGTTTTTAAGGCACCGGATAAACTTTTTGTAACAGAAATGGGCAAAAAACGAAAAGCCAGGGCTTCGGAGTACAAAGCGGTAAAATGGGTGATAGAACGGCTGGGTGCAAAGCAGCGCAGCAGCGTGCAGTTTGATGCGGTCCTAGAGTAGCGTCTGGTCTGCAACCCCTGAAGAGAGTTTTTGCGGGGCAGAGGAGGCACAAAACCTCTCTTCAGGGGTTATCAACGCTTAGGTATCCGATATGGATCAACAGAAAACAAAGAAGGAGAAAAAGATGAAAAAGAGTGTAGTTGCAGTATGGTTGATGCTGCTGGGGGCCGGCGGCCTCTACGCGGCAGGGACCGCCGCGGGGACACAGGTGACGAATGAAGTGACGCTGAGTTATACGGTAGGGGGCATATCCCAAACCGATATCGTCGAAGATGATGATAATGGATTTTTGGTGGATAATAAAAATGATGTATTGGTCACTACGGATGATACGGTATCCGTCAAAGTAACACCTGGGTCTACGGCACAAGTGCTCACCTTCACCGTCAAAAATGAAGGTAACAATGTACAGGACTTCATACTTTCGGTCTCAGATGCCGGTGCTGCTTTTAGCTTATCGGACAACTTTAACGCTACAAGTCAAAGTATTTTTGTAGAAGATGGAACAACTGCCGGTTATCAATCAGGAGAAGATACAGAAACATATATTGATGAACTTGCTGCAGATGCTGAAGTAAAAGTTTATGTTGTTTCAGCTATACCGCTTAGCCAAGCAGACGGCGATGTCTCTATCATAACCCTTACTGCACAGGTCGCAGAAGGAGGAACAGCGAGCTCGCAAGGAGCTGCAACGGTGAATGATACCGGTGCGGATGTGGAAGATACTGTACAAATTGTCTGGGCAGACAGTGCAGGCGAAACAGATAGTGCAACAGACGGAAAACATTCTGATGCCAGCGCCTATGAAGTTCAGTCTGCAAGTTTGACTGCGGCAAAAGGCTCATGTGTCATCTGGGATCCGGTAAATACAACAACCAATCCAAAACGCATCCCCGGGGCCGTTGTGAGATATACTATCCAGGTAGCCAATGCATCTGGCGCACAAGATGCAACAGATGTAAATGTCACTGATAGTTTAAACGCAAACCTTACTTACGGTGTGGGTAGTTCAGGTTTAACACAGACAGCGAGAATAGTAACCGAGAGTTGTGATTGTGCAAGTCCCGGTACTTCAAACGGCGATAGTATCTCCGAAAGTTCGGGCACAGTAACAGCTACTTTCGATACCATAACCGCCGGTACTACCGAGTGTGCATATTTTGATGTGACGATTGACTAATTCGATATGTTATTGAAAGATCAAGCACTTTTCAGTTTTCTCTTGCCGGCTTTTCACAAAGCCGCAAGAGTACTGTACGGGCTCAAAGCCGCTTATGCTGATCACAAAAAGATTGTGATGAGCATACGTGGTTTGCTGCTTCTGCTGCTATGCACTACGCTCTCCTGGGGGGCGGATATGGGGGATATCATCAAGAATAGAGCCAATGCGACCTATCTGGTGAACAGCATACACAAAAGCGTGGTTTCGAACGAGGTGGATGTCAAGGTGACCGTCCAGGAGGAAAGCAGGATCTGGGTCGAAAAAAGTGTCGACAAGGCAGTGGCAGGCACAGGCGAGCTGGTCCGCTACACCATCACCGTGCACAATGACGGCACCACAGCGGCAAACCACGTGATACTCTACGACCTGATGCCCCGCGGGGTGAAGTATGAGGCCGGTACCTTCAGGGTCGACGGCATGGATACCGCACCGGATCTCTCCTTAGACGGCAGGGAGCTCTCTACGACGCTCTCCTCTATCGCCTCAAAAGGGCAGGTGCAGATCACCTTTATCGCGGTGGTCGGTGCGGGGATCGGCGCCAAAGAGGCGGTCAACCAGGCATGGACGGTCAGTGCCTCATCGCAGCGGTCCAACACCGCCACCGCAGGATTCCTTGTCAACGAAGAGCTCTTCCGCTCCACGGGGACCATCCTCGGGCAGGTCTATGAGGCCCCCTTCAAGGAGAAGAGAAAAGGGCACGGTATCCCGGGAGTGCGGCTCTATCTCGAAGACGGTACCTATGTGGTGACCGACAAGGACGGCAAATACCACTTCGAGGGCGTCAAAGCGGGGACACATGTGGTGCAGGTGGACGAGGATCTGCTCCCGCGCGGATATCAGATGGGGCAGTGCCAGGAGAATGCACGTTTCGGCAGCCGCGCCTTTTCGCAGTTTGTGGACCTGGGGCAGGGGGCGCTGAAGCGGGCTGACTTCTGCCTCAGGAAAACAGAGGGGGGCGGGGCTGCCGCTGCGGCGGATACCGGAGAGGCAAACCGCACAACACCCTACACTCCGCCTGCAGGGGAGAAGAAGATGCCCGCCTACACGGAAAGCGATCTTATGATCCGCAAAACGGAAATAGTGTGGCCGCCGGAAGATTATGTGCCTTCCGTCCCCTCTACCAAGATCGCGGTACGCTACCCCAAGACCGACAAAGCCGAAGTGTGGCTCAACGGCACGAAGGTCAGCATGCTCAACTATGACGGCAAGACCACTTCTCCCGACCACGAGATGGCGATAGACAGATACCGGGGCGTAGACCTGCTCAAAGGAGAGAACACGATAGAGATCCGCTTGTCCAACCCCTCCGGCCAACGCTATGAGACCCTCAAACGCACGGTCTTTATCGCCAATACCCCCGCCAAGATCGTCTATATGCCCGAACTCTCCCGCCCGGTAGCAGACGGGATCAATCCCTCGATCATCGCGGTCAAGCTTCTGGATGCCAACAACAAGCCGTTGCGGCAGGGGATGATCGGGAACTTTTCGGTCAGCGCACCCTACAGCTCGATGAGCAGCGTAGAACAGTACCGAAACAACCCCCTTGCCGCTACCAAGCCTACCAATACCTACACCGTCGGGGCCGACGGTATAGCCTATATCGCCCTGCAGCCTACCACCCAGACGGGAGAAGTGACACTGACGTTCAAGCTCGAGTACAAGGAGGACTATGTCAAAGCCTGGCTCAAGCCGAGCAAGCGCAAATGGATCATGGTCGGGTTTGCAGAGGGGAGTGTGGGGTACAACACCCTCAAGAAACACCAGGAGGCGCTGCGTGACAAGGAGGATAAGGTAGTGCGCGAAGGCCGCATCTCCTTCTATGCCAAGGGGAGCATCAGGGCTGACTGGCTGCTTACCATGGCATACGATACCGGAAAAGATACCAAAGATACCAGGTTTTTCGGCACGATCGACCCAAACACCTACTACACCATCTACAATGACGAGACCATGCAGGGGTATGATGCCGCAAGCCGAAAAAAGCTCTACATCAAAGTGGAAAATGATACCTTCAATATCCTTTTCGGGGACCTCAATACAGACCTGAGCACCACGAAACTCACGGAGTACAGCCGTACATTGACCGGGCTGAAAAGCGAATACCACAGCAGGCACATCGACGCCAAAGCATTTGCGGCATATACCGACCAGGTGTTCCAAAGGGATGAGATGAGAGGCGACGGGACATCTGGGTATTATTATCTCAAAAGCAAACCTGTCATCACGAACTCAGAAAAGATCACCATAGAGGTGAGAGATAGATATAGGGATGAGATCGTCCTCTCTACCAAAGAGCTGCAGAGATTCAGGGACTATGAGATCGACTATGCGCTGGGAAGGCTCTACTTCAAAGAGCCGATCTACAGTGCGGACAAAGACTTCAACCCTGTCTATATCGTGGCACGGTATGAGGTCGACGGGGACGGCTCGAAGCACTATACCTATGGCGGCAGAGGGGCGGTAAAGCTCAATGACGGGGATGCGGAAGTGGGCGCGACCTATATCTCCGAAGATACCGGTACCGGGAAGAATGAGATCATCGGAGCCGATACGACGGTGAGGATCGGAGCCGCTACCGTACTCAAAGCCGAATATGCCAAAAGCAAAAACAGCAAAAACGGTGAGGTTGTCAAAGGAGATGCCAAACTCGCGGAGATCGAGCATCTCTCAAACGGGCTCTATCTGAGAGGCTACTACCGGGAGCAGGACAACACATTCGGGCTGGGGCAGCTCTCGGAGCAGCTTGGAGGCACACGCAAGATCGGGATGGATGCCACGAAGACATTTGCTGAGCGTATGAGCTTAAAAGCCACAGCGTATAGAGACAGCGACCTCCTCACCGGCAAAGCGCATGACGTGGCAGAATCAAGGCTCCAGATCGATGAGACCCTCTGGAACCTTTTTGCGGGGTACCGGTATGCCGATGCCAGCGATACCGAGCCTGTCAATCAGATACTGCTCGGCGGCTCCTATGCGCTTTTCAACCAAAAGCTCAAACTCTCCGCTTCGCACGACAGATCCATGGGCGCAAATGCCGATGTGCTCTTCCCTACCAAGACGGTAGTGGGGTTTGACTATGCCCTGATGCAGCAGGCCAACCTCTTCGGATCGTACGAGTGGGGGGAAAACGACAAGCAGGAGTATACATTGGGGAGGGTAGGTACCCGGGTGACGCCATGGAGCGGGATGACGGTGGAGAACGCCACGATCAGCGAATTTAGAAACGATACCGCAAGACTCTACAATACCACAGGCCTGCTCCAGAGCTATCAGCTCACACCCAGTATATGGCTGAGCGGGGGGTATGAAAAAGGGGTGCTGGCTGAGGGAAACGCTACGATGGAGAATGATGAGTTCGACGCGTACAGGATCGGCGGCGCCTACCGCACCGATCTCTTCTCCGTGATGCTCAACGGCGAATACAGAGAGGGGACGTTCGATACCAAGCGCAATCTCTCCTTCGGTGCCTATACGCAGCCCAATGATGATCTGGGACTGGCAGCCAGCAGCCTCTACAGTACTGTCTATAATGACACGAACAGAACGAACACTATGGAAGCCAGGGTGGCCCTGGCGTACAGGCCGCAGCAGTCCGACCTGATCGTACTGGAGAAACTTGAGTATATACACAACGAGGAGCGCGGCGCAGGAGAGAACAAAACCCAGAAACTGATCAACAATCTCCAGGCGAACTATACGCCGCATGAGACCTTTGAGCTCTCCCTGCAGTATGGGGTCAAGTATGTCTTTGATGCGATCGATGCGTATGAGCACAAAGGGTGGATCCAGCTCAGCGGCATAGATGCCCGCTACGACATCACCAAAAAGGTCGATATCGGGCTGCAGAGCAGTGCGATGTTCGCACAGAGTGCCGGCAACCTTGATTATGGGGCAGGGGTCTATGTGGGGTACAATCTCGTAGATACGATGTGGCTCTCACTGGGCTACAACTGGATGGGGTTTGATGACAATGATTTTGACCTGCAGACCTACCGCACAGAGGGGCCCTATGTGAAGTTCAGGATGCGGTTCGACCAAAAGACCCTGGGAGAGACGGCAAAGGCGCTTTCATGGTAAGAAGAGTGGTTTTATTTTGGATAGTGTTGTGTAGTGTTTTTCTTTCTGCTGACCCGCTGCAGTATCTCGTGCGTACTACCCCGACTGCAACTGCGCTTGATACGCATACGGGGGCAGCGACAGTATGGTATTCCGGTGATGATAATTCTGTATCAGCAAATATAGGATTCAGCTTTCCCTTTAACGGCTCTACTTACACCAGCGTAAATATCAACTCCAACGGAATGCTTAGTTTTAGTTCCTCTAATACAGAATATGTTAATAAGGCACTTACCTATAATGATGAACCACAAAGTATCTATCCCTATTGGGATGATATGTTTCCTCCGGGATTGTTGGGGTTGGATCCACACCCGATAAGATATGAGACATTAGGCAGCGAGGATAGCGAGAGATTTGTAGTGACGTGGTCTGATATGCCAAGATGCTCTTTAATAACAATAGATTTATTAGGTGTCAAAGTATGTCTTGTCGCTGCTGGCAGTTATACATTTCAAACCGTACTGTATAAAAACGGGGATATCCGGTTTCGCTATCCTAATACGGGATCAAATGACGCACACGGCGCAAGTGCTACTATAGGTGCACAGGAGAATACGACCAATTATGACCAGTATTCATACAATACAAGCTCTATCGATCAGACATTCGACATACTCTATTCATATTTGCCTTCCATCTCGGTCTCCAAAACTTCCTGCGTGATCAATGACCCGGTCAACGGTACAAGCAACCCCAAACGCATCCCGGGCAGCACCATACGGTACGCTATCCAGGTAAGCAACAGCACATACGGAACAGCTTCAAATGTATTTGCTACCGATACGGTGGACAGCAGTGCATTTGATACCAGCACGATACAATATCTGCAGATACAAAGCGGTACATGTGATTGCACCGGTGTGAGCAGCGCCGATAATAATGGCCCTGGCGGTTCAGCAGATGGTGTAAATCCCGTGATCTTGGATTATGGGAGTCTGACCGGTGTGGTGGGTGGTATTCCTACATATAAGTGCGGGTATTTTGAGGTGGATGTGAAGTAGTTTGGATGTTGATAAGGCTATGAAAGAACTTATGTTTCTTTGGAAGTAAAGGCTTTATCGTAGTGTATCTTGTGGATAGCCCCACCGAAAAGTGGGGTATATTGAAGTTTTTATCTCCAAAAAACTGAAAACAATAACTTTTTCATGCTAAAAAATAGTTGTGGGACTAAAGTCTCCACTTCCGTGAGTTCTTTCACACCTTCTGAGGTTACAACGGCAGATAGACCTTGTCGATCAGCTCTTCGTATTCGCTTTGGGCATCAGAGTCTATCGTGATCCCCCCGCCGCTCTTGTAAAAGAGTCGGCCGTTCTCCTTCTCTATGAACCGTATCATCACGCCGGAGCGGAAACTCTCTCCGTCAAAGACCCCAAAGATACCGGTATAGAAGCCTCGGTCATAGTTCTCGACACGGTTGATGATATCGACCGTACTTCTTTTGGGCGTTCCGGAGATCGAACCGGCGGGCAGTATCTGCTCCAGCAGGCTGCCCAGATGTTCTCTCCAGTTCTCCGGGAGTCTGGCGGTGATCCTGGAGCTGACCTGCAGCAGCTCTTTCTCTCCTGCTTTGATCCTGTCGATATAACGGAACTTCTCTACGCGTACATTCTCTCCGATGATGCCGAGGTCATTGCGCATCAGATCGACGATCATCACATGTTCGGCCATCTCTTTCTGGTCCGAGAGGATACGCTCTTCGGCATTGGGGAGACTGGCATCGATCGTGCCCTTCATCGGATAGGTGGCGATGGTGTTCCCCTCTATCTCGACAAAACGTTCAGGGGAAAAGCAGATGAACCTGCCCTTGAAGTAGAGCTTGAACTTTGCCCTGGCATAGGTGAAGATCTCTTTGAGACTAAGGTCTGTTTCGATCGGTGTCTTGAAGGTCAGGTTGAGCAGGTAGGTGTTGCCTGAGCGTATCTCTTCGAGTATATTTTCCATGCTCTGCCTGTAGGTGGCAAAATTTATCGGATTTTTGGAAAAAGTGAAATCTCTGGTGCGTTCCTGCACGGGGTAGTTGCGCCAGGTTTCGAGTTTGTAGTAGATCTCTTCATCCAGTTGATCAAGGGGTTGGGCGAAGATCTTTGTTTTGTCGTAGGAGATGATGCAGAGGAAAGGGGTTTTGGATTTTGAAAGTCTGTTGATGTGTTGAAAACCTTCTTCGGTGTTTAGCCACATTTAAAAACTCCGTAGAGTTTTTAGTGAAGAGTGAGGAGTGCGCCCGAACGAAGTGACAAGTGCCCTTGGGGTAAGGAGTGAAGAGTGTTGGTATGCACTGCAACGCAGTGCTTCTATTTTCTGAATGCTAAACGCTAAACGCTGAACATGCCCGAACAAAGTGACAAATACCCCTGGGGTGCTCATCAAGCATCCAGCATCAGCAGCTTCAGTACCGCCATGCGGACATAGACGCCGTTTTTGACCTGCTCGAGTACCTTGCAGCGCGGGTCTTTGAGCATCTCATCGCTGATGTCGATGTTTCTCATGACCGGTCCCGGGTGAAGCAGGAGGATGTTTCTCTCCCCCATACGCTCTTTGGTGATGCAGTAGTGTTTCGCATACTCCTCATAGTCATCGAAGATCGGTGTCGCATGACGCTCCAGCTGTGCACGCAGGCTCATGATCACATCGACCTTGTCCATGATCTCTTCGAGGTTTTCATACTGTGGAAGGTCGCTTTCGGGCATGAACGGTTTTGGCGCGACCAAAACGACATTGATGCCCATGCGCTTGAAAAGGCGGATACCGGAGCTCGCGACACGCGAACTGACGATGTCTCCCACGATTGCAACGGTTTTCCCTTCGACATTCCCGTCAAAGTGTTCCATCATCGTGAAGAGGTCAAGCAGTGCTTGTGTCGGGTGGGCGTAGTTCCCGGCTCCCGCGTTGATCACCGGGCTCATTTCCATATCGGCAAGCTGTTTTGGTGTCTCATTTTCAGAGTGGCGGATGATGATGCCGTCGGGTTCCATCGCACAGAGGTTGGCAAAAGTGTCTTCGAGTGTTTCGCCTTTGTTGGTCGATGAACGCGAAGGGTCAAGGTGTACCACCGCTGCTCCAAGTCTCTTTGCCGCGACCTCAAACGAGCTTCTGGTTCTGGTTGAGTTCTCAAAAAAGAGCGTGATGAGCAGTGTGTCTCTCAGCAGTTGGATAGGTTTTTGATATTTGAAGTTTTTGGCATCCCGCAGTAGGTCTTTTATCTGTTGGTCAGTGAGGTCATAGGTATCTACGAGATGTTGCATAAACGTCCTTTGTTTTAATTTTGTATTATAGCAAAGGGGTGGTAAAAATGGGTTTTGAATGATTGGCTTCAGAGCAATCGGCTGATAAACTCTCCGATATGCTTATCCACACTCCACCATCCGGGGAAGGCCGCATCATAATAGGGCTGTGTCACTTCGGCAAAACGCTCTTTGTCTTCATGGAGATTGACACACCAGTCAAAGTCGATCCCCCTTGACCTCAGTGCCTCTATGGAGAGCAGCGTATCATTGATGCACCCAAGACGGCTGGGAGTCACCAAAAGTACGGGACAGTGCAGTGCTTTGGCAAGGTCTACCATCTTATAAGTTTGAGTGATGGGGACCATCAGTCCGCCTGCGCCTTCTATAAGCAATAGGTCGCAGCGTTTGGAGAGTTCCTCATATTTTTCAAATATCTTTTCGGGTTTTATCTCCTGTTTGGTATCGGCACAGAACGGTGCGGCAGGCAAGCTAAAGGTATAGGCGGTGATATCTGCAGGGGCAAGGCCGGTAAAATCGGGATTGACGCTCCGGCAGGCTTCAAGCAGCGCTTTGGCATCTTCCGGTTCGCCTTTGACACCGGTTTCGATCGGTTTGTACACCCCCGTTTTGATCCCTTGCTTTGCGAAGGCTTCGATGAGTTTGAGTGTGGTGTGCGTTTTCCCTACATGGGTGCCTGTTGCGGTGATAAAGAGTGAGGGCATTTGCATTTCCTAAGTTTTTGTGTATAATATTTAAGCTATAAACGTCATTCCGCAACCTGGCGAGAACCTTATGTTTTCGAAAATCTCTGAGCCGATGTAGACGCTAGGGATGGCGGTAATTTATAGATCAACTTACAGGAATTTTAACATACTATGCCAAAGATAGAAGAAGAGATAGAGACCAGTTTGGAGCTCGAAGAGCCCAGGATGTTCAAAGTACTGCTGCACAACGATGACTATACCAGCATGGACTTTGTCGTGGACATACTGATGAGTATCTTTCACAAAAATGCCATGGAAGCAGAGAAGATCATGATCGAGATCCATGAGAAGGGTATCGGTGTATGCGGTGTCTATAGCTTTGAGATCGCGCAGACAAAAGCCGAACAGGTCAGACAGAAAGCGAAACAGAACGAGTTTCCGCTGTTAGCCACAATAGAAGAGGATAGTTAACAATGATAAGTATGGCATTAAATGATGTATTTAAGCATGCAGTTGCCTATGCCAAAGAGAACAGACATGAGTATCTTACGGTAGAGCATATCTTTTGGGCAATCGTGAGGAGCGAAGAGGGAAAAGAGATATTCTCGGCACTGATGGCCGACCCCTCGGCACTCGAAAAAGGGATACTGGAGCATATAGGCAAAACGATCCCCAAGCTGGAGTATCAGGTGGAGCCTTTTGAAACCGTGGCGCTTTCAAGGACCATCAACGATATGATGACGCATATCCACTCCTCAGGCAGAAACGAAGCGAGCGTAGGGGATATGATCGCCGCGATCTTTATGCAGGAGCACTCCTATGCCGCTTACCTGATGAAAAAAGAGAACATTGCGCGGGTAGATGTGCTGGAAGTGATCTCCCACAGAGAGCCTGAAAACCAAACCCAAAAAGGCAAAGAGAAGGAAGATTCCCTTCTCAGCGAGTTTACGACTGAGCTTGTCTCGTTTGCTAAGAGCGGAAAGATCGATCCTGTGATCGGGCGTGAAAATGAGATCGCCAGAGTGATGCAGACACTCTGCCGCCGCAAAAAGAACAACCCGCTGCTCGTAGGAGAACCCGGTGTCGGTAAAACGGCGATCGCTGAAGGGTTGGCACTCAAGATCAGCGAGGGAGAGGTCCCTGATGTGATCAAGGATGCCAAGGTCTATGCCCTGGATATGGGTGCGCTGGTTTCAGGGACGAAGTACAGAGGCGACTTTGAGAAGCGTCTGAAGGGGATCATCACCGAGTTGACGGAAGAGAAAAATGCGATACTCTTTGTCGACGAGATCCATACGATGGTCGGTGCAGGAGCAACCAGCGGAGGAAGCATGGATGCAAGCAACCTGCTCAAACCTGCGCTTGCCAGGGGCGACCTGAAGTGTATCGGTGCGACGACCTATGCAGAGTACAGAAACTTCTTCGACAAGGACAAGGCACTCAGCCGCAGGTTTGCCAAGATCGATGTCGAAGAGCCGAGCATCGAGGATACCTTTACGATCCTGAAGGGGGTGCAGCACAAGTATGAAGACTACCACAAGATCAGTTTCTCCGATGCGGCACTGCGTACAGCGATCGATCTTTCAGTGAAATATCTGCATGACAGGTTCCTTCCTGACAAGGCGATGGATATCATCGATGAGGTGGGGGCGCACTTCATGCTGCAGGGGCGCGAGAATGTCAAAGTCAAACCCAAAGATATCGAAGAGAGTGTGGCAAGAAGCCTGAAACTGCCTTCAACCGTGGTCGGTACGGACGATACCCAAAAGCTTCAAACGCTTGAAGCAGACCTCAAAGAGAAGATCATCGGACAGGATGAGGCCGTCACAGCGCTCAGCCGTGCGATCAAACGTTCGTATGCCGGGCTCAATGCGCCCAACAGGCCGATAGGTTCATTCCTCTTTGTAGGGCCGACAGGTGTCGGCAAGACGGCGCTGGCAACACAGCTTGCAGAAACGATGCATGTACACTTTGAGCGTCTTGATATGAGTGAGTATATGGAGCCGCACACGATCAGCAGGCTGGTCGGTGCACCTCCCGGGTATGTGGGGTATGAACAGGGTGGCCTTCTGACAGAGATGATCAAGAAACACCCGCATACGGTACTTCTGCTTGACGAGATCGAAAAGGCGCATCCCGATATTATGAATATCCTCCTTCAGGTGATGGACGGGGCGAAGCTGACGGACAACAACGGTGTGGTCAGTGACTTTAAAAACGTGATCCTCATCATGACCTCCAATATCGGTACCAAAGAGCCCAATGTGATGGGCTTTACCAAAGATATATCACTGAAGACCGACAAGGCGCTGGCTGCATTCTTCAGCCCGGAGTTCAGGAACCGATTGAGCGGTACGATCGAGTTTAAGCCTCTGAACAAGGAGGCATTGGTACAGATCGTAGATATCGAGGCGGAGAAGCTCAATGAACTGCTGAAAACGAAAAAAGTAAAAGTCAAACTGACCGGAAAAGCGAAAGCGTACCTGGCAGAGGAGGGGTATGATGAACGGTATGGTGCAAGGCATATTGCCCGTGTGATCGATGAAAAGGTCAAAGAGGCATTGACCGATGAGATACTCTTCGGCAGGCTCAAAAAAGGCGGCAAGGTGAAAGTGGACTTCAAAGAGGGAGAGTTGCAGTTTGAGTATGAGGAGCGGTGATTGTCATCGATATTTGATGAAGACTACTTTGTACCTCCCTTGAGGGCGGCCCACTTTCCAAATCCCAGGTTCGCCTCCGATGAGGGGTTGCTGGCCTATGGCGGTGATCTCTCCTCCCATACGCTTCTGACAGCCTACCGCAAAGGGATCTTCCCGTGGTACAGCCCTGGGGATCCGATCCTCTGGTGGTCTCCCGATCCAAGGCTGCTTCTTTACCCTGAAAAATTTTATGTCAGAAAATCTTTCCGCCGGGTATTGCGATCGGGCAGGTTCACCGTGAAGTTTGACCATCACTTTGAAAAGGTGATACGCCACTGTGCCACGGTACCAAGGGAAGGGCAGCATGGATCATGGATCGTGCCTGAACTGATAGAGGCATTCATACGCCTGCATGAAGAGGGGTTCGCGCACAGTGTAGAGGTCTATCGGGAGGGGATGCTGGTCGGCGGGCTCTACGGCATTGCCATGGGCAAGGCCTTCTTCGGGGAGTCGATGTTCTCTCTGGTCAAGGATGCCTCAAAGGTGGCATTCAAGGCCCTTAGCGATGTTTTAGCTGCAAAAGGCTATGATTTTATAGACTGTCAGATGCCCACAGATCATATGATAGGCCTGGGTGCCGAGGTAGTGGAGAGGGATAGATTTCTGGATGCACTTGCCGAAACACTGCAGAAGCCCAGTGATCTGGGAAGCTGGCATGACTTCGAATGGACGTATAAAAGATACAATCAAGAATAAGGATAGAGTGAAATGGTAGATAGAGCGTTAGGGTTTTCGTTGTGGCTGGATTTTATCGAGAGAGATTTTTTGCAAAATGAGTTTGCATCCCTGATAGAAAAAGGGATTATCAACGGGGCGACAAGCAACCCGGCGATCTTTGCTTCAGCGATCACCTCTTCCCCTGCCTATAAAGAGCAGTTGGAATCTTTGGCCGGTAAGAGTGCCAAGGAGAAATATGAAGCGTTGGCGATCCATGATATCAAAACGGCAGCACAGGCGTTGAGAGCCAACTATGAGGAAGGGAATGACGGGTATATCTCTATCGAGGTCGATCCGTTTCTCTCCAATGATACTGCGGGAACGGTAGAAGAAGGCAAAAGACTCTTTGAAGCGATCGGCGAGCCCAATGTGATGGTCAAAGTACCGGCTACCGAGGCAGGATATGAAGCGATGAAGGCGTTGCTGAGTCACGGCATCTCGGTCAATGCTACGCTGATCTTCTCTCCCGAGCAGGCATTGAAATGTGTAGAAGCGATGAAAGAAGGGATCGCTGCAAGCAACAGAAGAGTCGATGCAGTGGTCTCTGTCTTTGTCAGCCGTTTTGACAGAATGCTTGACAGCGCACTTCAGAAAGTAGGCGTGGACACTGCCAAAGTAGGCAACTACAACGCCGCGAAGATCTATGCGCTGATCGAATCACATAAAGTCCCCCAGATCAGAACTCTTTTTGCAAGTACGGGTGTCAAGGGGGATGACCTTCCTGCAGACTACTATATCAGAGAGCTCCTGGCTTCAAGATCGGTCAATACCGCACCGCTCGGTACGATCGAACACTATATCAAAGAGAGTGCTACACCGGCTAAACTGCCCCTTGATATGGCACATATCGATGCGCATTTTGAAGCGGTAGAACAAGCAGGTATCCAAATGGAAGAGGTCTATGAGACATTGCTTTCAGAAGGGCTTACGGCATTTGAGAAGGCATTTGAAGAGATGCTTGAGTCATTACAGTAAGTACGATGAAGTTAATAGTTAATCATGAATAGTTGTGGTATGCTTTTCTTTGAGAAACTTTAATGATACAAGCGTGACCGGTCACGCAAGAGCTGTCTGCTGAGGACAGTTGCGTGGTTAGGAGCTTTGCTTCTGACCATATCAGTATAGGAGTCCAGATGGAAGAAAAACTCAAACTCTTTTTAAGAACATTGATCAGCAATCAGGGATCTGATCTTCATTTGAAATCTGGCGCTATTGCAAGAATACGTGTCAACGGCCAGTTGAAACTGATGGGAAAAGAGGAGCTGAGTGCCGAAGATGTGGAAAACATCGTAAAAGCGATTACTACCGCCGAACAGTATCAGAAGCTGAAGATCGATAAAAACCTGGATTTTACCTATGTGCTGGGCGAAGAGCACCGCTTCAGGGTAAATGTCTTTTACCAGATGGACGGGCTTTCAGCGGTTTTCCGTGTCATACCGGTGAAGATATTGAGTATTGATGAGCTGGGGCTTCCTGAGGCAATAAAGACATTTACCGAGATACCGCGTGGTTTGGTTCTTGTGACAGGAGTGACGGGTTCTGGTAAATCGACGACATTGGCAGCGATGATTGAAAAGATTAATGAGGAAACGCATAAACATATTATTACTATTGAGGATCCGATCGAGTTTATCCATAAAGACAGAGGATGTTTGATCAATCAGCGTGCCATCGGCCAGGATACCCACTCATTCTCAGATGCGCTCAGAGGAGCTTTGAGGGAAGACCCCGATATTATCTTGGTCGGAGAAATGAGAGATTTGGAGACGATTGATATTGCGATGCATGCAGCCAATACGGGTCACCTGGTATTCTCGACCCTCCATACTGCCGATGCAAAAGAGACGATTGACAGAATTGTAGGAATGTTCGCAAATGAAGAGCAGAATCGTGTACGCAATTCTCTCGCCTCTGTACTTGAAGGGGTCATCTCCCAAAGACTCATACCTACGAAAAAAGGCGGGCGTATTGCGGGGATCGAAATCCTGAAGAAGACAGCAAGAATCGAACAGCTGATTAAGGAAAAACGTGATTATGAGATCCCTGATGCCCTTTTCGAAGGGAAGGATATTTATGGTACGCAAACCTTTGACCAGCATCTGATTGACCTGATCAAAGCAGATAAGATCACCGAAGAGGTAGCCCTGGAAAATGCTTCCAACCCATCCGATTTGAAACTGAAGATGCAAGGGATCGGCCGCGGCGCGATCGTAAGAGACGAGAACAAAACTTCCCCCGAAGACATCATCGGCTTCAAGGATGAGTAGCGTTAGGAAATCGTGAACAGTTTCACGATTTTAGCTACGAAACCAAACGATATTCACTTTTATCACAATTTAAAAAAAACTGGATATAATCCGCTTCTATTTTACATTTCGGTGTAGAAAATATATTTATTTAAGTAAGGACTAACTATGTTAGAAGGTTTCATTAGAGAGAGTATCGGAAAAAGCAACGCAAAACAGCTTAGAAGAGATGGTTATCTAATCGCTAACATTTATGCAAATGGTGTAGAAAACATCAATGCTGCATTTAAAAGAGGTGATTTCATCAAAGCTGTAAGAGCAAAAGAGGGATTTACACTTCCTGTTAAAGTTGGCGATAAAGAGCTTAACGTAGCGATCCACGAGTATCAACTGCACCCGGTAACCGGAGACATTCTTCACGTTGATCTTAGAGTAGGTGTACCGGGCCAAGTAACTGACTATCTTGTACCTGTTGTAACACACGGAACACCGAAAGGCCTTAAGAACAAAGGTGTACTAGTAATGTCAAAAAGAAGAATCAGAGTAAGAGGCGCAATCGAAAATATGCCTAAGAACTTTGACCTTGATGTGACTGATCTTGACAGAGATGACTCTATCCTTATCAGAGATATCGAAGCTCCGGTAAACTCCCGTATCATGGACAGACCCGATGTTGCGATCTGTGGTGTGATCAAATCTAAATAATCAAACTTTAACTCTAAAGAGCTGAAGTAACAGAAGAGAAACCCTGTTTCTCTTCTATAAGAACTCAAAAACAGGAGAAGTCGTGGCACTTTTTGTTGGTCTGGGAAATCCGGGATCAAAATATGAAAATACACGGCACAACATCGGTTTCAGGCTCATAGACAGACTGGTCAGTGAGTTTGGAGCCAGAGATCTCTCCAAAGCCTCATTCCAGGGTGAACTTTTCAAATACTCCCAGCACTATTTTTTAAAGCCGACGACTTTTATGAACTTATCGGGTAAAAGTGTTTTAGCCGTAAAACAGTTTTACAAGATAGAGATTGAAGATATCATTGTGATCCATGATGATATCGACCTCCCTTTCGGTGCTTTACGTTTCAAACGCGGCGGCGGACATGGCGGCCATAACGGGCTAAGATCTCTTGACGAGATGATCGGGAAAGAGTACCTGCGTGTACGCGTGGGAGTGGGTAAACCGGCCCATAAGTCCCAGGTGGCTGATTATGTGCTGCATGATTTTACCAAAGAGGAAGAGGAGCATCTCGATCAGCTGATCTCCCATATCGCTGAGGCGTGTATGAAACTGGCAACGGAGACACTGACAGAGGTAAAGTCGAGGTACAGCCTGAAATCCATAGAAGGACTTTTGGGATGAATCTCCTCTCTCCTCCCCTCTATATTACCTATCTGGCAAAACACTACCTCAAGAACCTTCTGGTGATACTTTTGGGCCTCTCTCTGGTCTTTTCGGTGATAGACTATTTCCAACATATTGCAAAACTTGAAAAAATCGGTACCTATCAGCTGCAGTATATATTGTATAAATGGGAGGAGGCGATTACCTTGCTTTATCCCCTGGCGATGGTCTTTGCCGTGATCATCACCAAAGTGAGAATGGTAAAAAACAGCAATATGGTGGCACTGCATGCATTCGGTTTTAACAATAAAAAACTTTTTGCACCTATCCTTGCAGTCGCACTCATCGTCTATCTGCTCTTTATGGTGCTTCATACGACGGAGTTCTCTTATGCCAAGGACAAGGCCTCCCACCTGTTGAAAAATGAATATAACGACTACCAGGTGAAGGATCTTTTTTTTAAATACAATGATGCGTTTGTCTATGTAAAAAATCTTGATCCGCTCAAGAAGAGGATAGAGGAGATCACGCTCTTTAAGGTTGAAGGCAACCAGGTACGCTACACGATCAGGGCACCCTATGCGCTCTACAACGGTACAGGGTGGGATGCAAAGGATGCAAGACTCAAAACGCACCTTTACGAGAATAATGTTTTGCAGAGCTACCGTTTGGAATATAAAGAGAGTATCGAAACCCTCGAGGGGTATAAACCGAAGATCATGGAGTCACTTTATGAAGGAAAGGCATTGAGCGTGATTGATGCCTATCATACCTGGAGACTCTTTTCGGCGCAGAAACTTGACTCCAGTAAAATCCGTGCAACCTTTTATGATAAAGTGGTAACCCCGCTTTTTGCGATTGCAATGCTGCTGATTTTATTCTTTAAGTTGCCTTTCCATGCAAGAATGGTGAATCTTTCAACCACACTGGCACTTTCGCTGGGGACTACGATTGTCGTATGGGGAGTACTGTTTGGCCTGGGAAGAATGGGCTATAACGGAGCGATCCTGCCCGAGCTTACATCCGTATTTCCGATCATACTTCTGTTTGTCTATGCGCTATATACCTACATCTGCCAAGAGGCAAAGAGCTTCGCATAAACGGTGCCCGGACGGCATAAGGTTGCTTCTAATCAATTTTTGGATAAAATCACCGCAAAATAGTGTCGCAAGCAAGCGGCAATTGTTAGGAAAACGGGAATGAGTATGGATATAAAAGAGATAGCTGAGCAGTATGGTACACCGCTTTACGTGTATGATTTTGATTTTATCGAAGAGCGGTATAACAGCCTCAAAGATGCCTTTGCAGGGAAGAAGTCACTGATCAACTATGCGGTCAAGGCAAACTCGAATCTTTCAGTGATTGCGCATCTTGCAAAGCTGGGCGCAGGTGCGGACTGTGTCAGTATCGGAGAGGTAAAAAGAGCGCTGAGTGCGGGTGTCAGCAAATACAAGATCATCTTTTCGGGTGTAGGAAAACGTGACGATGAGATCCGGGCAGCGCTTGAGTATGATATCCTTTTGATCAACCTTGAGAGTGAAGCAGAGATGAAGCGCGTGGAGATGGTGGCAAAAGCGCTAGGTAAAGAGGCGCGTATCTCGATCCGTGTCAATCCGAATATCGATCCTCAGACCCATCCGTATATTTCGACGGGACTGCATGAGAATAAGTTTGGTGTTGAGATCGATATGGCAAAACGGATGTATATCTATGCGAAAAAATCGGAATTCCTCAACCCGGTAGGGATCCACTTCCATATAGGTTCGCAGCTGACGAAACTGGAGCCTATCGCAGAGGCATGCGGTATCGTGGCTGACCTGGTACGTTCCCTGAAGGCCATCGATATCGATATCAAGTTTTTTGATGTGGGCGGCGGCATCGGCGTAGTCTATGATGATGAGCAGACGATTGCACCGCACGCTTATACCGATGCGATATTCCAGGCGACAAAAGGACTGGATGTGACGATCTTGTGTGAGCCTGGGCGCTACATGGTGGCCAATGCGGGCGTGTTCCTTACTCGGGTACTCTACGAAAAAGTCAATGGAGAGAAACGTTTCGTGATCGTAGACGGCGCGATGAATGACCTGATCCGTCCAAGCCTTTACAATGCCTATCACAGGATCGAAGCGGTGGCAAAAGAGGGAGAGAAGAGACCGGCAGATGTCGTAGGGCCGGTTTGCGAAAGCGGAGACTTTCTTGGGAAGAACGTGCCGCTTCCGCCTTTGGAGCATAATGATCTGCTCGCTATCCACTCAGCCGGTGCTTATGGCTTTACGATGGCGAGCAACTACAATACACGTCCGAAACCGGCAGAGGTGGCGATAGAAGGTGATAAGGTGAGACTTATCCGTAAGCGTGAAACGTACGAAGACCAGGTGCGTTTGGAGCTTGAGTGTATGGAGGAGAGCGCCGAGTAGCAGGCGCTTTTAAAAGGAGTATAAGTATGACTTTGGATGAGCTTCGTAAAAATATCGATAAGATCGATGATATGCTCTTGGAGCTTTACAATCAGCGTATGGATCTTGTCCATGAAGTGGGGCAACTGAAAAACACCACCGGAGCGCCGATCTACCGTCCTGAACGTGAACAGGCGATCCTCAACCGCCTGAAAGCAAAAAACAGGGGCAGATTGACTGATGCGGCAATCGATGCGCTTTACCTGGAGATGTTCGCCGTTTCACGCAACCTGGAGCTTCCGGAGGCAGTGGCTTATCTGGGGCCGGAAGCGAGCTTTACCCACCAGGCGGCAGAGAGCAAGTTCGGTGCGATGAGTGTCTATCTTCCGATTAGTTCTATCCAGGGGGTATTCCGCGAGGTTTCCAAAGGTACGGTTAAGTTCGGCGTGGTACCCATAGAGAACAGTTCCAGCGGTATTGTCAGCGATACAATCAGCAGCTTTGATGAGTATGATCTCAGGATCATCGCTGAAGTGGTGATCGATGTGCACCTCTCTTTTGCCACTTTGTCCGAAGATATCAGAAAGATCAACAAGATTTACTCCAAAGATATCGCATTCGGACAGTGCAGGGTGTTTTTGGAGGATCTGGGGTTCAATGATGTCGAGCATATTCCTGTAGAATCGACAGCCAAAGCGGCAAAGTTGGCGCTGAAGGACGAGAATGCCGCTGCGATCTGCCCGTCAGTCGCGGCGAAGCTCAACAACCTTCCGATCCGTTTTGACAATATCGAAGATGATACGAGCAATCGGACACGTTTTTTTGTGATCTCTGATTTTGATAATCTGCCGTCAGGGCATGACAAAACATCACTTCTGGTCAAACTTGACAACACGCCGGGTTCTTTGGTGAACTTCCTTAATGATTTCGAGAAGTCAAAGATCAATCTTACCAAGATCAAGTCCCATATTGTCGAAGGCAAATCGATCTTCTTCATCGAGTTCCTGGGGCATAAAGATGATGCAACGATCAAGTCGATCCTGGAGAAACATGCCGGGAAGATCAAAGTACTCGGCTCCTATGTCTATGAAGCGGATGATGTATAAAATTTAACAAAAGAAGTAAAAGATGAATATAGAGTTTAACAAAGTATTGAAGGGGATCAAAAGCTATGAAGCGGGCAAGCCTATTGAATTGGTGGTACGGGAATACGGCATTGCCCCAAAAGATGTGGTGAAGCTTGCTTCCAATGAAAATCCGATCGGTACAAACCCGGCGATTGCCAAGGTGATCAGGTCGCATGCTGACATCGCGCATCTCTATCCCGATGACAGCATGTTTGAACTCAAGGCAGCCCTTGCCAAAAAATACAATGTGGAGGATACGAACATCATTATCGGTGCGGGGAGCGACCAGGTACTGGAGTTTATCTCCCGCGCAGTGCTGGATGAAAACACTTCGGTATTGATGAGCGGGGTCACTTTCGCGATGTATGAGATCTATGCAAATCAGATGGGTGCAAAGGTGTATAAAACGATGAGCCATCAGCACAGGTTCGAAGAGTTTATGGAAGCCTACAAGATGCATAAACCGAAGGTCGTCTATATCTGTACGCCAAACAATCCTACAGGGGATGCGACAAGCAAAGCAGATGTGGTCAGATTGATCGAGGCGATGGGCGATGATACCCTGATCGTAGTGGATGGTGCTTATATGGAGTATGCTGCCGCAAAAGATGAGAAGTACCGTATCGCACCGAATGATCTCCTGGGTTACGACAATGTGATCTATCTGGGTACTTTTTCCAAGGCACACGGTTTAGGCGGTATGCGTGTCGGGTATGGTATCGCGCAGGCGCCGCTGATCAAGGAGCTCTACAAGATGAGGCCGCCGTTCAATATCACCACGCTCTCTCTGCGTGTAGCGATAGAGGCGACTAAGGATGAAACTTTTGTTCAGGAGAGTGTTGCACTGCATCAGGAGCAGATTAAGCGGTATGAAGCTTTCGCAGAGGAGAACGGCATCAGATACATCGACAGTTATACGAATTTTATCACCTACCTGTTTGATGATCCTCTCAATTCGAGTGATATTGCAGAGGCGCTGCTCAAAAGAGGAGTGATCATCCGCGACCTTGCCTCTTATGGGATGAATGCGATTCGTATCACTGTCGGAACTGAAGCGCAAAATAGTGTTTTCTTCAGGCATTTTTCAGAGGTTATTGCCTAGTATGAAAAGAGTAGAGGTCGTCAACCCGGCAGGTGTAAAGGTCTCCCCTTTTATCCTGCATGAGTTTATGGCACCCGAAGAGACTTTTCCCAAACCTGGAAAAGTGACAAAAAAAGCATTGAGAGCGATTGCAGATGAACTGGGAATCCCCTATGATGAGAGCCATATTGAGTTTGCAAAAAAAGTGCTCAATGCGTATATAAAGAGTTGAAATGAATATCAAAAAGCATTCGATTGAAGCACTTGAGGCACTTGCCGAAGAGATCAGAGAGAAGATACTGCAAACTGTCAGCTGCAACGGGGGACATCTGAGTTCTACGATGGGTGCGACGGACCTGATCATTGCAATGCACAGGGTTTTTGATGTGACCAGGGACCCATTCATTTTTGATGTCAGCCACCAGGCCTATGCACACAAACTTCTGACCGACCGGTGGGAGAGCTTTGATACGCTGCGTAGATTCGGCGGTATCAGCGGTTATACCAAGCCAAAGGAGTCCCCTTATGACTACTACGTCGCAGGGCATAGCTCCACTTCGATCTCGCTGGCTGTCGGTGCGGCAAAAGCGATTGCGCTCAAAGGGGAAGAGCGTATCCCCGTCGCATTTATCGGAGACGGGAGCATGAGTGCCGGCATGGTCTATGAGGCGCTCAATGAACTGGGAGACAGAAAGTACCCTGTGGTGATCATCCTCAATGACAATGAGATGAGTATCGCCAAACCGATCGGCGCAATCAGCAAACTGCTTTCCCAGACCATGGCGGGGTCCTTCTATCAGAAGTTTAAACAGAGGATTGAAAAAGCACTTGAACATCTTCCCGAAGGTGCGACCTACATGGCCAAGCGCTTCGAAGAGTCCTTCAAGCTGATCACTCCGGGGATTATGTTTGAAGAGATGGGGATCGAGTATATCGGACCTGTTGACGGGCATGATATCGAAACGCTCATTGAGACCTTTGAAGTAGCCAAAAAACTGAAAAAACCGGTGATTGTTCATGCCCAGACAACCAAGGGCAAAGGGTATGAGATCGCAGAAGGGACGAAAGAACACTGGCACGGTGTAGGAGCCTTCGATCTTGAGACAGGGAAAGCCTACAAGAAGAGCAGTGCGAAATCTGCCACGCAGATCTACAGCGAAACACTTCTCGGGATGGCTGACCAGGATGAGAAAATCGTAGGAGTCACAGCAGCGATGCCGAGCGGTACAGGTCTAAGCGCAGCGATGGAAAAGTATCCTGAGCGTTTTTGGGATGTCGCGATTGCCGAGCAGCATGCGGTCACTTCCATGGGGCCTCTGGCAAAAGAGGGATTCAAGCCTTTCTGTACGATCTATTCGACATTTCTGCAAAGAGGGTATGATCAGGTGATCCATGATATCTGTTTGATGGACCTTGGCGTGGTCTTCGCGATCGACAGAGCCGGGATTGTGGGAGAGGACGGCGAGACGCACCAGGGGGCATTTGATGTAAGTTATCTTAGGGCGATCCCCAATATGACCCTCCTTGCACCCTACAATGAGAGTAGCATGAAAGCGGCAATGGCATTTGCCAAAACGTATGACAGGCCCTGTGCCATGAGATACCCGAGAGGAGCCTTTCTGGCCCCGGATAGTAGCTGTGAACCGTATGAACTTGGAAAGTCTGTTATGCTGCAGGAGGGTGAAGATATACTCTTTGTCGGATACGGCAACGGGGTGGGGCGTGCGATGCTGACTGCAGAGAAGATGGAGCAAAAAGTCGGTATCCTTGATCTGCGTTTTGTCAAGCCGCTCGATGAGAAGATGCTTTTAAAACTCAGCGCTGACTACAAGAAATGGTATATCTTCTCCGATTCCGCAGCCAAAGGCGGAGTAGGGTCCGCATTACTGGAGTTTTTGAACGAAGAGCAGATCAGGGATGTTTCGTTAACCACTTTTGAGTATGATGATGCTTTTATTGCCCATGGGAGTACAAAACTGGTGGAAGAGAGTCTGGGGCTTTTACCTGAACAGTTGGCCCAGAGAGTGAATAGAGATTTGAATACAGATCAATAGCAGCAGAACACTCTATCGGGGTGTAAGCGCTGAATTTAAAAAAGCACTTTCCCAGTGCTTTTTTAAGTTCAGTGACAGTGGACAAAAAAGCGAAGGAATGAAAAATGGCTAACGAATACATTTTTACAAGCGAATCAGTAACCGAAGGTCACCCGGATAAAATGGCTGACCAGATCTCTGATGCGATACTTGACTATATCATTGAACATGATAAAAACGCAAGGGTTGCATGTGAGACGTTGCTGAGCAATGGTTTTTGTGTTATTGCGGGTGAACTGAAGACTACGGCATATGCTCCGATGCAGGAGATTGCAAGAGAGGTCGTCAGGGAGATCGGCTATACCGATGCAAGTTACGGATTTGACTACAGAAGTGCGGGCGTACTCAACGGGATCGGCGAACAGAGCCCCGATATCAACCAGGGTGTGGACAAGTCGTGCGGTGAAATCGGTGCGGGCGATCAGGGGTTGATGTTCGGGCATGCGTGCAAGGAGACTCCGGAGCTGATGCCGCTGCCTATTTCACTGGCGCACAAACTGACTGCAAAGCTCGCAGAGGTAAGAAAGAACGGTACGGTACCGTTCTTGCGTCCTGACGGTAAAGCACAGGTTTCCGTCAAATATGTGGATGAGAAACCGGTGGCAATCGATACGATCGTCATCTCTACGCAGCACCATGACAATGTCTCACTTGAACAGGTACAAAAAGCGGTACTCGAAGAGGTGATCAAACCGGTCATCCCGGCTGAAATGATGCATGATGGGATCACTTACCATATCAATCCTACAGGCCGGTTTGTTATCGGCGGCCCTCAGGGGGATGCCGGATTGACAGGTCGTAAGATCATCGTGGATACTTACGGCGGTTCATGTCCGCACGGCGGGGGAGCATTCTCGGGTAAAGATCCGACGAAAGTGGACCGTTCTGCAGCCTATGCGGCAAGGTATGTGGCTAAAAACCTTGTGGCTGCCGGTGCATGCGAAAAGGTAACGATACAGATCGCCTATGCGATCGGTGTTGCAGCGCCTGTGTCGATCTATGTGAATACACACGGAACTGCTGCTGTCGAAGAGACAAAGATCACGGCATGTGTGAAAGCGGTTTTTGACCTGACGCCAAAAGGGATTATCGAAGAGCTTGATCTGCTCAGGCCGATCTATAAAAAAACAGCTGCCTACGGACATTTCGGTAGAGAGGAGAGTGATTTTACCTGGGAGCAGACTCCTAGAGTAGATGAAATAAGAAGCTACCTCGGACTTTAGTAGCAGCCTATTTGAAGCAGCATTTTTGCTGCTTCTCTCCCCTCGAACGGTTTGATATTTTTGCGAAAAATTATCAATATCACTTATAATAAAAATTTGTTCACATTTGGATCGCTTGTAGAAAAAAGAGCGAAAATGGTTGTTACATTAAAGATTTATTTAAAAATTTGTGCTATAGTTAACTCACAACAACTATAAGGAGAAAACTATGGCAGTAATGATTAACGATTTGTGTATCAACTGTGCGGCATGTATTGATGAGTGTCCGGTAGAAGCTATTGTAGACGAGGATGATAACCCAACAGGTGAGGAGTGCTATTATGTATATCCTGACAAATGTGTTGAGTGTGTAGGTTATCATGATAGTCCGGCATGTGCGGAAGCATGTCCGACAGAGGGTTGTATCACTTGGGATATGCCATTTACAGCTGACAATAAAGAGCACTTTTCAGGTGGTAACTACATTGATGATAAGAACTATGTAATGGATGATGCAGATGCAGAAATGCCATTTAAAGATTCTATCTCTATGGAAGACAGAGCAGCAAGAAAACCTGTAGTCGAAGACTAAGACCATCTTCTCTCAATGCAGGAGAAACCTCTTGCGTTGATCTTTTCTCAATATTATCTATTAAACTATATTTAACAAAAAATTTGGTAGAATCCCGCCCGATACTTTCAACTCATTTGAGAATTTGAAGTAAAATTTATGAAGCAGGAATATCCGGATGGAAAGAACACTATCAATTATCAAACCAGATGCAGTAGCAAAAAATGTTGTAGGTCAAATCCTCAGCAGATTTGAAGAAGCGGGTCTTAGAATCGCAGCAACAAAGAAAACAAGACTTTCACGTGTGGATGCTGAAGCATTTTACGCAGTGCACAGAGAGAGACCATTCTTTGGAGAGCTTGTTGAGTTTATGATCTCTGGTCCGGTTGTAGTCTCTGTACTCGAAGGTGAGGATGCAATGGCAAAAAACAGAGAGCTTATGGGAGCAACAAATCCAAAAGAAGCAGCACCTGGTACGATCAGAGCTGATTTCGCCGACAGTATTGATGCAAACGCAGTACACGGAAGTGACTCATTGGAAAATGCAGAGATCGAGATCAACTTCTTCTTCGCACAGAGAGAGATTCACTAATCAGTAAATTTCAAAAAGCTAAAGATAAGCTTTTTAGGAGTTTATATGAATATTAGATTTGATAAAATAGGCACTACGCCAAAATCTTTTGAGGTGAGCCTGGGAGATGCCACACTGAGTGGTACGCTTCAGAAAAGCGGAAATCATCGTGTAGCACTGGATGCAAAAATGGGCGGAAAAGTAGAACTTGACTGCGACAGATGCGGACAAAGCTATGACTATTCACTGGAAGGCGAGTTGAAACTTGCCGTCAGTGACATGATGATTGAAGATAAAGATGATTTGGATATAATTGAGTTTTTGGATGGGAACATCGATTTAACCTATATCTTGGAGAGCGAGATCAATGCTCTCAAAGGTGCTTATCACTATTGCGCGAATTGTAACAATGGTGATGAGGATTTCGAAATTGAATTTTAAAGGATAGAAAATGGCAGTACCTAAGAGAAGAGTAAGTAAAACCAGAGCGGCAAAGAGAAGAACACACTATAAATTGACACTTCCAATGCCTGTAAAAGATGCAGATGGAACATGGAGAATGCCTCACCACATGAATATGACAACAGGTGAGTACAAAGCTACCAAAGCATAATCACTATGATTAGAATTGCAATTGATGCAATGGGTGGGGACTTCGGTCCCGAACCTGTGATTGAAGGTGTGGTCCAAGCACTGGAAGAAAGAAAATTCATCCCTATACTCGTAGGGGATAAAGAAGAGATCCTCTCTTTCCTCCCTCCCTATTATGTAGATAAAATTGAAATTGTTGAAGCCAGCGATGTGATCGATATGTCAGATGCGGCAACAGATGCACTCAAGCGAAAAGAGTCGTCTATCTACAAGGCGGTTGAACTAGTTCGTGAAGGGAAAGCAGATGCAGTAATGTCGGCAGGACACAGCGGTGCGACAATGACGACAGCAACATTGAGAATCGGACGTCTTCCGGGTATATCTAAACCAGGGCTTGCAACACTGATGCCAAGTACGGGAAAATACAAGACACTGGTACTCGATGTCGGTTCTGTAACAGATTGCAAACCGCAAAACCTTTACGAGTTCGGTGCGATGGGTGAAGCCTATGCCGAGAGGATTCTGGGGATCGAATCGCCTAGCGTCGGACTCCTTTCGAACGGTTCAGAGGACAGCAAAGGCAATGAGCTGACCAAAGCCACATTCCCTCTTCTGAAGAACCTCAAAGGGTTTATCGGAAACGTTGAAGGAAAAGATATCTTCAACGGGAAAGTCAATGTTGTCGTCTGTGACGGATTTACCGGGAATATCCTGCTTAAGACAAGCGAAGGTGTGGTTGCAACGGTCTTTGACCTGATGAAGCAGTATATCAGAAAATCGCTTCCCGCAAAGATCGGAGCATTCATGATGAAGAAAAAAGTCTTTGTCAATATGAAAAAACAGATCGACAAAGATGAGTACGGCGGAGCACCGCTTCTGGGCCTCAAAGGGTGTGCGATTGTCTCTCATGGAGCTTCCAGCCCGAAAGCGATCAAAAATGCCATCTTCCAGGCGATACGCTATGTGGAATCTGATGTAAATACAACGATAGAGAAACGCCTCTCGGAAAGCAATTAAAAAGCTATCACCTTCGGAAACAAGTGCAGGCTTGTTTCCCTCTTTCTTCCCCCCTTTTAGAATTTATCGCCAAAAAGTATGGTAAAATATTCTCCACTATTTTGTTAAGGAAAATTATGTCTCCAACTAAGCCAGTATATGCTTCTTTCAGATCCATCGGTGCCTATGTCCCGGAAAAGATATTAACTAACGCTGATCTTGAAACGATGGTTGATACCACTGATGAGTGGATTGTAAAGCGTACAGGGATAAAAGAGCGCCGTATCGCAGCAGATGATGAATATACAAGCGATATGGGGGCAAAAGCAGCCGAATTGGCGATAACACGTGCAGGGATCGCCAAGGAAGAGATCGACTTGGTGATCTGCGCTACCGTAACCCCGGACCATTTTAATATGCCTTCAACGGCTTGTATTATTTCCGATAAACTCGGTATACACAATGTACAGGCATTTGATATTTCTGCCGCTTGCAGCGGATTTGTCTATGTGCTTTCGATCGCCAAAGCGTTTATTGAATCGGGTATGAAGAGAAATGTACTGATCATCGGGGCCGAAAAGTTCTCTTCGATTGTTGATTATACTGATAGAACGACCTGTATACTCTTCGGTGACGGTGCGGGAGCAGCAGTGATCTCTGCGACTGAGAAGAAAGAGGAGAGTTTTATCGATGTGCATGCAAGTGCGGACGGCTCCTACTCAGACTTT
>Ga0265295_1000454_pt1 | contig 82635 bp, 57 predicted proteins | sample Munlansysbiofilm_FD_192503 | JGI IMG/M metagenome (GOLD analysis project Ga0265295, IMG submission 192503) | Leachate microbial communities from a municipal landfill in Southern Ontario, Canada - Methane capture system biofilm | ecosystem: Engineered > Solid waste > Landfill > Unclassified ... | reverse complement strand
CGTTTAAATAATTGAGAAACTATGACTGCAAAATACCGCCAAACACCGCTGGTGCGTTTTGTGATGATATGCGCCCTGCTGATGCTATCGACGATGGCGCGGGCGCTGCCGGTAATTTTTAGCGTTACCGCAAATAGCCCCACCGTTGCCCGCTATGAGAAGCTGGAGCTTACCGTTGTGTTTTCGGCCACTTTTACCAATCCATTCGATTTTAATCAGGTAAATCTGAAAGCCAGATTCTTTTCGCCCTCAGGCAAGCAATATGTGAGGGACGGTTTTTACATGCAGGATTATGTGATGAATGCTCCCAACCAGCTCACGCCTTCGGGGCAGCCCAAATGGCTCTTGCGCTTTGCTCCCGACGAAACGGGCACCTGGATTTACCAGGTGAGCGTTACCGATGGCGCGGGAACAACCAATTTTGAAAACCGTCAGTTTGTGTGTACAGCTTCTACGCATAAAGGTTTCATAAAACGCGATGGCAGCAAGTTAAAATACGACAATGGACAGATTTTTCAGGCGCTGGGCGTCAATCTGGCTTTTCAATGGTGGTGGGATGGTTTTGCTATTTACCAAGATTGGATTGACGAACTTGCTGACAATGGGGGCAACTTTACCAAACTCTCGATGGCTCCCTGGATTTTTGAAATTGAATGGCAACAGACAGGAACGGGGCAATACAAGCAGCGCCAGAATTATGCCTGGGTGCTCGATTGGGTTTTCGATCAGTTGATGGAGAAACAGATTTATTGTCAGTTTAATGTGTTGATACACGACGAGCTGCGCACGGATGTAAGTATTGGCTGGAGCCAAAATCCCTATAACAACGCCCTGGGGGGACCTTGTAATGAACCTCAAAACTTTTTTGTAAATCCTGCCGCCATCAGTCTTTACAAACGTAAGCTGCGCTACATCAATGCCCGATGGGGCTACTCGCCACAGCTTGCGATGTGGGAGCACATTTCCGAAGCTGATGCCACCGGGCTTTATGAGAGCTTTGGCAGTCAAACAACCCAGTGGAACAACAACATGACGGATTACATCCAAACCATCGACACCTACCAACGACCCGTTTCTACGGGCTTTGCCATCCCACAGCACGGCTGGGATATCTGGAATTATGTTGGCACCGGATTTACACAACTCCATGTGTACGATTTCATCCCCGACCTGGAGATGAAGATTTACAACTATTCGCGGTGGGCTATCCAAACGTGGAACAAACCCTTTATCATCAGCGAATTTGCGTTGGGGCACAATTCCGCGGAAGTTTTTCAAAACGACCCGACAGGAATTACTTTTCATAATGTTTTGTGGTCGTCGATGTTTTCGGGCGCTTTCGGATCGGCGATGTCGTGGTACTGGGACAACTATTTATACCCAAACGGATTGTTTTCGTATTTCAAACCCGTCGCCGATTTTTTTGCCGATGCACAGCCCAACCTTGCTACTTTGCAGCCCGAAGTTCCTTTGTGTACCTCCGCCAATTACGAAACCATCCCGGTAAAACCCAGCTACAACAATGGCAACAGCAAAGCGCCACAGAGCTATTTCGAACTAAGCCCGGCGGGAACCCTGGCGCCACCCGATATTTTTGTCGGATATTTTCTGTATGGCAGTTTGTACGGCAGCCGGCGCAATCCACCCACCTTTAAAGTGAACTATATCGCCGGTGGTAGTTTCAAAGTTCATACGGATAACATTGCTTTGTTTTCTAAAATAAAAATCAAAATTGATGGTGCTACCGTGCTGGATCAAACGGCAAGCCCCAACAGCACCTACAGCGTAAATGTGCCGGCAGGGCAGCACGAGATTCGCATCGAAAATTCGGGCAGTAGCATGGTGCGGATTAAGCGATATGATTTTGCCGGCTATGCGCCACAGTTGCGCACCTTTGTGCTGCGCAACGACAAATATGTGGCGGGGTGGATGCAAAATCGCAAATACAACTGGCAATATTTGCAGCAGTTTGGGACGCCATTGCCGGCGGGGCAAGCTAAAATTTATCTCAACGATCTGACGCCGGGTAAATATGAAATAACCTGGTACAACAGCAACAGCGAAGTGGATTCGGTGCAACCAATTTTTACAACTTCCGGCGATCTGGTGCTAAAAGCGCCGGCAATAGTTTGGGATGGCGCTTTTAAAGCAGAATATTGTGGTGCAGCCCAGCTAGCTTTTAAAGCTTCGTCGGTGAGCGGATTGGCTCCCCTGGCGGTGCAGTTTACCGATCAATCGGTGTACGCCGGCGGTTCTGCCAGCACCTGGCTCTGGAACTTTGGCGACGGAAGCACCTCTACATCGCAAAACCCTTTTAATATTTATCAGCAAGCCGGCAGCTACTCTGTGAGCCTTACGGTGATAACCGGGCAATATTCGCAAACCGTCACACGCAGCAACTACATTAATTGCGCACCTCCGCTTGTTCCCGATTTCACTGCCGACACTACTTTTTGTTTGCCGGGCCACCCTATTCAGTTTACCGACCTGTCGTTGGGCGCACCCGCCACCTGGTACTGGCAATTTGGCGATGGCGGCACGGCCAATGTGCAACATCCGCTGCATGTTTACAACACGCCCGGCCAATACACCGTGTCGTTGTTTGTTCAGAAACAATCCACTGTGAAATTTAAAACCAAACCCAATTACATCAAAGTGCTGGCGCCCGTGGTGGCCGATTTTGCGGCTGATGCCAATATTGGTGTCTGTGGGCAAGCCATTCATTTTATCGACCTCACCACTGGCAATCCAACTTCGTGGCATTGGGATTTTGGCAACGGCATCATCTCAACGCTTCAAAATCCTGAAATAGCTTACGAAAATTGGGGAACCTACAACGTGACATTGATTGCTGCTAATGAGTGGTTGGGCGACACGATCACCAAAATAGCTTGCATACAAATTTTAAAACCGCTGGTAGCGGAATTTTATGTTTTACCCAACCGACCCTGGAACGGGCAGACCGTTTACTTTGTTGATCAATCGAGCGGAAACTGCGACAACTGGTTGTGGGATTTTGGCGACGGCGCTACCGCAACTGATCGTTATGCTACACATTTCTACACATCGCCGGGCTATTACACCGTTACTTTAACGGTTTCTGACACACTGCAGTCGGCTACTATTGTTAAAAACAATTTTATCCGACAGCGCGACACTTTGGCCGCTGCCTTTGCTGCCGACACCACAATAGCACTGCCCGGCCAAAACATTGCATTTACCGATCTTTCCAAAGGCAATCCTTTGCAATGGCTTTGGCAGTTTGGCGACGGGCAAACCTCGTCGCTGCAAAATCCTGTAAAAAGTTACGTCACGCCCGGTAGTTACAGCGTAAGCCAGATGGTGCAACGCAACGACAGCACCAACATAGAAACCAAGAGTGATTATATCCAGATAATTCCTCCTCTGCTGGCCGATTTTCTGGCTGATACCCTTACCGCACGACCAGGGGAAGTGATTCATTTTACCGACCTCACCACCGGCAACCCGACGCATTGGTTGTGGGATTTTGGTAACGGCGTAAATAGTTTTTACAAAAATGTGCAGGTATCTTATTATAACCCGGGAACCTACAGCGTGAGCCTGCTGGCATGGAACGAATACCTGAGCAGCGCTATTACTAAAACTGATTATATAACGGTTGTTCCAAATCTCGAAGCTTCTTTTGCGGTGCAGCCGCTCGAAGGTAAGATTGGTGAGCTGATACAATTTACGGATCAGTCGGTCGGGTTTCCGACGCAATGGGAATGGTGGCTGGGCAACGGCGACACTTCCTACCTGCAGAATCCCGCCACCATTTACACCCAGCCCGGACAGTACGACGTAACTTTGATCGTGGCAGACGCCTATGTACGCGACACTCTATCCTTCAATAACTATTATTTCGTGCAGCCACCTTTGTATAGCCACGATATTGAGATGCACGCAGGTTGGAATGGTATCTCGTCGTATGTGCAGCCGGCGCTCACCATGGATTATCTGTTTGGAGAAATTTCGACATCGGTTCTCTTTGCTTTTAATTCCCAAGGGATTTACCGGCCATTTTTTGGTGTTAATACCATCGGCAAATGGCAACCGGAAAAAGGGCTTACACTCTATCTTCTCTCTCCGCAGCAGCTTTTGGTAGAAGGCTACAGCACCATCAACAAAGGGCTTTACTTAGCAGAAGGCTGGTCGGTGCTGCCCGTCACGGTGCCGTGCAACGTTGCCACAGCCGATCTGTATGCTATTCTCGGCGCCGATCTTGAAGCGATAAAAGAGGTAGCCGGGTGGCACATTTACTGGCCCGAAATGTCGATCTACACACTGCCGGAGCTTCAGTTAGGAAAATTATATTTTATAAAAATGAAAAAGGCAAGATCGCTCATTTTGCCGGGGTGTGAGGATTAGGGTGAAATCACAAAATGCGAATTTCAAAAGTTGATAAATATCCACCCATTAGCGCTGGCAATCGGTCATTCCGTGAGTTCACCCAAAGTTTTTGGGCATAATGAGGAAATGTTGAGCGAAGCTGCCTGCCCCGACCCATTGGGGAAATCCCGCCGTTGCGGGAACTTGTGGAATAGATTTCTCCCGGCGACCCACAGCTACGCTGTGTGTCTTGGTCGAAATGACATGGCTGCGTTTGGGGGTGGGGAGAGGGAAAAAAATCGCGAAGCGATTTTTTTCCCTCTCCCCCACAGTCACAAGCACCGTTGTCACCTCGAAGGATCCGCCGGCTGGCGGAGATTGAGAGGTCTGTTTAATACTTGGGTTTTCAGAGTCTTATAAAAATCTGTCATTGGTAACGAAGAGAGGAATCTCTTAACTTCCTGATCATCCTGAATAAATATTTTTCTAGTGGTTCTGAAGTAACAAAGTGTAGCAGCAATAAGGTTTCAATAGTAATTCAAGCATTCTGCCCCACTCAAACTTTGGTGCAGATTGACAGGTATGAAGCCCGCAATTCTTTACTGCTGCTACACTCGACCGTTAACAATTAGGCAGGATTATTCGGCGAAGCCGCATTAATCTTGCTCCGCGCGTGCGGGATTGGACTAAAACCCGTTGGTTTGAAGTTATGTGTTTTCAATTTGAAAGTGTCACTTTTAAAACCCCACTTACAAATTAAAACGTTCAACAAAATATAATTGATGAAATTGAAAGAGTGAACACTCGATTAGAAAAAGCAATTTCCAAAACTCAAAACGAAATCCAAAAAACCAAAGAATACCAGGAGGGTTTACTCACCCAAGTGGTAACGGGTCAGTTGAAGGTACCATGTGACCAAGATGTGACTAAGCCAAAGTTGGAATTATCCAAAACTTTGTAAATTAGCGGTTTCGATACGTAACCCAGATGTAACTGAACCATGGAGAAAGAGGAATTAACCATACTGATTGACGAACTGCGTGCCCTGCCCCACGAGAGCGAGTGGGTAGAGTTTAAGGTAGACAACACCAATCCGCAGGGCATTGGCGAGTACATTTCGGCATTGGCCAATTCGGCTTGCATCGAAAACAAAGAGTTTGGGTACCTTGTATTCGGCATTGAAAATGAAAGGCACCAAGCAGTAGGCACCAACTTTAAGCCGCGGTCCGAAAAAATTGGCAATCAGGAACTCGAAAACTGGTTGGTCACCCAATTAGTACCCAAGGTAGGTGTCCGGATTTTTGAGTTTGTTTACCAATTAAAAAATATGGTGCTTTTTCAAATTGAGCCGGCAAGCAACCGCCCTATACTTTTCAGGGGCGAAGCCTATGTAAGGGTTGGTACTTACACGAAAAAGCTGAAAGATCACCCCGAAAAAGAGGGCAAAATATGGCAAAAAGCTAAACAAACGGTTTTTGAAAAGGATTATGCCATGCGGAATATTTCGGCCGATAAGGTGCTCGAACTGCTCGATTACCCTTCTGTGTTTAAGTTATTGAGCGCTCCTATGCCAGCCAATAAAGAGGGGATACTGGCCAAACTGGAAGAGGAAAAACTGATAGTTAAAAAACTGCTAAAATATCATGTTACTAATTTGGGAGCAATTCTTTTTGCTGTCGATTTGGAGAAGTTTGAAAACCTGGCACGTAAAGCACCCCGGGTTATTATTTACAAGGGCAATTCAAAATTAGAAACGATAAAGGAGCAACAAGGGAAATTGGGTTATGCCGTGTCTTTTGAGCGTCTTGTGAATTACGTAAACGACAAGCTGCCATCGAACGAAGAAATTGGCCGTGTTTTCAGAAAACAAGTGCGCGTTTACCCAGAGCTGGCCATTCGGGAATTAATAGCCAATGCCATAATCCATCAGGATTTTAATATCGGGGGCATGAGCGTGATGATTGAAATTTTCGATAACCGGATAGAGATAGCCAACCCCGGTGCACCGCTAATCGATACCAAACGCTTTATCGACCACAGCCCCGAGAGCCGGAACGAAATACTGGCAGGCATGATGCGCCGCATGAACATTTGCGAAGAACGTGGCAGCGGTATCGACAAAGTAATTACACAAATTGAAATTTACCAATTACCGGCACCCGAATTTATTGCCGGCGACAATTACACTCGGGTTATTTTGTACTCCCCAAAATCGTTACGACAGATGTCGAAACCCGATAAAATCAGGGCATGTTATCAGCACTGTTGTTTGAAGTATGTGTCGGGCGAATACATGTCAAACCAAAGTTTACGCGAGCGATTTGACATTGATAAAAAAAACTACCCAATTGTATCGCGCATAATAAAAGAAACCTCAGATACCGGGCTAATTTTGGAATATGACAATTCAAGGATGTATGTGCCTTTTTGGGTGATGTAATTGATGTAACCCAGATGTAACTAAGCTCCAAAACGAGTTTTATATAATACTGAATTGCAGGCGGTTGAATAAGTAACAAGATGTAACTAAAATGAATAAATTCACCGAAACAAGTGAAAAAGGTTTTCAGAAATACAGCACCGAAATTGAAATCAGTTCCGCATTGCCGAACAAATTGCCGGAAAACTTTGCTCCATCTTTTTCTCGGTCAGCTTTATCCACTATCTGCTACCTAAGCCTCTCTTACAAAAAGTTGTCATCTGTAGTTTCTTCCTTCTCCCTCCACCTGCCGTCGTTTTTGATCATTTGCACCAATGCATCCACAGCATTTTCTTCGGATACGTTGTGCTGCACTTGTATGTGGCCGCGGTAGAGCGCTACTTTTCCGGCACCCATGCCCACATAGCCATAGTCGGCATCGGCCATTTCGCCGGGGCCGTTTACGACGCAGCCCATCACGGCTATTTTGAGTCCTTTCAGGTGGCTGGTGGCGGCTTTTACTTTTTGTAATGAACTCTGGATGTCGTAGCGGGTGCGCCCGCACGACGGGCAGGCGATGAATTCCGTTTTGCTGATGCGCGCCCCGCAGGCTTGCAAAAGTGTAAATGCCAGGTTTACGAATTCCTGCCGGTGCTTCTCGTCCGACCCAAGCCAAATCCCATCGCCGAGGCCATCGAGAAATAGTGGCCCGAAATCGATGGCAGCAGGGATGGCTGCCGCGACCGCATCGCCGGAATAGTTTTTATGCAAAATCACCGGAACGCGCAATTCGTCTTGATGCAAGGTTTCAAAAAATCTCCGAAAGGAATAAACCGCAGGAGCCTCCTGGCTGGCAGCTACCACCGGACGATGAAAATCATTATCATCATGTTCCGTCGCGTCGATTGAAACCTGATGCCACAGCCTTTGCGCTGAATTATTGGCGTTGATTATTATATCCGGTTTTTCGGCTTTATAGTCACCCGCCTCCGCCAGCACCAGCGGCTCCACCATCGCAGGCTTGAGCTGCGATCGCTTGGAAAATCGCGGATTATAACTAAACGGATCGTAGAAAAAACCTTCAAAAACATTACTAACCAATGCTTTCTTTTCGGGATTTATGTAATTGACGATGCTTTGCGCTACCGGTACCTCATTCACCGGGTCTTCGGTAAGCGATACGCGGATGGTGTCGCCGATGCCGTCGGCCAGCAGGGTACCGATACCCACGGCTGATTTTACGCGGCCTTCGATGCCGTCGCCGGCTTCCGTTACGCCCAGATGCACCGGATAGTCCATGCCTTCGTCCATCATCTTCTTTACCAAAAGGCGTGTGGCATGCACCATCACGCGCACGTTGCTGGCTTTCATCGAGAGGACGATTTGATGAAAATCCATTTCGCGGCAAATCCTCACAAATTCCAGCGCAGCCTCCACCATGCCTTCGGGTGTGTTGCCGTAGCGATGAATGATGCGACGACCCAACGAGCCGTGGTTGGAACCGATGCGTATGGCGGTGTTGTGCGCTTTGCAAATCCCGATGAGTGGGCGGATGTTTTGGCGCACCTTGTCGAGCGCTTTCTGGTATTGCTGCGGCGTATAGTTGATGTTGCGCGGTTCGGCACCGGTGTAGTTGCCGGGGTTGATGCGCACCTTTTCGACAATGGCGGCGGCCACCTCGGCAGCTTTGGGACTGTAATGGATGTCCGCGATAAGCGGAATATCGTATCCCTGCTCATGCAGCGCCTGCTTGATCACTGCCAGGTTAGCGGCTTCTTTTACGCCGGGAGCTGTAATGCGCACCAGCTCACAACCCGCTTGGTAAAGCTGTATCGTCTGCCGCACCGTTGCTATGGTATCCATGGTGCTGGTGTTGGTCATGCTTTGCACACGCACCGGATTGCTCCCACCTATGGCCACTGTGCCAACCATAACTTCTCTCGTCCTGAAACGCTGATTCATCTGTCGATGTTTGGAATTAACAATCTACAAAACTACAAAGCAAAACTTTTGGTGTGGATGCAGCACGAATTTGTTTGGTGGCGCTGAAGCAATTTTTATGCTGGGCGCAGGGCGCAATCTTCACCAACGGTGTCGTTCCAGGCGACGCCGTTGGTTTTTCAGCGCAGGGCGCAGGGAGCTGCACAAAAAGTTCTTATTACGATTTCTGAGGTCTTTTCCGTCGTTTCTGAAGAATTCAGATTCATCGAACAGCAATCCACTTCTACATTCGATATTCAGATATAGGTTCTCCGCCGCAGGCCTTGCGCCTTGCTCTTTGCGCCCCGCTGTCTTTACTTCACCAGTTGTAGTCCCTCCGTGGCAGAGCTGTCGCCGGGGCGGATGAGCAGGACTTTGCGAAACAAAACCTCGGCTTCGCGCAGCTTGCCAAGTTTCAGGCTTGCCCATGCGTACATTACGTTGACGTCGTAATCGAACGGGTAGAGGTTGGCCACTTTCTCGAATAGCTTCAGTGCTTGCTGATAGTTTTCGCTGCTGTAAAGGATCATTCCCAGCCGGTAGCTTGCGGTGGTGTTGTTGGGGTCGATCTGCAATATTTTCTCGTATTGGGTTTTCACAGCGGCCCAGTTGCCAAGCGCCGCCAGCGGATAGACGTAGCCAAGCCGCCCTTCGATGGCATACGGACTAAGATTTACGGCACGCTGATAATGCGCCGACGACTCGGTGAAGCTGCCCTGCATGTAATAAAGCCATCCCAGCCGCAGATTGATAGCGTAAGAATCTTCGTTGTAAACGGATTTGAGCTGTGCCACCGCATCGCTGTAGTTACCTTTGGTCTCCAGTTCGTAACTTTGCTTAAAAGCATTTTCGATGGTTTTAAAATCCTGTCCCTCCACCTGTGGTATCCAGACCATTACTGTAATCAGCAGGGTGGTTATTTGTAATTTCATTTTTAAAATTGCCATTTTATTCCTCCGATAAAGGTGTTGAAATTATAATCTTTTTCTAAAACGATGAAATCTTCATTATTAATATAGGTGAGATAGCTGCTGGTGCGTCGCATCAGGCGATAGCGCAGCGAGAGTTCCAGATGGTTGCCGGCAGCCCAGGTGAGCAGCGCTTCGGTTTTAAAACGTGCATCTTCCGGGATATTGAACAACACAAAAGCATTTTGCTCGGTATAGCCACGCAGGTTGCCAATGGTTGCCGAAACATCGAGCCACAGGCTGGGCAGCACCCGTGTGCCGACACTCTGGTGGAAAATCAAATGATTAGCCTCCTGGCCATCGCGCAAAGCAATGAGGCCGGTGCGGGTGTAGAGTTTTAGATTTCCCAATGGATAAACATTTACAAAAAAACCGGCTTGCCAGGCATCGCTGCCATCAAATGATGCAAGGGCGCCATTCAATTCTGCCGAAAAAATTCCAAATTCCTTATTGATGGCAAGCCAAAACAAATTATCATGGCGGGTCAACGAAAGGGTATCAGAAACCAGACCCAGTGCGCCATCGTACTTAAAATTCCTCACATCATAGCGGATGCGGGTAAGATGCCACGCGGGAACGATTTTCCATCCCGGCAACGGAGTGTACTGCAGGTTGCCATAATATTCCTGCTGCATTGCCGTATGACGAAAATCGGGTTTTGGCTGCTGCTGGTAATTTACCTTCTGCGTAGCTTCCACCGAAATAAGGCTGACGCCCTGGTAAGTTTGCAACTGTGGCAGCACGTTGAAGTTGATGCCGGCGTGGTAATATTGCAACGCGTCGTAATACCAGGCTTGATTGTAAATAGTATCTGCTTGCCGACGGTTTTTGTTGTGTTGCTTCAGGTCGCTGGTACCGCTAAATCCCGGCCCGGCTTCGATGTAAACCTGATCGATAACCGAGGGAACTTTCTGTCCCAGTTTTTGGCGGTGTGCCGGGGTGAGCTGCGACAGGACAACGCGGGCATCGGCGGTGCGACCCGCAAGGAGATAGCTGTAATAGAGATATTCGGTGGCAACCTCGTCGATGGGATTGAGTTGCCGCGCCTTGCAGAAAAACGGAATGGCACGCCGGTAGTTTTGCTTTTCGTACCAGGCTATCCCCACGCGCATTTGCATGTAAAAATGATCGACACCCTGGCGAATGGCGGCAGTGCCTGTCCGGATAAGCTCATCCCACTGCTGCTGCTGATACAACGAATATGTCAGGCTGTCGGCATTTTGCTTTTGCTGTCCGGCCACCACTGCCGGGAAAAGCAGCACTGTCCACAGTACAAGCATACCGCAAAGGCGGGGACATTTTTTTATAAATGAAGGCCTTTTCATGATTCCGTTTCGGTGGCGCTAAGGGTGAGTTTGGGGCTTTTCATCCTAAATTTCTCTATTCTGTTGTGGTTCACGATAATTTCAAAATTCATCAGCCGGCCTGATTTACCGCTGTAATGCAGCCGCGCCTCCGAAGCCATGTGTATCCGGCTACCGGAGAGGTCGTCTTTAAAATCGAGATATTTCATCTCAAAACCGGCGTGCATAAAGATGTAAAAGGGCGCCACAAAGTCTTGCCAAAACCTGACAAAGCTGTGTTTGAAAACGGCCAATGGAAACTGATCGATAAGTTGTAGATGGTCGTAATATCCGAGGGCAACTTTGTAGGCTCCCAGATAAAAATAGTAAAGCAGCGAAGTGTCGTCGCCCGTAAAATGGGTGAAATAAAACAAGGTGCCGTCATTTTTAAACCACGCTTTGGCGCCACTCTGGCTGCATTGCAGGTAAGTTTGGTTATAAATATCGCTTTTTACTTCCCAGCTCACATTTGTGTTGGGCTGCTCATTTTGCGAATATTCAAAAGTAATGGTTTGACCAGGTACAAAATTAAAGGCGTCGAACAACGAGGCGTTGCGCGTGATGCCGGACACAGTTTCTCCTTTTTGTGGGCGGTCGAAAGTTTTTAATTGGTGGGTTTTTTCTGTTTTCACAATGTATTTGGCGATGGGATAATCGCGCGTATGGGAGCCGATGTATGGATTTTCCTGCAACTGGAAGTGGATGTGCGGCATCGGCGAGTTGCCCGAGTTGCCCACTTTAGCAAGCAAAGCGCCACGCTTTATCTCGTCGCCTTTTGTTACCACAAAGCTCTCTTTGCGCAGATGACTAATTTTGCTGTACAGTTTTTCGGCATGCCGGATGATAATGGTGTTGCCCCAGTTTTGATCCAGATTTACCTTCCCGATGGCGTTGTCGTCGATGCCGTCCATGATTTCCTGTACTATGCCGTCGGCAGGTGCTATCACCGATTGATTAAAAGCATAATAATCTTCGGGGCGATTGCCGGCGCCCGAAAAAGTTTTCCCCTGCTCGTTGGTAATTTCAAAATCCCAGGCATGGCGCCACTGCTGCCGATGGGTAAGCTGGCCCTGATGCCCCTGCGTCACCGTCCACTCGCCATAGAAAGGCAACACTATCGGCGTTTGTTGCGCGGAAACATTAAAACGACTTGCATAATTATGCTGCGTGTAGAGGTTTTTCTCCGGCGAAAATTGCTGCACCACCACCAGCTCGGGCTTGCTAAAATGATGCTGCCTGAATTTCATCACATAAATAAACAAAACCACTACGATATTAAAAGCCAGCGAATAGATGCTCAGGTGCAGATTATAAAATAAGGCGGAAGTAGAGGTGATAATGATGGAGATGATGGGCGTGAGCAGCAGCACCCACAAAAACGACCACCGCGACGGGATGATGAAAAATCCACCGATGGCAATGGCTGTAAGGATGTAGTTGAAGCCGATGTAGAAATAGCTTAGCTCGCCCAGGTCGGCGCCAATAAAAAGATAATAAAAATAGGCGGCAAAAAATCCGGTGACCGAGAGCAGAAAGGCGATGCGCGAATAGATGATCAATCCGATGGCGATGAGGATGCCGGCCAGCAGATGGTGCTGAAAAAATATTGCGCCAAGCGACTGGAAATACATCAGCAAAGCGGAATGGATGGGCAGGTTGTTGATGTAGTGATAAATATCTACCAATAGCGGCCCGCCGTAATCGTACATCTCGTTGAAAACGTAAAGGCCGCGCTCGCTAAGCTGAAGCTCCGTAAACTGCCGTGCCGCCAGGCTCACCGTCCAGATGGCCAGCAGGAAAGGCCACGCCAGATAAGGCAGCCCATATTTCCCGAAATAGTTTTCGAGCCAGATGGTGATGAACAACGTAAAAAGCGCCGCAAAAAAGAGCAATACAAAAAATGCCAGGCCGGGCTGATAAAAAATACCAATTCCCAGCCCCACCAGCAAAGCATTAAAACCATAATAACCCTGGCTGATTCCAAAGCGGCTGAAGCCAATCAACCGCGCGGCAACGTTAGCAATTATTACAGCCAGCAAACCGCTTAGCCCCGAGAGCCAGTCGAAAAAAGTAACGAGCACCAGGATGACCGCAAAGATTTTGTTTTTGCTGAAGAATACCTGCGAATAGCTGTTGAGTATTCCATCAACAAAAGGAAGCAACTGCTTTCGGGTGGCCGTTACCATCATGTTCTACTTATTGATATTTTTTTGATAAGCGTGGATATTAAACGCTTTGTTGATTGTCCTGAACAATTATTTAGCGAAAGCGAAAATAGGAATTTATTAAAGTTCAAAGGTTTTGAGATGTTCTGGGGTATCTTCCATGTGGCTGAAGTTTTCGAGCGTTTCGGCCTGGCGGATTATGTGCACGTTGCTTTCCTGATCGATGAGCACGATGCGCGGCCGCAGGGTGATGAACTGCATCCACTGCGTCATGTTGTAGGCGCCCACCTGATGGATTACAAAATGATCGCCTTTGTTGAGCAGCGGCAGCAGCGCGTTGTCACGAATTACATCGATGTTCATGCAGAGCGGCCCATACACGGTGGTGTATTCCGAAAAATGGGTAAACTCCTGTGCCGGCGAAATTTTGTGGTCGTACCAGTAGGAGGTGAACAGCAGGTTGACGCCGATGTCGATGATGGTGGTGCGCTTGCCTGTGGCGCTGCGCTTGTTGGAGATCACCGTTCCGAGGATGTATCCCGCTTCGTCGATCAGCGCGCGACCGGTTTCCAGAATGAGCAGCGGCAGGTTGTCGGGCGGGAAGTTGGCGCGCAGCAGTGCCGAGGAAATCTCTTCGGCAAAGTCGTCGATGTTGGGGTTGATGTCCTGCCCGGGCAGGTACGAGCCTTTCAGCGTATTGCGCGACGGGAAGCCTCCCCCCAGGTCGATGTATTTTATCTGATGATTGTATTTCTTTTGAATGCCCAGGGCCAGATCGCTCAGCTTGGTGGCGGCGATGCCATAAGCCTTGGTGCTAAGCATAAAAGTGCCGATGTGGCAATGCAGCCCTACCAGCTCCATCTTGCCCGAAGCCATAATTTTGTTGAGGGCGTCCCAGGCCTGGCCGTTTTCGTAATTGAAACCAAAGCGGTCCCACATGGGATAAATGCCCGTATCCATGTTTACACGGATGGCTACGCGCGGTTTTTTATCAAGCTCCTCAGTAAGGTTTACAATGGTGTAAAGCTCGTCGAGGTGATCGATGTGGATAAGTGATTCGTTTTGGATTGCTTTCTTCAGATCGGCCTCCGTTTTGTCGGGGCCGTTGAAGATAATGCGGCTGCCCGGCACACCATTGCGCAAAGCTTTGTCGTATTCAAAACCCGAAACCACTTCGGCCCACGAGCCTTCCTGGTGATAGATTTTGCATACCGCATTCAGATAGTTGGTCTTGTACGACCAGGCAAACTGCACGCGCGGGTAGCGGTTTTTGAAAGCCTTCAGCGCACGGCGGTAAGTGTTGCGGATGGTGCTTTCGGAGAGCACAAAGAGTGGCGAGCCGTATTTTTCGATCAGATCGTGTACCTTCACGCCGTCGATGCTCGTTTTGGGAAAGTTCTCGGGTTTCATCCCATACTTGTTGGGCATGTCGTTTTCTACTCTTTTTATCAGCGGTCGTTCGTATCGTTGCTTTTCCATTGTTGTTTTATATTTTTTGATTTCTTTATTAATAACTAAAGTTCTCCTGTGGTAGAGATGGTTTGAAATTCCTCCATGTCCACGATCATATCCCAGGCATAGCGGATAAACATTTTCCCGACGGCGTAGTCGCCCAAAGGTCCCACCTTTTCACCCATCGCCAGCTTTACAAGCGCTTCGGGAATGTTGTGGCCCACGCCCACAGCCAGATAAATCCAGGCGGGGATGCGGGGATTTATTTCAAGCACATAAAACTGGTTGTCTTTATTTTTCATCAGCTCCAGCTCAAAGCCGCCCCGCCATTTGGTGCCGCTTATGAACTTGTCGGTAAGCGCGAGCATGCGTTTGTCGGAGATGGAGATGCCGCCCCAGGCTTTGCCCTTGTCGGTGATGTATTGTTTGCGCATGGGCACTGCCGAAATGGTGCGCCCGGTGCCGTCGCCCAGGCCCGTTACGTTGTATTCGATGCCGTGCACAAACTCCTGAATGATGATCGGAAGCCCCCATTTGGCAGTGATGCGGTGGAAGAAAGTTTTTACCTGATCCTGGTTGTAGGCCACATACGCGTCGTAGTATTGCCCTTTTACCAGCAGCGGATAATCGAACTCGCTGCTAAGTTTGTAAATCTCGCTGATGTCGTTGATTACTTTGCTCTTGGGCACCAGCAGGCCATATTTCTCGCCAAACTCCGGCAGATTGGTTTTGTGGCGTTCTTCGAATTGCTCCATAGTGGGCAGGCACATGTGGATGCCGCGCTCTTTTAGTTGTCCCTCCAAGCGGATGTAGGGATACAACTCGGCGTCGAAGTTGGGGATGATCACATCGAGTTTTTCCTGTGCATGGATATAGTCGATGCGCTCGAGGATGGTGTCGATGCCTGACGAAGGGTAGGGCACCTGGTAGGTTTTATCCACCAACTGGTGCATGTACAGCCCCGGCTCCAGCGATTCGTAGGCCAGCCCGATGATGCGCACGTCGAAGCTCTTAGCCTCACGCAGCGCACGAATCACCGCCACGCCCGGCCCCGGGCTGTCGATGGCATTGAGCGCCGATACAGCTATGGTTAGCCTGGGTTTTTTATTCATTTTCTGCTATCGAAAAGTTTCGTAATAATCCGATAAAATCTTCTGCATCTTTTTCGAGCGTCTGGGCATCGGTAGCATAGGTTTTCTGTAGCTCTTCAGTGATGGTATCCACCGTCTTGCCCTCTTTGAGAAGTTTTATGATCTCAACGCCTATCGGATTTACCGTAAAAGATTCGCCGGTATCGGGGTTGAAGATAAACCCTGAATCGCTTACAGCCACATTGTTTTTGATCTTTATCATGAAGCAATTATTTTGATGTTTTTATAAATATAAAAATGTAAAAATCCCAAATTTCAAATCCCAAATGATAAATAAATTTCAAGTCTCAATGAATTAAATTTCAAATGGTTTCTGGCTTTGAGTTTCATGGTTTGTACCTGGGATTATCTATATTTTACAATAAGAAATCTCCCCATCTATTTATTTCACCACCAGCTTGCGGGCGGGTGCATTGTACCCTTCGGCCTCGATGCTGTACAAATAAATTCCGGAAGGCAGTTGTGCGGTGTTAATCTGCAGATGGTTGGCACGGGCATTCACCGGAAGTTCCATAATCAGCCGTCCTGTCTGGTCGTGCAGTTTCAAAATGGCGCTGCTGATGCCTTCGGGTAGTTTGTAGGGCACGATGGCAAAGTCGGTGGCCGGATTTGGAAAAGCTTGCGCAAAAGGCTGCCCCGGTGGCTGATGTTCTGCTACCGGAACATAGTCGCCCGGCAGATCGTAGATTTTGGTTTCGATGGTATAAGGCCACACCGAATAGTCGTACACGTAGGCAATCATCTTCACGCCCGGCTCGCCCAGGTCAAAAATATACACATACTGCGCACCGGGGATTGTCAACAACTGCGATCCCGTTTCGGTGACGATTTTTGTGGTGTAGGTGTAATACTGGTTCACCTCGTCGTATTTGTAATAGATGTAGCACAGCGCCACCTCGCCGCCGGTGGTAAACAATCCTTCGGCCGGGTAGCGGATGTCGTACAGATAATGATCGGCAGGTACTGACAGATTGATGGTTTTCCAGAGGCTTTGATCCAAATTATAGATCACAGCCTGGTTGGCGGTTACGTCCATTACATAAAACTTGGTGCCGGAGTTGGCAAGCCACACATACGTACCCGAATGGTTGTAAGAGCCGGCAGGATTGATTTGCGAAAACAAAGGCTGCGTGGCCAGAATCATTAAAAAAGTAAAAAGCAGTTTTTTCATTTTAGTAAATGTGTTAAAAAAAAATCAATATAAAAGACACAACCTTAATGCTTGTTACGCCGGAAAAGTGTATAGCTTTCTGTATTTTTTGTATAAAATTTTCGTTTGTAGCATCTCCTTTTTTTATCAAAATTACCACTGAGGTCATTCCCGGCGGGCTTTCTGATTCTCGTGCCTGGTGCGCATAGCCATAAAACTGCAACAAACATCAGGACAATGAAATATTTTAATCGTTCGGATTGTCTAAACCGTGATTTTTGTATCTTGCGGCCTTCTAATGTCGATAACTTTTATAACATGATCGAATCCCTTGTTCGTTTTAGTGTCCGTAACAAACTCATGGTATTTCTATTCACACTTACCATTGTAGGTTTTGGTTTATTTTCTCTTTCTCACATCCCCATAGGTGCGGTTCCCGACGTAACCAACAACCAAGTTCAGGTGATAACCACCTCACGAAACCTTTCCACTGCCGATGTGGAAAAATTTCTGACCTATCCCGTTGAGATAGAGATGGCCAACCTACCGGGCGTACAGGAGATCAGGTCGGTATCGAAGTTTGGCTTGTCGGTGGTGACCATTGTTTTCGACGAGGGCATGGGCACCTATTTGCCGCGCCAGTTGATTGCCGAAAAGATAGCCTCCGCTTCCGAAAACATTCCCGAAGGCTTTGGCACACCATTCATGGGGCCAGTTTCTACCGGCTTAGGCGAAATTTATCAATACACCCTCGATGTAAAGCCGGGTTATGAGGATAGATACTCGCCCATGGATTTGCGTACCATCCAGGATTGGATCGTGCGACGTCAGCTCTCGGGTATCCCCGGCGTGGTGGAGGTAAATACCTGGGGCGGTTATCTGAAACAGTATGAGGTAGCCCTTTCGCCGCAAAAGCTAAGGGCTTTGAATATCCCTCTGGAGCAGGTGTGGCAGGCCGTATCGAAAAACAACAGTGTGGCTGGTGGCGGCTATATCGAAAAAAATGATCAGAGCTATTTTGTGCGGGGCGAGGGCTTGGTTGGGTCGTTGGAAGATATAGAAAACATTGTGCTCGACAATCGCGATGGCATTCCTGTTTATGTTAAGGATGTAGGTGAAGTACACTTCGGATATGCTAACCGCTTTGGAGCTATCACAGGGAATGGCGAAGGCGAAAAGGTATTGGGCCAGGTGATGATGCTCAAGGATGCCAACTCCAACGATGTAATCGAACGCGTAAAAACGCGCGTAGCCGAAGTGAGTACCTCACTACCCGAGGGCGTTTATATCAATGCCTTTCTCGACCGAAGCGAATTGATTTCCAGAACTACATTTACCATCGCCGAAAACCTGATACTGGGTAGCCTGATCGTCATCTTTGTGGTGGTGTTGCTGCTTGGCAACTGGCGTTCAGGCCTGGTGGTGGCTTCCATCATCCCGCTAAGCCTGCTGTTTGCACTTTCGATGATGTATATCTTTGGGGTGGATGCCAACCTGATGAGCCTGGGCGCCATCGACTTTGGGATTATTATCGATGGAGCAGTGATTATTGTGGAATATATCGCCTTTAAAATTCACAGCAATCGATCCGGGTTGCTAAAATTGGAAAAGGAGGTGCGCCAGGAAGAGCTCGACACAATTTCAGCCAAAGCAGCCACCAAAATGATGCGATCGGCAATTTTTGGACAAATCATCATTATCATTGTTTTTATTCCCATTCTTTCTCTTACCGGTGTGGAAGGCAAGATGTTCAGACCTATGGCGCTGACCTTTAGCTTTGCGCTGATTGGCGCCATGATATTAGGATTTACATATGTGCCGGCTGTGTCGGCTCTGTTTATTAAACCCACCCGAAAAACCCAAGCTACCTGGTCAGAAAAATTAATCGCTTTTATTTATAAATTATATCAGCCTACCATCAACTGGGCGCTGGAGAATAAGCGTACCGTAATTTTGTTTGCCGGCGTTTTGGTGGTGGCTACTATCTTGATATTTAGCAGGATGGGCGCCGAATTTGTACCTGTACTCGATGAAGGCGACTTTGTAATTCAACCGGTATTGGAAACTGGTACCAGCCTGAGCAAAACCATCGAAATAATGACGCAAATTGAAAAAATTGTAAAAACCTTTCCCGAAGTAAGGCAGGTGGTGAGCCGCATTGGCGCTGCTGAAGTGCCCACCGATCCCATGTCGATGGAAGAAACCGATGTGATTGTAACACTCATCCCTAAAAAGCAATGGAAGACAGTTGCCACAAAAGACGCGCTGGCTGATGAGATAAAAGAGCGCATTCATCGCGAATTACCCGATGTTGAACTGGAATTTACGCAGCCTATCGAGATGCGCTTCAACGAGCTGATTACCGGTGTAAGAGCCGACCTTGCCATTAAGATCTTTGGCGACGATCTGCAACTATTAAGTCAAAAAGCAGCAGAAATAAAAATGCTCATGGAGCAGGTGCCGGGTGCTGCCGATATCGTAATGGAAAAAACCACCGGCCTGCCCCAGATGACGGTACGCTACCGCAGAAATGATGTGGCGCGATATGGCCTCAACGTAGCCGACCTGAACCGTATAGTTTCCGCAGCCTTTGCGGGAATAAAGGCAGGAACCGTTTTCGAGGGCGAGCGCCGGTTTGATTTGGTGGTTCGGTACAGAGAAGATGCACGACAGGATTTAACACAGTTGCGCAACACGTATGTGCCGCTGCCTAATGGCACACAGGTGCCGCTCAGGGAGCTGGCCGACATTAATTATACGGAAGGCCCTGCCAAAATTTCGCGCGACAACACACGCCGCCGCATTGTGGTGGGTGTTAATGTGCGCGGCCGCGACCTGGAATCGGTGGCTGAGGATGCCAACCGAATTATTAGCCAAAATGTATCGTTGCCCCCGGGCTATTCGGTGGAGTACGGTGGTCAGTTCGAGAATCTGCGCAGTGCCCGCAACCGCCTCATGGTAGCGGTGCCCGTAGCTCTGGTGCTTATCTTTATTATGCTTCACTTTGCCTTTGGAAGTTTCAGAGAGGCCATGCTCATTTTTACAGCTGTTCCGCTTTCTATCGTAGGCGGCGTGTTGCTGTTGTGGATTCGGGGAATGCCCTTTTCTATCTCAGCCGGCGTAGGGTTCATCGCCCTGTTTGGTATTGCTGTACTCAATGGCATTGTTTTACTCGAACATTTTAAGGAACTTAAGGCCGAAGGAATGACTACCCTGAAAGAACGTGTGCTCACCGGAACAAAGCAACGCCTCCGGCCTGTATTGCTTACCGCCTCTGCAGCTGCACTGGGATTTCTGCCTATGGCTATTTCGACCAATGCAGGTGCCGAGGTGCAGCGCCCTTTGGCCACGGTTGTGATTGGTGGGCTGGTTTCGGCTACTTTGCTTACCCTGGTAGTGCTGCCGGTATTGTATTGTATCATGGAGCGCCCCCGAAAGCGCCGCACTGGCCGTTTCTCGTGGTTCTTCGTGCTTTCACTCTCGCTCATAGCCCTGCCCGCCATAGCCAATGCCCAGAAAGAGGTATCGCTCGATCAGGCTTTAGAAATTGCTTTGCAAAACAACGCCGGCTATAAGGCCTCGGCACTGGCTGCCGACCAAGCCGGGAAAGCAGTGGCAACAGCCTGGGATATTAACAAGACAGAATTTTACTACAATTACGATGAAAATAATATTGCCCACAACAACGAACCCATTAAAGTTTGGGGTATTCAGCAATCCTTCAGCTTTCCCACTGTGTATGGAGCGCAACGGCGCATGCTCAAAAGCATGAAACAGATGCAGGACTATCGGCATCTTCAAAACCGGGATGTTTTGATGCGGGAGGTCTCGAAAGCTTATTACGAAGTGGTTTATTACAAGGAGCTGGAACAGCAATACACGTTGCTAGATACGATTTATTTGAAATTCGCACAGGCTGCCGAAAGAGGTTTTGAATTGGGCGAAAGTTCCCGACTTCAAACACTTACAGCCCGCTCGAGAAGTGATGAGATAAAACTCCTGTTTAAAGCAGCACGTGAAGGAAGACAGGCTGCTCTTTCGCGCCTGGCTGCCTGGCTGCAAACCGACACCACAGTAGCTGTGGCCATGGATAGTTTACCCAAGCTGGAAGTTCAAACTATAGATACCTCTACTCACCCCGGGCTTCACTATTTTAAGTCTTCGCAACTGGCAGCGCAAAATGCCTGGTCGCTTGAAAAAAACAGCTGGCTGCCCGATTTAAATTTTGAATATTTCAGGGGTAGCAACAACGCTCCAAATGCACAGGTTTACAACGGGTTTCAGCTAGGTGTGGCCATCCCTCTCTTTTTTAATGCACAAAAAAACAGGGTTAATATGAGCCGGCTTCAAATGAAGGCGAGCCAACAAACATATATCGATTATAGAAAACATCTTGTTAGCCGTTATCAACAGTTGCTCTCCGATTTGAATAAATACCGGCAGGCTATCGAAACTTATGAAGCCCATGGCAGGCCGCTTGCAAATGAAATGATGAATGCCGGACTTAAATCGTTCAGCAGTGGCGAAACCGACTTTTCCGATTATGTGCTGGCCATCGAAAGCGCCCGTCGCCTGATGATTAACTACCTGGAAAGCCTCTATCTTTATAATCAAACTGTGTTAGACATCAATTATTTAAACTATTAAATCCAAAATCATGTCAAGGCATTATACTTTTTTTCTTTCATTTCTTACTCTTACGGTGGGTCTGTTGGGAGCTTGTAACAGCAACAACAGCCCTGAAACAACTGCCGAAGATAAAGCAGGCAACACAGCTGGCAACGGAAATTCCATACGCATCAGCCGCGCACAGATGGATGAATCAGCAATGGAATTTTTGTCCTTTATCCAACAAGAGGTGGTAAACAAAATTGAAGCCCCCGGCTTTGTGCGGGTATTACCACAGTATCAGGTAAGGGTAACAAGCCTTACAGCAGGCCATGTGCGCGAAGTATATGTACGCGAAGGCCAATGGGTCAGGCAGGGAGACCCCCTGTTTATGCTCGAAAACCCGAACATTATTGAGATGCAACAGGTTTATCTTGAAAACCAGGCTACCATCGCCTCGCTGAAATCGGACTACGAACGACAAACAGTGCTGGCCAAGGAGGACATCGCCTCTGAAAAAACTCTGCTGAAAGCCCAAAGTGATTACCGGTCGGCCTTGGCCCGGGTTAATGGACTGAAAAGCCGGCTGGAAATGTTGGGTATCAATATCGAGCAGGTGGAAGAAGCCAATTTCGTGTCATCGATAATAGTACACTCACCCATCGAAGGCGGAGTTGCAGCTATGGGAATTACCCGCGGAATGTATCTGTCGCCCGAAACAGAAGCCGTTGAGGTGGTAAATCCCAACAAGGTTTATCTTGAACTAAGTATTTTTGAGCGCGATGTGCTTCGCCTGGCAGAAAGAGAACGGGTGCGTTTTCGTCTTGGTGATGGAGCATGGTTGGGAGGTTCGGTCTTGTATATAGGCCAAAAGGTAAAGAACGATTCACGCACGGTATCGGTTCAGGTACAGATTGATAAATTCTCGGATAATTTACTGCCAGGCATGTTTGTGGAAGCTGAAATTATTTTGGAAGGTATAGTAACCAGCACTTTACCTGCCGAAGCGGTAGCAGAGGTTAACGGAAAAAAGTACGCCCTGATAAAGGAGAGCCAGGATGGGCAAAACTATACTCTTAAACGTGTAGAAGTTATCCCGGAACTTACCGGTGATGGTTTTCTTACCATCATCAATGCCACCGATTTTCCACCGGGAAGCCTCTTTCTCAGCAGTGGAGTGGAAAGGTTGATTTCAGAATAAAAAACAAAAGCGCAATGGTAATTTGCACTTTTGGGTGCTTTTTCAAGTCTTCTCATAGCTGTTTTATTTTTGCAAATATTTCTTTTTAAATTTTAGCACTCCAAAACAAAGAATTAGCCCGTTTGAGCATAATCGAGGGTTTTAAAAACTATTTTTGTAGCTGTAGATTATTAAAAAAATGAACAAACAACGGCTCGGGATTCCTGATCTTATAAAAGGTGTGGCGGTGATTCTTATGGTGCAGGTACACCTCACGGAGCTGTTTGCTAGGCCAGATTTTTATGCAAGCCTTGCCGGCAAAGTCTCACTGTTTTTGGGAGGTCCACCGGCAGCGCCGGCATTCATGGGCGTGATGGGATTTTTTCTGGCCTACAAAAAGCAGCCGCTGGCCCGACAGATCAAAAGAGGATTGCTGTTGCCGGCGTTGGGGTTTGTACTCAACATCGGTATGAACCTGCATTTGTTTATCAAAATCGTTTCGCGTAGTTTTCAGCTCGATCCGTGGCGCTATGTTTTTGGTGTCGATATTTTGTTTCTTGCAGGCATTTCTATTATCGTGGTGGCTTTGTTGCAGCCTCTGCTCAAAAAGCGATGGGCGCTGTGGCTGTTGCTGATACCCGTGGTAGCTATGGCAAATCGCTGGCTGCCGGTTTATGGCGGCGAAGCAGAGTGGCCTCGCTATCTGCAGGCTTATTTCTGGGGATATTTTTCCTGGTCGTATTTTCCGTTTTTCCCGTGGTTTTCGTATGTGCTTGCGGGCTATTTTTTTCATCTGATTTATGAACGGTTTGCCCACCTTTTTACTATCAAATTCCGGAGAATTGCAGGCTTGTTTTTGCTGATATTGATTGTTGCCACCTTTGCCTATGGCTTTCGGGTAGCTGTGCTGCTCGAAGTGTATTATCATCACAGCGCTTTGTTCGTCGCCTGGACTGCCTCCTTTCTGCTGCTCTGGTCGCTGGGCATATCCGCACTTAACGAGCTGGCCGGCAAAACCGTGGTAATAAAATATCTGCGGTGGGCCGGCAAAAATGTTACGGTTTTTTATGTGGTGCAATGGCTGCTTATTGGCAACATCGCCACAGCCATCTACCGCAGTCAGGAATGGTTTACGCTGCCGCTATGGTTTATCGGTGTAGTTGGCGTTAGCAGTCTGTTGGTCTTGGTTTACAGGAAGATTGCCCGGTAAGGCAGGGCGGTGGCGCGTGGCGCGAAGAGCAAGGCGTGTGGCGCAAGAAGTAGGGCGCGTGGCGCAAGACGCTCAAGTAAATTTAGAATATCGAACCGCAGAATAAAGCCTGCCCTGAGCTTGTCGAAGGGAACCGCAGAATAATGAAGTAAGGAAAGGGTGCGCTGGGGATTTGGAATATTTTAGCGCCATAGGCTGCGAAATTATGGTAGAATGCTGCATCAACGACCCAATCCAAAGCTCCATAGGAGCGACATCTTTCTTTTAGTCATCGCTTCATCCTTCAAGATACGGTGTTCGATATTCGAGCAGTTTACCAACGGTGTCGCTTTAAGCGACACCGTTGGTTTTCCTTCCCTTTTTTTCGGGATAAATACCCACATGCATTACACTTTATGGTACATAAAACTCTATCCGTTTTACACATTTCGGTAGATACATTATTATTAATGACATTTTATCGGGGATAAATTTGTATGTTTGCAACACTTTTACCGGGATAAAATTTTAATGTTTTCATTTTCTCCGGACAAATCTAAATATCTTATAAATATGAAAAGGGTTTTGTACGAAAAATTGTTGGAATGGAAAAGTGATCCAAAAAGAAAACCACTCCTGCTGCAAGGTGCCCGACAGGTTGGCAAGACTTACCTCATCAAAGCCTTTGGAAAGGCGGAATATGCTGATTACATTTATCTAAATTTTGAACAGAACCCCAATTTGGCTTCCCTTTTTAAGGATGATTTGAATCCACATAAAATCATCGAAAGCATTGGTCTTTTGTATGGCCGGGCTATACTCCCTGAAAAAACATTAATATTTTTTGATGAAATCCAAACAACTCCTGAAGTTTTAACAAGTCTGAAATATTTCTATGAAGCCGCCCCGGAATATCATGTCATATCTGCCGGTTCATTACTTGGCGTAAGCATGGGTAAACAAACCAGCTTTCCTGTGGGGAAAGTCAACTTTATGATGATGTACCCAATGTCGTTTAGCGAATACCTGATTGCTTTTGGGGAGGAGATGCTGCTTGCCAAGATAAGTCAACTTGATCCTGCTGAGGCTTTTCCGGAAGTATTGCACGAAAAACTGATCTCACGTTATAAAATGTATTTGTATTTAGGTGGTATGCCCGAAGTATTGCAGGATTACCTTGATAACAGAGACATTGTTTCGGTTAGAAAAATTCAGGAAGAAATTCTTTTGGCTTATTACCGTGATTTTTCAAAATACACCGAAAAATCACAGGCCATAAAAACCTCCGAACTTTGGCAATCAATACCCGCACAGTTAGCCAGGGAAAATAAGAAGTTTAAATACAGCGATGTGCGGAAAGGAGCGCGGGCATCCACTTATGAGCAAACCATCGAATGGCTCAAACAAGCAGGCTTGATCCATCTCTCATTTCAAATAAGTACAGCGAAAATTCCCCTGTCAGGATATGCAGACCACACTAAGTTCAAGGTCTTTGTTTTTGATACAGGCCTTTTGGGGGCGATGCTTAAAATAACATCCGAAATCATTCTTCATCCCACAGCATTATTCTCTGAGTATAATGGTGCATTCATCGAAAATTTTGTAGCCTGCGAATTAATAAACTCCGGATATGATAATTTGTATTATTGGGTGTCCAAAAGCGTGGCTGAGGTTGATTTTATTTTACAGAACGGGGATAAAATTTTCCCTCTGGAAGTGAAAAGTGGTTTGAGCAAAAACAAGAAAAGCCTGATCAGCTACAATGAAAAGTACCATCCGGAAACCCTTTTCAGATGCTCGCCCCGAAATTTTACCCGCGACGGAGATTTTATAAACCTTCCTGTTTATGCTGCTTTTTTGATGAAAAAACAGAGCTGATGGAGTTTATCTAAATGCATCACTGGCTTTCCATTGCAAGCAGTTATTATTGTTTGAAAAACCCTGCCTGCTTTATTCACAAATTTTTATAGAACACTGCCTGCCCCGCCTTAAGCGGGGGATAACGCGGATTTTGCAAATCCACACAGATAAAGACAAAAATCCGTGCAAATCCGTTGTATCTGTGTTATCAGCGTTCTATTACTACAAGTGATGAATTATTCAGGCCTGAAAGGTTGCCACGGCAAATTAAACATCCAGCCACTTCAACATTCGATATTCAGGATTCGGTTCCGCATGTGCGGAATTCCTTTTAAATATTTTGAATATCGAACCGCTCTGTAAGGCTGGGCGCAGGGCGCGTGGCGAAGGGCGCGGGGGGCAAGGTTTACCAACGGTGTCGCTTAAAGCGACGCCGTTGGTTTTTCCCGCTGTCTTGTTAAATCGAACATCCAGCTACTTCTACATTCAAGATTCGGTGTTCGATATTCAGCATTCTTTTTTCGTTTTCAGGACTTTACTCCTGATCCGCCAAAAAGCGCTCTGCTTCCAGTGCTGCCATGCATCCTGTTCCGGCTGCCGTAACCGCCTGCCGATATACTTTGTCCTGCACGTCGCCGGCGGCAAAGATGCCAGGCACCCGTGTGGCGGTGCTGTCGGGCTTGGTGATGAGGTAGCCGGTTTCGTCCATGTCGAGTTTGCCTTTAAACATGTCGCTGTTGGGCTTGTGGCCGATGGCAACAAAAAAGCCGTCGATGTCGAGGGTTTTTTGATTACCGGTTTTCACGTTTTCCACAATCACACCGGTTACGGCTTTTGAAAAGCCTTCCTGTTTGCCGATGATCTCTTTGGGTACGCTGTCCCACACCATCTCGATATTCTCGGTTTTGAAAAGTCGGTTTTGCATCGCCTTGGAAGCACGCAGTTCATCGCGGCGGTGTATCAAATACACTTTCTTAACGAGTTTGGCCAGATAGGTAGCTTCTTCCACGGCGGTATCGCCGCCACCCACTACCGCTACCACTTTGCCACGATAGAAATATCCATCGCAGGTGGCGCATGCCGACACGCCATAGCCGTTGTATTCTTTCTCGCTGGGCAGCCCTATCCATTTTGCAGAAGCACCTGTAGAAATAATTACTGTTTCGGCAAGCAGTTGTTTGCCTTCGTCGGTGGTTACTCTGAAAGGCCGCTCGTGGGTATCGATATCGGTGATTTCGCCCCAGCGCACTTCGGTGCCAAAGCGTTCGGCTTGTTTTTTCATATCTTCCATCATCTTGGGCCCCTGCACGCCGTCGGGATAACCGGGGTAATTTTCTACTTCGGTGGTGATGGTAAGCTGGCCGCCCGGCTGCATGCCCTGATACATTATAGGCTTTAGGTCGGCGCGGGCTGCGTAAATGGCTGCGGTGTATCCGGCAGGGCCTGACCCAATGATCAGACACTGTACTTTTTCGATGTTTTCGGTCATTGTCTTCGTATTTCGAGTTTTTTTGTTGATTCCCTTTTATTTTTAAAAACTGTGTGCTCTGAAAAATCATGCCATCAGTAAATCGCATTAATATCACCATTGATTTCTGACAGCATTACGTTTTCACAAAATATTCCTGTCAAAAATGAGGTGCCAATGCGGCAGAGGCTTTGAATTTATTCAAAAATAAAATGGCGGAAACTTTTCATAAACTGCACCCTTTCGTACGAAGCAGGGTTGTTGCTCTTGGCCTGGCTTAGCTTGCCGCGGAAGCTGTCGAGAGTGCCGAAGCCTTCGTGATCCATCCAGCGTTTCAGGTCATCGAGCATCACACCGATGTGATCGAAGCCATGCTTGTAAAGTGTCGAAACGGTTTGCACAGCATTGGCCCCGGCAAGGATTTGTTTTATCAATGCTTCGCCATCGTGCACGCCGGTGGAAGCAGCCAGGTCGCACTCCACACGATTGGCCATCACAGCAATCCAGCGCAGTGATATCGACAGGTCGGAGGGCTGACTCAGCACATTGGTCGATACCACCTGATAGGTTTCCAGGTTGAAGTCGGGGCTGTAAAAACGGTTGAACAATGTCAATCCGCTGATGCCGGTTTTCGACAACTTCTGAAGGAGTTGTCCCAGGTTGGAAGCGTAATAACTCACTTTGAGCAGCAGGGGCATCTTCACCTCTTTTTTTACAGCTTCGATGATGTCGAAATAGAGCTTTTCGTTTTGGGCAGCAGTTCTGTTGAAATCGGTGGGAAGGATGAAGAGGTTAAGCTCCAGGGCATCGGCACCGGCGGCTTCAATTTCGCGGGCAAAGTAGGTCCATTTTTGTGCACTCACACAGTTGATGCTTGCTATCACCGGGATCTCCACGGCAGCTTTGGTTTCTTTGATGAGCCGCAGGTATTTGCGCACGCTGTCTTCCTCTTCGTCGTGATCCATGTAATCGAAAGTCTCCGGATAAATAAACTCGCGGGAGGTCATCCGATGCATCGATTCTTCCATTTCTGAAATGATCTCTTCCTCAAACAACGATTTGAGCACTACTGCACCGGCGCCGGCTTTGGCGATTTTTTTGATTTTATCGACACTGTCGGTCAATCCTGAACTGCCTACTATCAAAGGATTGCGTAGGGTTAAGCCTAAAAATTTTGTGGTTAAATCAGCCATAGGAATATTTTTTTGATTTTATAATTTAATGATGTAATAAAGCATGTCTTGTGGCCTTTCGGCAAAAACGTGTTCAAAAATACTACTTTAATTTGAATTTCAGGTATTTGATAATGGCACCTTTGGCTCTGAACATCGCTTCGTAGTATGTGCGGATGGCGGCAACTTCTTCCAGGCCGGCTTCGTTATCCAGATCGAAAGTACAGGCAAGGAGCGGCAGTTGTTGTTCGTGTATCACCTCCAGTGAATATTCAAAAAAGCCGTCGTTATCGGTTTTCAGATGAATGGTGGCGTCGGGTTTGGCAATCTGCCGGTAGCGTTCCAGAAACAGTGGCGAGGTGAGGCGTTTTTTTGTTTTGGGTTTGTTGGGCAGCGGATCAGGAAAAGTGATCCACAGCTCGTCCACTTCTCCGTTATCGAAAATAAAGTTCAGATGCTCAGCGCTGCTGCGGACAAAAGCTACGTTTTTCATACCCGCCTCCAGCGAAGTTTTGGCACCACGCCACATCCGGGCGCCTTTTATGTCGATACCAATAAAATTTCTTTCGGGATAACGTGCTGCCAGGCCGGTGGTAAATTCGCCTTTTCCACAGCCCAGCTCCAGGGTGATGGGATGTTGGTTTTTAAAAAAATCATCCCTCCAACGGCCTTTCATTTCAAAGCCCTCGATAAGCTGGTGATAATAAGGTTGGAAAAAATGTGGGAAGGTGTCGTTCTCGGCGAAGCGTTGTAGTTTTCTCTTTGGCACGATAAGGTTAAATCTGTTGCACAAAAAATTTTCAAACTGTTATTGCCGCAGCAGCCAGATGTTGGGGTTGTACTTTTCGCGGGCTTCGTAAAGTGCTGCCAGTGCATCTTCTTTGCGCAGATAGGCCGAAATGCTTACACGATAGCGTCCGTTGTCGCCGGGGCCAATCAACACAGGCGAAAATCCTTTTCCTGCGTAGCTGTCGATGAGTTCGGTGGCATTCTTGCTCCGTTCGTAACTTCCGGCTATCAGATGGTACATGCGTTGGTGAGCGACAGTTGCAGCTGCCGGGGCTTTTTTGTCAGGCAGCGATTCCGGAATGTTTTCTTCCACAGCTTTTGTTGAGTTATCAATGGCGGGCAAAACTTCGAGCAGACGCGTAACGATTTCGGCTACTTCCGGGTCGGGACGCTCAGCCGAAGGAAAAACCACTCCAAAAGAAGCATTGGAAACAGGCGCTACTATTTGTATTGGCTCCTGAGTTTTTTGTGAAACATCATTTTTATGGTTATAAATCATTGCCAACTGCGACCATTTATTTGAAACAAATTGCCGGGATTCAGAAAAACTCATTCCCACACCGGCTATCAAAACCATTACTATTGCAGCAGCTGCCACACGACGTACGGCACTTCGGCGACGGGACACGCCCACAGACGTTTTGCGATCTTTAAACAGCGGCTTGCTGCTACGTCCTTGGCGGCGTACTGCCGGCGAAACTACTGCCGTCAGGCCGTAAACATCTTTGAGATAGTTGATGGTATGGTCCTGCGTAAATTGGATGGTGCCTTGGCCGTCGAGAGTAAGAGTGCCGATATTTGTAAAAAAAACAGGTTTCGATTGCTCGAGCGCACGCAGTGTGTCGCGCGAAAAGGCAGTAAGCTCTCGCAAAGATTCTTCGTAAGTAATTGCTTCACCGGCTGCTATTGCGTTGGCCAGCAAGCCATCGTTGTTGGTTAGCGCCGGATTGAACAAAATATGCTTGCAGGGCGGATGAAACTGGTGCTGTAATTTGTTGACGCGCGTTGGCTGGTAGTTGCTGACAAATCCGCCAAAGCCCGGCACGATAACGCAATCGTGTGTAAAAAGCAGCTTGCTGATATGTCGTGAAATGTCCATGTAGTAATGAGTTTTTTTAAATAAAACAGCTAAGATAACGAAACCGCAAAAGTAGGGCTTATCTGTTGATAATTTTTGATAAATCTTCGGGAGTGTCCACCGAAATATTTTCGACAAAAGTCTCACTTACGTAAATAGCAAAACCGTTTTCGAGCCAGCGCAACTGTTCGAGTTTTTCGGTTTCCTCCAGAGTTCCGGGAGGCAGTTTTACAATTTGTTTCAAAATGTGGCTGCGGTAGGCATAGATGCCAATGTGTTTCATAAAAAAAGAATCTGGTTGATCAGCCGCGTCGCGCGGGAAAGGAATGGGAGCACGGCTAAAGTAGAGCGCTTTGCCATCGGTGCCCGTCACTACTTTTACCACGTTGGCATTGTGCAAGCCTTTTTCTGCCGGCGTCTTTAGCATCAGCGTAGCGATTTCTACTTTTTCATTCCCGAAAAGGCTGGCAAGGTCGTCGATTTGCCGCGGATCGATAAAGGGTTCGTCGCCCTGGATATTAATAACCAGATCGAAATCTTCGTTCAACATTTCGAGTGCCTGGGCACAACGTTCGGTGCCACTACGGTGATGTGCATCCGTTATCACAGCATCATAGCCACAAGCCTTTACTACCCGGCTTATGCGTTCGTCGTCGGTAGCCACCACCACTTTGGCCGGGCTGAGCGCTTTATGCGCCTGCTCTGCCACGTGCTGAATCATGGGCTTTCCATCGATTAGCGCAAGCGGTTTGCCCGGAAATCGGGTAGAACCATAACGGGCGGGGATGATACAGACGATTTTCATTTCTTGTTGTTTTTCTGTCCGGTTTCCATCAGGAAGGCTTTTATGAATCCGTTGATGTCGCCATCGAGGACCGCCTGGGTGTTGCCGGTTTCGTAACCGGTGCGCACGTCTTTCACCAATCGGTAAGGATGCAACACGTACGAACGAATCTGCGAGCCCCATTCGATGCGGCGTTTGCTGCCCTCTATCTCGTTGATGGTCTCTTGTTTTTTATTCAATTCGATGTCGTAGAGTTGCGATTTGAGCATACGCATGGCCTTCTCGCGGTTTTGCTGCTGGGAGCGGGTTTCCTGACATTCGACAGTGATGCCGCTGGGTTCGTGATGCAGCCTTACTGCTGTTTCTACCTTGTTCACATTTTGCCCGCCGGGGCCGCTCGATCTGAAGGTATCCCAGGAAATATCAGCCGGATTGATAATGATTTCGATCGAATCGTCGATCATCGGGTAGGCGTACACCGAGGCAAAGGAAGTGTGGCGCTTGTTGGCAGAATCGAACGGCGAAAGACGCACCAGGCGGTGAACGCCATTTTCGCTTTTGAGATATCCGTAGGCAAAATCGCCAACAAATTCCAACGACACGGTTTTTATACCAGCCACCTCCCCCTCCTGAAAGTTGACCTCTTTGACGCTGTAATCGTTGCGTTCGCCCCAGCGAATGTACATGCGCATGAGCATCTCGGCCCAATCCTGACCTTCGGTGCCGCCGGCGCCGGGATTGATGTGCAGGATGGCGCCCAGCTTATCCTCCTCGGTGCTAAGCATGTTTTTGAATTCCAGGTCTTCGACCAACTGCAACGTTTTGCTGTATTGCTTTTGGAGGTCTTCTTCGGTGGCTTCGTCTTCTTCGTAGAAGTCGAGCATCACACGCAGATCCTCTAATGCTGTCTGTACTTTGGCGAAAGCCTGCGTCCAGATTTTTATTCCTTTTATATCCTTCATCACCACCTCGGCTTTTTTGGTGTCGTTCCAAAAAGCAGGCTGTTGGGTGATCGCTTCGAGTTCTTTTATCTGTTGTTCTTTTCCGGCAATGTCAAAGGTACCTCCTCAGAGCATCCGTGCGATGGCTGATCTCTTTGATGTTTTCTGTTGATGTCATAAGTGGTATTTTTATTAATTATTTGTGGGTTTTTGATTTTTGGAAATTGGTTAGGCTTGTTCGTAGGGTTCGATCACCTCCTCGATGAGTGGCATATCATATCCCAGCATATACATGTAGCTTTTTAGCCGCAACAATCTTTTGTCGGGTGGCAGATCGTGCAGTTGGCGATATTTTTTTTCGGCGATGTACACCAGGTTCTTTCGGTATTGTTCAGGATCAATTTTCAGTATTTCGCGGGTTATTGCTGATGACTGTATGAGATGATGCGCCAGCGCCTGCCTTATTTTTTTTTCGCCCCAGCGCTTTTGGTTTACTTTACTTCTTACAAAAAGCTCTACAAAACGTTCTTCGTTGAGATAATTTTCGTTCTTAAGCTTATCTATAATCTCCGCTATTTGATCAGGGTCCACCCACATCGCCTTGAGTTTGCGCTCCACTTCATGTTCTGAGCGCTCCTGATAGGCGCAGAAATTTTTCATTTTATGGAGCAGGTCCTGGTGTTTCATTTTTAGCGTTTTTTTTGGGTACTATATTCCTCAATCAGATGGTCGACCAGCATTGGTACTCCGCTGCCGGCGGTTTGTTTTATAATTTGTAATGCTGCAAAACCAGGGTAAGGTTGCGCCTGGGGATCGACGAAAAACATGGGTATCCCCCGGGGTGTGTAGCTGATAAGGTTGGCCGCCGGATAAACGCGCAACGAAGTGCCGACGATGATAAATGCATCCGCTTTTTCGGCCAGGGCAATGGCCGGGACAATGTTTTCAGTGATCTCGCCAAACCACACCACGTGCGGCCGCAACTGGCTTCCCAGGCTGCACATGTCGCCCAGGTTCAGCTCCCATCCATCGATGTCGGTAACCAGCGAATCGTCGGCAGTGCTTCTTGCTTTGCGCAATTCGCCGTGCAGATGCAAGACGTTGCGCGAACCGGCGCGCTCGTGCAAATCATCTACGTTTTGGGTCACGATTTTTACGTCGAAGAACTCCTGCAACTTTGCCAGTGCATAATGTGCCGGATTGGGATGAACTTCGAGCAACTGCTTGCGACGCAGGTTGTAAAATTCAAGCACCAATTCCGGATCGGCAGCCCAGGCGTGCGGGCTGGCTACCTCCTCGAAACGATAGTTGCGCCACAGCCCGTTGTCGTCTCTGAAAGTTTTTATTCCGCTTTCAGCGCTGATTCCTGCACCGGTAAGAACTACAACTGTTTTCATCTATTTGTCATTTGGTGCTTTATTTACCATAGAGCATTTGCTCAAAAACTTCTAACCTCTATCGTCACTCCCGGCTACATTCATATTGTCGAACACTTTTACCAGAGCACGTACCTGATTGGCCGATTCGTGCAGCAGGTTGTACTCTTTCTGGTTCAGGTTGAGTTCGATCACCTCTTCGATTCCATTTTTTCCCAGCTTCACCGGCACGCCAATGTAGAGATCGTTGATGCCGTATTCGCCGTTGAGGCGCGCGCACACAGGGAATATCCGTTTTTGGTCGTCAACGATGCTTTCCACCATTTGGGCTGCTGCTGCTCCGGGGGCGTACCAGGCCGAAGTTCCCATCAGGTTCACCAGCTCGCCGCCGCCTTTGCGTGTACGCTCTACAATTTTATCTATCTCATCTTTGCCAAGCAGCTCGGTAATGGGGATTCCTTTTACGGAAGTATAACGACGCAGCGGCACCATAGAATCGCCGTGGCCGCCAAGGAGCAAAGCGTGGATGTCTTTGGGAGAAACATCAAGCGCCGTTGCCAGAAATGCGGTGTAGCGGCCTGTGTCGAGGATACCGGCCATTCCGAAAACTTTGTGCGCCGGTTTGTTTGCAGCTTTCCAGGCGGCGTAGGTCATCACGTCGAGCGGATTGCTCACCACTACGATGATGGCTTCGGGCGAATATTTAACTACCTTTTCGGTGACTTCGTAAATGATGCGTGCATTGGTTTTTATCAGATCATCGCGGCTCATGCCGGGTTTGCGCGGCACGCCCGAGGTAATTACCACAACGCCCGAGCCTTTGGTACGCAAGTAGTCGTTGGTGCATCCTACCACGCGTGTGTCGAAGTTGTTGATGGAGGATGTTTGCCAGATGTCGAGCGCTTTGCCTTCGGCCACACCTTCTTTGATGTCGACCAGCACCACTTCGCTGGCAAGATTTTTATGCGCAATCACATTGGCACACGTTGCACCCACGTTGCCGGCACCTATTACAGTTATTCTTTCCATAATATTGATAGTTTTAAAAAAGTTACAAATTTTTGAAATGTAAACAAGAATCTGCAAAATTAGGAAAACCGCCGGTTTTACTTTTTGAGCAAAAGCTGAGGTGCCTATATTTATGAAATATTAACAAATAAAAGGGAAGTGCCGGATGTTGGCGTAGTGCGTACTACATGATTGATTTTACATCGGTATTGATGGAGCGCACACTGAGCATGATGCAGATGATAAGCGTGCCGGCGGCAACCATTGCCAGCAAGAGGTAGTCCTGCGAGAAAAGGCAGAAGCTAAAGAAACCATTAAAAAAAACGGCTGCCAGCAAGCCGGTGAGCGAATCGAAAGAACCGCCGCTTCTGAATTTTCCCATTCCTACAAAAAATCCGAGGATGACCCCGGTGAGCAGGTTGGCAAAAGGCACAGCGTAAAGCACCGTGAGCAGGTTATCGGTATAGTCCCATTGAAAATAAAAATAAATATTGGCCAGCGTGGCAAAACCCATCGATACCATCACCGAAAACAAAACACCGTCGAAGGGCTTGGTAAGGTGGTCGTTGGGCATGTATTTGTATCGTAATATCAAAAATTTGGTAAGCTCGCTCAGAAACCCGATAAGAATGAAGCCATAAAACAGGATGCGTCGAAGGCTTTCCACGTGCACCAGCCAATAGGTGTTTACCAGATAGATAGCGATGATCATGGGCAGCGCTGCCACAAAACCAAATAGGTAAGAGCTGGCAAAGAGTGCCAGGTTTTTTCTCTCCATTCCGGCTTGTGCTATCAACAATAGCAACACGAAGATGGCGGGTGCGATAAACAAAGGAATAAGATATGCCACGATAATGTTTGTTAGGTTGAGTGAATCTTAAAAATTTTATTTTTGAGCAAAATTATAAATTTTCAAAAGCGAAAGTAATAAATTTTGGAAGGATTAGTAATAAAATCAACCGGAAACTGGTATCAGGTAAAACTGGCAGATGGCGAGCAGCTCAATTGCACCATCAAGGGACGGCTGCGGCTGCGCGGAATCAAGACCACCAACCCGGTGGCTGTGGGCGATCGGGTAACATTGGAGCGCGTGCCCGATCAGCCTGCAGGAATTATCACCGACATTCTGCCCCGCCACAACCACATCATACGCAAATCGACCAAGCTCTCGAAGCTCTCCCACATCATTGCCGCCAACATCGACCTGGCTTTGCTGGTAGTTACCATCCGCGAGCCACGCATCACCGCCGGGTTCATCGACCGATTTCTGGTAACTGCCGAGGCCTATCACATCGACGCCGCATTGGTTTTTAATAAAATAGATATTTACCAACCAAAGGATTTGAAGAAGCTGCAGCAATGGTCGGATATTTATCAGCAGGCCGGCTATCCCACTTTTAGGGTCTCGGCGCTCACAGGCGAAAATGTTGAGCAGGTAAAGGCGGCCGTTGCCGGAAAGATAAATCTGTTTTCAGGCGTTTCGGGAGTGGGCAAGTCGGCGCTGATCAACCGCATAGAACCGGGACTGGAGCTGGCCACCGGACGCATCTCCTCCTACAACGAAAAAGGACGCCACACTACCACCCACACCCAGATGCATGCCTTGGCCATCGGTGGATACATCATCGATACGCCCGGTATCCGTGAGTTTGGGCTGGTAGAGTTTCAAAAACATGAGATTGCTGAACGTTTTCCGGAGATGCGACGTTATATGCATGCATGCCGTTTCCATAACTGCACCCACACCCATGAGCCTGAATGTGCCGTGAAACAAGCCGTGGAAGAAGGAAAAATTCCTGTTTCGCGCTACGACAGTTATCTGCGCATCTACAACGACGACTACCTGGATAAAGAACTGTGGGAATGGGAATAGCAGCCATACAGGAAGTACTTTTAGCGAAAGCGGGACGTTTTTTTAAAATGTCTTTTACAGAAAAAATCAAAAAAATGACCACCATCGAATTGATCGACGATCTGATAACGCCTCTCTCGCCCACCGACACAGTGCAGCATGCGCTAAAGCTGATGCTCGAAGGAAAAGTGAGCCATCTGCCGCTGGTGAACCAAACAGTGTTTGAGGGCATCGTTGGCGAAGAGTGCCTGCTGGAAGCTGCCGATGAAAACCTGACACTTGGCGAATTAAACTTGTCGCCGGTGCCGGTATCGGTTTCGCAAAGCGATCATTTTTATAATGCCCTGCGGCTCATGGCACAAAACCGGATCAGCCTCGTGGCCGTTACCGACGTTAACAATACCTACCTGGGTGCGCTCACCGCCGAAACGGCCATGTACACAATGACCGAAACCATGTCGCTGGGCAATCCGGGCGGCATCATCGTACTGCAGGTGAACGAAACGGATTTTTCGCTTAGCGAGATAGCGCGCATCGTCGAGTCGAACGACGCCAAAATACTAAGCATGGGGTTGAGCAGCCTGCCCAACAGCAGCCTGCTTCAGATAACACTGAAACTCAATCGCATCAATATCGAAGCGGTGTTGCAAACCTTTGCCCGGTTTGAATATGATATTCCGGCCTATTTTGGGATGAACGAAAAAGACGAAGACTTGCTTCGCGACCGTTACGACTCGCTGATGATGTATCTTAAAATATAATGAGGCTTGTTTTACTAATTTCGTTTCTTTTCGTAACATCCCATCTGGTGCAGGGTCAGCGCGCGGCTTTGGTGATCGACCGCACCATTGGCGACAGCGTGTTTGTGGTCAGCAACACGTTCGATCCGGGATTGCGCCTCATCATCGACACGGTAGTAATCCGTGGCAACAAAGTTACCAAGCCGAAAATCATTTTACGGGAGCTTACTTTTGATCTTCACGATACCATCGCCGCCCACGACCTGGTAAATCATCTTCAGCACACGCGCGAAAACCTGCTGAACACCTCTTTATTCAATTTCGTCACCATCCACGACAGCATCCTTAGCTATGGCCGGCATTCGCATGTGGTAGTTCACATCGACGTGATAGAACGCTGGTACCTGTGGCCATTTCCTATCTTTGAAATATCCGATCGCAACTTCAACACCTGGTGGCAACATAAAGACCCCGAGCGCATTTCTTATGGTCTTTTATTAATAAAAGAAAATATGCGTGGACGCAAAGAAAGACTCAATTTGCTGCTGCGCTTTGGCTATGACGAAAAATATGAGATGAGTTATGATGTGCCCTTCATCAACCAAAAGCAAACTTTTGGCGCCACGGTAGGCATGGGTTTTAGCCGCAACCACGAGGTAGCCTACCAAACCTACAACAACAAGCTCGACAACGTGCGCGACGAGAAAGATTATCTCTACACACGTTTTTACTCTTTTGTAGGTATCACGCACAGGCCATCGCTTTATCAGCACCATTTGCTACAGCTCGGTTACAACTTTTACAATTTTGCCGACACGGTGCTAAAGCTAAACCCAACCTATTCGTTCAACGGAAAAACACATAACGAATACCTGACGCTGCTTTACCGCTACACCATCGACCACCGCGATTCGAAGAACTATCCGCTCAAGGGTCGCTACCTCGAAGGAAATATTAGCAAGAGCGGATTTAATTTGTTGCGTGACGGCGACATCTCCATGATGGATATTTGGGGCACATACCGACACTATTGGCAGCTTTCGAAGCTCTTTTATCTCGGCACCGACTGGACAGGTAAGATTTCCACCTCGCGCGATCAGCCCTATTTTTATCAGCAGGGGCTGGGCTATGGGCGTAACTTTGTGCGTGGATACGAGCTGTACGTGGTAGACGGCCAGAGCTATGTGCTGTCCAAAAACACTTTAAAATTCAACCTTGTACCCACCAGGGTGAAGAATATTGGTTTTTTGAAATCACAAAAATTCGGACTTATCCACTACGCTCTGTATTTGAATTGGTACATCGACGCCGGCTATGTTGACGATTTTCATAAACAAGAATACAACGACCTGTCGAACAACCTGCTGCTGGGTACCGGCTTGGGGCTTGACCTGGTGACCTATTACGACATGGTATTTCGTTTCGAGATTTCGGTTAACCGAATGGGTGAGCCGGGTTTCTTTTTTCATGTGGCGAATACACTGTAAAGAAGAGGCTGGAAATTCAGAAGCCCTGACCCAGCATAATGTTATTGTCGCATTTTTTGGATTTCTTAATTTAAGCTCCCAACGGGACGTCACCAATAGCACAGCGCGAAGCTGTTTCACCAAAAAATTACGATGTTTGTACTAATATTTCAAAACAACTTTCATCGGAAAATCAATGGCATTTGCTTTTAAAATTTCACCATTATGAAAATAGGATTGTTTGGGAAAAACGTTACCGACAAAGGCATACAGTACCTGCAACAGCTCGTCGACAAACTGAAACGGGCGCACTGCACCCTGCTGGTGTACGAGCCTTTTCTTAATCAGATTCGCAACAAGATAACGCTGGCCTGTGAGGTGGAGCCTTTTAATACGCACGCCGATCTTCGCAACAATTGCGACCTGCTGTTTTCCATTGGCGGCGATGGCACCATGCTCGGTATTATTTCGCTGGTGCGCGATTCGGGCATACCCGTGCTGGGAATTAACCTGGGCCGGCTCGGCTTTTTGTCGAGCATTTCGCGCGACGAAATCCTGCCTGCCATCGACGAGGTGATCGCCGGCAATTACCAACTGGAGCAACGTACGCTGATCTCCCTCGAACGGCCCGAAGGTTTGTTTGGTGAGATGAACTTTGCCCTCAACGAGCTTTCGCTTACCAAAACCGACAACACTTCGCTGGCAGTGATTGAGGTTTTTGTTGATAATAAATTTCTGAACACCTACTGGGCTGACGGACTTCTGGTGGCTACACCCACCGGTAGCACAGCCTATTCGCTAAGCTGCTATGGCCCTATTATTTCGCCCGATTCCGAAAACTTTGTCATTACACCTATTGCTACCCACAACCTAACGGTGCGCCCCATTGTGGTGCCCGACAGCAGCGTCATCACACTAAAGCTTAGCGGACGCAACAAACAATACCTCACCGGCCTCGACTCGCGCTACAAAACCATCAGCAATACGGAGGAACTGGTGGTGAAACGTGCTGGTTTCAGGCTGAACCTGATACAACTGCCCAACAAAGATTTTTTCACCACCCTGCGCGAAAAGCTGCTCTGGGGGAAAGATCAGCGTAATTAGTTTCCTGGCGCCTATTAAATTATAACCAAAACCCATTGCGGATCAACGAAAAATAGAATAATGCCACTCCTAACGGAGCTGCCGGAAGACTGAGAACTGCCGACCGCTTCCTGCTCCTCATTGCTGCTGTTGTCTATAATAAAAGTCCGCATCATGAGTTTATCAATGAAATTTGGATTTTTAATAAATGTTGAATATCAATAAGCTTTTTTTAAGTGTTTTAGTTGGCTTGCTGTTGTTGTACGGGTGCCAAAAAATTGCGGAGGATAAAATCCCTCCTGTCATCCTGCTCAAGGGTCAGAATCCGGCAACGGTGCTGCTGGGCTGCAGCTACACCGACCCCGGCGCGGTGGTAAAAGACGATCAAACCGCCGCCCCGACGCTCACCGTAGAGGGAAATGTAAACCCCGACAGCACGGGCGTTTATTACCTCGATTACACCGCTGTAGATGCCGACAGCAATGTGGCTACCATGCGCCGCCAGGTAATTGTACAGCCCATCGACCTCGAGCGCTATGCCGGCACTTTTACGGTTACCGATACGCTCATCTTTATTCCGCGCCGGATTACCAGCTACACTTCCATTATCACCCTCTTCATGTCGAATCCCCGCACCTACAGCGTTGCTAACTTCAACAACTTTGGCAACCATTTTAAAGTGCTTTTTGCGCCCGATTCATCAGGCACTTTTCTGGTGGATTACAGTTTTGCTGATACGGTAGTTACCGGCACCGGATACACATTCTGCGACAACAGCGGTTTTAATATCACTTACAAGGTGGATATTTCGGACACGATTACTGAACGACACAAAACAACCTACCGATAAGACAGCCATAATTTTATGCGGAACAGCATTATAAAAATCTTTCTTCTTTTTGCGTCAGCGTTCACCATTTCTGTGTCGCAGGCGCAGGTTGTGGATATTGGTCTGCTGGGTGGTGGCACTTACTATTTGGGCGATCTTAATCCACACCAGCAGTTTTTGCTCACTAAGCCGGCGTACGGCGGACTGATACGTTTTGTGTTCGACGACCGCTGGTCGGCACGTTTCAATTTGATGCATGGCCAAATTGCCGGCGACGATGCGATAAGCGGCACCAACGAGCTGCGCAATCTGCGTTTCAAATCCTCAATTACCGAGTTGTCGCTGACTGCAGAGCTGAACTTTTTGGAATATTTTACCGGCAGCCAGATCTATTATTTCTCACCTTATCTTTTTGCCGGGCCGGCCTTTTTTATTTTTAATCCAAAGGCGCCTTATCAGGGCGAAATGCTGGCTTTGCGCGATTTAAGAACCGAAGGGCAACTCTCCGATAGCGACAGGTATAGCTTGTACGGTATGGCTTTGGTTTTCGGATTTGGTGTTAAATATAGCATCAACAAGCGGCTTGGCCTCGGTGTAGAATGGGGCATGCGCAAAACTTTTACCGATTATCTGGACGATGTGAGCACCAATTATTACGTTGATTTTACCAGCCTTAGTCCCGGCGACATCGATGCCGGGGTGATGCTTTCCGATCCATCGGCAATAAAGCATGCACCGGGCATGCAGCGGGGCAACTCCGAAAACAACGACTGGTACTCTTTTGCAGGCATTACCCTCACCTATCGTTTCAGGCTGGGCGAGAAAACTACCTGCGTCGACTTTGACTACATCAAGAAATAATGATACTTTTGCAACCCAAAAAAAACGGCTGAAAATGGGGAGCTAACAAATTGTTGCACTGAATATTGAGAACCGAATACAGCGAATGAGTTTTAAAGAACAAATAGATCTGACGAAATTGCCCCGACACGTGGCCGTCATTATGGATGGCAACGGACGCTGGGCAAAGCAAAGAGGCAAGCTGCGTATTTTTGGCCATGAGAATGGCGTAGTTTCCGTGCGTGAAACCGCAGAGGCTGCCGCCGAGCTGGGAATAGAATATCTGACGCTGTATGCCTTTTCGACCGAAAACTGGAAGCGCCCCCGCCGTGAGGTGGAAGCACTGATGGGATTGCTCCTTAGAACCATCAACATCGAGATAAAAACCCTCAACGACAACAACATCCGCCTGCAGGCAATCGGCGACCTGAACGCATTGAACGAAAGCATCAGAAAGCGCGTGCTGCAAGCCATCGACGAAACGCGCAACAACAACCGCATGACGCTGGTGCTGGCGCTGAGCTACAGCTCCCATTACGAAATTACCGAAGCCGTAAAAGCCATTGCCACCAAATACAAAAACGATCAGATCGAACTGGCCGACATCAACGAGGCGCTGATTTCCGATCATCTGTTTACCAAAGATGTCCCCGATCCTGAGCTGCTCATCCGCACCAGCGGCGAGTATCGCATCAGCAACTTCCTGCTCTGGCAGCTTGCCTATTCCGAGTTGTACATCACACCCAAGCTCTGGCCCGATTTCCGTAAAGAAGACTTCTACGAAGCTATTGTTAACTATCAATGCCGTGAAAGAAGGTTTGGATGCACCAGCGAACAAATCCATGAGCAGGCCAAAGTAAAATAAAAAGATGATAGAAAAGGCAATCCTGACAATTAGCACCCGGGTCATATTATTACCATTCGCCATCGTGGCCATGTTGTGGCTGATAAGTGGCAACTATTTGATGGCGCAGGTGTCGATAGGCGGCGCCGGCGATTTCAAGATCGATTATACCCAACCCAAAGATTACGAAATTGGCGGCGTAACAGTGTCAGGCATCCAGTACCTCGACCAAAACGTGCTGGTGATGATTTCAGGATTGAAGGTAGGTGATAAAATAAAAATCCCCAGCGACAAGTTTCGTGCTGCCATCAAAAAACTCTGGGACCAGGGACTTTTCGAGTACATCAATATTTCGGTGACAGGTGTAAATGATAACATGGTTTTTCTGAACATCGACCTTCGGGAGCGCCCGCGTCTTTCCAAGTTTTCGTTTTTAGGTGTTAAAAAAGCCGAAGCCGACAACATCCGCGACGAGATACAGATTGTGCGTGGCGACGTGGTTACCGACAACCTCATTAATACAGCCAAAAACCGCATCGTTAATTATTATACCAAAAAAGGATTTCTGGATGCCGAGGTGAACATCATTCAAACCCCCGATACCACCAAGCCCAACAGCATGATCCTTACCTTTGATATTGATAAAAACGACCGTATTCGTATTTACGATATTAATATCATCGGCAACCAACACCTTACCGACCAGCAGGCGCTGAAGACTTTTAAAAATACCAAAGAAAAAGGTGTGTTCCGCCCCTTCGACGACATCGAGCTGCTCATCTGGAATGCGGCCAGTGCTGCTTTGAATCTCAACTTCGACAGCATCCCAACCATTGCTCAAAACTACGTGAACGATAATATCAAGATCAGGATTTTTAAACCGTCGAAATACATCGAAAAGAATTTTGAAGAAGACAAGCAGGCGCTCATCGACCGCTACAATGCTTTGGGCTTTCGCGATGCCAAGATCATCAGCGACTCTATATATCGCCACGACGAAAAATCCATCAACATCGACCTGAAGGTTTCGGAAGGCGAACGCTACTACTTTGGTAATATCACCTGGATAGGCAACACCAAATACACCGACGAATTTTTGAATACCGTGCTGCGCATCAAAAAAGGCGATGTTTACGACCAGGAGGCGCTTAACACCAACCTGTCGTTCAACCCCGGCGGCATCGACATAAGCTCGCTTTATCTCGACGACGGCTATCTTTTTTTTCAGGCCATTCCGGTGGAAGTGCACGTAGAAAACGACACCATTGATCTTGAGATACGCATCCGTGAAGGCAAGCAGGCACGCATCAAAAAGGTGCTGGTGAAAGGAAACACAAAAACCAACGATCGGGTGATTATTCGCGAGCTGCGCTCGCGTCCTGGGCAGCTCTTCAGCCGTACCGACGTGATCCGCACCACCCGCGAGCTGGCACAACTGCGTTATTTCAATGCAGAAACCATCCAGCCCGACATCCAGCCCAATCCTACCGACGGCACCGTCGACATCATCTATCAGGTGGAGGAAACCTCTGCCGACCAAATCGAACTTTCGGGCGGCTGGGGCTATGGCCGGGTAATAGGAACCCTGGGCTTGAGCTTCAACAACTTCTCGTTGCGCAACATGTTCAACAAAGATGCCTGGCGCCCGATACCGAGCGGCGACGGGCAAAAGCTTAGCCTGCGTTTGCAATCCTATGGCAAAGGATACATCAGCTACAACGTTTCGTTTACCGAACCCTGGCTGGGTGGGAAAAAACCCAACTCTTTCAGCGTTTCCTATTACCACTCGCTTTATTCTAACGGGCGAAGCAAAAACGACCCGTTACGCTCCTCTTTTACCATCGACGGCGTTTCGTTCGGCTTGGGAAAACGCCTGCGGTGGCCCGACGACTACTTCAGCCTTTTTCAATCGATAAATTTGCAGATTTATAATCTGCGCAACTACACCACCATTTTCCCGGTAGGCGATGGCAACGGAAAATACAACAACATCAACTACAACATTGGCTTTTCGCGCAACTCGATAGATGCACCCATTTTCCCGCGCAGTGGCTCGGAGGTGTCGGTGAGCCTGGAACTTACTCCGCCCTATTCGGCCTTTAGCGGTAAGGATTACAGTACCCTTTCGGAAAATGAAAAGTACAAATGGATTGAGTACCACAAGTGGAAGATCAAAGCTAATTTCTACTCAAAACTTATTGGCAACCTGGTACTAAGCACACGTACCCAATTCGGATTTTTGGGCACTTACAATCAGGCGCTTGGCGTTACGCCCTTCCAGCGGTTTTATCTGGGTGGGGACGGATTGTCGGGCTACAACAACCTGGACGGACGCGAGCTGATAGGCATGCGCGGCTACGGCAACGAAACCATCACACCCAATTATTACCTCAACTCTAACCTGGGCGGAAGTATCTACACCAAATACACTTTTGAGCTGCGTTATCCGCTCTCGCTCAATCCCAGCGCAACTATTTACGCGCTTGCTTTTTTAGAGGCCGGTAACTCCTGGGCCAATTTTGCTAACTTCAATCCGTTTAAAGTTTATCGTTCGGCGGGAGCCGGTTTGCGCGTATTTTTGCCTATGTTTGGCGTGCTTGGCCTCGACTGGGGTTATGGCTTCGACAATGTGCCCGGCATACCCGGAGCCAATAAAGGTCAGTTCCATTTCTCAATTAACCAGTCGATAGATTAATAAAATAATGAAACCTATTTTGGAATACAATTTGTAAACGTTCGCCGAAGTTTTCTACAATAAAAATACGGAGGTTTAAAATTATGAAAAAAATATTGAGTGTAACTACCAAAACCCTGATGCTGATGGGAGTGCTTTTTGTGCTGCTGTCGATCACAGCAACAGCCCAAAAGATAGGATATGTGGATACGGAGTACATCCTGCAAAACATCCCTGAATACCAGGACGCCCAAAATGAAGTTGAAGAATTATCAAAACAATGGCAGGAGGACATCGAGAAACAATATGCTGATGTTGATAAAATGTACAAAGCCTACCAGGCCGATGCAGTGCTGCTGCCCGAAGACCTGAAGCGCAAGCGCGAAGAAGAAATAGTAGCCGCCGAACGTGAGGTGAAAGAGCTGCAGCGCAAACGCTTTGGCGCGGAAGGCGATTTATTCAAAAAACGCGAAGAACTTATCAAACCTATCCAGGAAAAAATCTTTAACGCTATTGAGGGGGTTGCCACCAAGAAAAACTATGCCTTCATCTTCGACAAGGCTGGCGGCCCGGTGATTATGTTTGTGGATAGCAAATACGACATCTCCGACGAAGTGCTCGAGCAGATTGGAAGCATTATGGGCGTAAGAGGAAGGTAAAAAGCCAGAGCTTAATTTCGGGTTCTTTTTAAAACCAGTTTTAAATAGCCATCTGTTACATTTTATTTGTTTGAGTTAATGTTAATTAATATAATTTTGCCCACTTACAAATTGAATAGAAAATCATTTAATAAATTGAGAATGAAAAAAATAGCAAAAGTATTCTTCGTTTTGGTGTTGATGACCACTGCCATTGCAGCCAACGCTCAAAAAGTTCAAAAATTCGGTCACATCGACTTTTCATCACTGATACAGACGATGCCCGGACAGGACTCCATTAATAGCGCTTATGAGACCTACGCCAAAGGCCTCTCCAACCAGCTCACCACCATGCAGGCAGAGCTTGAAAACAAACAAATGGATTTCCAGGCCAAAGAGCCTACCATGTCGAACATTATCAAGCAAACCAAAGAAAAAGAGCTGCAGGATCTTTACAACCGACTGGTAGATTTCCAGCAGCAGGCACAGCAAGACCTTCAGAATTATGAAAACGAATTGCTCAAGCCACTCATTGATAAAGCCCGCAAAGCTATCGAGAAAGTTGCCGAAGAGAACGGCTACACCTACATTCTGAACTCTACGCAAGGAATGGTGCTTTATTCACAGCCGTCCAACGATGTGATGCCATTGGTAAAAACCAAACTTGGAATCAACTAAGCTGAAGATTCTTTAGTAAAAAAAACAAAAGCCCTCTGCGATACAGAGGGCTTTTTTTATGCTTTTTCCTCAGATTTAAAAGCGAAAGTGCGGGCAGCAAAGTCGCGCAAAACGGGCAACGTTTTTTCGGGTGCTTCGGCAAATCCCATGTGGCCAACATCGGAAAGCATCAATACTTCGGCGTGAGAAGGCAGAAGCGCCTGCGACATAATTTTTTGCACCGAAATACGCGAATCCTCTTTTCCGGCGATGAAGAGCACCGGTATTTGTATATTTTGCAATAGCTCGATAGCCCCGGAGCGTCCGCGCATAGCTTCGAGCGAAGCCACAATGCCATCCACCGAAACCCCGGCAGCAACTTCCTGCAGCCGGTTTATGGTAGTAGTAAGGCGCATAAGGTTTGTTTCTGCAAATAAATCGGGGATAAACTGCCTGACAAAACCATCGTGGTTGAGCTGCACTATGTTGATGGTACGTCGTCGGTTTTCTTTGGCTTCTTCGGTGTCGGCGGAGGCATGCGAGTGAAACAGGCAAAGCCCGCGCAACATCTGCGGATATTGCCGGGCAAATTGCAGCGCCACATAACCACCCATCGAATGCCCTGTCACCAGACATGAGCTGATTTGCAAGGAATCCAAAACCGCTTTTACCATCCCGGCCAGAGATTCCATATTTGCATCTTCGATAACATCAGAGCCTCCATGCCCCGGCAGGTCGATGGCAATTACTCTGAAATGAGTTATGAGTTCGCGTGAAAAATCATCCCAGACGTGCAGCGAACCCAAAAAGCCGTGCAGCAAAACCATTACGTTGCCCTGCCCATGATCAGTAAAACGAATCTTTTTGTTATTGTGAATTATAGTTTGGTTCATGTCAAATTATTTTTTTAAAATCCTTCTCATCAATTTTTCTATGTCGTCGGGGTAAACCGGAATTTCAGCAGAAAGAATCACCGGTCCGCTGCGGGTAATAAGTATGTCGTCTTCGATGCGGATGCCGATTTCTTCTTCCGGAATATAGATTCCCGGCTCGCATGTTAAAACCATGCCCTCGGCCAAAGGTTCATATTTATGAGCAGCGTCGTGCACTTCAATCCCCAGATGATGCGCCACGTTGTGCATGTAATATTTTTTGTAGAGTGGCTTTTTCTGGTCTTGCTTTGCTATCTCAGCAGCATTGAGCCGGCCGGCTTTTATCAGTGCCTGTTCCATCAGCTTTCCGGCAAATTTGTTGAGTTCCTGCAGGGTTGTCCCCACCGTCATCCGGCTGATGGTTTCTCTTTGTACATTTAGCACCAGCTCATAAAGCTGCCGTTGGCGTTCGGTAAATTTTCCGTTTACCGGAATGGTGCGCGAAACATCGGCGGCGTAGCCATTTATCTGCGCTCCAAAATCGAGCAGCAGCAGCATGCCATCATCACATCTTGCGCTGTTGCGCGAATAATGCAGTGTGCAGGCATTTTTTCCGGCAGCTACAATGGGAACAAAAGCATTACCGGTAGCGCCGCTGTAGCGGAATTGATGTTCTATCTCAGCCTGCACCTGATATTCTGTTACACCTGGCCGGACAAAACGCAGCACCCTGTCGAAAGCCGATGCTGTAAGCGATATCGCTTGCGCAATGAAATTTTGTTCAGCGGCATCTTTGATCATGCGCAACTTCGTCAGCAGAGGCGCTGCACGCAGATAACGATGGACAGGGTAGCGTTGCATCAGCAGCAGTTCGGTGGTTCGCCCGGATGTTCCTTCAAAAATTGCTGCAGGGTGATGCTCCGGAACGTTCAGATACACCTGCCGGCACCAGCTAAAATATTCGGCGAGCATGCCTTCTGCTTCCTTCAGCGGACGTATTTCGTCGATTCCGGAAACGGTGGCGGCGTCAGTAAGTGATATTTTATCGCTACCCCAAACGATCTCCTTTTGCGTAAGCTCCGGCACAAAAAGCACTTCCCGCAACCGGGGTTCGGGATGATCGGGCGCCAACACCAGCAAACATTGCGGCGCACCTATTCCGGTGAGATAATAAAAATCGGTACCAGCGATCATCGGATGGCACGCTTCCCCAACAGATACTGCGGGTGCCGACGAGCTAAAAACCGCAATGCTGTGCGGTTCGGACAGTTTTACAAAACGCTCTCGATGATTCTTGAAAAGTTGTGATTCAGCAACAGAAACAGGCATCATTTTATCAGATTATTCAGGAAATTATTATTTAAAAAGGTTATAAATTATGTCGGATGAGTTATTTAGCATGAGTACGAATGATTTTAAAACTAAATTTGCTCGTTTCTTACAAAAGAAAGTTTTTTTAATCAACTGCAAAAAATCAGAACATTAATATTCGAAAAACATAATCCTATGAGCAGTTCTTCATTACAGTACTCCTCCATCACAAAAAAGGCCATCATGGCCTTGGTGGGACTGTTTCTTATCACTTTTCTGTTCGTCCATCTGGGCATCAATCTCACTTTGCTGATCCCCGGCACCGACACCACCGCCGACAGAGAAATCTTTAATTTAGCAGCTCATTTTATGGGCACATTTTTCCTGATAAAGGTTTTCGAGGTGATTCTCTTTGGCGGTTTTATCATCCACATTATTCTTGGATTGATAATACAAATTCAGAACTGGATGGCGCGCCCCAAACGCTACAAAGTAGAAGGCTGGTCGCACACCTCGCCATTCTCCAAGTTTATGATTCATACAGGCATCATCATCCTGATTTTTCTGGTGATACACCTGATGGATTTTTATATCAAAGCCAAATTCCTTGGCGAGGTAGACCCAGTGACCTATGGTGGCCAGACCTACCACGACCTGGGAGCACTTGTTGTGATGAAGTTTAAGCAGGGTTGGTTTGTAATTGGTTACATTGTCGCTTTTGTACTGCTGGCTTTTCACCTCGATCATGCTTTCCAGTCGGCCTTTCAGTCGCTGGGCCTTAATCACAGCAAGTACATGCCATTTCTCAAAGGGTTGAGCCGGGTCATTGCCATCGTTTTAGGCATCGGCTTTACGGTAATCCCGCTGGTTATTTATTTTAGTGAAAATATTCAAGTTTAATTATCTGACAGCTATGATAAAATTAGAATCGAAATGTCCCGAAGGTGCGTTAGCACAGAAGTGGACCAGCTACAAAGATTCGCAGAAGCTGGTAAATCCGGCCAACAAGCGCAAGCTCGAAATCATTGTGGTGGGTACTGGCCTGGCAGGAGCAGCAGCAGCGGCAAGTTTTGGAGAACTGGGGTTCAAAGTCAAGATTTTCACTCTCCTCGACAGTCCCCGTCGGGCGCATAGCATCGCAGCACAGGGCGGTATCAATGCTGCCAAAAACTATCCCAACGATGGCGACAGTGTTTACCGTTTGTTTTACGATACCATAAAAGGCGGCGACTACCGTGCACGTGAGGCCAACGTTTATCGCCTTGCCGAAGTGAGCAACGCCATCATCGATCAATGCGTGGCACAGGGCGTGCCTTTTGCACGCGAATACAGTGGCTTACTCGACAATCGCTCCTTTGGCGGCGCTTTGGTGTCGCGTACTTTTTATGCCCGTGGGCAAACCGGACAACAACTGCTGTTGGGCGCCTACGGTGCGCTGAGCAAAGAGATTCATAATGGTTCAGTAAAGATGTACACCCGCCAGGAGATGCTCGACCTGGTAATTGTCGATGGACGCGCCCGCGGCATCATCACCCGCAATCTGGTAACCGGAGAGCTTGAGCGCCATGCTGCGCATGCAGTAGTGGTGGCAACGGGTGGCTATGGCAATGTGTTTTTCCTCTCTACCAACGCCATGAACTCCAACGGCAGCGCTGCCTGGCGTTCTTACAAACGCGGCGCTTTGTTTGCCAATCCTTCGTTTACACAGATACATCCTACCTGCATCCCTGTACATGGTGAATATCAGAGCAAGCTTACGCTGATGAGTGAAAGCCTTCGCAACGACGGGCGCATTTGGGTGCCTAAGAAAAAAGAGGATGCACAAAAAATTCAGAAGGGCACTTTAAAGCCCACCGAAATATTGGAAGACGACCGCGACTATTTTCTCGAGCGTCGCTATCCGGCCTTTGGTAACCTGGTGCCGCGCGATGTGGCTTCGCGTGCTTCCAAAGAACGTTGCGATGCCGGCTATGGCGTGGGCAACACCGGCCTGGCCGTTTATCTCGATTTCAAAGATGCCATTCAGCGCCTGGGTCTCGAAAAGATAAAAGCCCGCTATGGCAACCTTTTCCAGATGTACGAAAAAATTGTAGACGAAAACCCCTACGAAACACCCATGATGATTTTCCCTGCGGTACACTATACCATGGGCGGCCTGTGGGTGGATTACGAATTGCAAACCACCATCCCCGGACTCTTTGCTGCCGGCGAAGCCAACTTTTCCGATCATGGCGCCAACAGGCTCGGTGCTTCGGCGCTGATGCAGGGTTTATCGGATGGATACTTCGTGCTTCCCTACACCATACAGAATTATCTGGCCGACCAGATCAACGTTCCGTTTATCAGCACTGACCAACCCGCTTTCGATACTGCCGAAAAAGATGTAAAAGAGCAATTGCAGAAACTCCTTGCCATCAAGGGCAATAAAACCGTCGATACATTCCACCGCAAGCTGGGACACATCATGTGGGATCATGTAGGAATGGCGCGTAACAAAGAGGGATTGCAAAAAGCCATCGAAATGATACGCAAACTGCGCGACGAGTTCTGGAAAGATGTAAAGATTCCCGGCGATCTGAACGGCAAAAATGCCGAGCTTGAAAAGGCATGGCGCCTGGCCGACTATCTGGAGATGGGCGAACTAATGGCACGCGACGCCCTGGAACGCAACGAATCGTGCGGCGGCCATTTCCGTGAAGAGTATCAAACACCCGAAGGTGAAGCACTGCGCGATGATAAGAACTTTACCAACGTATTTGTCTGGGAATGGAAAGGCACAGACGCCGTTCCCGAAAAGAGCATCGAACCGCTCAACTACGAGTTCATTGAAGTGAAAACAAGAAATTATAAAGAATAAAACGCACAGCTATGAATCTTACTTTGAAAATCTGGCGACAGAAAGATTCGAAATCCAAAGGGAGTTTTAAGACTTACGAAGTAAAAGGGGTTTCTCCCGACTCCTCTTTCCTCGAGATGCTCGACGTGCTCAACGAGGATTTGGTGATGAAAGGCGAGATGCCTGTAAATTTCGACAGCGACTGCCGCGAAGGCATCTGCGGTGCGTGCAGCCTGTACGTCAACGGCAGACCTCATGGCCCCGACACAGCCATCACCATTTGCCAGGTGCACATGCGGAACTTTAAAGAAGGGCAAACGATAATCATAGAGCCATGGCGCTCCAAGGCATTCCCCGTCATCAGCGATTTGATGATCGATCGATCGGCATTCGACCGCGTGATACAGGCCGGCGGATATGTGTCGGTGAGTTCCGGTGGCATTCCCGATGCCAACGACATTCCGGTGAATCAGCTCAAAGCAGAGGCAGCCATGGATGCTGCTGCATGCATAGGCTGTGGCGCCTGTGTGGCGGCGTGTAAAAACGCTTCGGCTATGCTCTTTGTTTCTGCCAAAATATCACAGCTGGCACTGTTGCCGCAGGGGCAGATAGAAGCTAAACGCCGTGTGCAAAAAATGGTGAAACAAATGGATTACGAAGGCTTTGGCAACTGTACCAACACGGGAGCCTGTGAGGCCGAATGTCCTAAAGAGATCACCCTGGCAAATATTGCCCGCATGAACCGCGAATTTATCGGCGCCAAGCTCGGCGCTCAAAAGATGAATCTGGAGAACATTTAGCAGCTTTGCAAAGGTTACCTTAATTAATAGTCGACACTTTCGTTAATTTATTAAGCTAAGATCATTGTGGTTAGGTTGTAATAAACAGCCATGCCAACACCAGTCTGATGATTTTCTTCTGGCAAATTATGCTATTCTTGAAGCGTATCAGAAACAAGAATAAATGGAATAATGAGTAACGAAAAAAACATCATCATTTATAACACTGCCGATGGCAGGGCATCTGTATCGCTTTATGCCAAAGACGGCAGCGTTTGGATGAACCAAAACCAGTTGGCGGAACTTTTTGCCACCTCCAAGCAAAATATTGGGCAACACATAGCTAATGTATTAAAAGAAGGTGAGTTACAAGAGAATTCAGTTGTAAAGGATTACTTTACAACTGCCTCTGACGGCAAAGAATACAATGTCACCTTTTACTCCCTCGAAATGATTCTGGCTATAGGTTTCAGGGTGCGCAGCAAGCGGGGAACACAATTCCGGATTTGGGCCAACCGAAATCTGCGTGAGTACATGGTAAAAGGCTTTGTGATGGACGATGAACGTCTGAAAAATCCCGATGGCCGACCGGATTATTTTGATGAATTGCTGGAACGTATCCGGGATATCCGGGCATCGGAAAAGCGTTTCTATCAAAAAGTTCGCGATTTGTTCGCCCTGAGTAGCGATTACGATCCATCTGATAAAGCCACCCAAATGTTTTTTGCCGAAGCACAAAACAAATTGCTTTATGCCGTATCCGGCAACACGGCGGCCGAAATCATTGTTAACAGGGCTGATGCCGAAAAACCCAACATGGCACTCACCTCATGGAAAGGCAGCATTGTGCGCAAGCAAGATATTTTTATCGCCAAAAATTACCTTACCGAAGATGAAATAGACACCCTTAACCGACTGGTTGTCATTTTTCTTGAAAGCGCCGAACTACGTGCTAAAAACCGTTTGGATATTACCATGAAATTTTGGCGCGAGAACGTGGATAAAATCCTCGAATTTCAGGAGAAAGATGTACTGCGAAATGCAGGTTCCATCAGTCATATGCAAATGGAAGCCACAGTGCTTGGCGTATATGACGAATTCCACAATCGCCGGAAGGAATTTGAAGCATTAGAGGCTGATCAAACCGATTTGCAAGAACTAAAAAAACTGGAAGAGAAGCTAAGGAAAAAGGATCAGTGATCTTTAGTCTTTTTACGCCACCAGCCGGCGGTTGAATTTCTTCACCGCCTGAAAAATAGCCACCACCAGAATGATAAGTATTCCTATGCCGGCCGTCCAGGCTATGGAACCGTAATAGGTTTCGGCCAGTTCGACGCGCTTGTATATGATTCCGGCCAGCGCCCAAATGATGACAAGGCTGTAGAAAATGTCTTTGCGGGAAAACAAAACTATCAGCGTAAGCAAAATAGCGATTACGATCATCACCACAGTCCAGGTTTCGGGTGCTATGCCCCAGCCATTCCAGTTGTAGCTCAGCAGCAGCGTGCTGGCGTTAGCAATGGTGGCCACGCTGATCCATCCAAGATAAATACTAAAGGGCATATTCACCAGATACATTTCGCTGCGACTTACCACGCGCCGGCCAATACCCAGACGGGTGTAGATGAGGATGAGCGAAAACAAAAACAACAGCATCAGCACCATCGAAAGCCATACTATCTGATGGTGCCAGGCAAAAATCCAGGATACATTAAGCACCGAAGTAACGAAAAACCAGATGTCGATGCGGTAGAGGTAACGGTTTTGCGGGATGTTGCTCTCTTTAAAAAGCCCTTTGGCCTGGTAGATGGCGAAAATAATCAACAGAAGGTAAATAATGCCCCAGATAGAAAAAGTGAGGCCTGCCGGAGTGAAAAGGCTGGGATAACTGTCGGAGATTTCGCCGGTGTTGCGGCCTGCAATAGGCAGTGCGTTGGCAAGATAATTTACCACCAATACAGCGATAAGCCCAATGATGTTCAGGATTTGATAGGTTTTGATGCGCATGATTTTTTGTTTTTTTGTTTCCTAATTAACACACAAAAGTAGGCTTGGATGTGCGTAATCAACGTTTTTTTGTTAAAAAATGTTTTTGAACAAACGCCACCCCACCCGGTTTCTTGCCAAATAATGAACCAATGCGATTAATAATAAGGTCGGAAGTTGCCGCGCCCTTTGAGCTGGTGCAGCAAAATTTCGACAAAGAATTGTTCGAAGTCCTGCTCCCGCCTTCATTTGTAGCTTCTCTGAAACGCTACGACGGCTCCGCGCCTGACGATGAAGTGCATATTCAATTTCACCTGCCGTGGAAGTCGCTTTGGATTAGCCGCATTACGCAAGAGGAACAAAATAACCAAGGTTTTTATTTTATCGACGAAGGAATCCGGCTGCCTTTTGGCTTGCGCAAATGGAAACATCGGCACAGCGCTGTAAAAACTGACGAATACAAAACCGGGATCATCGACGATATTCGTTTTGGTACCGGCATTAAAATTATGGATTTACTGGCCTGGCCACTGCTATTTCTAGCTTTTTATCCACGAAAGTGGCAGTACAAATTCTTCTTTAAAAAACTAAACGGGAACGATAAATCAAAACCATAAAATTTCATCGTTTTGATTAAAAAAGTACGATCATTAATAAATATTGAAATGGGCATAGACGAATGGCGGGAAGTGGCTTACCGAAAAGCATTTGAATCCACATTGAAATACATTCAGAACCTGCGTCGCACCGACAAAAAATTCACCATCGACAGCCTGGAGGCGATGCTGAATACCGAGTACGACCGTCAGGGGCTGGCCTGGGACGGACGCGGTGAAGTGGTCGAAATTGCCATCGAAGCCAACATTGCAGCCATGCAGCAGGAATTCTACAACTGGCGCAAGGAGACAGCCTCGTAAATACTATTGCAATACCTCCGGCGTTAAAAGGTTGTTTCTTAAAAACAGACGCCCAAAATCATGGCTAAGCAAATCACACCATCCTTTTTGTTGTTCTTCATTTTGTTCTCTTCGGTGCTTGTGGCGCAGGACACAGTCAGGCCGGAAAATTATCAGGTTTTTTATTATGAAAATGGAAACATCGCCAGCGAAGGCCTGATGGTGAATGGCAAGCCCGACGGCTATTGGAAAACGTATCACGAAAACGGCACCTTGAAATCGGAAGGCAACCGCGCGAATTTTGTGCTGGAAGGGCCATGGAAATTTTATGATGAAACCGGGAAAATAGTGCTGCTGGTAAATTACAGCGGCGGCATTAAAAACGGGCTGCGCATCACCTGGCGCGATGAAGAAATCGTGGCAGAGAATTTTGAAAACGACATCCGGCAAGGTCTCACCACTTATTATTATGCCGACAGCACCATCGCCAAAACCGTTCCTTTTGTAGATGGCCGCGAAGAGGGGCTGGCCAAAGAATATGCCGACGACGGACGCGTGATAACGCTCACCACCTACAAGAAAGGCTACATCGTGGCGCGCGAACGAATCAACCGCACCGATTCGGAAGGGCGCAAGCAGGGAGCGTGGAAGTTTTTTCACGACAACGGCCTGGTGAGCATAGAAGGCCGCTATACCAACGATGAGAAAGATGGCTATTTTAAAAATTATGATAAAAATGGCAAGCTGCTCGAAACCAGCAAATGGGTAAATGGCGTGCAGCAGGAAGATGTGGCCGAGCTGGCACGGCTCGAAGTGGTAAAAGATTATCACAACAACGGGCAGGTGGCCATTGTGCAAACATACAAAAATGGTGTGCCGCAAGGCGTGCGGCGTGAATATGACGAGCAGGGTAATCTGGTGGCGGGCGCTTACTACGAAAATGGCGTGAAAACCGGCAGCGGCATCACCCTCGCCAATGGCGTACGCAACGGTGCGTGGGAAGAGTTTTATCCCGACGGCTCCCTGCGCGCCGAGGGTAGCTATGCCGACGGTCTGAAAACCGGACGCTGGAATTATTACCACCCCAACGGGAAGTTGGAACAAACCGGCACCTACAACAATAAAGGAACACCGGAAGGGCTTTGGACCTGGTATTATCCTTCGGGTCCGCTGCTACGCGAAGAGAATTTTCTGCATGGACTGCCCGACGGCATGCTAACCGAATATTACGAAGATGGAAACATTGTGACCGAAGGCGAATACATCGAAGGATTGCAGGAAGGCCCGTGGACATACACCTATGGCGACAGCCGCGAAGAAGGCAGCTACAGCTATGGCCGGAGAAATGGCGTTTGGAAATATTTTGATACAGAAGGCAACCTGCTCTTCGAGGGCGAGTTTATCGACGACAATCCCCACGGCAAGCATGTTTATTACTGGAACAATGGCCAGGTAAAAGATGAGATTAACTACGTGGCCGGCATGAAGCAGGGCGACTGGAAAAAATACAACTCCGACGGCACACTCCTGCTGGTGATTACCTACCAAAACGGCATCGAACGCAAATACGATGGCATCACCATCAAGCCGGGTTTTACCGATTCGTTCGACGAGGAGAATGATGATGAGGATAGAAATTAATGGATTTTATTGACCTTATTAAAACAAAAGCAATATTTCAATTTGGCTTTAACTCACTTTTTTTGCCACTTAAAGCCAAATCAAAATGATCATTAGAAAAGCAACTCCAGCCGACGCTGATCGCATTGCTCCTCTATTGCTGTTGGCAATGGAGGATATCATTTTCAAATTCATCGGCGACAGAGATCAGGAAAAAGCAAAGGCATTTCTACTTTACTTTATTAAAAAAGAAAACAACCAATATTCCTATCAAAACTGCCTGGTAGCGGAAGTCGGAAACGAAGTGGTGGCTGCCGTTAATTTGTACGACGGAGCCAGGTTAGCAACCTTGCGCCAGCCGGTAATTGAATACATTCATAAAACCTGTAATAAAAATTTGCAACTTGAAGATGAAACCGGCAGCGGCGAATTTTACATCGATTCGATAGGCGTGAATCCCGATCACCGGGGCAAAGATATTGGTGCAAATCTTTTGCAATTTCTGATTGATGAATACGTGAACAAGCAACAGAAAGCCCTCGGTTTGTTGGTAGATGAGGAGAACCCCGCAGCAAAAAAACTCTATCTGAAACTGGGTTTTAAAGGTGCTGGGAAAATAGTTTTTGTGGGTAAACGCATGGAGCACCTTCAAATCAATGGAAGGGAATAATCGCGGACAGTGGGTTATGGTACATTTCTTACTTGCAGCTTTGCAATGCCTCAACCAGTAATTTCCTGACCATCAGAATCTCGCTCCCAGTCTGAAATCCAAAAAGTCAGCTACGTGGCCATGGGCTTTCAGGCCGATGCCGGCGGTGAATCGTTCCATTATTTTCATCTCCAGAGCGTAACGTTGATACAAAGCAGTGTTGTGATGATAGGGATCGTAAAGATAAACGCCTATCTGCTGCGAGAAGATAAACCGTCCCGGCAAAAATTCGTTGCCAATCAAAAAACCGACCTTCCGATGATCTCCCGAGCGGCCTTTCCTTAGAATTTGTTCGCGGTGGGCGCCGTCGTCGAGAAATTCAACAGCCAGGTTCAGTGCATTGATGCGCGATACCTGCCGGGCATAGCGCCCGCTGATACTCCACACCGGGTAACGCTGCAGCTCGGTAGTGCCTGTGAGTTGTTTGGCAGTGCCTGCCAATGTGATGTACCAGCGGCTGAGTGCGGCGTGATTTTCTTTCCAGTCGGCTGGCGGATATTTATTAAATCCGTTTCCTTTATTAATGTAATAATCCACTCCAAGTGAAGCCGTGGGGTAGTTGATTCCTTTGTTGGGTTCGTTCATGCCGCCATTGGAAATATGATTGTAATTGGCCGAGAGCCTTAGCAGCCAGCGATCGGTGAGGCGGTAATTGAGGCCTGCTGCCAGCGCCAGGGCAAAACTCATACGCGTGCTGTACGAATAATTGTCGGGATTGGTAACGGAATCGTAAGGATTGTTGGCGTAAGCCAGACCTGCGCCAGCCCTGAAAGAGAAAGTGAAGCGGTGTGGCATCCCAAATACTGGTTCAACAAAAAACAACAAATTGGCTCCCTGGCCAAGCACTTTAGGATTGTAGTAATCCCAAAAGGTTGCTGAAAGTCCTACCCGTGGAAAACACAGACATTGCCGGTAAGCGTTCGGTGTGTTGTAGTGCCAGATGGTTTCCAGAGCAATGCCACGGGGATACGACTGCCCGATGGGGCGAATGTCCTGCGAGTGCAGAATGATAAATCCTGCATGCGCCTGCAAACCTACGGCAAAAGGCGTCGGGCTATGGGCACGGTGCGTTTGTGCTGCTACCAAATTCGCAAGCATCAGAAACATACTCAGCATCAAGGACTTCATCGTTTATGGCATTATCATTTTTTTAAAAAAAAATAAAACAAGTTTTGTTTGCTTCCTGTAAACCTTCTTTGTCTGATAAGTACAACAATAACAAAATATTTTGAAAAAGCGCATCAAACTATCCGCAACATGTCATGCCAGCATATTGTTATTAAAATAAAATAAGGAATTTAACTACCTTTGTTACCGCCTGAATCAGAACATAATGGTTTAAAGCCTGCACAAAATGAAAATCATCAACCCGCTCTACGACAAAGCTTTTAAATACCTGATGGAGAACGAAAAGTTTGCCCGAAAGGTGCTTTCGGTAATTTTGGATGTGGAGGTGGAAAAGGTTACCCTGGGCCATCAGGAAACTATTTTTCCCGACGAACGACGGCAGCTTACTTTGTTCAGGCTCGATTTTAAAGCTGTGATAAAACAAGCCGACGGAAGCAGCAAGACTGTTTTGATCGAGCTTCAGAAATCAAAATATTCCACCGACATCCAGCGATTCCGCAATTACCTCGGCGCCAATTACATTTCTAAAAAGAAAATAAAAGATCGGGTTTCAGAAAGCCGGGTAACTTATCAGCCAACTTATCCGCTTATTCTTATTTACATTCTGGGTTACAACCTTGAAGAAATTCCCTACATGGCCATCACAGTCGATCGCGAAATCATCAATTCGGTTAACAAGAAAAGAATCAACATCAGGAGTGCTTTTATCGAACAACTAACGCATCAGGCGCATATTATCCAGGTACGTCGGCTGCCGGAACGCCGAAGAACACGCCTGGAAAAGTTTCTTATGCTTTTCAATCAGGCCTGGGTTACGGATGAAGGATACATCATCGACTTACAGGAGATCCCGGAAGAATTCAGCGACATTGCCCACTATCTGCAGGGACCCGTTATGGACGAAGCTTTCAGGCGCAAACTTGAAGCCGAAGAAGAACTCGACACCATTTTTGATGAGCAGGAAGCTAAATACAAGCAAAAAATTGCTGAAGCTGAAAAACGGGAAAATGAAGCTAAAAAAGCAGAAAAAATATTAGCCCGAAAGCTTGCCCTCCACCTGAAAAAAAGCGGCACTTCCATAGAAGAAATTCAGCGGGAAACCGGATTGGATAAGCGTACCATCGAAGAGCTTTGATACGAATCATCGTGTGTCTTCCGCAGCCCCCTGGTTTATCTGCAGCCTGAAACCCGTGCCATGTACATTTACGATGTTGATGTTGGGATCAGATTTAAGGTAGCTGCGTAGCTTGGCGATAAACACATCCATGCTTCGACCGATAAAATAGTCGTTGCCGCCCCAGATTTTTTTCAGCGCCTTTTCGCGCGGTAAGAGTTGGTTGCGGTGTTCGGTGAGCAGTTTGAGAAGAGATGATTCCTTGCGGGTGAGTTTTTTCTCAAAGTCGTCGGAGCGCAGGATCATGTTGCCGGCATCAAATTCAAAAATCCCGATTTTATAAATATTCCCTGCAATGTTTTCGCCGCTGTGGCTCATAATCAGGCAGCGCTTAAGGATAGCGCTGATGCGCAGGCTCAGCTCCTCGGTGCTAAAAGGCTTGGTGATGTAATCGTCGCAGCCGGCTTTGAAGCCTCTCACACGGTCATCTTTGAGTGATTTGGCGGTGAGGAAAATAATCGGGATCTTATCATTCATGTCGCGGATTTCCTGAGCCAGGGCAAAGCCATCTTTGCGCGGCATCATCACATCAAAAATGCAAAGATCGAAATGTGTGGTTTTAAAAACGGTGAGAGCCTCCACGCCATCCCTGCAAAGCAAAACGTTATATCCCAGCATCTCGAGATAGTCTTTTAAAACCAGGCTCAGATTCGGGTCGTCCTCGGCAAGAAGAATGGAAATGTCTTTGTTTTCTAACATGAAATTGCTTTATCGGTTTGGCAGGGCAAATATAGCATAGTTTTTAGTTTGATCATTATCAGAATCTCCGGCTTCGGCCATCATTCGAGCACACTGTGAGCTGGTGCATGAAATGGCCAGAACACAATAAAATTGCTGCCCTCACCAGGTTTACTTCTCACCTGGATATTTCCGGCATGCGCTTCTACGATAGTTTTTACGTAAAACAGGCCAATTCCAAAGCCTTTCACATCGTGTACATTGCCGGTAGAGATGCGATGGAATTTTTTAAAAATGTGACGGAAATTTTCTTCGGCTATGCCAATACCTTTATCCTGACAAGAGATAAAAACACCCTTGCGATTGCTGTGTGTTGATATAATAATGTGCGGGGCTTCAGGCGAATACTTGTTGGCGTTTTCCATCAGGTTGCTCAGCACGTTGGTGAGATGGTTTTTGTCGGCCTGCACGACATGCTCGGCGGCATTAAGGCGGGTTTGTATTATTCCGTTGCGACTCGTTACGGTTACAAGCATACTTTCGGTGAGCTGCTCTATCAGTTGGTGCACATCCACAGCTTCAGGATTGATATTGTACTCGCCACGCTCGAGTAAGGCCACCTGAAGCACCTGATCGGCCTGGTTTTTTAACCGTTGGGTTTCGCTGTAAATGATTTTGGCGTAGTGATCCATTTTGTTCTGTCTTACCTGCACCTCCGGCTTGAGCAACATTTCGCTGGCTACCGAAATGGTAGCAATGGGGGTTTTGAGTTCATGCGTCATATTATTAACATAGTCGGCTCTGATCCCGGCGAGTTTCTTTTGCTGTAACAACGAATGGGTTACATACCAGAAACCAATAATGGCCACGAGCATAAAGAGTGCAGAGAGAAAAATGTACAACAGCATCTGGTTTAAGATGTAGCGCCGTTCGTTCGAAAAATAAACAGTAAGGTAAAACTGCTCAATTTGAAACATGCAGGAGATAGGCTCCTGATGACGCGAATTGACAAGCTGTTCTTTCAGCGCCTCATTACTGATGAGTATAAAATGGTGCGTTTCGCCATCATAAATTCCATAATCATACGGACGGAGTACCTCCATGTTTTGCAGTTCAGCGGTGATAAGCTGTGTGATAAGTTCGGGATTGAGCGACCGGATAAACTGCGAGTGGAGGCTGGATTCGCTTCGGGAGCTAAGATAGCGCGAAGCTAACGCCGTATCGTTTTGCAGCGACATGAGCTGGTTTACTACGCGTTTCATGCCCAGCCCTACATTTTCCTGCAACTGACTGTCTTTAGTTTCCAATGCGTTGGCAACCCAAAAGGTCTGCGTAAGAATTATCCCCGTAAGGGCAACAGCAGTTATGATGATGATGAAAAAGGAAAGTCGTTTTTGCATGGCTCAAAATTACTGCTCTTCGGGCGTTTTTCCGGACCTTAACACAACCTTAACAGCTTTTAACAGCCTCTTAACAACTGACACCCTGGCGCAGGTGTATGTTTGCAGCATAATTATTCGGTCAATAAAAAACATTTAAAAATTAAAAATTTAAACATTATGAAAAAAGTATTACTGATAATCGCCCTTGCCCTGTTCATCACCGCCGGTGTTGTTACAGCATCCAAGATGCAAAATGCCACAGCCAATGTTTCTGAATTAATTGTTCAGGCTGACAACAATAATGATCTTGCGTCACCGTTTACTGATAACGACGAAAAGAAAAAAGACGACAAGAAGAAGAAAAAAGACAAGAACGCAAAAAGCACAAGTTGTGTAAAAGAAAATTGTAAAGAAGCCAGTTGCACGGAAAAATGCCCGGACAAAAGCGCTACAAAGTGCTGCGACGAAAGCAAGAAATCCTGCACCAAAGATAAAGGTGAAAAGTAATTTGTTAGAGAAAGAGAGAGATAATTTTTTCATTTCATTTTTTTGTCCCCGCCTCCCCGGCGGGGTTTTTTATTTATAGTGGTTTCTGTTTCCCAGGATTAATCCCGATTTTTGGTATCGATGATGAGCGTTACCGGCCCGTCATTCACCAGCTCTATTTGCATGTAAGCGCCAAATTCGCCGGTGGCAGCAGCTTTTCCGGTGTGGTGGCTGATTTGGTTTACAAATTTTTCATAAAGCGGAATAGCTATTTCTGGTTTGGCCGCCTTGATGTAGCTGGGGCGGTTACCTTTTTTGGTTGAAGCATGCAGCGTAAACTGGCTTACCACCAGCATCTCACCGTTAGTTTCGGTTACGGATTTATTCATCACACCTTCGGCGTCATCAAAAATGCGCAGCCGCGAAATTTTACCACTTAGCCATTCGATATCGGCATCGGTGTCAGCCTCTTCGATGCCCAGCAAAATGAGCAGCCCCGCGCTGATGCGCGAATGGATTTTTCCACCGATGGTTACGCTGGCTCGCTGAACACGTTGGATTACCGCACGCATAATTTTGGTTTTTTTTAATAAATTTCGATTAGCTCGATGTTGTAAATGGTAGTGCTGCCTCCGGGGATCATGTCGAGATAGTTTTGATCGCCATAGCCCAGTTGTGGCGGGATGTAAAATTCAAAGATGGCTCCCTGGCGCATCAACCGGATTCCTTCCTGCAGCCCTTTCACCAGATGATCTACGCGAACACCTATAGGTCCGGTTTCGTACGACATATCAAAAGTTGTGCGGTCGGTGTACATGGCGCGGTAATGAATATTGACGCTGTCGGTGACGGCCGGGTATCGCTTGCCGCTGCCTGGTTTCAAAATCTTGTATTGCAACCCGCTTGGTAGCGTATTAACACCCTCTGCCGTTTTATTCCTTTCCATAAAAATTTTGCCGGCCGCTTTGTTTTGCGTCACCATTTTGCGAAAGCGTATTTGCTCCATCGAATCTACTTCCTGCTGGAAACTACGGATGAGGCGTGCTTTGGTGCTGTCGCTAAAATAATTGTCGTGGTGGTTCAGAGCATCATACAAGCCTTTGTAAATCATTGCCGGGTCGGCAGCTATCTGTTGGTCGCGTATGCCTTTGCCATAGTCGTAGCCGATAATGTAACTTACCGAGTCGAGATGTGTGGCGGGTGTGATATCGTCGGGCGTTGCCATCCGATTGTTGCACCCCTGGCAAAGCAAGAGCAGCAACATAATGGCAACCGCCGTTTTTGGTGTTTTTATTAAAAAAGGTGTCATCATTTTTATTTTTGCATTGGCTGCAAATATAATGGACTGATGCTTTAAAAAAATAAAAAACTATCCGGCGGGATGGGACTTTTTGTTGCGCTTGAGTTCAAAATACCTCAATCCTTCAGGGGTGGCTATGCTGCGGACAAAATTATCAAACATAACTTCGTAAATCGTTTCGAAGGAGAATTGGTCGGAGGGAAAAATCTCTTCGTTATGGATGTCGATCAGGCGGCTCATGTAAAGACGCGAAACCAGCTCAATACTCAGGTCGTCGCGATAGATGCCCTGGCTGATGCCTTTCTGCAGGTTGATTTGAATTTTTGTAAAGATAAAATCGCTGCGTTTTTGAAAGTGTGCCTGGTAAACTTTTGGATAGCGTTCTTTGAGCATCACACTAATGGTGGGCGTTACGTCGTAATAGCGGCTTGCAATCTCACGGCTAACGATCATCAGGATGTCGATGGCATTCATCCCTTCAAAATCGAATTCGTCGAAGATTTCCATGAAGCTGCTTCGTTCAAAATCGAGAACTTTCGTCACCAGATCGCGCTCGTTTTTTACGTAAGTGCCAAGAAGCTCGGGTGTAATATTAAGTCGTTCGCAGATGCTGTCGATGGTGAGATGCGAAATACCTTCCCTGATGGCCAGCACCCGCAAATTGGAAAGAATACGCTTTAATTGTGAATCCATCAACTTTTGGTTTGTTTGAATCATGATTTTGATAGAGCGGCAAAAATAGTATAATTATCAAAATGACAAACTGTTATAAAACAGGGTCTTAGGGTATGAAGGTGGAGCGGGTCGCAGGCAATTTTACCTTTTCTGATCCGGAGGTTGTTTTTCCAACAGTTTCAGGTTCGATCTACAAATCGCTAAATCGCCAATTCCGAATTTTGTTTTTTGGAATTTACCAGCAAAAAAATACCAGCCATTTTATTCCACCACCATTTTGCGTACCCTGTTAATGTTGTCGCCGGTGAGCGAGAAATAATAAACGCCGGGCGCCAGGTGGTATTTGCGTGCGTCGAAATGTTCGACATACATGCCATCACCAAGTTTTTTGTGGTCGATAAGACAGGCGATTTGTCGGCCAAAGAGATCGATGACTTTAAGTGAAACTGTCATCGGGCTACGGAGTTTAAACGAAAAATGCGTGGTGGCGCTGAACGGATTGGGATAATTCTGGTTGAGCGCAAAAGGAATAGCCGGTTCGGCATGTTGTTCAATGCTGGTAAGTGTGGTGTCGATGATGGCCGTCCACACACTTAATTGCTCATTGTGCAGACGCGTCCAGATGGGACGGATCACATTGTTAACAGCAGAGATGTTGTTGTAATCGCCAAAGAAAATGTTCTCTATGGGTACGAAAGGCTCCTCGCTGATTTTGTAGTTGCTGATGGTTTCGCCGCCATCGGTGGAGGTGGCCATATAGACGTCGGTGTTGGTGTCGTCGTAATTGCGGCGATCGTAGAAAACAAAATGCAGATGTCCGGTAACTTGGTCCACCGTCATCCAGGTAAAAAACTGATGTCTTCCGGGCGGGTCATCGTTTACACGAATACGTTCGCTCCAGGTATCGCCGCCGTCGGTCGATTTTACGAGCCACACATCGGTGTCGTCGGTGCCGTTGCGTTGGTCTGACCAGTTGATGTAGATTGTCCCATGATTGGGGCCGCCACTTCTGTCGCACACTGTAATTGGGAAGCCGTTGCAGCGCTGAATATCGGGGATGTCGAAATCCCATCCTCCGGGAAGATCGCTCACGAAGATGTCGTTTTCGAGCCAGGTTTCTCCCTGGTCTGTCGAACGGTCGAAAACCAATCCCGCCGGGCCCGCCCACGACACGTAGATTTCGCCATCAGGACCTACTGCCGGCACGGCACCCTCAACGGTTTCGTCGCTGTCGATGCAGTTGCCATCCACTTCGTTTATCCGTATGGCCTCCGACCAGCTTTCGCCGCCATCGGTCGATTTCGAAAACATGATGTTGCTACGATATTCTAAAATGGTACTCCCATACTTATCAAACTGTGTCCAGGTGGCGTAAATATTACCATTTTTCCTGTCGATGTCCACCCAGGGTTTATCCTGATCTTTGTCTCCATTCAATCCCATAAAAGAACCCTGGTTCCAGGTAAGGCCTCCATCGGTTGATTTTTGACAAACAATCCTATCGAGCCAACTGCCATTGGGTGGCGAAGAGAGATGGAAATAATAGTAATGCCCTGCCTCGTCCACAATCACCACCGGATCGCCGGCCACACCATACGCCGACGAATACAATTTCTTCACGTTCCAACTGTAGCCACCATCTTCTGAATAAAACACATTATTAATATTGGAGCCTGCAATGATGCGGTTGGTATTATTGGGATCGATGTAAATGGTAGGCTCCTCCGGATAGCTCGCGTTGCTGATCATCACGTTGGTGTGCTGCGCGACGAGGGGCTGCAAACCAAGCATGGCAGCGAGAAGTATTGTTATTTTGAGTCTCTTCATTTTTCGGTATTTTTAAAAAATTAGAAAAGCAAAAATAGCTAATTTTTGGTGAAGAATGTTGGCGGCAACTGGCGCAATACAGGAATTTGTGTAGTTTAGCCCCCAAAATTTACTACATATTAATAAATGTGTAAAACTTAGCGGATGAAAAAAATTGCCCTCCACTGGCAGATTCTCATTGCACTGATACTGGCTATTATTTATGGTTTGTTTTTCCCGACGCACTATGTGTTGGACGAGCAAGTGGTCGGTAAACTCGAAAAAAAAATGGTGGCTGCCGAAGTGGTTGCTGCCCTTGCAGAAGTGCAGAGTGATAGCAATTACACCTACGACGGTTTTGGGAAGGTTTTGAAAGAGCAACTTACACCGGCAGCTTACGAGAAATATTATCCGCTGCTGGTGCGGTTTTCCTATATCAATCCTGCTATCGAAGCGGTGAGCTGGATGGGCGATCTTTTTCTGCGCGCGCTCCGCATGATTATCATTCCGCTAATTCTCAGCTCGCTCATCTCGGGCGTCACCAATATTGGCAGCGGCAGCAATCTGGGCAGGCTTGGCCTTAAAACGATGGGTTATTATATGATCACCAGCCTGCTGGCAATCGTTACAGGTTTGCTATTGGTAAATATCATCCAACCCGGCGTGGGTACTGAAATCAATTTAACCCAAGAAGTTGGTGACCTGGTGGGGAAACAAAAAAGCTTCCTCGACATCATCCTCGGCATCGTCCCCGACAATATTTTTAGAGCTTTCGCTGATGCGGATATGCTGGCCATCATCTTTTTTGCCATCCTTTTTGGCTTCTTCATTATGAAAATAGACGATAAACCACGCCAGGTGCTCACCGATTTTTTCAATGCTTTTTTTGAAGTAATGATGAAGATTGTGATGTTCGTCATTCTTTTTACTCCGTTGGGTATTTTCGGTATCGTGGCCAAGGTGGTTGCCGACCAGGACGATCTTTGGGGGCTTATCTCAAGCATGAGTCTTTACATGGGAACGGTGGTGGCGGCATTATTTATTCACGCTTTGATTACCCTGCCGCTCTTGCTGCGCTTTGTCGGGCGGGTGCGTCCTTTTGCACATCTGCGCAACATGACCACCCCGCTGCTCACCGCTTTTTCTACCTCTTCGTCGGGAGCCACTCTGCCTCTCACCATGGAAGCTGTAGAAAAAAAGTCGGGCGTTTCCAACAAGATCAGCAGCTTTACTTTACCGCTGGGAGCTACCATCAACATGGACGGTACTGCCCTTTACGAGTGTGTGGCAGCCATGTTTATTGCCCAGGCTTACGGCATAGAATTATCGCTGTTCAACCAGCTCATTATTGTAGCCACGGCGTTGCTTGCGTCTATTGGCGCTGCCGCTATTCCTATGGCGGGTCTGGTAATGATCACAGTTATTCTTACCGCGGTACAGTTGCCGCTCGAGGGCGTCGGCCTTATTTTGGCCGTCGACCGGATTCTGGACATGTTCCGAACAACGGTAAATGTTTGGAGCGATAGCTGCGGTGCAGTTATCATTGCCCGATCGGAGCAGGAGCAGTTGCTGGTAGATTTGTGAAAATCTCGCGTTTCTACCGTTAGGTTGCAATTTTCATCAGCCAGGCATTTAGGAGTTGTGCTTTCTACCATCCCATTGTTTTTATTTGTATTAATTATAAAATACAACGTAAAAAAAGAAAATCCCCTCTGCTGGCTTGCTTATTGATATGGCCTTAAAATCCAACTTTCAGGCTTTTTTAGCCGCTTTCCCTATTTTGAAGGGTTTTAAATAGGAATTTTAAAACATTGATTAACAATTAAATGAATTCCAATTATTTGATATTACCTTTTAAAAAGCCTTCTTTCTTTTGGTTACCCTTAATAACCCTTTAACTTAGCCCCCGAATAAATTGACCAAATTAAAATAGCTTAACAAATTGGTTTTGTTAAGCACTAAAAACAATTTTTTTTAACAACAGATTTGTCGAAATTAACCCGGTAGTAATGGGGATTCTGCCGGGAATAAAGTTTGACAATGACTAAAAAAAGGGGAAATCATGAGTTTATTTTACAACTGGATTACCAGGGGGATGATTTATGCTCTGGCGCTTGTGCTATGCACTTCAAACACACTCTATGCAAACATTAATTCTCAGCCGAATGATGCGCTGAATCAGGAAGAGCCTGGAATTATTTTAAACGGGGATAGAGAGCTTGATTCATTAATGCAAATTTACAATCCTAAAATACCGGTTGTTTATCCTCCGGGATGGGACGAACCGGTGAACACCGGAAACATCACCGGTATATATGTCACACGCGAGGCCAATCCGAGCATCAACGGGATTCCGCTGAAGCAAAACGATTACATTGGTGGCTTTTTCGTCAATGACCAGGGGGAGTACCAGTGTGGTGGAGCCATTTATTGGCCCGATACCTCCGGCATCGTTTTTCCGCTATTTGGAGATGACCCACAAACACCTGTCAAAGACGGCTTTGCCTATGGAGAGACCATTCACTACAAATTGTTTTCATATGATCTGATGGCTGATTTTGATGTGGACGAGATAGAGCTTAGTCCAGAGTACATTATGAGCAACAAATGGTATCCGCTAAGCCTCATCGGGATCACCAAGATGAATTGCTTCGAAGACCTGATCGTTCATGCTACCGCTGACCAGGAATTGTTTTGCGATCAGGGCACAGCTTTTCTTGATGCAGAGATCATCACAGGATCAGGAGATATCACCTACAACTGGACGTCAGTTCCACCGGGCTTTACCTCCTCACTAAAGAATCCCTCGGCAGAGGTTACCGAAAATACTGTTTTTAAGGTTCAGGCTTCGATGGGCGATGCTACCGCAAGCAGTATTATTCCCGTTTGCATAACACAATCACCCGTGTTGGATGCTGGGGCGGATATAGAAACATGTGGTATCGATAGAATCCTGCTTGCACCAGTAGCACAGAATGTTTCCGAAGTTCAATGGACCACCTCCGGTGATGGCACTTTTGAAGATAACAACACAGCCAATACTTTTTATTTTTTTGGTGCTAATGATCTTGATAATAATGGAGCAACACTCAGCATTACTGCCCAGCCGTTGGCACCTTGCACTTCAGTTGCCACCGATCATATGGAGATAACACTTTTCCCCTCTCCTCAGGTTACGATACCTCAAGGGTTTTTCACCTGTCAGCAGGTTGCTGTGGATATTGAGGCAACGGCAACTAATGTGTCGGGGGTTTTGTGGCAAACGGATGGCAACGGAACCTTTAGCAATCCCAACTCACTTGTTACTACCTACACTCCTGGCACCTACAGCACTATGTATCCCTCTGTCAGGCTTACACTTACCGGATACGGGCAATCGCCTTGTGACGCTACTTTTGTTGGCGAAACTTTCCTTCAGATTAATAAACCCGCATATTGCAATGCCGGAGGCGATGCCACCATTTGTGCCAACCAAACCTACACCACGTGTGGTACCGCTTCTTACCAAAATACCTCAAAATGGTATACCAATGGTGACGGTACCTTTGCTGACGATACCCAACTGATTACCACCTATACCCCCGGGCCTAACGATAAAATCACAGGCAAACCACGCCTTACCCTCTACGTTACCTCTATCGCTCCGTGCACAGGATCCAAATACTCCAGAATGGATCTGTGGATTACTCCCGAACCGTTAGCAGATGCCGGCGCTGATTTTGTCACCACCAACACCGATATTGTTCCTCTTGATGCCACAGCTTCATCTTATTCATCGTTACAATGGTCAACATCAGGTGATGGCACGTTTGCCGATGCACAGCAAGCTGTCACAAATTATTATCCGGGGTCGGATGATACCGCGACAGGATCGGTGCTGCTCAGTTTGCAGGCCAACCCATTGAGTCCCTGCGCTACACCTGCACAGGATGACGTGTTGGTGAGTTTTGTAGAAGGAGCTACAGCCAATGCCGGTGCTGATGCAACAATCTGTGGCGCCACCACAGTATCTTTACAAGGCAGTGCATTCAATCACGTTTCAGTGCTTTGGTCAACTTCGGGCGATGGTACTTTTTCCGACCCCAATCAACTTACAACGCAATACACCCCCGGAGCTGCCGACGTAGCATCCGGACTGGTAACACTTTCGCTCACACCCTTTGGTGAGCCGCCTTTCGCAAACGGAAATCCCGATCAGAAAATCCTGACCATCCTCCAACCAGCAGTGTTGAATACGATAACAGCCCTTGCCTCGGTTTGCCAAACGCAGCCAATCAATTTATCAGCAACCGCTGCACATTATGCCTCATTACTATGGACTTCCTCCGGCGACGGGGTATTTAACAATACGACAATAGTAAATCCGCAATATACGCCCGGGCCGCAAGACATTGCCAATGGCAATGTGGTGATTACGCTTACAGCATCTTCTGTGGCGCCTTGCTCAGGAAATGCCGTGATGAACAAGTCGATACAGATAAAGCATGCTCCCATAGCAAATGCAGGAAATGACCTCACCGTGTGCCAGGGAGTGCAAGTTCCGGTTAATGGAATTGCCCAGCACAATAGCAGCATCCTCTGGACGACATCAGGCGACGGCGTTTTTGTAAACCCACAACAATTAACAACCAACTATATTCCCGGAACTGGCGATGTGCAACAGGGAACGGCAACACTTACACTCACCGCAGGCGCCCAGCAGCCATGTACAGTTTCGGCTGCAGATCAGCTTGTGGTTACGATATTTAAAAATCCGGTGTGCAATGCAGGTATCGATATTGCTTCCTGCGAAAGACAACCCATTGCGATAAGCGGAACCGCAGCCAACTATAATTCACTGGTGTGGGAAACTAATGGTAGCGGCACTTTTACAAATAAATATGTACAAAACACGACTTATCATCCCTCCGATCAGGATGTGACAAATGGTGGCGTAACACTTACACTAAAAGCACTGCCCAAGACACCATGTCAGTTAACCGCCCAGGATAGCAAACTCATCACTTTGTCGGTTTCGCCACTCGTTGCTGCGGGCAGCAATATCACCATTTGTGAAGAGCAAAATGTGCAGCTTACCGGAACGGCGACCCACGCCCAATCCGTTATTTGGAGTTCGGATGGTGATGGTGTTTTTGCAAATGCCTCAGCTTTATCAACCACCTACACACCCGGAAGCACCGACATCACCAATGGCCAGGCGGTGCTTCACCTGACGGCTGTTTCCGGAAATGCCTGCAGCAATGCATCCGCCAGCCTCACCGTTTCCATTACCAAAAATCCTGTGGTGAATGCCGGCAACAACGGACAGGTGGCGCTTGGCAGCAGTTTCAAAACTAATACGGCATCGGCAATACACACCAGCAGCACGCTGTGGACTACGCCGAATGGCGCCGGCATCATTCAAAATGCAAATGCTGTTAAGGCAACATACATACCCACAGAAGCCGATTACAGCACGCAAGTAGTAATTTTGAAACTGACAGCAGCACCAATCAATCCTTGCGTCACATCTGTTTCTGATGAAATAAATCTTATCGTTACTTCCGGATGTGAAGATGCTACAGCTTTTGCCGGAGCGGATATGGAAGTGTGTTACAATCCAAATACACCCATAGCTCTGGCAGCAGCCACAGCACAAAACTACGCATCGTTGCTTTGGACTACACAAGGCGACGGTACTTTCAGCAATACCGGTGAGTTGCATCCAACCTATACACCCGGAAATGGAGATGGCCAAAATGGGTATGTAATTTTAAATCTTTTGGCCAGGGGTACCGGCGTTTGCAATGATGCCAACGATCAGATAAAAATCGTTCTTATCCAACCTGCCACGGTATATGCTGGAGCTGACGCTACTATTTGTGTCAATCAAACATTTAATACAAACCCAGCGGCAACCAATGCCGAAACCCTCCAATGGACAACCTCCGGAGATGGCGTTTTTGCCAATCCCAATCAATTGATGACAACATACACTCCGGGCGCAGCCGATGTTGCTGCCGGTCAGGTGCAATTATGCCTCAGCGCCCAAGGCATGCAAAGCTGCCCCGCCGTTTCTGATTGCATGACGCTGCACTTCCAGCCTCTGCCAACCATTTTTGCAGGGCCTGATTTGTCGGTGATCATAGGTGATGTATATAACACCCAGGCTCAGGCCGGCAATTATTCATCCTTGTTGTGGAGTACTTCCGGCGACGGAACATTTGCAAACCCATCGGTATTATCTACAACTTACACACCCGGACAAGCCGATATTGAAATTCAGCACGTAACACTTACGCTGACGGCCTACCCGGAAAATCCTTGCATGGGCAGTGGCCAGGATAACGTGGTAATCACTTTGGTGAATAGTTGTCAAAACGCCACAGTTGATGTTGGCCCTGACAGAACCATATGTGAATCAGCCAATGTCGACCTGGGAGGATCTGTGCTCAACCAGACTTCAGTACTCTGGAACACCAGCGGCGATGGGACTTTCGACGCTGCCACAAATATTAATACCACCTATTTCCCTGGCACCGCCGATCTTGCGAATGGAAATGTTGAGCTTTGTCTTACCGCTTTCGCTAATGGCGAATGTAACGACGACACCGACTGCCTGACGATTACCTTCGGTACTCCGCCGACTGTAAATGCCGGAGCTGATATTTCTATTTGTAAAACCAATTCTTTTGTTGCGCTAAGCGGGCAGGCACAAAACTATCAGTCGATTCAGTGGGTGACGCTGGGAACGGGTTATTTTGTGCCACCGACGAGCCGCACACCCAAATATTTCTTTAGCGGTCTGGACAAACAACTGGGCGAGGTGCAACTGATCTTCAAAGCTACCAATGCTGTTTGCGGCACCACCGCCGACACACTTACTGTAACGCTCCACAACCCGCCGGTGGCAAACGCCGGCGCCGATGCTACCATTTGCGCAAGCCAGCATTTTATTAATAACGATGCAACCGCAACGGATTTTTCGGCGCTGCTCTGGACCACCAATGGCGATGGTACTTTTGATGATGCCTCGATGCTGCATGCTACCTACTATGCCGGCACTAACGACGCAACTACCGGCACGGTAATGCTGACCCTTTCTGCCGCCGGACACTCGGGATGTCAGCAAGCACAAAGCAGCCATACACTTACGCTTATCCCGTCGGCTTACGCCAATGCAGGAGATGATCGTACCATCTGCGAAACGGAAACTGTGGCTCTTGCAGGTGAGGCTGCCAATTATGAAAACTTATTGTGGGAAACCACCGGCGACGGAACCTTTGGCAATGCTGCTTCTCTTAACACAACCTATTTTCCGGGAGCTGGTGATCTTGCGTTTGGGTACCTGGAAATCAGCCTTACGGCATATGCTTCAGGCAATTGTGGCGACGCCGTGAGTGAACGGCAAATTTATATCGTGCCAATGCCTACTGTCGACGCTGGCAACAACCAGCAGATTTGTGCCGGCGATCAGGTTCAGTTATCGGCTACAGCCAACAATTACGCTGGTTTAATATGGAGCACCAGTGGCGATGGAATCTTCGACAATCCGTCGGCGCTTAACGCGATCTACACTCCCGGCGCTGCCGACTTATCAGCCGGTGGGGTCACTTTGTGCTTTACTGTTGCGGGCGCGGAACCGTGCGGCGAAGTGATGGATTGTACAGAAATCGACATCATAGCACTCCCGACCGTAAATGCCGGAGCCGATGCCACACTTTGCCAGAACGAAACATTACTGCTTACGGGTAATGCTGCAAATTATAGCTCACTGCTGTGGACTACAACAGGCGATGGAACATTTACAAATGCGCAGGGAATCAATGCACAATATCATCCGGGAAATTTGGATTTGTCAGCCGGAAGTGTAGTGATATGCCTGAATGCTCAGGGACTATCAGGATGTGGAAACGCTAACGACTGTATGATGCTTACCCTGCAAAAGAACCCGGTGGCTTTTGCCGGCAACGATGCCACCATCGATCAGGGCAGCAGCTATCAGACTCTTCAGGCCAACGCCGAGAACTACTCCTGGTTAGAATGGACCACCTCGGGAAGTGGAACTTTTGCTAATCCGCTGCAGGCCGTGACTACCTATACGCCGTCGCAGGCCGATTGTCACAACCAGCCGGTGACGCTTACTCTTACTACATTGCCCAAAAATCCTTGCACCACACCCGTAAGCGATGCACTGTTATTATCGATCAACATTCTGAATCTTATGGCAGATGCGGGTGAAGATGCTGTGATATGTTCAAACCAGAATTTGCAACTTGCAGCACAGGCCATCAACTATACCTCACTGCAATGGAGCACCAGCGGCAACGGAACCTTTGACGATGCCACAGCTCTGAATCCTATTTATACCCCATGCCTCTCCGATGCTTTCGAGGGATCGGTAATACTTTGCCTGGAAGCCTTTGGCAACGATGCTGGCGAAAGCATCACCGATTGCCTTACGCTTACTTTCCAGCAGCTTCCCATAGCATTTGCCGGATCGGATAACACAGTACCCATCGACCAAGGCTGCCACCTGCAACAATCCTATGCCGAAAATTACGAAACCATACAATGGTACACTTCCAACGGAATGGGTATGTTCAGCAACGAAAACATTTTGCATCCTGTTTACTATGCTTCACCCATGGACGTTCTGCAAAACGAAATATTCCTATACATGGCTATTTCGCCAAAAAATCCATGTGAGATTGCCGGAGAAGATGTGGTAGCAGTAAAATTTGTAGAAGCGTATGCCAACGCAATGGCTTTTGCCGGAACCGACATGCATCTGTGCAAAGGATTAGAAACCAACTCGGTACCTCTCACTGAAGCATTAGCAAAAAACTTCACCACCATCCTGTGGACTACCAGCGGAAACGGAACTTTCAATTACGATTACATCAGCCGTCCCGAATATTATCCATCAGAACAAGATCTTGCCAATGGATCGGTAACCTTAACCCTGTCGGTAGCAGCTTTCGGTACGTATGCCCCGGCCACCGACCAAATTGTGCTATATTTTGATGACATGCCCGAAGTATGGGCTGGAGACGATATGACGGTTTGCAGCACGGTTGGTCTGCCGCTCTATGGTACGGCAAGCAATTACGCATCCCTCACCTGGACTACTTCGGGTGATGGCATTTTTACCGATGGCGATACACCACAAGCCATTTATTATCCGGGTTCCGAAGATGCGCTGGCTCCCAGTGTTACCTTGTGTCTGGAAGCCGAAGGCTATGGCGAATGTCTGCCGACAAGCGATTGCATAACGGTGACCTTTGTCCCGGTTCCGGAAGTGAATGCCGGAAATAATGCCGCAGTGTGTGCCGGTAACTCCTATGTGCTTCAGGGCACAGCAGAAAACTATGCAAGCGTGCAATGGACTTCTGAAGGCGATGGTACTTTTGATAATGCAGCATTGTTGCAAGCGACTTATACCCCCGGAACAGCCGATCTGCTGTACGGCAGCGTAGAGCTGTGCCTTACTGCACAAGGATTGATGGGCTGTCCCGAAAGTATCAGTTGCACTACCCTGGAGATACGCTACAACCCATTGGCTGATGCCGGCTCGGATGCCGTTGCTATTACCGGCCAGGAATTCCTGATCGATGATGCCACCGCACAATACCACTCGGCAGTGCAGTGGATAACCAATGGCAGCGGCATTTTTGGTAATGCCGGCCAATTAAGTACCACCTACACGCCGTCAATACAAGACGAGCAGCAACAGCAAGTAATCCTCACCCTGCATGCCGCCCCGTTCAACCCGTGTACTGTTGCAGCCATCGACCAGAAATTAGTAACCATTACGCCCGGTTGCCTGGATGCCATTGTTGATGCCGGCGCTGATCTTACCGTTTGCTACAGTGGCGCCATTGCACTTAACGCAACAGCTCAAAATCAAACCGGTGTAGAATGGAATACCAGCGGAGATGGAACCTTTGACGCTGCCGCAAATAGTAACACCAACTATTTCCCTGGCACCGCCGATCGGGCTAATGGCAATGTTGAGCTTTGTCTTACCGCTTTCGCTAATGGCGAATGTAACGACGACACCGACTGCCTGACGATTACCTTCGGTACTCCGCCGACTGTAAATGCCGGAGCTGATATTTCTATTTGTAAAACCAATTCTTTTGTTGCGCTAAGCGGGCAGGCACAAAACTATCAGTCGATTCAGTGGGTGACGCTGGGAACGGGTTATTTTGTGCCACCGACGAGCCGCACACCCAAATATTTCTTTAGCGGTCTGGACAAACAACTGGGCGAGGTGCAACTGATCTTCAAAGCTACCAATGCTGTTTGCGGCACCACCGCCGACACACTTACTGTAACGCTCCACAACCCGCCGGTGGCAAACGCCGGCGCCGATGCTACCATTTGCGCAAGCCAGCATTTTATTAATAACGATGCAACCGCAACGGATTTTTCGGCGCTGCTCTGGACCACCAATGGCGATGGTACTTTTGATGATGCCTCGATGCTGCATGCTACCTACTATGCCGGCACTAACGACGCAACTACCGGCACGGTAATGCTGACCCTTTCTGCCGCCGGACACTCGGGATGTCAGCAAGCACAAAGCAGCCATACACTTACGCTTATCCCGTCGGCTTACGCCAATGCAGGAGATGATCGTACCATCTGCGAAACGGAAACTGTGGCTCTTGCAGGTGAGGCTGCCAATTATGAAAACTTATTGTGGGAAACCACCGGCGACGGAACCTTTGGCAATGCTGCTTCTCTTAACACAACCTATTTTCCGGGAGCTGGTGATCTTGCGTTTGGGTACCTGGAAATCAGCCTTACGGCATATGCTTCAGGCAATTGTGGCGACGCCGTGAGTGAACTGCAAATTAATATCCTGCCAATGCCTACTGTCGATGCTGGCAACAACCAGCAGATTTGTGCCGGCGATCAGGTTCAGTTATCGGCTACAGCCAACAATTACGCTGGTTTAATATGGAGCACCAGTGGCGACGGAATCTTCGACAATCCGTCGGCGCTTAACACGAAATATACGCCAGGAACAAATGATCTGCTTGACGGCAATGTCGAGCTGTGTCTTACTGCGCAAGGATTGATGGGATGCCCCGAAAGTATTGGTTGCCTTTCTGTCGACATACAAAAGAATCCGATTGCTGATGCGGGTCAGGATGCCATTGCTATCACCGGCCAGCAATATCTTATCGATGATGCAACCGCACAATACCACTCGGCAGTGCAGTGGATAACCAATGGCAGTGGCATTTTTGGTACTGCCAATCAATTAAACACTACTTACACGCCGTCAATACAAGACGAGCAACAGCAATTCGTAACCCTTACCCTGCAAGCAACCCCCTTCAACCCGTGTATTGTTGCAGCCATCGACCAAAAACTATTAACCATTACGCCCGATTGCCAGGATGCCATTGTTGACGCGGGCGCTGACCTTACCGTTTGCTACAGCGGCGCCATTGCGCTAAACGCAACAGCTCAAAATCAAATTGGTGTAGAATGGAATACCAGTGGCGATGGAACTTTTGACGCTGCCGCAAATATTAATACCAACTATTTCCCCGGCACCGCCGATCGGGCTAATGGAAATGTTCAGCTTTGCCTTACCGCCTTTGCTGGTGGTAATTGTAACGACGCCACTGATTGCCTGGAAATTACTTTTGGCGATGCACCCGTGATAGATGCCGGCGAAGACGCCACCTTATGCGTTACTGAAAATTACATTCAGTTGTTTGGCAGTGCTTTGAACGGAGGCAATATACTATGGCTCACCACCGGACAGGGATCTTTTACGCCGCCTGGCCAACTGGTGACGAAGTATTTCTTTAGCTTTTACGAAAAAATTGATGGCTATGTCGATTTGATCCTGACAGCTACCAACAGCCCGTGCGAAACGGTGTACGATACCTTGCGCATCACTTTCAATGCCGAGCCTATTGTTTATGCCGGTGAAGATGCTACCATCTGTGGCAACGAGGAGTACGTGCTTTTTGAAGCTTTTGCAGCAGATTATCAAAGTTTGCAATGGGTCACTTCAGGCGACGGTACTTTTGAAGATGCAGCCGCCCTCAATACAATCTATTATCCGGGAGGCGGTGATATTATCGCCGAAACCATCGAGTTGCAACTGATCGCAAACCCTCTGGAGGGCTGTGCTTCCGATGCGAGTTCGTTTTTGCTTACACTAATTCCGTCGGCTTACTCCAATGCAGGAAATGATTTGATCATTTGCGAAACGGGAACAGCCAGCCTTGCTGGTCAGGCAGCCGATTATGAAAGCTTGCTTTGGACAACCAACGGCGACGGCATATTTGGCAATGCTGCTGTGCTTAATACCACCTATTTGCCCGGAATCGAAGATATTGCCCTTGGTCAGGTGGTAATCAGCCTCACCGCCTTCTCATCAGGGAATTGCGGCGATGCAACAGACGAAATGTTGCTTACCTTGCAACCATTGCCGGTGATTAATGCCGGAACGGATTTCACCATCTGCGAAAGCAGTACTGCGCAATTGAATGCCACAGGGACAAATTACAGCAGCATAGTATGGACTACTGCAGGCGATGGAACTTTTGATGATGCCACTCTGCCGCAGGCTCTTTATTTTCCGGGTGTAGACGATATTACAAATGGTTTTGCCGATCTCACCATCACCGCGCAGGGAATTTCATCGTGTGCGCCAGGTACCGACAATTTACATATTACACTACAGCCCGTTCCGCAAATTGCTACCTTAGAAGATGCTGTCATCTGTCCGGATCAGTCGCTGACCGTTGAAGCTGTTGCTGCTCATTATCAATCGGTGTTTTGGGGTACCTCTGGCGACGGAACTTTTGCAGCACCCCATGCGCTCACTTCGGAATATTTCCCTGGCGCCGGCGATATAGCAGCAGGAGGCGCCCAGTTGTGCCTTACCGCCACAGGTCTTTTTGCTTGCGATGACGCACAAGCCTGCATGCAGTTAACCATTATCAGCCTGCCTGAAGTAACAGCCGGCACCGATGTTACGATCTGCAACACCGGTATTGTGGAGCTTTTGGCGCAAGCCAATAACTACGAAACGCTGCAATGGATTTCTGACGGCGACGGAACCTTCAGTGCTACCGCAGCGCTCGTGAGCACCTATGTTCCCGGTGCCAATGATATCGCTGCAGGAGGTGTAAAACTTTGCCTCAATGCTTTTGCAGCAAATGGTTGCGGTCAAACGCAGGATTGCCTGATCGTTACCCTGGAAGTTCCTCCGGCGGTTGACGCCGGTGTCGACCAGACAGTTTGTTTGAATCAAAATGCTACTGTTTCGGGGAGTGCCACAAACGCAACGTCGGTGCTTTGGTCGACCAACGGGGACGGTACTTTTGGAAATTCATCCAACCCCACCACCCTCTATTATCCGGGTGTCGCAGATTACGCAAATTTAGGCGTGGAGCTTTGCCTTACGGCAAATAGTGGCGGCAATTGCGGTCCGGTGAGTGATTGCGTTGAAATAGCTTTCCAGCCGGCACCAACAGCTTTTGCCGGAGATGATAAAACAGTGTGTGCCAATCAAAATGTACTGCTTCAGGCAACTGCCACCGGACATTCGTTCGTGTTTTGGAATACCAGCGGAACGGGAAGTTTTAGTAATCCGCAGGTACTTAATCCCACTTACATTCCAAGCGTACAGGATAAAAACAATGGTTTTGTTCAATTAACCATCAGAGTAAACGGGGCGAACGGATGCGGCTTCGTCACGGATGCCTTAGCAGTTACATTTGTTCCGGTTCCTTTAGCCAATGCCGGTGCCGATGCTACCACTTGTCAAACTACTCCTTATCTTTTGAATGGATCGTCACAAAATGCTATCGCCGTGCTATGGACTACCACCGGCGATGGTACTTTCGACGACCCGACAACAACTGTAACCGGGTACACTCCGGGGGTCAACGATGCTGTGGCCGGCTATGTAAATCTTTGTTTGCAAGCCATCGGTCAATCGCCGTGTGTTGCTGCAAACGATTGTATGAAACTTACCATCATGAAATCGCCTACCGTTAACCCGGGTGCAGATGTTGTAATCTGCGCCGGGAATCAGGCTACACTACAAGGGCAGGCCGCCAACCACATGTCGGTGCAGTGGAGCACCAATGGGGATGGTACTTTTGCCAATGCCGGTGTTTTGTTAGCTAAATATTTCCCCGGCACTGCCGACATCAGCAATGGCGGTGCTGAGCTTTGTCTCACAGCTTTTGGTAAAGCAAATTGCGATGCCGTTTCTGAGTGTCTCACTCTTTCCATTGTTCCTGTTCCGGTGGCTTATGCCGGCGTGGATGCAACCATCGAGCAGGGCCAAAGTTATCAGTTGCAGGATGCATCTGCCGACAATTACAGCGAGATCATCTGGCATACCTCCGGAATGGGTGTGTTTGCAGATATGAATGATCTCAACACCATTTATACCCCAACCAATTATGATGTGGCCCAGGGCAGTGTGGTGCTAATGCTGGAGGCTTTACCTGAAAATCCATGCGAGGTTTCGGTAGCTGATGAAATGACGCTCTCGATTGATGCTACTGCATGCATCGACGTCGAAGCGGATGCTGGCGCCGATTTGACCATTTGCACAGGCCAAAGTATTGAAATTGAAAATGCAGTGATATACTTTGCTGAATCGGTTTTGTGGAGCACCAGTGGTGATGGTACTTTTGATGATGCCACGCTGCAACGCCCCGTCTATTTCCCAGGGACGACCGACAATGCTGTCGGAATGGTTACGCTTAGCGTGGATGCTTTTGCAACGCCACCATGTCAGGATGCTACTGATTGTCTGAAGCTGACCATTCTGCAAAATGCGGTTGCTTATGCCGGTGGTAACAATATCATCCCGGAGGGCATTCCTTATGAAATTACAGATGCGTGGGTCGAAAACGCCTCGAACATTCAGTGGTACACCACCAACGGAATGGGCTTTTTCCAAAATCCTACTTCTGTATATGCTACCTACATTCCTTCGCCCTTCGATTATTACCAGGACACCATTCATTTGATCATGGCCGTAGCGTCGATTAACCCCTGCACACTGCCAGATTCCGATGAAATGGCGCTTTCGTTCACAGCCACAGGGCAAGATGCACAGGTTGATGCAGGCGCAAACATCACCATCTGTGGAAACGATAGCATTGTTGCTTTGTCGGGTTCTGCAAATGGTTACAAATTGTTGCAATGGACTACCAGTGGCGATGGCCTTTTTAGTCATCCCAATGCTGCTGTGGGCAATTACACATTAGGCGCTGCCGACCAGGAAGCCGATGAGATTACACTGTATCTCCAGGCCATTGCTTTTGAGGAATACGCCTGGGCTATCGACAGCCTGACAATTACAAAGCTCGCTGCCCCGCTGGCAGAAGCTGGTCAGGATAAAACCGTTTGCGAGGGTGGCGTTATTGAAACCTCTATGGCTTACGCCGAAAATTACGCAAGCCTGCTTTGGACTACCAATGGCGATGGAACTTTCATGGATGCCTCTGCGCTCGTCACAATGTATTCGCCCGGCGCAGCCGATGCAGCAAATGGCCAGGCAGAACTTACACTTACAGCTTTTGCTCTGGCGCCATGTACAAATTCAGTCAGCAGCAGCTTTAAGCTTAGCATTGATCCATTGCCAAATTTCCTGATTAATCTTACCAATACCTATGTAATAATTGGCGAAAGCCTTACTTTGCTTGTCGAAGCAGAAGATGCTACTGGTTATCAATGGTATGGCCCTGATGGAATGATTGCCGGCGCCGAACTGCCGGAGCTGTTTATTGCTCAGGCTGCTGCCGAAGACGAAGGATATTACTATTGTGAAGCTTTCAACGATTGTGGCACCGCTACCAGCAACGTGATTTATCTGCAGGTATATGAGCAACATGCCATAGCAATTCCCAAAGGTTGGAGTGGATTGTCCTCATGGATCGTTCCGGCCAACCCAGGCATCGAAGCTGTTTTTGCGCCTTATCAGGATAACTTCGTCATAGCACGCAACTATAGCGGAATGTATTATCCGCTGGTAAATGTGAATACTTTAAATTTTTGGGACACACAAACCGGTTACACAGTGAACTTTAATGGTGCGGTGACCTTTATGTTAACGGGTGACGTCAATGTCAATCGGACGGTAGAAATGTCCGCCGGATGGAACTACCTTCCGGTAATCAGCAGTTGCCCGGTAAATGTTGATACTTTGTTTGCCGGTTTGGAAACGAAAATTCAAATAATTAAAGAGATTGCCGGGTCGGGCACCTACTGGCCTGCTGTTGGTGTAAATACCATTGGCAATTTGCAGCCGGGACGCGCCTACGAACTCAGAGCTATCCAACCGTTTAGCATCACCTTTGCCGAATGCAACGGTTTGAAATCTTCTGATGGAGCGGCGCATCTGCAACCGAAATATGACACACCCTGGAACGATGTCCATTATTCGTCGGCTTCGCATAGCATTGCCATCCACGACGATCTGGCGGCCACGCTTCGGCCGGGCGATATCCTGGGCGCCTTTACCGCTTCCGGCATTTGTGCCGGAGCACACCAAATGAGCGACTTTGGAAATGCCATCGTACTTTTTGGTGATGACGAACTTACTGCCGGCACAGATGGCTTTTCCGAAAATGAAAACATCCGGTTTGAAGTCGTCCGCCCGGCAACCGGTGAACAGTTCGCTTTGGAAGTCTCGTACGATGCGGCGTATGCCTGCCACAACGGACGTTTCGTTTCGGGTGGCGTGTCGGCTATCAGCAAAACTTCGGCAACGGCCATCACAACTCCTGATGATGCCAGGGCGGTTTCTGTTTATCCCAACCCGACCTCAGGAACAGTATTTATTTCAGGCGTTAAAAGTGATATGCAAATTGAGCTTCGCAACGCCAGCGGGCAATTGCTGCAAACCATCCCTTGTCGATTCAAAGGTGACGATAATCGCGTTGCGGTGGATGTATCATCTT